>WNGI01004897.1_pt1 | contig 18844 bp, 16 predicted proteins | sample 5400621 | NCBI WGS metagenome assembly WNGI01 (sample SAMN13153374, study PRJNA577476) | soil metagenome | isolation source: 20 cm soil or saprolite under Garry oak tree replicate 1 | place: USA:California | collected 2016-06-15
TCGCAGTGGACCGACGAGCGCCACCGGCGCGGGATCGCCGGGGAGGAGCAGGCGATCCGCTACCTCCTGTCGCGGGGATGCACGATCGTCGCGCATCGGTTTCGGGTTGGGCACACGGAGATCGACCTGATCGCGCGACAGGGTGACCTGGTGACGTTCGTGGAGGTGAAGACTCGGCGGGGCACGGCCTTCGGCAGCCCGCTCGAAGCGGTGACGGGGGCAAAGCGGCGCGAGCTGGTAAAGGCGGCGCGGGTCTGGGTGGACCGCTTCGGGAAGCCAGCGGACATCTACCGCTTCGACTGCATCGCGATCGTGGACGGCAGGCTGGAGCACGTGGCTGACGCGTTCCGCCCCGGGTGGCGGTAACCGGGGCTTCGGTGTATATTCGGGCCTCATCCAACGAGGCTCCCAACCCATGTCGAGGACACTCATGGCGGCGGACAAGGAAGTCCCGCAGCTCTCGGACGAGCGCAAAAAGGCCCTCAACCTCGCCATCACGCAGATCGAGAAGACCTGCGGCAAGGGCGCTATCATGCGGATGGGGGCCGATTCGCCGCGGGTGCGGGTCGAGATCATCCCGACGGGCGCGATCAACCTCGACGCGGCGATCGGGATCGGCGGCATTCCGCGCGGGCGAGTGACGGAGATCTTCGGCCCCGAGTCGAGCGGCAAGACGACGCTGGCGCTGCACGTGGTCGCGAACGCGCAGCGTCAGGGCGGGGCGGCCGCCTACATCGATGCCGAGCACGCGCTCGACGTCGAGTACGCGAAGAAGCTGGGTGTGGACATCGACAACCTGCTCGTCTCCCAGCCGGACACGGGGGAGCAGGCCCTCGAAATCACGGAGATTCTGGTGCGGTCCGGAGCCGTGGACGTCGTCGTCATCGACTCCGTCGCGGCGCTGGTGCCGAAGGCGGAGATCGAGGGAGAAATGGGAGACTCGCTGCCGGGCCTCCAGGCGCGGTTGATGAGCCAGGCGCTGCGCAAGTTGGCGGGGGCGATCAACCGTTCCCGCACGTCGGTGATCTTCATCAACCAGCTACGCGAGAAGATCGGGATCATGTTCGGCAATCCCGAGACGACCAGCGGCGGGCGGGCGCTCAAGTTCTACGCGTCGGTCCGGCTCGACATGCGGCGCATCGGTCCGGTGAAGGAGCGGGAGGTGGTGATCGGCAACCACGTCCGCGTCAAGGTCGTGAAGAACAAGGTCGCGCCGCCGTTCCGCCAGGCCGAGTTCGACATCATGTTCGACGAGGGAATCAGCCACGAGTCGCTGCTGGTGGACATCGCGGCGGAGGCGGGCATCATCGAGAAATCCGGCGCGTGGTACGCATACGGTAAGGAGCGGATCGGACAGGGCCGCGAGAACGCGAAGCTGTACCTCAAGGACCACCCCGACCTCGCGGTCGAGGTCGAGGCGAAAGTGAAAGAGCACCTCGGGGTGAAGTCCGTCGTGGTGGCGGCCGACGAGGAGGCCTCTGCGCCCGAGGAGTGAGTGCCGACCCTCACCGGACTCGCCCCCGATCCACGCCAGCCGGGCTATCGGCTGGTCGAGGTGGATCGGGGGCGCTTCGCGTCGCTCCCCGGGGTCGCGCTCGAGCCGCTGAGCCTGCAGCTCGGCGCGGAGCTTGCGCCGGCGGTGCTGGACCGGCTACGCGCGCTCGCCGACGTGGAGGCCGCCGAGCGGGCGGCGCTCCGGGCGCTGGCGCGCCGGGCGCACGCCCGCGGCGACCTGCGGCGGCGGCTCGTGAAGAAGCAGCACCCGCCGGCGGCTGTGGACGCCGCCCTGGAGCGGCTCACCGCGCGCGGGCTGCTCGATGACGTCCGCTACGCGGAGCAGTACGCAGCGCTGCGGGCGACGCGCGGCAAGGGACCGGCGCGGCTGCTCCGGGATCTGCTGGCGCATGGCGTGGAGCGCCGGACTGCGGAGGCGGCGGTGCGCCGCGCACTGGCGGACGAGGGCATCGACCCCGAGGTCGAGGCACGCGCCGTCGCCGCGAGGCGGGCGCGGCAGTTGGCGGATCTTCCTCCGCCCGTGCGCAAACGGCGGCTGCTGGCCTATCTCGTACGGCGGGGTTATGAGGGGCCCAGGGTGAAGGAGTTGGTGCAGAACCTCACTTCGGTTGAATCGGGGCCGAAGTTCCGAGGGGAACCGCGGGAGCGCTGATGGCAAGGTTGTACCACGCGCCCCCCAGCGCGCCCATTGTCTGAATCCGATCGATGATTTCCCCATGGGCCAAACTGTCCAGCGGAACGGCGTCGGCGGCGGTGAAGTGGAGTGTGTGACTCCGGTACGCGACGTTGATCATCGGATTCCACATGGCGAACGAGTCGCGCGAGTGGTAACCGTTCGCCCCAAAGTACTGAGCAGCCCAGAAGAAGGTGGTCCGGTCCTTGAGGCTCTCGTTCCAGATCGCGGTCCCCGCCTCGAACTCCCGGCCTTCCGAGATGCCCAGCAAGTCGAGAATGGAGGGAGTGATATCGAGGTGGGACGTCAGCCACGACAGATTCGTCTGTTGCTTGACGATCCCCGGGGCGTACAGGAGGAATGGAACATGGAATGTGAGATCGTCGATCTGCCCGGCCCGAAAGGAGGAGTCCGACTCGCTGCTCCGAAGGCCATGGTCGCAGGTCACGACGAGGAGCGTCTTATCGAGGCGTCCGGACTGCTCGACCGTGGTGATGAGCTCTCCCAACTCACGGTCCTCCACTTTCATGAGGTTGTAGCGGCGCTTCGCCATGTCGTGTTCGCTCGTGGTCACATCGACCCATGGCTCGTGTGACAGCTGTGGCGCGAAAACGCCGAGAAACCGCGTTCCAGTGGAAGCGGCCGCCCGATAGGCCCCTTCCAGGTTGCGCAGCGCCAGCAAGTCCAAGTCCTGCGCTTCCTGCCATCCCGGCGCGTTGGCCCTGGGAACCGGTGACGTATCGGGAATCGACACCCGATCCGGTCCCAGCGTCTTGTAATAGTCTTCTTCATCCTTGGCATGGCGAGTGCCGTGGACGTTCGGCAAGTACACTCCCGTCGAATAGCCGGCGGCATGCAGGTTCTGGATCAGTCCAGGCGGGGTCCGCCGTCTCTCCACAAAACTCCGGCTATGTCTGACCGGATACATGGACAGCAGCATTGATGTGATGGCTCTAAAGCTCTCGGGCGACGTCGTGTAGTGTTGCGTGCCTACCCAGGCGTGTTGCCTCAGGCGCTTCAGGTTGGGAAAGTCGTCGAGACTTGCGTCCCACGATAGGATGCGAGCGGGACCCGTCTCCATGACGAAGAGGACCACGTCATAGCCCTTTGCGGCGCCCCAGTGCGGGCGTGGCCATCCGGGACTCGCCGAGTTCGCCAGCTCCTGATAGATGGGCCGAAGCGTGCCGATCGAATAGCCATCGTAGCGTTCCGCGCTCGATTCGGATCCCAACTCCGAACCAAACAGCGATTGCACCGTCAGGGAAATCATCGCGGAGTGAAACACCGTGGGCCGCATCCACGGAAGCCACGATGCAATTGCCGGCGCGGCACACACGATCCACAGAGCAGCCGATACGGCATAGATCTGGTTCTTGAGCGCCTGGCGCCGCTGCTTCACCAGGGGCCAAATCGATAGCAGCGCCGCGGCGGTCCCGCCGACTATGACCAAGGGCTTGATGAAGTCGAACGCGACCAGATATTCCAGCGCCGCCAGCGGGTGAGCGAGCCCCCAATCGAAACCTTCAGCGAGCAGCTCATAGCCGGCGAGATTTCCCAGCACGACGAATTCGCCGAACGCCAGGAGTTGAACCACGAGGGCCATGAGGGTAACGGCGCCGACCGTCCGCGAATACCAACGGATCGGCAGGAGGGCGCGCACTCCCAGGAAGCAGAGAGGCAGGAGGAAAACACCGAAGGCCAAGTCGGCTCGGAAGAACGACAACCGCTGCCCGACGGACAGCGAGTGCAGAGAGAGCGATCCGGCGACGCTGGCAAACCCATGTTTCGCGAGAAACCATGCCTTGGCGGTGACGCCGACCAGCGTCGGCGTCAGCCAAATCAGAAACGACGTCAGGAATAGAGTCCGCCAGTCACCTTCGTGCTGCCAGGCACGGCCGACTTGCGTTGAAGCGCTCACCCCGCCCCCCGGAGGCGCTCGCCAAAGGCCGGGGCGCCGGGCTCGCCGTCGATGATGACGCCGGGCTCGGCGATGGCGGCGGCGTCATCCTCGATGTCCTCGGCCAAGAAGCCCAGGAAGACCGCGCGCACCACGCCGTAGGCCATGTAGGCCACCGCCAGCGGGAAGAAAAACGCATCGTGGTCGAGGAGCCCGAACACGAGGACGAACAGGATCGTGGCGAGTCCCAGGAGGCCGCGCACGCTCCGCACGCCCGCCCGGGGCAGCGCGGCATACCGCACGTTGCTCACCATCAGGATCGCGAGGAGGATCATGAGGAGCTGCATCGTGTGATGGCGCGGCAGGTAGCGGAACGCTCCGGCGTACAGATCCGTCGTGGTGAACGGATAGAACGTGGCGAGGGTCATCCCCGCGGCCGGTGACGGGAGGCCCACGAAGTGCCGTTTGGAGTGCCCCGCCTGCGTGATGTTGAAGCGCGCGAGCCGGATCGTCGCCGCCATCACGTAGAAGTAGCAGAAAATCCACTCCGCCGACCCGGCGGCGGCGAACTCGAGCTGGTAGATGAGATACGCCGGCGCCACGCCGAAGCTCACCACGTCCACCAGACTGTCCAGCTCCGCGCCGAACCGGGTCCCCGTCCTGGAGAGGCGCGCCACGCGGCCGTCGAGCGCGTCCAGGATTCCCCCGGCGAAGATGTACCACCCGGCCCGGTAGAAGTTGCCCCGGGAGGCCAGCACCATCGACCAGATCCCGAAAAACAGATTGAACAGCGTGAACAGACTCGGCACGACGATGACGGCGCGCCGTATGCTGGGGCGGGGGAAGGGTCTCATGGCACGGGCCGCGCGCTCCTGCTTGCAAGCCGTGGGCCAGGACTCCCGGTGCGCAGGGGAACGAGCCGGGCGCCCGTATCTCTCAACCGGTCATGCGGTTGATCCCGGAGGTGGAGCCTCACGCGCGAGCCACGTCGCCACCCGCGGACAGCCGTCGTTGCGGTACCATGCTGGCAAGCGTGTCGGCGCCCTGCGGCAGTTGCTCGCTTTGGAACAGTATATTCTCACCCATGACGTCCGCCGAAATTCGCCGCACGTTTCTTGACTTTTTCGCGGGCCGGGGGCACCAGGAAGTGCCCAGCTCCCCCCTGGTCCCGGCCGACGACCCCACCCTCCTGTTCACGAACGCCGGGATGGTGCAGTTCAAGCGCGTCTTTCAGGGGCTCGAGCGACGGCCATACACCAGGGCGGTGACCTGCCAAAAGTGCGTGCGGGCGGGCGGCAAACACAACGACCTCGAGCAGGTCGGCCATACGGCCCGCCATCACACCTTCTTCGAGATGCTCGGCAACTTCTCCTTCGGCGACTACTTCAAGAAGGAGGCCATCGAATACGCCTGGGCATGGGTGACCGGGGAGGACCGGCTGGGCATTGCCCCCGGCCGCATCTACGTCACGGTGCATCACACGGACGACGAAGCGCGCCGCCTCTGGCGGCAGGTGGCGGGCCTCCCCGACGAGCGGATCTATGGTCTGGGCGACGAGGACAATTTCTGGCAAATGGGGGAAACCGGACCGTGCGGCCCGTGCTCGGAGATCCTCGTAGACATTCGCGGGAAACGGGAAACGGGAAAGGGAAAAGGGGAGCTCAGTCTCGACGAGTTCGTAGGCCTGAGCGAGGAAGGGCAGCTGCTAGAGAGCTGGAACCTCGTGTTTATGCAGTACGACCAGCAACCGGACGCATCCCGCCTCCCGCTTCCCGCGCCTTCCGTGGACACCGGCGCCGGCCTCGAGCGGCTGGCGGCGATCATGCAGCGGGTCCCGTCCAACTACGACACCGACCTGTTCGCCCCGATCATCGAGCGCGCGGTGGAGGTCGTCGGGAAGAAGTACGACCGCGGACCGGGGAGTGCGTCCTACCGGGTGCTCGCGGACCACGCGCGGGCCGTGGCGTTCCTGCTGGCGGACGGCGTCTACCCCTCGAACGAGGGACGCGGCTACGTGCTGCGCCGCATCCTGCGCCGTGCCGTGCGCCACGCCTGGCTGTTGGGTCGCCGCGAGCCGACGCTCGTGCATCTGGTGCATACGGTGAGCGGTCTGATGGGAACCGTGTATCCGGAGCTGGTCCAGAAGCGCAGCCATCTGGAAAGCGTCACGCGCGCCGAGGAAGAGCGCTTCTTCGACACGATCGAGGGCGGTCTCGAGCGGCTGGAGCAGTTGCAGGGTGCGAAGGCCATCTCCGGCGCGGAGGCATTCAAGTTGTACGATACCTTCGGCTTTCCGATCGACCTGACGCAGCTGATTGCCGGGGAGCGTGGCCAGACGGTGGACGTCGCGGGGTTCGAGCGGGAGCTGGGCAAGCAGCGCACGCGCTCGCTCGAGGCGCTGGAGCGGAGCAAGGTGGGGGACGTCGGGAAGGCTGCGGTTCACGTGAAGCGCCGCGGCGACTGGCGTTCCGTCAAACCCAGGGCCAAGCAGAAGTGGGTGGGCTACGATACCACGCAAGCCGAGACCGATGTGCTCAGGTTCCGGCAGGCGAGTGACGTGGTCGAAGTCGTGTTGCGGGAGAATCCGTTCTACGTCGAGTCGGGTGGGCAGGTCAGTGATACGGGGCAGGTGAAGGGGAAGGGGTGGACCCTCGACGTGGAGGGGGTGGAGAAGGTGGACGGCCTGAGCGCCGTGGTGGGTCACTTCGCGGACGAATTCGAGCCGACGCCGGTGCTGGCCCAGGTCGACGAGCCGCGCCGCAAGAACATCGAGCGCAACCACACGGCGACACACCTCGTGCACGCCGCGCTGCGCAAGGTGCTCGGCCCCCACGTGCGCCAGCAGGGGTCGGTCGTGGCTCCCGAACGCCTGCGCTTCGACTTTTCGCATCACGGGCCACTGGACGACCCGACGCTCGCCCGGATCGAGGAGGAAGTGAACCGCCACATCTGGGCGAACCTGCCCGTCACCACGCGTGAGATGAAGTACAAGGAGGCAATCGCGGCGGGGGCGATGGCATTCTTCACGGAGAAGTACGGGGACATCGTGCGCGTCGTCGACGTACCGGGCGTCTCGCTGGAGTTGTGCGGTGGGACGCACGTTCCGACTACCGGTCAGATCGCGCTGTTCCGGTTCACGCACGAGACGGGCGCAGCCGCGGGCGTCCGCCGCATCGAGGCCGTGACCGGCCCGGGGGCGTACGCGCTGATCCGCAAGCTCGAAGGCGAGCTCGAGCAGGCGGCGGGCACGCTGCGGACGCAACCCGAGCATCTCGTGCGTCGGATCGAGCAGCTGCTCGAGGAGAACCGGAAGCTCGAGAAACGAATCGAAGGCCTGCTCAAGCAGGGAGCAGGGAGCGGGGAGCAGGGAGCGGTGGAGCAAATCGGCGACGTGGAGCTGCATATCGCGGACTCGGATCTCGAGGATCGAGACCAAATCGCGCTCGCGATGGACGCGTTCCGGGCGAGCCACAAGCGCGCGATCTCCGTCCTGTTCACGAACGGCGAGCGCGCCGGGGTGCACGTGGCTGTCACCGACGACCTGGTGCAACAGGGGGTGAAGGCGGGGGACATCGCCAATGCGATCGCGGCGGTGTCGGGCGGGAAGGGCGGGGGCCGGCCGCATTTCGCGTCCGCGGGAGCGGGGGACGCCACGAAACTGGGGTTGGCCCGGGCCCAGGCGCGGGCGATCGTCGAGGGGTTGCTGCGGCGATGACGCGGCGCGAGGTGCTCGCCTGGCTCGACGCGAGGCGGCCGATTCCCCCAGACCCGCTGCGGGCGTGCCTCGAGGCCGCGGTGACCGACGGGGAACTCCCCTCCCTCGTGCCGCTGCCGGATCAGCTCGCCGTGCTGGGGCGGCGCGTGCTCGGCCGGGTGGCGCGTCGGCCGGAGGGCGGGCGCGAGCTGGCGCTCGAGCTCCTCGCAGCCGACGCGTTCATCACCTACGCGTTCGAGGCGCAGGCCGAGGCCGATGCGACCGGGCTCGCGGGGCTCGCCGAGCGCATTGCGGGGAGCGAGCCGTGAGCGGACTGCTCGAGCGGCGTCCCGGTCTGCTGGTGCTGGTCGACCCCAGCCGCACCACCCCGGCCCAGGCTGCGGACGTGGCGCGTGCGGCCGGTGCGGCGGGCGCGGCGGGGATCATGATCGGGTCCTCGTTCGACGGGACGCAAAACACGGAGCTCGTCGCGCGAGCGATCCGGCAGGCGGCGGCGGGGCTCCCGGTGGCGCTGTTCCCCGGATCTGCGCTGCAGCTCACCGCCGAGGTCGACCTGGTGCTGTTCCTGTCGCTCGTCTCCGGACGGAACGCGCAATACCTGATCGAAGAGCACGTGCGCGCGGTTCCGTTTCTCACCCGTCACCTCGTCGCCACGCTTTCGACGGGCTACATCCTGGTGGACGGTGGACGGGTCACGAGCGTCGAGGCGGTGAGCCAGACGCGACCGTTACCGGCGGACAAGCCCGAGCTCGCGGCCGCGCACGCGACGGCGGCGCGGCTGATCGGGATGCGGGCGATCTATCTGGACGCGGGGAGCGGCGCGCCCCGCCCCGTGGCGGCGGACGTGATCCGCGCGTGTCGCGCGGCGGTACCGGATCTCACGTTGTTCGTGGGGGGCGGGATCAAGCGGCCGGCCCAGGTGCGGGCGGCGCGCGCAGCGGGAGCCGACTTCGTAGTCGTCGGGACCGCGCTCGAGGAGCGGGGGGCCTCGGCCGCGGACCTGCAGGCGCTGGTGCGGGCGGCCGGCGAGTGACGGCCGCCGAGCAGGCCCGCGCGGGGCTCACGACCCTGGCGGCGCTGGCGACGCGGGTCGGGGAGGAACACGCCGAGACGATCGCGGCGATCGCCGCTCGCTACGTCGCCGCCCTGCGCGCCGGCGGGACGCTGTTCTTCGCCGGCAACGGCGGCAGCGCGGCGGCCGCGCAGCATCTCGCGACCGAGTACGTCGTGCGGTATCAGTCCAACCGGGCGGCGCTGCGCGCCGTGGCCCTCACGACCGACAGCTCCCTCCTCACGGCGTGCGCCAACGATATGGGCTTCGACGAAGTATTCGCGCGCCAGCTCGAAGCACTGGCGCGGCCCGGCGACGTGCTCTCGCTCCACTCGACGAGCGGGGAAAGCCCCAATGTGATTCGTGCCGCGCAGGCGGCGAAGACCCGCGGGGTGATCGTCGTGAGCTTCCTGGGCAAGTCGGGCGGCCGTCTCAAGGACCTGGCCGACGAGGCCCTGATCGTGCCGTCGGACGACACCGCGCGGATCCAGGAGATGCACCTCGCGATCGAGCACCTGATCTGCGAAATGGTTGAGGAGCGGCTGAACGTATGAACGCGGAAGGGGGAACGCGGAAGGCGGAACAAACGTGTGAGCGTTGTGCAGCCAGCGAGACTTCACTGCTGTTCCGCCTTCCGCGTTCCGCGTTCCGCGTTGGATCAGGGCGGTGATCGATCTTTCGGGGAAACGCGCCTTTGTCACCGGCGGGGGGAGGGGAATTGGGCGCGCGACGGCCCTGTTGCTGGCGCAGGCCGGCGCGGGCGTCGCTGTGGGATATCGGAGCCGGAGGGCGGAGGCGGAGGAAACGCTCGCCGCGGTGAAGCGGCTCCGCCGGCCCGCGATCGCGGTCACGGGCGATTTGGGCGATCCGGCGGCCGCGGGGCGGGCCGTGGACGACGCGGTCCAGGGACTCGGGGGCCTCGAGCTCCTGATCGTGAACCACGGGATCTGGCCGTCCGACGAGGTGTCCGTCGCCGCCATGACCGACTTGCAGTGGGAGGCGACGCGGCGCGCCAACCTGGACAGCGTACTGTACGTGTGCCGCGCCGCCATCCCGCTCCTTCCCGACGGCGGAAAGATCGTGCTCGTCTCATCCACGGCCGGCCAGCGCGGCGAGGCGTTCCACGCCGACTACGCGGCCACCAAGGGCGCGGTGATCTCGTTCACCAAATCGCTCGCGGTCGAGCTGGCCCCGCGCCGGATCAACGTGAACTGTGTGGCACCGGGATGGGTCGAGACCGAGATGTCCGCGACGGCGTATGCCGAAGAGGGGGGAAGGGGGAAGCGCGAGATCGAGCGGACCATCCCGCTCGGCCGCGTGGCGAGTGCGGAGGAGTGCGCGGGGCCGATCGTGTTTCTGTGCTCCGACCTGGCCCGGCACATCACGGGCGAGATTCTGAACGTGAACGGGGGGAGCGTGCTCTGCGGATGATCGTGGGCATGGGCCTCGACGTCGTGGAGGTGGTGAAGGTTCGGGAGCTGCTCGCCCAGCAGACGTTCGAGGAGCGGGTGTTCACTCCCGCCGAGCGCCGTGACTGCGCCGGGCGCGCGGACAAGGCCGAAGCGCTGGCCGCCCGCTTCGCCGCCAAGGAAGCGTGCTTCAAGGCGCTGGGCACGGGATGGAGCCAGGGCGTGTCGTTTCTGCAGGTGGAGGTGCAGCGTGCAGACGGCGGCGCGCCCCGGCTCGCGCTGAGCGGGCAGGCGGCGGAGCGCGCGCGCGTGCAGGGCGTGACACACGTTCACGTCAGCCTCACCCACAGCGCCGGCGTCGCCGCCGCCGCCGTGATCCTCGAGGGATAGGGTCGGGCATGGGCTTTCCCGCCCGGCTGCCGATCCCCGACGCAGTCTTGAAGATCGCCAAACAGCTGGAAGGCGCGGGCTACGAGACGTGGTGCGTCGGGGGGGCGATCCGCGACAATCTGTTGGGGGTCGAGAATCATGACTTCGACCTGACGACCGCGGCGCCGCCCGGCGAGGTGCAACGGCTGTTCAAGCGCACCGTGCCGGTGGGGATCGAGCACGGCACCGTCGCCGTGCTCGACCAGCAGAACCGTCAGCACGAGGTCACCACGTTCCGCAAGGACATCAAGACCGACGGGCGGCACGCGGTCGTGGAGTTCGGGGTCTCGCTGATGGACGACCTTGCGCGCCGGGATTTCACCATCAACGCGATCGCGTATCACCCGATTCGGCACGAGTGGCGCGATCCGTTCCACGGCGCCGACGACCTCCAGCACAAGCTGATTCGCTCGGTGGGGGACGCCAACTGGCGGTTCCAGGAGGACTACCTGCGGATCCTGCGCGCGCTGCGCTTCAGCGCGCGGTTCGACTTCCGGATCCAGCCGCGGACGCTCGAAGCCGCGAAGGCGAACGTGCAGGGGTTGGCGCAACTCTCGGCCGAGCGGGTGCGGGACGAGTGGTTCAAGGGCATCGCGACTGCCGGCCGTGTCTCGAAGTTGCTGACGCTGTGGATTGATGTAGGAGCGGCGCGCATCTGGCTGCCGGAAATTCCGGGAGGCGGGAAACGGGAAACGGGAAACGTAGACAAGCTGCCGCGCGATGCCGTCCTCGTCACTGCATACTTGGCATCAGATCCGGCCTCGCTGCTGACGCGACTCAAGTCCTCCAACAAAGACATCGAGCGAGCCCGCGCGATCGGGCAGTGGCGGGACAAGTACCCGGATCCGAGGCATCTTCCCGAGGTGCGGAAATGGCTATCGCAGGTGGGTGAGTACGCGGACGACCTGTTGGCACTGCTGCCGGGACTTGCCGTTTCCCGTTTCCCGTTTCCCGTTTCCCGGCTGCCGAAAGTCGTCGCGGCCGTTCGAGCGGCGAAGGATCCACTGACGGTGAAGGACCTGGCGGTGAAGGGGGACGATCTCCTGGCCGCCGGGGTGCGCCCCGGGCCTCAGGTGGGGGAGACGCTCGAGCGGCTGCTCGCGGAAGTGCTCGAGGATCCGTCCCGTAACACCCGCGACTACCTCCTCTCCCGTGTCTAGCGCCTTCTGGTACGCCCTCGTGGCTGCGCTCGGCAACGTGGTTGGGGCGCTCGCGGTGACGCGGCGCGCGGCGCGCGAGCTCGCGCTGATCGAGCACTTCGTCGCGTTCGGGGCGGGTTTCATGCTGTCGGTGGCGGTGGTCCGGCTCGCGGGGACGTCGGCGCTCGTGGGGCTCCTGTTGCACACCTTTTTCGATGGCGTCGCCATCGCCAGCGCATTTCTCGTGCGCCCGGCGCTCGGCCTGATGGTGTTCCTCGCCATCTTCCTCCACAAGCTGCCGGAGGGCGTGACCGTATCGAGCCTGATGATGGCGGGGGGGCGCTCGGGCCGGCAGGCGGTCGGAGCTGCAGCGATGCTGGGCGCGGCGACGCTCGCCGGAGTGGCCCTCACCGACCGGATTGCGTTTCTGATTCACCACGGACTCGCGCTGTCCGCCGGCGTCACGATTTATGTGGCCGCGTCGAATCTGGTGCCGGAATTTCAGGGGAAGCGGGGGTGGAAGCTGCCGGCGGCGTTTTTTGCGGGAGCGGCGACGTTCTACCTCACGAAACACATCTTAGATTCTGTGTCGTGAGCGGGAGACGGGAGACGGGAGGCGGGAGTGTTACCGGGACAGTTTCCGAATCAGACCTATTACGACCGCGAGCATGCGATCGCAGAGCTTCAGCCCGGCGGAGACGTCCGGCTCTGGTATGAGGTGGACTCGTCGAGCGATCTCGAGATGAGAGCGCAGCTCCGCCGTCGAACCGACCGAAATCCGCAGACAGCGCAGGAACTGTGGCGTCGTTCCCAAGGCATAGCCCTCAGCAATATTGGCTGGAATCGACAGTGCGGCACGGCGCATCTGGTCCTTAAGTGCAAAGTGCCTCTGCAACTTAGGCGAGAGAGTCAGCTGGTAGGCCAGCGTCGCCAGATCTTGACCGACCTTCCAAGCGTCGAACGACTCCAGATTGCGCATCCGGCAAAGGTGGCGAGTGCTTTCCGCAGGTGCGGCATCCAACTTCCGCGAGTTGTCGCTCTTTCCACGCCAGATCACTCTCGCCTCCCGCCTCCCGTCTCCCGTGTCTGACCCAACGTTGTTCTCCCGCTCCGCCGAGCCCCTCGCGGCGCGCATGCGCCCGACGACACTGGAAGATTTTCTCGGCCAGGAGCACCTGCTCGGCCCCGGCAGGGCGCTGGGCGAGCTGATCCGCCGCGGCGACGTGGGGTCGTGCATCTTCTGGGGGCCACCCGGCTCCGGGAAGACCACGCTCGCCCGCCTCGTCGCCAATTACACCGACCGCCACTTCGAGCCGTTCTCCGCGGTGACCGAGGGGGTGGGGCGGGTGCGCGAAATCATCGGGCAGGCGGAAGAGCGACTCAAGTACGAGGGCCGCGGCACCATCCTCTTCTGCGACGAAATCCATCGCTTCAACCGGGCGCAGCAGGACGCGTTCCTGCCCTGGGTCGAGAACGGGATCATTACGCTGATCGGGGCTACGACCGAGAACCCGAGCTTCGAGCTGACGGCCCCGCTGTTGTCGCGGTGTCGAGTCTTCGTACTCGAGCCCCTGAAGCCCGCCGATATCGCCACGATCCTGCGGCGCGCCCTCAAGCAGACGGGATGCGAGATGCGGGATGCGGGATGCGTCAGTCCCGAGGGTGTGGACGTGCTGGTGGCGCAGGCTCAAGGGGACGCCAGACGGGCGTTGAACACTCTGGAGGCGGTTCTGCAACACATCCACGCATCTCGCATCTCGCATCCCGCATCCCGCGATGTCGTAAACGCGGTTCTCGAGAAACCGCTCCCCGCCTACGACAAATCCGGTGAGCAGCATTTCAACCTCATCTCCGCCTTGCACAAGGCCGTGCGTGGATCGGACGTGGAGGGCTCCCTCTACTGGTTGGCGCGCATGCTCGCGGGCGGTGAAGATCCGCTCTACATCGCCCGCCGTCTGGTCCGGATCGCCGCGGAGGACGTGGGGCTCGCGGACCCGCGGGCCATGGCAGTCGCGCTCGGCGCAAAAGACGCCTACCACTTCCTGGGATCGCCCGAGGGTGAGCTGGCGGTCGCCGAGGCGGTGGTGTACCTCGCCACCGCGCCCAAATCGAACCGTGTCCACACGGCGTTCGCCCAGGCGATGGACGCCGCCGCAGCGCATCCTGCGGAAGCGGTGCCGCTCCACATCCGCAACGCCCCGACCAAGCTCATGGAGGAGTTGGGGTACGGAGCGGGGTACAAGTACGCGCATGCGTTCGAGCACGCCTATGTCGCGCAGGAATACCTGCCGGAGGTGCTGCGCGGGGCGAGCTGGTATCAGCCCACGGACTCGGGCTTCGAAAAGACCATCGGAGAGCGGATGGAGTTCTGGAGGCAGGTGAAGGAGCGCGTCGGACGGGAGGCGCGAGACGAGAGTCGGGAGACGTGATGCGGAACTCGCCTCCCGTCTCCCGCCTCCCGTTTCCCGTCGTGGCGCTGCTATCCCTCTCCTGCGCCACCCTCGGCCGCCTCGCGTTCACCGAGCCCGACGTCTCGCTGCAGGAGATTGCCGTGACCGGGATCGGCCTCACGGGCGGCACCTTCGACCTGGTGTTCGACGTCTTTAACCCCAACGACTATCGCATCCGCTCGACGCGCCTGGAGGTCGGCGTCGATCTCGAAGGCACCCACTTCGGTGACGCGTTGCTGGACCGGCCCCTCGACCTGTCGCCCACGAATCACAGCCGGGTGGTCGTGCCGGTGCGGTTCGAATGGGCCGGGCTGGGCGCGGGGGCCAAAGCGCTGCTCACGCGGCGGACGGTGGGCTACGGCATCACGGGACGAGTGCTGCTCGACACCCCGCTCGGGGACAAGACCGTCGCGCTCACCGGCAAGGGGAACGTGCCGCTCTTGAAGCTCTTGAAATGACGGGCTGTTAGATTCGGGTCGAGGAGGCTTCGAGGCATTCGACAGCTCATCGAGATCCAGCCGCCGGTGGAGAAGGCGTTCTTGGTCGGCGCCCCACGCAAGGGGTCCGCCGAGGCGACACAGGTGGGAGACCATCTGGACGAGCTCCGCCGGCTCGCCGATACCGCCGGGGCCGAGGTGGTGGGCCAGACCCACCAGCGCGTCGAAGCGCCCACGCCCACCTTCTACCTGGGGCAGGGGAAGGTCGAGGAGCTGAAAGGCGTCCTCCAGGATACTCGCTCGACGCTGGTGCTGTTCGACGAGCCCCTCTCGCCCGTGCAGGGGACGAATCTGGAGAACGCGCTGGCGGTCCGAGTGATGGACCGCACCGAGCTGATCCTCGACATCTTTGCGACCCGCGCGCGCTCGGCGGAGGCAAAGATGCAGGTGGAGCTGGCACAGCTCGAGTACCTGTTGCCGCGCCTCACGCGCATGTGGACCCACCTCTCGAGGATCCGGGGCGGCATCGGGCTGCGGGGGCCGGGCGAAACGCAGCTCGAGACCGACCGCCGGGTCATCCGCCGCAAGATCTCCGTCCTGAAGCGACGCCTCGAAGGCGTCGCCGACCACCGCGCGAACCAGCGGCAGGGTCGGCGCGACCTCCCCAGCGCCGCGTTGGTGGGCTACACCAACGCCGGGAAGTCGAGCATCCTGCGCGCGCTCTCGGGTGCCGACGTCTTCGTGGAGGATCGGTTGTTCGCGACGCTCGATACGCTCACCCGCGAGCTCGACGTCGGCGGGGGGTACCGGTTCCGCGTCGCCGACACGGTCGGGTTCATCCGCAAGCTGCCGCACCATCTGGTCGCGTCGTTCCGCGCCACCCTCGAGGAGGCCCGCGCCGCGGATCTCCTGCTGCACGTCGTCGATGCCTCTCATCCCGGCTGGGAGGAGCAGGTCGACGTCGTGGAGACGGTGCTGGAAGAGATGGGATTGTACTCGCCGGGAAGGGGGATGCGCGACGCGGGAAGCGTCGTACCCGATCGCAAGCGAGTGGTGTACGTCTTCAACAAGGCCGATCTGATCGGCGACGCCGACGCGTTCCTCGCCGGCGTGCGCGAACGCTACCCGCACGCGCTGCTCACGTCGGCGCGTTCCGGATCCCGCATCCCGCATCCCGCGGGCGGCGTGGAAGGGTTGCGCAGCGTACTCCGCGCCTCTGCGCAGGCGCTCCGGCCCGTGGCCCGGATCCACGTGCCCGTCGAGGACGGGAAGCTGCTCGCCGCGCTGCACCGCGACTCCGAAGTGTTGCACGAGTCCCAAGTGGACGGGGTAGTGGAGGTGACCGCGCGGGTGGACGCGTGGCTCTTGGGCAAGCTCCGGCGCGAGGGCGTGAGCGTCCAGATCGGGTCGTGAAACTCCCTCGGTTTCAAAGGGATACATCCCACCACTCGTTGCCACGATGATGTTGATTTGGATCACGGTCCGAGCCCCAGTCGGCCCGTAGCTTGAGGGCGCACATCGCGCTGCTCAGAGCAAAGCCGTCGAAAGACGGTGACGCAGAGCTACGGGGCTACAGCGGATCTCCGCCATGCTCGCCGGGCCGCCAGCGAATCGACCACGGGTCGACAGCTGGTGGCCCGGCTCGCGTCTAGCGCCCTCGAGGTCGCGTCATGACGTTCAGACACAAGCTGGCGCATCGCCTGGCCCTGCTCAGAGACCGCGCGATTGCCGTGGCGGTCGCTGGGCTCGCCCTTCTGTGGGTCGCGAGCTGCGAGAGACCGCTCACCGTCACCGAGCCGAATGCGTCAGTCGCACAACTCGTCGTTTCTCCCAAAGTCGCTACGCTGCAGGAAAATCAGATGCAGGACTTCACGGCCGTCGGATTCACGACGACCGGTGACAGCGCGCAGATCGGTGTAACGTGGAGCGTGACGGGCGGGACGATCGACACGAGCTCGAACGGCAAGCGGCACTTCGGCCACTACAAAAACGCGAGCTGCGGCAACTTCAAGGTCGCCGCGACCAGCCATCCCGGATCGAAAACTGACACGGCCACCGTCACGGTGACCTGTCCGGCTTCGCCGGTCGCATCCGTCAGTGTCGCGCCGCCGGCGGCCACGGTCCCGGTGGGTCAGGCGGTGCAGCTCACCGCCACGCCGAAGGATGCCAACGGCAACGCGCTCACCGGGCGCGCGGTGACGTGGTCGAGCAGCAACACGTCGGTCGCCAACGTCGACGGCAGCGGGCTGGTCACCGCCGCGGCGGCAGGCTCGGCGACGATCACGGCCATGAGCGAAGGGCAAAGCGGCACCTCCAGCATCACCGTGACGCCACCGGCGGCGAACAAATTCGCCATCGGCGACCGGGTGCAAACGACCGACGTCACGAACATCCGGAACGCGCCTGCCGCCTCCGGGACGTTGGTGGGAACCCAGCCGGCGGGCGCTCAGGGCACGGTCGTCGGCGGTCCGGTGGTCGACGCGGCAGGGGACCAGGCGACTCGCTGGCAGATCGACTTTGACCAGGGAGCGGACGGCTGGGCGGCAGAGCTCTACCTGACCAGCGCGCTGCCGGTGGTCTCCGTCACGGTCACGCCGGGCGCAGCCACGGTGGCCACGGGCGCGACGGTGCAGCTCACCGCCACGCCGAAGGATGCGAACGGGAACCCGCTGGCCGGACGGGCGGTGACCTGGTCGAGCAGCAACACGTCGGTCGCCAGCGTTGACGGCAACGGGCTCGTCACCGGCGGGACGGCAGGCTCGGCGACGATTACCGCCACCAGCGAGGGAAAGAGTGGGACGTCGAGCATCACCGTGTCCAACGTGCCCGTGCCGGTGAGCTCGGTGACGGTGAGCCCGGCGTCGGCGAGCGTGCCGGTGGGCCAGACGGTCCAGCTCACGGCGACCCCGAAGGACGCGAACGGGAACCCGCTGACCGGACGGACGGTGACCTGGTCGAGCAGCAACAACTCGGTCGCGACGGTCACCAGCACCGGACTCGTGAGCGGTGCGGCGGTGGGCTCGGCGACGATCACCGCGATGAGCGAGGGGCAGAGCGGCAGCGCGAGCATCACGGTGTCGAACGTGGCGGTGAGCTCCGTGACGGTGAGCCCGGCGTCGGCGAGCGTGCCGGTGGGCCAGACCGTCCAGCTCACGGCGACCCCGAAGGACGCGAGCGGCAACCCGCTGACCGGGCGGACGGTCACGTGGTCGAGCAGCAACGGCTCGGTGGCGTCGGTCTCCAGCAGCGGCCTCGTGACCGGCGGGGGGGCGGGGTCGGCGACGATCACCGCGACCAGCGAAGGACAGAGCGGCACCTCCAGCATCACGGTGACGAGCGTCCCGGTGGCGTCGGTGAGCGTGACGCCGACGTCGGCCAACGTGAATGAAGGCAGGACGGTGCAGCTCACGGCGACGCCGAAGGACGCGGGCGGCAACCCGCTGTCGGGGCGGACGATCGCGTGGTCGAGCAGCAACACGACGGTCGCGACGGTGAGCTCGAGCGGGCTGGTCACGGGCAAAGTGGCGGGCTCGGCGACGATCACGGCCATCAGCGAGGGGCAGAGCGGCACAGCGGCCATCACGGTGGTGCACGTGCCGGTGGCCTCGGTGACCGTGAGCCCGGCCTCGGGGAGCGTGCCGGCCGGGAGTACGCTCCAGCTGACGGCGACCCCGAAGGACGCGAGCGGCAACGCGCTGACGGGACGGACGATCACGTGGTCGAGCAGCAACACCTCGGTCGCCACGGTGAGCTCGAGCGGGCTCGTGAGCGGCGTGGTGGCGGGTTCCGCGACGATCACGGCCACGAGCGAGGGGCAGAGCGGCACCGCAGCCATCACGGTGACGCCGCCGTCCGCGGGCGCGACGTTCGGGCACGTGTTCATCGTGACGGAGGAGAACACCAACTACTCGAGCGTCATCGGCAGCTCGTCGATGCCGTATTTGAACGGCCTGGCGCAACAGTACGGGCTGGCGACGCAGTACTACGCCAATACCCATCCGTCGATCGGGAACTACTTCGAGCTGTCGACGGGCCAGATCATCACGAACAACGACGGCTTCTCGACCGTTCAGAACGTCCCGAACGTCGTACGCAGCTTGCTCGCGGCCGGGAAGACGTGGAAGTCGTA
>WNGI01001650.1_pt1 | contig 18829 bp, 14 predicted proteins | sample 5400621 | NCBI WGS metagenome assembly WNGI01 (sample SAMN13153374, study PRJNA577476) | soil metagenome | isolation source: 20 cm soil or saprolite under Garry oak tree replicate 1 | place: USA:California | collected 2016-06-15
GGCGGGGGGGGCGGGGGGGGCGACTCGGTGATGAGGTTGAGGCGGTCGACGACGGCGTGTTCGACGACCTGGCGCGCGCCCGAGGGCCAGCGGACCACCACCCGGTCGACGCGCGCCGCGCTGCCGAGACCGAAGTGCAGCCGCCGGTCGTTCTGGCTCGCGAAACCCATCCCGCCATCCACGATCTTCAGCTGGCGGGTTCCGCCGGCTTCGACCGTCACCTCCGCGCCGATCGCGCTGCGGTTGCTCCGCGTCCCCACCAGCTGGAACCCAATCCAATGGTTGCCCGGCGGAACCGTGTTTTCATAGACCACCGCCGGCTGGTTCTGGTTCGCGACCACCACGTCCAGCACCCCGCGATTGAACAGATCGACCAGCGCGACCGCGCGCCCGTCGTACTCGTCGGTGACACCGACGGCCGCGGCCACGTCCGTCCACCCCGCCAGCCCCCGGTTGACGAGCACCCGCGACCGCTCGTAGCCCGACAGGCTGGCGCTGCCGATGGCGGGCCAGTTCTTGGCGTCTTCGAACACGTTGCCGTTCGCCCCGGCGACCTTCGACATCGCGTACCAGTAGCTCCGCTCCCGGTCGCCCGACACGTAGCCGTTGACGATGAACAGCTCGTTGCGCCCGTCGTTGTCCAGGTCGCCCAGCTGCGCGCCCCAGGCCCACCCGGCGTCCGCGATGACGCCTTCCGCCCCCTGCTGGAAGCGCCCCAGCTCCGGCAAGAAGTTGAGGCGCAGGTTGTTGCCCTGAAACAGGTAGCCCCGCTCCGAAATGTTGGTCACGAACGCATCGAGCCGCCCGCGGTTCAGCACGTCGCCGAGCGAAGCCGACATGCCGCTCTTGGAATCACTCTCCAGGCCGGCCTTGGTGAGCACGAACCGCTTGCCGGAATCGTTCACGAACAGCTCTTCCGGCCCGTAGTCGTTGGCGAGGAACAGGTCGGGCCAGCCGTCGCCGTTCAAGTCCGCCGCGGCGGCGGCGAGGGTCCAGCGGGTGCTGCCCACCCCCATCCGGTCGGTGACGTCTTCGAAGCGACCGCCCCCGAGGTTATGGAACAGGCGATTCTTCCCGCCGTTGGTCGCGAACTCGAAGCTGTTGTGCATGATGCGGGTCGTCTGCAAATGCCAGAAATCGATGTCGGAGCGGAAGTAGCCGGTGACGTACAGATCGAGCAGGCCGTCCCGGTCGTAGTCGAGCCACACCGCTCCATTGCTGTTCATCCAGTGGCGCAGCCCCGCGGCGGCGGTCACGTCCTCGAAGTGCAGATTCCCGAGGTTCTTGAACAGCTGGAGGTAGCCCCACTTGTAGACGAGCACGTCCTCGAGCCCGTCGTTGTCGTAGTCGCCCCACACGGCGCCCATCGACACGCCTTCGCCCGGGCGGTTCAGGTCCGCCAGCCCCGCGCTCGAGGCGACGTCGACGAACGTCCCGTCGCCGCGGTTCAGATACAGCGCGTTGGGGAAGCCGAACCGGCTGTTCGTGAAGTAGAGATCGGGCCAGCCGTCGTTGTTGACGTCGCTGACCGACACCGCTGCCCCGAGCGACGCCACGAGCGGGGCGATGTTGTCGATCCGGGGATCGAGCGTCGGCGCGTGATGCACGAAATCGATCCCCACTTGGTGCGCCACCTCGCGGAACGCAAAGCCGGGCGGGGCGGCTCCGGCGCCGCCCCGCTCTTCCGGTCGCCCGCGATTCAGCGCGATCACCAGGAAGACGGCTCCGAGAAACACCGTGGTGAGGGCGAGCTTCCGCACGCGTAGGGACGTCACGCCGTGAACCATATCGCGTGGCCTTGTCCCCCGGCAAGGATCGCACGATGTTGCCAGCCTCCGATGATCCCCAATGCCCTGAAGTGCCTTAGCGTGGCCACGACGCTGCTCCTCGTCGACTGTCGCGGCCGGGAGCCCGCGTCAAGCCTCGAGCGCGATGCCGCCATCCTCACCGCGCGGACGCTCGGTCTCGCGTACCTGCGGAGCCAGCAGTTCGCCCCGGCGGAAACCGCGTTCGCCAAGATCGTCGCCCTGGCCCCCGATCAGGCGCTGGGCTACGCCAATCTCGGCCTGGTGCACCTGCGGTTGGGGCGCTACGACGCGGCCGAGCGGGAGATCCGCCGGGCGGCGGCCCTGGACACGGCGAGCGACGACATCGCCCTGACGCTCGCCAAGGTCTACGAGCTCACCGGCCGCACGGCCGTGGCGCGCCGCGAGGTGGACCGCGTGCTGCGGCGCAGCCCGGAGGACCTGCGCGCCCTGTACGAGTTGGCCGCGCTCGAGCCGGCCTCCAAGGAGACGTACCTCCGGCGGATCGTGGCGCGCGCGCCCAGCAACGTGGCGGCCCGGCTCGAGCTGGTGGACGTGCTGCTCGCCCGCGGCGGGGGCGGGGGCGGGGGCGGGGCGGACTCGGCGGCCGCGCATCTGGAGGCGCTCGAGCGGCAGCTCCCCGAGCTGCCGCGGGAGGCGAACCGGTTCTTCCAGCAGGCCCTCGCCCTGGCGCGCACCGGTCGCGCCGCCGCCGCGGCCGCGCCCGCGACGACGTTCCATCACTTCATGGAAACCACCGCGCCCTACCAGGCGAGCCTCGAGAAGCTGCGGGGCGCGAGCGGCGCGCCCCCGGGGTACCCGATCCTCACGTTCAATCCCGTCATCACGCCGCCGGCGCAGGACGCGCGCACCATCGCCGCAGCGATCCGCTTCAGTGACGTGACGGGCGCCGTGGGGCTGGGCGGCGTGCCGCCGCTCCCCGACACCGCCCGCGACGTCGCGCTCGCGACCGGGGACTACGACGGCGATGGCGGGGAGGATGTGTTCGTCGCCGGGCACCTGTTCCGCAACGAGCTGGCACACGCGACCGAGACGACCGACCGCGCCGGCATCCGGCTGCGCGATCGGGCGGTCGGCGCGGCGTTCGGCGACTACGACAACGATGGGCGGCTCGACCTGTACGTGGCGACCGCGAGCGGTGGGAGACTGTTCCGCAACACCGGCGACTCGACGTTCACCGACGTCACCGTCGCCGCCGGCCTCGGCGGTGCACCCCCGGCCACCACCGCGCTGTTCGTGGATCTCGATCACGACGGCGACTTGGACCTGTTCCTCGCCACGCCCGCCGGGAACCGGGTGTACCGTAACACCCTCGACGGGCGGTTCCAGGACATGACCGGCCCGATGGGCCTAGGCTCCGCCGGCGGGACCCGCGACGCCGCGTTCGGCGACCTGGACGGCGATGGGCGCGTGGATCTGGTCGTCGTGGGAAACGACGGGCGTCTCACGCTGTTCCGGAACGCGGGCCAGGGCCGCTTCGAGGATGCCACCGCGGCCAGCGGTCTGGCACAAGCCGCCCTGCCGGGCCACGCCGCGGCGGTCGCGGTCGGCGACTACGACAACGACGGGTTCCTCGACTTGTTCGTCGCGGCACCGGGTGGAACGGCGCCTGTCCTGTACCACAACCGCGGGGACGGGACCTTTGAACCCGATCGCCGCAGTGCGGCACTCGCGGCGCTGCGCACCCTGGCGGCCCGCGCCGCCATCTTCTGCGATTTCGATAACGACGGCTTCCTCGACCTCGTGGTGGTCGGCGTCCCGACGAAGGCCGGGGCACGTGGTGTCTACCTGCTGCGCAACGACCAGACCGGTCGGTTCGTGGATCACTCGTCGATTCTGCCAACCGACCTGCGCGCCGCCAGCCGCGTCGTGGCGGTGGACTACGATCGCGACGGCGACCTGGACTTGCTTGTCGTGGCAGCGGACGGGCGGCCGCGGCTGCTGCTGAACGATGGAGGCAACGCGAACCAGTATGTGAAGGTCGAGCTCACCGCCCTGCGGACAGGAAGCGGCAAGAACAACCGGTTCGGCATCGGCTCGACGCTCGAGCTGCGGGCGGGCAAGCTGTACGAGGCGCGCGTCGTGACGGGTCCCGTGACGCATTTCGGGCTGGGGCAACGCCTCAAGGCCGACGTACTGCGCGTGCGGTGGCCCAACGGCGTCGCGCAGACCGTCTACTATCCGGGGACCGACGCGGACATCCTCGAGCAGCAGATCCTCAAGGGATCATGCCCCTTTCTGTACGCCTGGGACGGAACGCGCTTCCGGTTCGTGACGGACGTGATGTGGCGCAGCGCGCTCGGCATGCCGCTCGGCATCATGGCCGGGGGAAGGGACATCGCGTCGGCGCCGCCGCACGCCTCGCGAGAGTACATGCGGATACCGGGCCGCGCCCTCGCGCCCCAAGGCGGCCGCTACGTCTTACAGCTCACTGAGGAGCTGTGGGAGACCGCCTATCTCGACCAGGCGAAGCTGCTCGCCGTGGACCACCCGGACTCGGTGGACGTGTACGTGGATGAGGGGTTCGTGCCGCCCGGCCCGGGGCCCGCGGCGCTGCGCCTGTACGCCGTCGCGCATCCCCGGCCCCCGGTCGCCGTCACCGACGAGCACGGCACCGACTGGCTCCCCGCCCTGCGCGCGCGCGACGATCGCTACGTGGCCCCGCTCACCCTCACGCGCTACCAAGGCCTGGCCACGCTGCACGACTTGATCCTCGATTTCGGCGACCTGAAGGGCCTGGAGAGCGACAGCGTCTATCTGTTCCTCGCGGGGTGGATCTACCCGACCGACGCCAGCATCAACATCGCCTTGGCCCAGACGGGGAAGCCCGGCGTCATCTTCCCCTACCTCGAGGTGAAAGACGCCGAGGGGCGGTGGCGCCGCGCGGCCGATGTGCCCTTCCCGTCGGGCAAGGACAAGACGGTGATCGTGGATCTCACGGGGAAGTTCCTGAGCGCCGACCACCGCGTGCGCATCCGCACCAACATGGAGATCTACTGGGACCAGGCGTTCGTCGCCGCGGCGGGCTCCCCCAGCGCCGCGTCGATCACGACGCTCGATCCCACGTCGGCCAACGTCCATTCCCGGGGCTTCTCACGCCTGTACCGCAAGGGCGGGCGCTACGGACCCGACTGGGCCGCGTACGAGGACCTGTCTCGCGAATCGCCGTGGGAGCCGATCGCGGGCCGGTTCACCCGTTACGGCGATGTGCTGCCGCTGGTGCGCGCCCCCGACGACATGTACGTGATCATGGCGCCCGGAGACGAGACCACACTGACGTTCGACGCGAGCGCCACACCGCCACTCTCCCCCGGCTGGACGCGCGACTTCCTGCTGTACACGGACGCGTGGCTCAAGGACTCCGACCGCAATACCGCGGCCGGCGCCACCGTCGCCCCGCTGCCGTTCCACGGCATGTCGCGCTATCCCTACGGCGCGGACGAGGGATACCCCAGCGACGCGGCACACACGCAGTACTTGGAGACGTACAACACGCGGCGCGTGGAGCGCCACGGGCGGGCCTTGAAGACCGCCAGCAAATTCTAGAGGACGTACCCGCGCTGCATGAGGGAGCGCCCCGACGCCGCGTAGCCGTCGGGGCCGGGCAAGTGAAAGGTGAGCGAATCGGCGAGCCGGTCGTAGACGTTGAACAACACACAGACGTGAATCGCGTCCTCGATCGCGGCATCGCTCACGCCCGCGCCGCGGAGTGGCTCCACGTCCGCGGGCCGCAGCTCCGCCGGGGCGAGCGTGAGCTTCTCGAGGAAGCCGAGGGTGGCTCGGACTTTGGGATCGACCGGAGCGGTGCGCCAATCGGCCAGCACCGCCTCGACCAGCTGCTCGTCCTTGAGGGCCAGCGACGCGACCGCGCCGTGGGCACCCGTTCAGAACAAGCATTGGTTCAGGCGCGATGTGAACGCGGCGAACAGCTCCCGCTCCCCGACGCTCCATTCCGACGGCCCGCGCATCACCGCCTGCGTCCAGTCGCACATCGGGCGACCGAAGAACTCCGGGCGGTAGAGCAGCGTCTTGACGACGTCGGGCACCCGACGCCCACTCACCAGCCGGATGAGGATGAGCTTGAGCCGCTGCGGCAGGCGATGACCGTGTTCGACTGTACGGAGGCGCATCAGTCCGGCTCCTCGCCCCGCAGCGCGGCGAGCCCGCGCTCGAGCCGGCCGAGCGCGGCGCCGAGCGCCGCGGAGACCGTGATCTCGAAGATCGCGTCTTCCGAGCTGCCCGCGCGTTGCAGGGCGGTGAGGTCGTCGTCCGTGAGCTTGTAGGCGTGACGGGCCACCGTGTCGACGTAACGCCCGAGCGGGTCCTCACCCCCTGACCCCCTCTCCGTTCCGGAGAGGGGGGACGGTAGATCGTTCCTCCTCTCCCGAAGGGAGAGGGGGCCAGGGGGTGAGGACCTACGAGGGGGCGAGGGGGTGAGGACCGCCCCCGCCGCGCGCGCCAGCGCGGCGCGACGCTGCTCACTGGACGTGTCGCCCGGTGCGGCCAGCACGCTGTCGATCAGTCGCTGTGTGAAGGCGGCGTATCGCCCCATCCTTCAGGATGGGAACGGCGCCGCGAGCCGTCAAGAGCCCGCGCGGGTGGCGCAACGACCCGGCAGGCCGTACGATTTTCCGATGAGCCTGCTCGAGCTGCTGCTCCTAGTGCAGACTGCGGTGCGCGTGGACACGGTTCCCCCGTATCTCGCCTTCCCTGAAACCGGGCTCGACGACCCCGCCGCGTACGAGGGCTACGAGACACGGGTATATCGGGACGCGAGCGGCAACGCCTTCCAAGTCTATCTGAATCGCAGTAAGGGGCGGGTGGTACACCTCTGGGCCGACGCACTCAACGAGAGCGCCGCCTTCACGGCCCGTGACTCAGGCGGCGTGCCGGCCGAGCTCACCTGGAGCTCGGCCGGCGCGGTCGTGGATGCGTCGGGACACACGCGGTCGGTCGCCTACGGGCTGGAAGCCTCGTCCTCCGTCACGCTCGGTCTCCTGCTGCTCGGCTCGATGCGCGTGGAGCGCGACTTTCAGTACGCCAGGCGCGACTCCCTGCCGCTCGACGCCACGCCGTTTCTCGAAGCCGAGCTGTCGCAGCTGATCGACCATATCGCGAAGCTGCCGGGGACCGAGCGCGCGCGTCACCTGGCACTGCTCGGCGTGAAGACCCTCGGCGGGCTGCGTGCGCGGCTCTTGCCCCGCATCACCGAGCAGCACGGCGACACCGCCTGGGTCGTGCGGGTCGAACAGGTGAGCTTCGACGGCAAGAACCACCTCTGGCTCGCGCTGGAAGGTGACGCTCGCGAGACGGTCGCCGCGATCAGGGGAGGCGCCATAACGATCCGCCGGCCCGCCGGCGGCGTCGTCCGCTTCGGGGTCCGCGTGACCACGGACGCCCCAGCCCTGACGCCGCTGTCGCGCGCCGAGATCTTCAACGACGACTTCCGCCGTTTCTTCGAGACCGTCCGCGGCGATGCGGCCCATCCCGATCGGTTCCGGCGGCTCGAGCGCGAGGTGCGCGGCATGGAGCTGCTGTGCTCTCGCGAGAAATTGATGGCGGGGTTGCCGAACTTCGCGACCTACTTCGGCCGCGACATGCTGATGACGGCGCTGCTGATGGAGCCGGTGTGGGCGCCGGCCATGCCGGAGCACGTCATCGCGAGCGCGCTGCGCAAGCTCTCGCCCGCGGGCGACGTGAGTCACGAGGAGGCGCTCGGCGGCCAAGCGATCCGCGAGCATGCGTCCGAGTACAGCCGGCTGCTGGACGCCGGTCAGGTGGCGCAGGCACGAGCGGTGCTCAAGGACTTGCAGGCCGTGCGCGAGAACTACGTGATGGTGGACGACGACTTCCAGCTGCCGGTGGTTGCGGCCCGCTATCTCGGCGACCAGCGCGTGTCGGCCGCGCGCAAGCGCGCGTTTCTGCTGGAGGAGCGCCACCTCCAGCGGCTCGTCTCCAACCTCGCGTACGTGACGCAGCAGGCGGCGGCGTATACCCGAAATCCGGTGGCGACGAATCTGGTCGGGTTTCCCCGGGATGCCGAGGGCCGGTGGATCTCCGCGAGCTGGCGCGATTCCCGCGCAGGGTATGGCGGCGGGCGGTTCGCCATGGATGTGAACGTCATTTGGGTGCCGCACGCGCTCGAGGCCGTGGGGGCGATCCTGGATGCCCTGAAGCAGCTCGGCATGACGCCGGCCATTCGCGACGAGCCGCTGGCCGGCTTCGTGCGCGACCGCGCGGCGCTCGAGCGCGCGATTGCCGTGTGGCGCGGCGCTGAGCGCCACTTCCGGGTCGCGATCGGAGACCTGGGCCGGCCGGTCGCGGACCGGCTGCGCTGGCTGCCGCAGGCGGAGCGGGAGTACTGGGAGGCCGTCGTCCAGCGGACCGGATTCCTCGCGGATACGCTGCGGTTTCTCGCCCTCTCACTCGACGAGAACGGCCGGCCGATCCCGATCGTCAACACCGATCCCGCCATGCTGCTGCTGCTCGAGCCGGTCGGTCCGGATCGGACGCTCGAGCTCGTGGGCCCGATCATGCGGCCATACCCCTGGGGGTTGTTCGTCGATGATCTGGGTCCGCTGGTCGCCAACGACGCCTACGCGTCGCGCGACGTGTGGGAGCGGTTTCGGCAGGACCCCTATCATTCGCCGACGGTCGTGTGGGGGCGGGACGTGAACGCACTGCTCGCCGGCCTCGCGAAGCAGATCGCAGCGGCACCCTTCCGGTCCGGCGCGGGGGTGGCGCCCTTACGCGACGCACTCCAGCGCACCGTCACCGCGGTGGATCGCTCCGGGCTGCGGCACGCCGAGCTGTGGAGCTACCGCATCGAGAACGGCAGGCTCCTGCCGGTGCGGTACGGGACCAGCTCGGACGTCCAGTTGTGGAGCCTGACCGATCTAGCCGTCCAGTTCTGGCTCGACCGGATCGCGGGGCCGTGACCGCGCCGCCACGCGACGACCAGCGCGCAGCCGTCGTCGCGGGCTTCCTCGGCTGGACGCTCGACGCGTTCGATTTCTTCCTGGTCGTGATGACGCTCACGGCGATCGCGAAGGACTTCGGACGCTCGGACGCGGACATCGCGCTCACGCTCACCCTCACCCTCGTGTTCCGACCGGTCGGCGCGTTCATCTTCGGGCTGATCGCCGATCGCTACGGCCGCAAGATTCCGCTGATGGCGGACCTGGTGTTCTACTCCGTGATCGAGGTGTTCTCCGGGCTCGCCCAGAGCTACACGACGTTCCTCATATTGCGCGCGCTGTTCGGGATCGGGATGGGAGCAGAGTGGGGCGTGGGGGCGTCGCTCGTCATGGAGAAAGTCTCGCCGCGCTATCGCGGCGTGATCTCCGGGCTGTTGCAGCAGGGCTACGCGCTGGGCTATCTGCTCGCAGCCCTGTGCTACTTCTTCGTGTTCCCGCACTGGGGCTGGCGGCCGCTCTTCTTCATCGGCGGACTGCCGGCGCTGCTCGCGCTGTTCGTGCGGGCCCGCGTGCGGGAGTCCGAGGTGTGGCAACAGACCCGGCACGACAACTGGCTGGGGCTCGGCCGCGCCATCGCCGCGAACTGGAAGGTGTTCCTTTATCTGACCGTCCTGATGGCGATGATGAACATGGTGTCGCACGGCACCCAGGACATGTACCCCACCTTCCTGCAGCGCGACTGGGGCTTCGGCCCGACCACACGCGCCGCCCTCACCGCGTTCTCGCAAGTCGGCGCGCTCACCGGCGGGATCCTGTGCGGCCTGTACTCCGACCGCCTGGGCCGGCGGCGCACCATCGCGCTCGCACTGCTCGGCGCCGTGCTGGCCATCCCGATCTGGGCGTTCGCGCCGTCGTTACCACTGCTCGTCGCCGGGGCCTTCATTATGCAGTTCTTCGTGCAGGGGGCGTGGGGCGTGATCCCGGCGCACATCACCGAGCTCTCCCCCGATGCCGTGCGTGGCTTCCTCCCGGGCTTCGCGTATCAATGCGGCGTGGCGATCGCCAGCAAACTGCCGCACGTGCAGGCGCTCTTCGCCGTCGGCTCGAGCTACGCGCGGTCGATGGCGTTCTCCGCGGCGACCGTGTTCGCGCTCGGCGCCGTCGTCGCGCTGCTCGGCCGGGAGCGCCGGGGGGTGGCGTTCGGGAGGGGCCACCCGTCCTCGGGAGTATGAGGGACTGAAGTCCCTGCTTGGCCCGTGGGGCGTCCTAAAGGACGCTGCCCTCCCTGCGTCCTTCAGGACTGGCTGGCGCCGAGTTGGGACTTGAGTCCCTCATAATCTCGGAGGTACACTACCATACACTCGATGACTTGACCTGATGTCCAGCTTCGTCAAAGCCACCCAAGCCTACCAGCAGGGCCAGCGCACGCTCCCCGGCCGCTACTACACGTCGCCGGAGATCTACGCCGAGGAGCAGGAGCGCATCTTCACCGCGCGCTGGATCTGCGTCGGGCGCGCGGCCGAGATCCCCGCGGCCGGCGACTACGTGCTGCGCACCATCGCGGGCGAGAGTGTGATCGTGGTGCGGGGGCGGGACGGCGCCCTGCGGGCGTTCTACAACGTGTGCCGCCACCGCGGCACCCGGCTGTGTGAGGAGCCGCGCGGCCGGTTCTCGGAAACGATTCAGTGCCCCTATCACGCCTGGACCTACACCATCGACGGGCAGCTGATCGGCGCGCCCCACATGAGCGAGGTCCCAGGGTTCGACAAGCGCGATTATCCGCTGCACGCCGTACCGCTCGAGACGTGGGAAGGCTTCGTGTTCGTCAACCTCGCGGGGGAGCCCGAGCCGTTCGCACGCGCCTTCGCGGCAGTCGCCGGGCGGTTTGGCCGGTTCAACCTCTCCGCCCTGACGGCCGCGCGGCGCGTCGACTACGAGGTCGCGGCCAACTGGAAGTTGATCTTCCAGAATTACTCCGAATGCCTGCACTGCCCCGTCATCCACCCCGGGCTCGCGAAGCTCACCCCCTACACGAGCGGCGAGAACGACCTGATCGACGGGCCGTTCCTGGGCGGCTACATGGTGATTACGAAGGAGGGCGGCAGCCTCACGCTGAGCGGGCGTGCCTGCGGGGCGCCGGTCGGTCAGCTTCCCGCGGAGGATCTGAACCGCGTCTACTTTTACTCGATCTTCCCCAACTTGCTGCTCTCGCTCCACCCGGACTACGTGATGTTCCACACGCTCTGGCCCGATGGTCCGGCGCGGACGCGCATCACCTGCGAGTGGCTGTTCCACCCCGACTCGGTCGGCACACCGGCGTTCGATCCCGATGACGCGGTGGGCTTCTGGGACGAGACCAACCGCCAGGACTGGCACATCTGCGAGCGCAGCCACGCCGGCATCACGTCGCGGGCGTACGTGCCGGGGCCCTACTCCCCGCGCGAGGGGATCTCCGCCGCGTGGGACCGGGAGTTCCTACGAGCGCTCGGGCACGGCCAGTGATGGGCGGTCACGTCCTCCGCAAGTACGCATCCGTCCCCTTGAGCCAGTCCTCGCGCGGCGGCGAGAACACGTCCATGTCGAGCGTGTCCTCGAGGGCGTGGGCTTCGTGCGGCACGTTGGACGCGAGGTGCAGCACCTCGCCCGCCCGCACCACGACTTCCTGGCTGCCGTCTTCCCCGATGAGAAACCGCAACGCGCCTTCGAGGATGTAGGTAAACTGCTCGTTTTCGTGCGCGTGCCTGGGCACGACGCACCCGCGCTTCAAGTACACGTGCGCGAGCATGACGCGCTCCCCGGTGATCAGGCGGCGTGACAGCCGCTCGGACAGCTGTTCCTTCGGTACATCGGCCCAGCGGTACCACACGGGCTCCCCCTCAGGTTAGGACGTTCCGGGCCAAGCCTAGCGGGTTGTGTCTGCTTCGCCACTAGCGTGGAAACCGAAGCACGGCGGGCCGAATTCGACCTGCTGCAGCCATGCAACAGTAGGTAGCGGAGCCCGTCGCCCGTCAGCCACGTTCCACGTTGGCAAGGGTTATGCGATGCAGCGTTGCTGCCATGACCAGAGCCCTTAACCACGTCGGCGCCCTCGCGGCGCTCGCAGCACTGCTCGCCGCCTGCGCAGCCGGATCGTCGCAATGGCACGACCGCCTGACGCTGCTGCCGGCGTCCCGCGATCGCATCCTGGGCGAGCGGCTGATCGACGCCCAGTACGTCGTGGCAGGCAAGGTCGAGAAGGTGGAGCGGGCGAATCTGTACGAGCAACGCGGTGGATGGCTCATGCGAGCCCTGTTCCGTGACGAGGGGCCCCCCGATGCCTACGAGGCGAAGATCGCCGTCGATTCGGTCCTCGTGGGCGGTGGCCAGCCCAAGCGGCTGTACATCACATTCTTCGCTCCTCACGGCAACCGCATCCCGACGGTCGGGGAGGATGCGATCTGGATCGCGCACCAGCGCCAGCTGTGGCGCTTCGCTCAGGCCACCGTGTACGGCGCGCCGTACGACATCGGGCTCGCGCTCGATTCGGACGACGACATCCGGCCGGTCGGGGAGTGGTCCCTGCTGCGCACTGTCGCGCTGAAGCTGCAACTGTCACACGTGTGGTGAGGGTCCGGCTCAACCGCCCGTCGACACACTCATCGTAGGCAGAAACTTGGGCGCCCGGCGCAGCGTCGTCGCCTGCTCGTACGCGTACGCCAGCCTGATCAGCGTGCCCTCGCTCCACGGCGCGCCGATGAACGACACGCCCACCGGCAGCCCGGACACGTAGCCCGCGGGCACGGTCACGTGCGGGAAGCCCGCGACCGCCGCGGGAGTGGAGCTCCCTCCCAGGAAGTGGTCGCCGTTCACCAGGTCGATCGGCCACGGCGGATTCCCGGTGGGCGCCACGATGGCGTCCAGCTTCTCCCGCTCCAGAATCGTCTGAAGCCCCTCCTCACGTCCGAGCTTGCGGCACTTGTCGAGCGCGTCGCGGTAGGCTTGATCGCTGAGCGGTCCTTTGTCCTGCGCCTTGAGGAACAGCTCCTGCCCGAAGTAGGGCATCTCTCGCTCTTTGTTTCGCTCGTTGAACTCGATGACGTCCTGCAGCGTCCGCACCGCCGCCCCCGGTGCGAACTCGGCGAGGTAGCGATTCAGGTCCGCCTTGAACTCATACAGCAGCACGGTGAGCTCGGCGTCGTCGTATTCGCCGAGGTGGGGAATGTCCGCCGGATCCACGATCACGGCGCCGGCCCGCCGCAGCACGTCGATCGCTTGAGTGACCAGCGCATCGGTCGCCGCGTGGTAGCCGAACAGCTTGCTGCGGGCGATCCCGAGCCGCGCCCCGGCGAGGCCTTTGGCGTCCAGGAACCGGGTAAACTCGGAAACCGCCGCGGGCGCCGCGGCGGTCGCCGCGTCTTTGGGATCCGGTCCCGCCAGGGCGCCGAGCAGGATCGCTGCGTCGCGCACCGTGCGCGCCATCGGCCCCGCCGTATCCTGGCTGTGGGCGATCGGCACGATGCCCGTGCGTGAGACCAGACCGAGCGTCGGCTTGATCCCGACGAGCGAGCACGCCGCCGCGGGGCAGACGATCGAGCCGTCGGTCTCGGTGCCGACGCCGACCGCGGCGAAGTTCGCGGCGAGCGCGGCGGCGGTGCCGGAGCTCGAGCCGCAGGGGCTGCGGTCCAGCACGTATGGATTCTTGCATTGGCCGCCGCGTGCGCTCCACCCGCTGGAGGAGCTGTTGGACCGGAAGTTCGCCCATTCGGAGAGGTTCGCCTTGCCGAGCATGACGGCTCCTGCGGCGCGCAGCCGGGCGGCGACGCCAGCGTCCGCCGGCGGCTTCGCGCCCACGAGCGCGAGCGAGCCCGCCGTGGTGGCCATCCGGTCGGCCGTGGCGATGTTGTCCTTGATGAGAATCGGGATGCCGTGCAGGGGGCCACGTGGTCCCTTCGTCTTCCGCTCGGCATCGAGCTCTTGGGCGATCCGGAGCGCGTCGGGATTGGTCTCGATGACGGAGCGCAGCATCGGGCCCCGGCCGTCCAAGTCTTCGATGCGGGCCAGATAGTATTCGCACAGGGCGTGCGCGGTGTACTTGCCGCTCTCCATCCCCTCTTGCAGGTCGGCGACCGTCGCCTCCTGGAGCGCGAACGGGGCGATCGCCGGGCCGGCCAGGCCGCGTGCCCGGCCGGCCGGCGCCGCGGTGCGGCACGCCGCCCCCGCGACGCAGGCAAGCCCCGCCGCCGCGCCCACCTCCAGAAACTCACGACGCGTGATGCCTTCGGTGACAGGCGACATGCGAACCTCGGATGCGGAAGGGTCGGAAGCTGAAAGGTACGTCGCAGACTGCGGTGTGGTTGCCTTGCAACAGAGGGTGGCCCGGCGCTAGTTTGGCGGCTCGGTCCGATGGAGGCGAGCCGTGCCCATTGCCCAAACGCTGATCCCCGAGTTCGACGAAGAGATGGCGGCGACCCGCCGGGCGCTCGAGCGCGTCCCCAGCGGCAAGGCGGCATGGAAGCCGCACCCGAAGTCGATGCCGCTGGGCCGGCTCGCGACGCTGCTCGCCGAGCTGCCCAGCTGGGCGCTGAACGCCGTGACCCTGGACGAGCTCGATATCGCCCCGCCGGGCGGGCCCCCGTTCCGGCCCGTGATCTTGGAGACCGGCAAGGAGCTCCTGGAGCTGCTCGACCGCAACGTCCAGGCCGCCCGCAAGGCCCTTGCGGCAACCGGTGATGCCGAGTTCGCCAAGCCGTGGACGTTCAAGTACGCCGGCCGGGCCGTGTGGACCAAGACGAAGCGCGACGTCTATCGCAACACGCTGAACCACCTGGTGCATCACCGGGGACAGCTGACCGTTTACCTGCGGATGAACGAGGTGCCGGTGCCGGCAATCTACGGGCCCTCCGCCGACGAGCAGGGGTTCCGGGCGTAGCGTGCGCACCTGGGAGCAGACCGTCTCGAAGGGCCTGCGTGCCCTGGGGCTCGAGAGCATCCGCAACAAGCTGCTCGCGTTCGCGGTGCTGGCCACGCTCATCCCGTCGCTCTCCACGGTCTGGGTCTCCTACGTGCACAGTCAGCGCTCGCTCACCGAGAAGATCACGGGCGAGCAGCACAGCCTCTCCGCCCAGGCCGCCCGCGAGCTGGACCTGTGGCTCAAGGAGCGGCTGTACGATCTCCGGGTGTTCGCCAGCTCCTACGAGGTGTCGGAGAACCTCGAGCGAGTTCCGCGGACCCCAAAGGGGGGAGAGCCGGTGCGCCAGGGTGCGGCGTACGGCCGGCTGCGCGACTATCTCAACTCGGTGCGGGATCGCTTCGCCGACTACGAGGAGCTCATGGTCGTCGACCCTGGCGCCCGGGTGGTGGCCAAGACGGCAAACGCCGCGGGGGCGGACACCGTGGCGCTGCCGGCGGACTGGCAGCGCGTCCTGAAGAACGATAACGCCGTCGTGGGCGAGCCGTATCGCGACGGCGCCACGCGCCAGCCAGTGATGATCGTGGCCGTCCCTATCTATCCGTCCAACGGACGCCTCATCGGCGCGCTGACCGCGAAACTGAACCTGCGCGCGGTGCAACAGATCACCCGGCGCTTCGCCGCCGGCGGCCTGGTCGGTATGATCGTCGTGACGGCCGACGGCACGCTGCTCGCCGGCTCCGGATCGGGGGGCGCGGCGCCCATGGCCGCCAGGCTGCCGCCGGAAAGCGTCAGGTTGCTGTTCGACCGGGCGGGCAGCGCGGTCCGGTACCGCGGGTTCGAGGGGGAGGAAGCCGTGGGGACGCTGGAGCCGGTGCCGCGCCTCTCGTGGGCGGTGGTGGCGGCCATTCCGGCAGAGACGGCGTACCGCCAGGCCACGCGCCTCCGCAACCTGACGGTCCTGATCGTCGCGGCACTGCTGCTCGGCGTCGGCCTGCTGGCGTACCTGCTGGGCGTGCTGATCGTGCGCCCGCTCGATCGGCTGACGGCCGGGGCGGCGAAGGTGGCCGCCGGCGATCTCGCCGTCGATCTCCCGGTGGTGAGCGGCGGCGAGGTCGGGTCGCTCACCGAGGTGTTCAACCACATGGTCGCCCGACTGCGGGACGGACGCCGCGAGCTCGAGCGCCTGTCGGTCACGGACGACCTGACGGGGCTGTACAACCGGCGCTATCTGATGGAGACGCTCGCCAACGAGATCCGGCGCTCGCGGCGCCTGGAGCACCGCTGCGCGCTGCTGATGGCGGACATCGATCACTTCAAGGAATACAATGACGCGTTGGGTCACCTCGCCGGCGACGAGATGCTCATCAAGGTGGCGCGGGCGCTGCGCGACTCGACGCGCGAGGTGGACTGTGTGGTCCGGTACGGCGGCGAAGAGTTCGTGGTGCTGTTACCCGAGACCGGCGCGACGGAAGCGGCCGAGACGGCGGAACGCATTCGGGCCCGGGTGGCGGCGGAAGATCTGGCGGGCGGCACGATCACGCTCAGCGTCGGCATCGCTGAGTTCCCGACGCACGGCGATTCCCCGGAGTCCATGATCGCCGCCGCCGACGGAGCACTGTATCGGGCCAAGCGGGAAGGGCGCGACCGCGTCGTGCGGGCCAGCAGACCTGAAAAGAGCGTCTCCCCACCCTAGAGGGTGGGCTGTCACCGGGCCTGACGCCGGCCGACCAGGGTCTGGAAAATCCAGCCGCTTCGCCCGGCCTCGTCGCCGATGTGCACCCACTGGTCGGCGTAGGAGTAGCCGATGACCGGCGCTCCCGTCTCGAGTGAGAACACCACAGCGTAACCCGCGCCCGGCCCCTCCCTCACGTTGCTGCGGCTCACCGTCTCGAGACGGAGCGGCAGCGCGAACAGCACTTCGCCGGGCCGCAGGGACCCGCGCACCCCGCTGGCCACGCGTTCCCGGCTCGCGCCGACGACGCTCTTCGCCTGGTTGGCGAGGTACAGCGCACCGCCGTAATTCCGTTTGTTGAATTCCGCGGTGCTCTGCTGCAGCATCTGCGTGGCCTGGCCGGTCTCGGGAACTGCCTGCGGTGCGGCGGCGGTCTTGAGCGACTGCAGCGCGATCTCCGCCTCCGCCATCGCGGAGGCGGCTTCGGCCCGGCTGGCGAGCGTCTGCAGCTTCGCCATCGCCCGCACCACTTCCCGCCGCGCCTCGTCCAGCCGGGCCTGCAGCTCGTCCAGCTGCGCATCGCGCTCGAGCAGCCGCAGCTCGAGCCGGGCGATCCGCTGCTCGAGCTGTGGGTCCCGGACCGTCACCGTTTCCGACGCCGACCGGCCGTTCGCCGGATCGCCGGCCGGGTGCGGCGTCTCCGGCGCCGCCGAGGGGGTGCACGCCGCGGCCAGCATCCCGCAGAAGATGATCGGAGGGACCGCACGCCGCGCGCACATGGGCCTCAACTTGGCACGCAACGCCGGGTGAATCAATCGGCGGCGGCCGGGTCGTGACTGCGCTCGAGGATCCGCCGTACCGTCGCGACGGTATCCGCCTCTGCGGCGGTCTTGTCCGGGCGATAGCGCTTGACCCGCGCGAAGCGCAGCGCCAGGCCACCTGCATAGTGCGGGCTCGCCTGTACGTCGTTGAAAGCGACTTCCACGACGAGCTCCGGACGGACATGGACCGTATACGCGTCCCGCCCGATCTCCAGCTCGAGCAGCCGCTTGGTCTGCCACTCGAGCATCTCGTCGGTCATGCCCTTGAACGTCTTCCCCAGCATGACGAAGCCGCCGGTCTCGGGGTCGCGCGCACCGAGATGCAGATTTGAGAGCCAGCCCCGGCGGCGCCCGTGCCCCCACTCCGCGGCGAGCACCACGAGGTCGAGCGTGTGCGCGGGCTTCACCTTGAGCCACCGCTGGCCCCGGCCGCCGGCTTCGTAGGACGCGTCCAGCGCCTTGGCCATGATCCCCTCGTGCCCGCGCGCCAATGCTTGCTCGAGGAATCCCTGGGCATCGTCGGCCGAAGCCGTCACGCTGCGGGGGACGAGCAGCCCGCCCGATGTGACATTGCTGAGCGCCGCGAAGCGCCGTTCCTCCGGCTCGTCGAGCAGCGACTCGCCATCGAGATACAACAGGTCGAAGAAAAACGGAGTGAGCGGCAAGTCGCGCCGCAGGCGCTCGACGTCCAGCCTGCGGCCGAAGCGGCGCATCGTCGTCTGAAATGGGAGTGGCGTGCCGTCCGGCCGGAGCGTGATCGCCTCGCCGTCCAGGATCAGCTCCCGCGCTGGGAGCAGGCGCGCCCGCTCCACCAGCTCGGGCACGGCCGCCGTCACGTCTTTCAGACTGCGGGAGTAGACCTTCACGTCGTCGTCCCGCTTGTGCAGCTGCACCCGGGCGCCGTCGAGCTTGAACTCGAGCGCGGCCCGGCCGAGCCGCGACACCGCGTCGGCGGCGTCCTCCGCGGATTGGGCGAGCATCGGGAGCACGGGACGGAACAGGCGAACGCTGAAGCGGGACAGCCCCGCCGCTCCCTCCGCGAGCGCCACGCGCGCCACGCTCGGCAAGTCCCCAGCCGCCATGGCGGCGCGCCGCACCGTCTCGCCTGGCACTCGGGCGGCCTGCGCCACGGCCTCGAGCACGAGCCCCTCGAGCGCTCCCTGGCGCAGCTCGCCGATCACCAGGCTCGTGAGAAAGCGCTGCTCGTCGCGCGTCGCGGCGAGCAGCAGCTCCCGCAGCAACCGCAGTTTGCCGTCCGCGGAGCCCTTCCCGGCGAGCCGCGCGATCTGCTCGAACGCGCGATCCACGGCCGATAACTCGAGCGTGGCCGACTCGGCCGCCGACTCAGGGGTAGCCGCGTGCAGGCCGGCGTAGCCGATCCCGAGTTTCGGCTGCCGCACCACGCCGCACAGGAAGGCGGTAGCGATCTCGAGCTCCGCCGGCGCGACGCGGCCCAGCAGCGCCGCCAGCAGGCCGATCTTCTCGAGGCGGCCGCTCGTCCGGGCGACCTGCTGCGATGTGGCGACGAGGTCGGCGAGAAGCATGGCGTGGTCGTGAAGCTCGATGGGGTTATGTGGAATCGTTCGGGTTATGAGGGACTGAAGTCCCTCATAAACAACAACCGGGGGGCGCCATCACATCACCCACGTTTGCTATCTCCCCGCCCCCGCCCTGACCTTGAACTCTCCTTCCAGCCCTCCCAA
>WNGI01002845.1_pt1 | contig 18827 bp, 17 predicted proteins | sample 5400621 | NCBI WGS metagenome assembly WNGI01 (sample SAMN13153374, study PRJNA577476) | soil metagenome | isolation source: 20 cm soil or saprolite under Garry oak tree replicate 1 | place: USA:California | collected 2016-06-15
GCTGCGGTCGGAGGATATCGCGCGCTACGAAAAGCTCAACGATCCGTGGACCGAAGTGAGCAAGAACCTGGCGGCAGAGGCTCGAGTAGGACAATGAAATCGGCGGGGAATCTGCCCGTCTATTCCTCTTCTAGTTCGGGATAGTGACGAAAGATGCCTAGCTGATTGAACGGCAGTCGCCGCGGGGAGGATAGATAGGCGGCGATGTTCGGACGAGCCATGACTCGATCGTGTACCATATCAGCCGCGGGTGCTGGGATTCGAGCCGTTCCATCGTCCGCGAGAAAGCGTAGCGCGATCCCTCGATCATTTGGAACAGGGATAGATCGACGTAGGAAACCCTCTTGCCGAACATGAAGTCGGCGCCATCATTGTTGCGCCTCAGAATTCTTTCAAAATAGCCGGGAAACTTGGGTATGCGGTTGGCTCTAAAATGCGCGGCGCGCTGGTTCCTGCGCATGAGACGATGTATTGCAGCGCTATCCGCGGCGCAAGTCGAAGGATGTCGGTTCTTCGAGGGTTACAGATACAGGATCTTTCGCTCCGTCGGACTGTGCGCAAGCTCGCCGCTCGTCAGGCGATGAGATTCACTTCAGCATGGGTTTGGAAAGCAATCGGATCTGGCAAAGGCATTTGTCGTTCTTTGCTCTAGCGTGCCTCGTCGGCTGATCGGCTACTGGATTTTCTTCGCCTGCGTGTAAGGGCCGGCGTCGAAGGCGCTGTCGGACGCGTCTTCGGTAGCGCCGCCTTGACTATATCGTGCATTCGCTTCAACGACGCGATGTCAGCCGGTTCGAAGCTCGCGATGTACGCGCCCTTCCTATGGCAGTTTCCTACATCGTTCGTCGATGTATTCCTTCGTCTACATCCTGGTTCATCGTCACCAATTTCGCCACGACGCTATCGACTATGCTGCCTTCTATCTTCATCAGAGACGGATGAGTAAGAGAAAAGGATTTGCGTGTCTTTCAAGTTGTGCCGTTTGTTCGGCTTATTGCCGTAGCGGTGAAAGAATTTCCAATTATTTTCGTAGGAGAGCGGCAGTCTCCGTCTCAAACTGGAAAAATTGAATTTCGTCTGAGAAGACGAAGTCTACCTCCGGGTATGAAAAAGACTATCAATCCCTCGAAGATTTCGCCGCTCGATCGATTCATCTCAACATATTCCCTGTAGAAAAGGCGGTTTGCGAGTCGTGAAAATTTATTCGTTGCACTGGTCCGCCGCTTGCGAATTAACCGTAACGTCGGACTGCTCACGTTTACTCGGGTGCCCGGGGCCTCAGTACTAACCCGCGTTTGACTCCAGTCGTGACCCCTTAGCTCTCCGGTTGTCGCAGACCTCCGTGTCCGTCGGTTCAGCATTAGGAGGTTTTTAACGGAATGTCGGGTATCTGACAGACTCTTCAACGATTTCGATATATGTGTCGGTCGTTTTCGATCAAATCTAAGGATTTTCCTTGAAGTAAAGTGGCCGCTTGGGATGACAATGATGGAGGTCGAATCCTCCAATATGGCTGGGAGAGAAATGTTTAACAGTTGATGACGTGCTGGAGCGCACCATCTCTATGGCCAAGACTACTCCTACCATTGATGTCGATGCGAGAGCCCTTAAACAGCTCAAAAAGGTCTATGGCTTATCGACCTCACAATTAGCCAGGCTCGCTGGAAATCTGACCGTCAAGATTTACAAAAAAGACGAAATTGTTTTCGATCAGGACGAGCGAGCCAGGCTCGTTTACTTGCTAGTTTCGGGAGTTGCTAGGGTTTCCTACAACGCTTATGAGCGACAGACGATTGTCAGTTTGCTTCCGCCGGGAGAATTTTTCGGCCTCGATTCGCTGGTGCCGGAATCCCGCCATCCCTTCAGATGCGACGCCTTTGAAACCTCTACGATAGGCTCGATCAAACCACAGGTATTCGTCGAAACGCTTCTAGGCACCTCCTACGAAAAGTTTTTGCCGGGGTTCGCCACAACCCTCCATTTGAGCAGACAATCGTACATCCACTGCATTCGAGGCATCGGCCTCGACGTGCGCAGGCGAATAGCTCTCGAGCTCTCCAATCTGGCGGATCATTTTGGATCGGACGATTCGCGTGGAACCTTGATCGGCCTCGCGATCAGTCACGAGACACTCGCCAGCATTGTCGGAGCGTCGCGCCAGCAGGTCACGGAATATCTCAATGAATTCGACCGCGAGAAGATAATTTTGAGGGAAGGTCGACGCATCATCGTCAATCCTAAAAACCTTCGCAGGGTTATCGAGAGCAGGCCTTAATTCCGCTTTCGGAGCTCGCTGGCGCTGATGTTTGAACAAAAGCAGGGGCATTCTTTATGGAGCTGAGACGGCACCCGCGGATGACCTGTCAGGGCCGGCCCAGCTGGCCTCCAGAGTGGAAGGGACCTTACGGACCGGCCAATCCGTTGCCTCGCGGCGAGGTGGGCATTCTTGTTCGAGTGGACACCGCGCCCAACATCCTGAATACTCCTCATTGCGTTGTAGTTATTCAATGGAATGGTCAAGAATATTTTGGTTCTCTGTACTTTGATGACGAAGCTTTTATGCAAGAGATCGTCAGGCTTCTGCAGAATTCCCTCGGCTGCGCAATTGCGGAAATCGGCAGCTTAGATATCCTTACTTCGGCTTAAGCCATTCAATGTATTTCTGGAAGGTTACCCGAAGAAGGTTTTGTCCAACGCGTTCGGACCAAAGCCGCCGGCATTTAGCGGGTCGCGCCGCAGTGGCTCGATGATATCCAGACCAGCATCAGGTTTCAAAAGCAATCCGCTCTCGAAAACACCCTTGTCGTTCTTCGCTTTAGCGTGCTTTGCCGGCTGTCGCGTGGCTTACTTGATTTTCTTCGCCTGCATGTAAGGTCCGGTGTCGAAGGCGCTGTCGGGCGCGTCTTTGGTAGCGCCGCCGGCGGCTTTGACGATATCGTACATTCTCTTCAACGACGCGATGTCGGCCGGTTCGAAGCTGGCAATGTACGCGCCGTCCCACTGGTTGGCGTAGGCGCGGGCATCATGGGCAGTCATGTTCGCCGCTTTCTGCAACATCTCCGCGACACGCGGCTTGTTTTTTGAGCCGAATTGAAGCGCGTTGCGCGTGGCGGCGATAAATTTCGCTACGGGCTCCGCGTTCTTGGTAAGATAGTCGCTATACACGATCGTCACCGCGAGGATCGGCGGCGCATTTCCTTTGGTGAGCTTTTTCCACTCGTCGACCACGCTTGCGAAGCGCCGCAACTTGACCTCTTCAATCTGAGCAAGCGTTACGGAGCGGAGCACTCCGGCGTCGATTTCCTTCTGACTGAGAAACTGCGCCAATTGCGCCTCGTTTCCCGGAGCGATGCTGTATTCATTGGGCTTCAGACCGAAATTGTTGTTTAGGATCGCCGTGGCGATGGCATGGGTGGCGCTTCCCGCGGGCGACATGCCGATCTTTTTGCCCTTGAGATCTCCAACGGCTTTGATCGGCGATCCGTCGAGGACGACGATTTGCGCTTCGGCGATCTGAGTTGCGAGCACAATCTTTACCGGCACTCCGTCGGCGGCGATTCCGATGGAGTTGGTCGAAGGCGCGGCAAAGGCAATATCGATGGCGTTGGAGACGATTGCCCGCGTCGGTCCATTAACTTCGGCGAATTTCACCCATTCGACATTGAGGCCCTGGTTTTCCGCGAATTTCATTTGCTCCATCACCGCGCCGAATCCCAAGCTAAAGCCGCTCGTCCAGTAGCCGATCTTCATTTTTTGCGCGCACAGTTGGCCGGGAACGGGCCCTGCCAATACAAAAACGAACGCGGCAAGGATTGCTTTCGTTGTTTTCATCTTTGCCTCCAGTAGTTCAAAGGATGAAGGATAAGGGATAAAGGATAAATTACTGATTGCAAGATTGTCTTATCTATCACAATTCAAATCAACGCGCGCAGCCGTTGCATGGTGCTGGTCACTTCCGGCCGGGTGATATCGCGCGGACGTGGTGGCGTAATGTCGACGACTTCTCGGATCGTTCCCGGTCGCGGTGACATGACCGCTACTTGGTCGGCCAGCAGTACGGCTTCCGCGACGTCGTGAGTGACGAAAACCACGGTCATGCGCTTGAGCTGCTGAATGCGAAGCAGCTCTTCATGCATGAGCATGCGCGTTTGCGCATCGAGCCGGGAGAATGGTTCGTCCATTAACAGAATGCGTGGCTCGGTCACGAGACTTCGGGCGAGCGCCACGCGGCTGCGCATGCCGCCGGAAAGCTGATAGGGAAACGCATCTTCGAAGCCCTCCAGCTCGACTAGCTGCAGCGCTTCAAACGCCCGCCGGGCGCGTTCGTTTTTTGGCATCGAATCGGCTTCCAGGGCGAACTCGACGTTGCGAATCGCAGTGCGCCATGGCAGTAGACGGTCGTCTTGAAACATGTAGCTCACAGAGCGCCAGTCGTTGAACTCTTCACTTGGCGCCCCGTAGATACAAACCTGGCCGCGGTCGGGTTTCATGATCCCGGAGATAATGTTTAAGAGAGTGCTCTTGCCCGAGCCGGATGCACCGATCAACCCGACGATCGCTTGCGGCGAGACGGTGAGATTGACGTTCTTTAAGACCTCGATCGTCTGGTTTCCGTTAGTGAAACTTTTGTCGATGTTGCCCAGCCGGATCGCCGGCGGCGTTGGCGCAGCCTGACTAGAAGTTTGCCGTGTGCACTCAGCCTGATTCATAGCAGACCAAAGTTAGCATTCGTTGTTTGTCGATGCCGTGCTCGCGATCCCGATCATTGGGCTTCCGCGTCTTTTTTCCAACGGAACAGATAATTTTCCAACGGTTTCATCATGCCCATTTCGATGATCGCCATCATGATCACCAAAGTCAAAGTCCAAGCGAATACCTGGTCGGTTCTGATCAAGTCCGCTGCTTGGCGCAGACGATAGCCGACCCCGCTCGAAGAACCGATCGTCTCGGCAACCAACGACACCCGCCAGCCGAAACCGAACGCGAGGCGGGCGCCGGAGAAAAAGTAGGGGAGGATGGTCGGCAGGTAGATTTTCGTCATGACTTTCCACTGCGGCATGCGCAGCACCTGGGCGAGCTCGATAAAGTCGGCGTTCACCGTGCGCGTGCCTTGCCAGACATTGGTGATGATCAAAGGCATCGCCGTCATAAATACCACGAAGATAGTAGTTGCATTGGAAATACCAAACCAGATGATGGCGAAGATTGCCCAGATCGCCGAAGAAACTGTGTTGAGCACCGGAATCACAGGCTCGAAAAACTCGCCGGCGCGCCTATTCGCACCGAGCACGATGCCAAATGGCAGGCCGATCAGCGCTGCGACGGTGAAACCCACCGCAACCCGCCATAGGGTGATGCCGAGATTGTTCCACAGATCGCCGTTGGCGACGATGAGTTGAAGAGCGTCCCAGACGCGTGCCGGGCCGGGCAGTATATAATGTGGTACCGAAAGCGATGACAACCACCAGATGCCGATGACCGCGACGACCAAAACCAATCGCTGGCCGACCAAGTCGGGCCGCAGCCCGCGGAAAAGAGGCTGCGCCGGCAATTTGGCGTCTATCAACTCGGTCGAGTTTTTTGCCACAAAACTACCGTGCCGCTGAGGTTATGCACCTTTGATTCATACATGAATCCGCCTCGATGTCGCCAGGTCCCGCCGCGTGCCGCTGAGTATCAAACATATCTATAGTAGCAAAATACGGTATTTGATCTACGTATTGCTGAATCCTATGGCGGCTGCTCCAGCGCAGCTATTCGCAACTATTACAGATCAATCAACGGGAAAAAATGGCAGGAAGGCGAAATCATTTCCGGTATGAAAAAGACTATCGTGCCGTCGGATATTTTCTGCAATCATTAATTCACCTCTAACAATCGCTTTAAAAACGCAGCAAAGCGAATCGCAAATTTGATTTTTAGGAGTGGCCCGTTGTTTGCGTTATGGATTTCCGTAGACGGAGCAGCCGAATAGGTCTCGGCTTGTAGAGTTATTGCGTATCATTCGACATGGGGTGAGCACGGCTCAATATGACAAATTCAATATTGCATTGAAGGCCGGTGGAGACTGGTTCTGTCGAACGGAAAGGAGACAATAATGAAAAAGTTTAAAATGAAAACAGGTTTAGTAGCAACAATCATGGCCACCTTGGTCACGGTGACCATAATTACCACTGCGTCGGGTTGTCTTGTCTGTCGTGATTGCGGGCCCAGCCGCGCTTGGCGGGGTCACCGATAGTAGTTTTGCTTAGAGATCTAGGTGAGCTTTTCTGCGAAAAATCGGGGCGAGGCGTGTTTTGCAGCGAGCGTCATATTTTAGAACTCGGTGAGAAACGTCCTTCTGCAATTTTGCGCCTCGTTCCGTTGCTCCTCGCCAGTTTACGCCCTTATGAATGCTTTGTACGGCCGCCAGCGCACCGCTCGATGCTATTTTGTGTCTCGTCAACTGTGCGATCAGAGTCTGGCCGTTGCCCAAACTGAACATACTGACTGGACATACTGTTTGTCCAGCGCGCGCATGAAGTGTTGGGTTTTCTCGCGCCCCATTTCTGTGTCATGGCGGCGCTGCCGGTATTTCAGAGCGACGTAAAGCGCGCTGCGGCTACTCGTTCAAGCATGCGCCGTTTCGGTGCACTCCTATGCGTACTAGGGATGCTTCCGGCGAACATTTATCAATCAATCTTCTAACAGTATGCAAGCTGTTGGGTTGAGTTACAAAATCTCCCGGCTATGATGCGAATTTCCGCTTGACTGGAAGAAAGGAGATCGACTAGCTTCGCCGTCATGGCAAGAATTCACAGGGTCGATGCGCCGGATTGAATACGTATTGGATTGAAGATCCTGCGAAAGAAACCGAGAATTCAATTATTTTCTAAAGGGGTACCATCTATGGTTACAAAGAAAGAATACACGTGTGTACTGGTCGAGACCGATGACGAAGGGATCACCTGGATCACTTTCAACCGGCCGGAGAAACGCAACGCGATGAATCCGACGCTGCTCGTCGAGATGGAACAGATCACGTACGAGCTGGAAACCGACGACGACACGAAAGTCATCGTGATCACCGGCGCGGGCAACAGCTGGAGCGCGGGAATGGATTTGCGGCAGTATTTTCGCGAGACCGACAAGGATCCCGTGGCGCGGTTCCGGGGCATGACGGCGCACCGCCGCTGGGCCGAGCTGCTCACCTGGTCGCGCAAACCGACCATCGCCATGGTAAACGGCTACTGCTACGGCGGCGCGTTCATTTCTCTGGCGGCGTGCGACATCGTGATCGCTGCGGACAACGCTACTTTTGGATTGTCGGAGGTAAACTGGGGGATCATTCCCGGCGGCAACGTGAGCAAAGTTTTTGGCGACATGGTGTCGTTTCGCAACGCCTTATTCTACGCCATGACCGGGCGAACGATCGACGGCCGTAAGGCGGTGGAAATGGGGATCGCCACGCTGTCCGTGCCGGCGGAAAAATTACGCGAAGAAACCGTCACCGTCGCTCGCGAACTTATCGCGAAGAGCCCGATGGTTCTGGCCTACACCAAACAAGCGATCCGCGCAGTGCGTGGCATGGACATGGATCAAGCTTACGAGTATCTTGGCGCGAAAAGTATGGCACTGCGAGCCGCGGACCCGGAGCAAACGCGGGCGCGCGGGATGCGCGAGTTCCTTGACGAGAAAAAGTTCCGCCCCGGATTGGAGCCGGTGAAGCGTCCTTCGGAGGAGAAATGACCGACGGCAAATTATTTGCGACTCCCACAAGACGCAATGGACGCCATGGTTAGAGAACTCGCTAGGCGCGGATAACTTGGCATCTTCACCAGTGACGACTCTACGGATTAACCGGGAGCGAACACAGGCACAAAAACAGTCGGAGGCGATGATGGCAGCGGTTATGGGACTTGGACACGTCGGGCTCTATGTTCGCGATTTGGAGCGAATGGTTGCGTTCTACCGCGACACTCTCGGCATGCGGATTACCAAGCAGAACTGGCGGGCCGGAATCGTCTTCCTGAGCGCGGACGCCGAAAGAGCCGACCATGAGATCGCGCTTTTTCGCGGACGCCCAGACGGCGACGAACCGCAACTGATCAATCAGATCTCGCTGCGCGTCGCGACGCTGGACGATCTGCGCGTTTTTCATCGGCGAATCATCGCCGCGGGTTTGCGCATCGACGCAGTGGTGAACCATGTGAGCGCGCTCGGCTGCTACTACTTCGATCCTGAAGGCAATCGGTCGGAAGTGTTTTGGGTTACGGGCCGAGCTTGTTGGGTACCGATCGCCCACTTGATCGACATTGAACAACCGGACGAAGCGGTATCGGCCGAAATCGATGGGCTCTGGGAACGGCTTCGTCATGTCGGGATAGGCGAGCGCATGGCGAATGAGCCCGCGACGCTTCAACTGGATTAGAGCGAATACGGCATGATGTTCCAAAAGTAAAGCAAAAATCGAAATTCGTACGTTGGCGAATCGCAAATAATTCGCCGCAACAGCCACGGATTGCGGGATTACGAGTTCGTTTAATGTCTCTCTCGGGGGATGGTAGAAATCCCTCGCCAGTAGGTAGACTGAAAGTTCGTCATGCCGGTGAAAACCGGCATCCAGGTTTTCAGTTTAAGCTCAAATCCCCCTTGGATTCCGGCCTCGGCCGGAATGACGGAAACTTGAGTCAATTCCAGTCGAACACGCCAGAATGCTCGGTTTGGGGCCGAGGGGTCGTTTGTTCCACCGGAAACTTTACCTCTTTTCTTGATTTCAATTTTTCGTTAAGGCTAGCCAATGGCCGAAAAATACAGCGCGCAACTGAAACGTCGCGCGAACCGAATATGGCGAGTGATACACGGTCATCCGTTTCTGCGCGAGCTGCACGCGGGAACCCTGCCGATGGATCGTTTCATTTATTTCATCCTGCAGGACTACGTTTACTTGCTCGACTTTGCCCAAGTGCTCTGTCAGGGCGGGGCCAGGTCTCCCGATCTTGAGACCTTATCGCTGTTTTGCCGGCACGCCATTGGCGCGGTGGAAGTCGAGCGCAGTTTCCATACGAGCTTCGGCAAGAGTGTGGGCTTGTCGCGTGAACAATTGGACGGCGTGACCAAGGGGCCGGTTACCGAGGCATATATCGGCCATCTACAGTCGGTGGCGCGCAGTGGCATTCTCGGCGAACTCGTCGCGGCGGTACTCCCTTGTTACTGGATCTATGGCGAGGTCGGCCGGCGATTGTACAAGAACCGTCCGCGCAAGCCGAAAATTTATCGTGAGTGGATCGAGACTTACGCCTGCGAATCGTTTTGGCGACCCGTGCGCGAACAAATCAATCTAATGGATAGACTCGGCGCGGCGGCGAACCGTGGGGAGAAAAACCGAATGAGCGCCAATTTCATCTTGAGCAGCCGCTATGAGTTCATGTTCTGGGAGCAAGCGTATCGAATGGAGAAATGGCCAGTGTGAAACTTTATTCAAATCGTTCCGGAATCGGTCCGGGTCCGATGGTTTTGAGCAGTTGATAAGCAAAGTCCGCGTGATGTATTCGAAGCCCGTTGAAACATTCGCGCTTCTTTCGCTGTCTCGATTTGATTTCCTCGCCGGAAGGCGCTGGCAGCGCAACTCGTTGATGTCGCGTTTATGGAAGTTCGTCTCGGTCTGATTGACACCCGTAAGTCGTCTTGATATCCGCCCAAATTGGAGGAATCGCCATGGCTCAACAAGAAAACGCATTGATTGTCGGCAGCGGGCCGGGGCTGAGCGCATCGTTGGCGCGGCTTTTTACTAAAGAAGGCATGCGGGTGGCGTTGGCCGCGCGCGATCCCAAGAAGCTGGAAGGCTTGGTCAAAGAGATCGAGGGCCGAGCTTATCCGTGTGACGCGAGCATTCCGCAGGACGTCGACAACTTGTTCGACTCGCTCGCCAAAGACAGCGGCGAACCCGATGTGGTTGTCTACAATGCGAGCGGTCGCGTGCGCGGTCCGATTACCGAGTTGGATGCTGACGCGGTGCGCAACACCATACTGGTGACCTGTTACGGCGGATTTCTTGTGGGACAGGCGGCAGCGAAGCGGATGCTCAAAGCCGGGCATGGAACGATTCTATTCACCGGCGCTTCTGCGAGTATCAAGGGATTTGCGAATTCCGCGGCCTTCGCCATGGGCAAGATGGGATTGACCGGCCTCGTCCAAAGCATGGCGCGTGAGCTGCAACCGCAGAACATCCACGTCGCTCAGGTCGTCATCGACGGCGGTATCTACGAGCCGACGCGACGGCCCGAACGTCTCACGTCGCGCGGACCCGACGGCAACCTCGACCCCGACGCCATCGCGCAAACCTATCTGCACCTGCACCGCCAGCATCGCAGCAGCTGGGCTTCGCACATCGAATTGCGGCCCTGGTCAGAAAAGTTCTAGTCAGAACGCACGCCTTCTTGTTCAAGTTTTCTAGATATTCCGACAACAGCGTTTCATTTGCTACTTCTATTACGTTCCTATAAAGTCTCGCTAGATCATGCCTTGACGCTACTGGCGCGCAAGAGGTCGAAGACCAGGGCCCTAATCTCCGCATCGGCATGAACAACGGCGTAGCTATTACGCCGGACAATTTCCTGGTCTTGCTCCCCCTCCCTCTTCCTAAATCCGCAGGCAATCAAAAGCCTGCAAATGGAGGGAGAAATATGCATCCTCTACTGCTAGTAGCCATACCTTTGGCATTGATAATCTTGGGTATGATCCTGAACAGTATCGGACTATCCTTCGATCAACCGCCAAGTTCTCCAGAGCAAGACCCTGTCAAGCGATTGGCCGCTGAACGGGACACTTTTCGTCAGTTCTTCGATCGCCAGCGCAGTCGCGCAACGAAACGGCAGGAACGGGTTGGCCAGTATGCTTGGCTGCTGCTGATTGCCACCATCGGCTCCTTCATTTGGCTGTACGTGGACACGGTCGGTAAGACCACGCTCTCGACTCGCATCGCGTCAATGCAGACCTTGGGTTCGCAGGAAGGCAAAGAGCTGGTTCTTTCGCTGACTCTGAGTGACGGCGATAATGTTAAGTACCTGATCAAATTGCCCCAAGGCGACAAGAAATCGGACACCAATGGCAAGGAAGCGGTGGCCAAAGAAACCGTATCCTCGTGGGAGCTGGAAAAACTCGGCACGGCTTTGAGCATCGGTGATAACGCGTTGCCGCTTGGAGTCGCGCTGAAAATAGCAAATTGAGCTGGAAAGCCGGATAGTTTCGTCAATTTCCATTTCTCAGGGCGGCATCTCAACCGGCAGTGAAACCGGACTGTCCGCCGCCTCGATCGACGGTTCTCGAAGGAAATCCGGGTGTCCGGATAACCGCGCTTTGGCGCGAATGAAAATAGAGTGAAGGAGAATGACTGATGATTGACGCAGCGCGGCGATTGTTTGTGGGCATCAAAATTTCAAAGGCCTTGCAAGTTGAACTGGATAGTCCGGCCCCGGGGACCAAGCACTACTTCGAAGATAGTGACAAGAATGATTTTCTTCAAATCATCGATCTGGGGGAGCAAAAATTCATCGGCAGATATATTAAGGACGGTTTTCCGGCAGCGAATATTGGAGATGTTAGTCGCAATGTGTGCAGCATCGTGAAATTGATTACCCGCGGCCGGCGCATCGAGGAAAGCGACGTCCAAATTTATTCTTCTTGATATTGTGCAGCCCGCGGCGAATCATGAGATTGGCGACAATCGGCTATGCGATGGAGCTTCAACGAGCCCTTTATCGAGGCTTGGGATAGTTCGCTAAGTAGAGATCGGCATGTTAGTATGAAGAGTCATTTAAAGCTTATTCGTACGTAATTGCTGAGCCTCCGAGCTTTAAACGAGCCGGAGGTTTTGTTTCGAAAGGGAGGTCGGTATGCCGAATAGTATCGAAATAAATTTGCGGGACGGCACTTTGGTGCGCCATAAAACGAAAGGATATGAGGGCAAGATCGAAGGCACGACGGCGATTAAAGCGTGCTTCACGAGAGGCGGGGCTTTACTAGAGACGCCGATCACCAAAGAGGCTTTTCAATATCGCGTGGTCGTTGACGGCTTGTCGATGCGCTATATCGCGCCGGGCGAAGACTTGGAAATTCTTGATGCAGCGGAGGCGATTCTCTGTATCCGTTGTCAGAAGAGTTTTTACAGCAAACCGGGTCTTACGGGAAAAGCGGGCGGGCGTTGCGCGTGTGGGGCATGGATTTGCCCGGTGTGCATGGGATGCCAAACGGAAGAGGCCGCTCAAAATAAAGCGACGTCTTGCACGCATCAGCGCAAACGATTCTTAAAGAAACTCGCCAGCGAGAAGAATTAGTTTGTCTCACAGAGCAACGAGACGAGATATGCAATCGATCTCGAAGGTTAGTAAATGTTCGCTGAAATCCGCGAGAGGACGGGATGGCAAAACCGACAATTAAGGGATCCAAACGTTGCAGCGTATTAATCTGCAGCAACCAGTGCTGCTGGACTTGTTTTGAATTCAGCTCTATTCGCAAAACGGCCGAGGATTGGTGATCATCAACTGAGCGTCAGCCCGCGAATCCATCAGGCTTACCCACCATCAACTTTCCTGTTTGGCGTAATCGCAACGCGGGCATACCGAGCCTGACAAAACCGGCCAGCCGCACTCGTTACAATGCGTCACCGGCTCCCCCAACATGCCTCGAACCAACGAGCCGCAGCGCCGCCCGCCGCAGGGGCCCGTGCCGACGCCGGTGCGTTTGCTGACTTGCTCGAAAGTCTTGGCGCCCGCCTGAATCGCTTTGACTACGGTGCCTTTGCGGATCTTATTGCAGAGACAAGCGGGTTTGAGGTTTTCGATGACCGCTTGTTCTCTGGCTTTTTGCTCTGTTTCGTCGATGGTGGGAAGTCCTTCCTTGGCGGCGATTTCTCTCCTAGTGTAACATAAATTGTCGCGAAGCTAATCACTTGGTGCCGATGACGAGCGACGAGGTAAGCGGTGGCGGTAGATCGATCTGGCGCACCTGTCCAATGCCCGCCAGTTCCATCCAGCGTTGGATTTCCCCGAAGCTGTAACAGCGGCCGCCGTCGGTGGTGAGGAGCATCAGCAAGCTGAAGATGGCGCCGATCGCCGGTTCCGCCCGCGTCTCGTTGAGGATATGGTCTTTGATCACGAGCCGCCCAGAAGGTTTAAGGTTCTTTGCGAGCTTGCCGATGAGCAGCTGGTTTTTTTCATAATTTTCACCGTGAATGATGTTCGACATTAAAACGACTTCGTACGTTGACGGAATCGGATCGTTGCGATAGTCGCCAGCGAGGAGGCGAATCCTGTCCCCGAGCCCTGCGTCGCGCACGTAGCGTTCAGTGATCTTGAGCGTCGCCGGCAAGTCGAAGACTGTTGCGTGGAGCCGGGGAAATCGCCGGCATAGCTCGATGGGGTAAGTCGCGGGTCCGGCGCCGATATCGAGCAGCTCGTTTATTTCGTTCCAGTCGAGACTGTTTGCCACTATCTCGGCGTCGCCACGCGCCTTGACAAGAGAATCCATCGCATTAATAAAAATTTCGGTCTCCTTGGGATCCTCTTGATACATGTCCGGTGGCCGCACCGGTTTGCCCGAACGAATCGCCTCCGGCAGTTTTTCCCAGCACTGCCAGAGGGAATCTTCAAATAGAATCATCCCGCCGACATATTGTGGCGAGTTCGGCAACAAATATCGTCTCGCGATCGGCGCGAGGGAGAAAGTTTGGTTCTGTTTGATGAGGAGTTTCAGCGCGGCCAGCGCGTTGAGTAATAGTTCCGTTGCGGCGGGTTCTAAGCCGAGTTGGCGGGCGACCGTTTCGGCAGGTGCCGAAGTATCCTTAAAGACGTCAAAGATATCCAGCCGAACAGCACACTGGACGATGCGCGCTTCGACATGGCCGCTGGCGAGGCTCATGAGCTGAGAAAAATTCATGGCGGCCTTCGGCTAGAGCTTTTCAACGATGCGGTAGCTTCGGCTTTTGGGCTTAAGCGGCGCGAGGATGCCGCTTTTTATCATCAAACGAATATCCCGATAGGCAGTGTCGCGATCGACTTCGGCGATTCTCTCATATTCGGCCGTCGAAAAGGTTTTGCCGTGGCAGTACGCATAGGCAAGCAGCCGTCGTTGGCGCAAATTGATCTGCGCCGTGCCGAATTGGTTGAGCCATCTGAGCGTTGCCTCGTCATAGACGGGCGCATTGCGGAGGGTTACGGTAAAAATAAAACCGTCGATGGACAATTCGGGTGGGTGTAGACCGTAGGTTTCCATTTCCTGAAACATACGCGGCACGCCTTCGCCCATTTCGCGCAGGTAACCAAGATCCGCGAGCACGCGGACGATCATCGGGTTGCGCGAGAAGTGAAGGCTTTTTTGTCTTCTCAATTGTTCCAAGGTCACAGGTTCCGGGGGTAAGCCGGGGCTGCGCACGCTAATGTGATCGTCGAACATCCACACTTCGATGCAGGCGCCGCTCAAGCCGTAATCGCGGTGCGCCACGGCGTTGACCAATGCCTCCTGCCACGCGAACGTCGGGTACTCCAGCCGCTCGCGGAAAAAAAGATCGTGCAGGATCGTGCGCTCGCGCATATGTTCTTTGATCCGGCCGACCGCTTCGTCGATCAATCTGACCAGTGGCGCTTCGAAACGGATTCGTTTAACCACGTTGAGCGAGCTGCCGTGCTGCCGCTCGGCGCCTTCGTATTTAACGAAATCGATGCCGGCCCGTGGATGCCAACGGGTCGGATCTTTCGCGAATAGTAGGAGCGCGGCCATGTTGGGGCAAGGAAGCGCGCGCGACTGATCGAGCAGGTGGTACGTCTGGCTGAGAAATACTTGGGGATCTTTGCCGGGCTGGGTTTTGTTGACGAACTCCGTCACCAAATCTGCATCGAGGTCGAACCAGGTGGCGTTGAGCGCTTGCTGGCGCTCGTAGAAGACGTGTTTTTTTGCTTCCTTTAGGGCATGGATCTGATCCGCGGGAAGCGACGCGGTTTCGGAGGCTATCCGGTAAAACGAGCGGCCACCGGCGATTCGATAGATCTCCAGGCCCGAGGCGACTTCGAACTTGAGCAGCTGTAAATTTCCCAGCCGGACTTTTTCGCACGACGGGCTTAGCTGCGGGCGCAGCAAGGTTTTGCGGCGCCTGGATGATCGCGTGCATTTCATCGTGATCGTACGGTATGCCGGTGACGCTTTTGTCAGCTTCGACGCCGACGAGCACGGTTCCGCCATCGGCGTTGGCCATGGAGGAGAGCGCGCGCACAATTTCGCGAGCTAAATCTTCCTCGCGCTTTTTCTGGCCGGCCGCGCGGCGATATTCGTAGGCGCTGATAAATTCCAGGAACTGGCCGCGCTCCTGTTTGAGCAGGAGTCCGATTTCTTCTGCTTGCATCGTTCAATTGGTTAGAGGTGAACGGTAAGGGGCGTCGAGTCTTAGTTCCGAAAACGCCTCACTCTTTGCGCTTTACCTCTCACGGATTTTGAGCTGAGTTGAGTCTGACAATTTCCAGCACCATCTGGGCTGAAAGATTCAAATCCTTTAAATCGAGCCACTCGTTGACTGTATGAATCTCACGCATGCCGGTCGACAGGTTGGCGACGACCAAGCCTTTCTGATTGAGCACATTGGCGTCGCAACCGCCGCCGGTGGCGAGGACCTTTACGTCCAGATGGAGATTTTTCGCCGCGGCGTGAACGAGTTGCACAATCGGCGCGCTCTCGGGCACGTCCATGCGGTCGTAATCGCGCTCGATCTTAGCTTCGACCCTGGCGTTGTGGCGCTTGCCGTCGATATCCAGCACGTAGCGCGCTGCCGCGTCCTCGAGGCAGCTTTTCATATGCTCGGTCTGTCGATTCAGTTTGTCCTCGCTGTGACTGCGCGCTTCGCCGCGGAGTATGACCTGATTGGGCACGATATTCACCGCCATGCCGCCTTCGACCACACCGATGTTGGCCGTGGTTTCATGATCGATGCGCCCCAGGCGCATTCGCGCGATCCCTTCGGCAGCGACTTTAATTGCGTTGATGCCTTTTTCCGGGCAGACGCCGGCGTGCGCTTCAAGTCCATAGACGCGAAATTCCATGCGATTAGCCGCAGGCGCTTTGGTAAACAGAAAACCGACGGAATCGCTATCGAGCACGAGACCCGTGCGCGCGCGCAATTTGCTCACGTCGAGGCATTTGGCGCCGATCAAGCCCGCTTCTTCACAGATCGTAAAAACCACATCGACGGCGCTGCACGGAATGCGTTGCTCTTTGATCACGCGCAGGGCTTCGCAAATGATCGCAACCCCGCTCTTGTCATCGCCGCCGAGAACCGTGCGCCCGTCGGTGCGTAGAATGTCGCCGTCCAAAATCGGCACGATGCCTTCCCCGGGAACCACGGTGTCCATGTGGGCCGACAGCAGCAGCGGCTGGGCTCCAGGAACGTTGCCGGGAAATTGGGCAACAAGATTTCCCACGTTGCCGCCGACCTTGTCACCTGCGTCGTCGATTGTTACCGTCGCGCCCAACTCTTCCATCTCACGCTTCAGACGCATGGCGACGTCAAACTCTTTGCGCGAGAGACTGTCGATCTTGATGAGCTCGATGAGCAGATTCTTCAGCCGTTCGTGATTGATCAAACTAACACCTCGCTGCTTCGCTTAGGCGGCCTTTCAGGCAATCGATGCCACCTTTCTTTCTGGGCTCAATCTGCCACAGGTGCAAGGTTAAATCCAAGAGAAAATCGACAAGAAAAATACCGCGGGAGAGACTAACTTAGCGGGCGTGGAAGAAGCGAAGAAAAATCGAGTTAAATCCGGCCATTCTCCAGCAGCTTAGCCAAGTTGGTGAATTCCAACTCGACGAACAGACGGCGCAATTTTTCGCCATCGAAGCCGGTAAATTTAAGCTGTTCGAGCGAAATACTGATCGGCGCATCGCGTCTGACGGTGGCCAGATCCCGGCTGAGAAATGCCGCGTCTCTGCCATCCTCCAGCATCCTGCGCAGCCGTGCGGCGCCGCGCAGCTCCAGGTGTTCGATTTCATCGAGGCGGCTGAAAAGATTTTCCAACGTGCCGAAGCGCTGAATCAAGCCGATGGCGGTTTTTTCGCCGATGCCTTTGACACCGGGAATATTGTCGACCGCATCGCCCATCAGTCCCATCACTTCGATGACTTTTGCCGGCTCGACGCCAAATTTGCCGTTCACTTCGGCGGCGCCGATCCAGCGGTCTTTGGCACCGTCCAAAAGCCTGATGCCGTCCGTGACGAGCTGCATGAAATCCTTGTCGCTCGAAACGACGACGAGATCGCAGCCGTGGCCGGCGATCGTGTGGCAAACGCTGGCGATGACATCGTCGGCTTCGTAACCGGCGAGCTCCAACAGCGCGATCTGGAGGCCTTCGAGCACTCTGCGAAAGTAGGGAAACTGCGGGATCAAATCCGCCGGTGGCTCACGGCGGTTGCCTTTATAGGCGGCGAACATCTGATTGCGGAAGGTCTCGCGTCCGGCGTCCAAAACCACCGCGACGTATTCGGGCCGATACTGCTTGAGAAACTTGAGCAGCAAATTGGTGAAGCCATAAATCGCGTGGGTCGGCAGACCGGTCGAATGATTCAGCGGCGGCAGGGCGAAGTAGGCGCGGAAAATATAGGCGCTGCCATCGATCAGAAACAAACGCGGGCGCGAATCGGTCATCGACTTGTTCGCGCGCGAGAAAGAAGATGGGCGGTGGTTTTACTGAGCGAGTGCTTGCCGGCGCGAATCGTCACAGCCGTTTTATGCGTGAGGCGCAGGATCTTTTTCGGTGTGGACCGTCGTTTGAAAGCGCCTCGACGGTTCAACAGCTTCTAAACACCGCGCCGTGATAGCGTGTGCGTCGCCGTGCCGTAAAACGATTCCGCGGCTTCCATCAAGGTTTCCGAAAGCGTCGGATGCGGATGCACCGAGTCGGCGAGATCGCGCGCGGTGGCACCCATCTCGACCGCAAGCACTCCTTCGCTGATCAACTCGCCGGCGCCGACACCGACGATGCCCACGCCGAGAATCCGTTCGGTTTCCGGTTCGATGATGAGCTTGGTCAGGCCGTCCGGCCGGTCGAGTGTGAGCGCGCGGCCGGAAGCGCCCCAGGGAAATCTCGCGATCTTCACCTCGATGTTTTTTTGCTTGGCCTCGGTTTCAGTGAGACCGCACCAGGCGACTTCCGGATCGGTAAAAACCACTGCGGGGATCACCACGTTTTCGAATGCGCTCGCTTCACCGAGCATAGCTTCCACGGCGATCTTTGCCTCTTTGAACGCGCGGTGGGCGAGGAGAGTCCCGCCGTTGACATCACCGACCGCGTAGATGTTCGGGTCTTCGGTTTGCTGCTGGGCGTTGCATTGAATGAAACCCTTGTCATCTTTAGTGACTTTGGTGTTTTCCAGTCCAAGATCGGCGAGATTGGGCACGCGCCCGACGCTCACGAGGACGCGGTCGTAAAGTTCCTCGCGCTGCTCTTTGTTGATCTCCGTGATGACTTTGATCTGCTTGCCGGCGGTGGCCATCTTGAGCACTTTGGTGTTCAGGCGGATCTCCTTGAAAGCCTTTTGCGCCACGCGACTGACCGGACGTACCAAATCGGGATCGACACCGGTAAGAATCGAAGGCAACGCTTCGAGGACGACGACGCGGCTGCCGAGAGCGGCATAGACGGTGCCGAGCTCCATGCCGATATAACCGCCACCGACCACCAATAGGTCTTGCGGGATATCGGGCAGCTCGAGCGCCTCCGTGGAGGTCATGATGCGTTTGTTACCGAGGTCAAAGGCGTTGGGCATGGCCGGCTTGGAGCCCACCGCGATGATGGCTTTTTCGTAACGAA
>WNGI01008353.1_pt1 | contig 18817 bp, 22 predicted proteins | sample 5400621 | NCBI WGS metagenome assembly WNGI01 (sample SAMN13153374, study PRJNA577476) | soil metagenome | isolation source: 20 cm soil or saprolite under Garry oak tree replicate 1 | place: USA:California | collected 2016-06-15
TTCCCGCCTCGATGTTGTCGGGGATCACACGGTGCGTGGCACCGCTCAGCTCGGGGACGCCTTCGATCTCCAGCACATCGGTGCCGATCCCGTGGATCCTGGCCCCCATCTTGCCGAGGAACATCGCCAGGTCGACGACATGCGGCTCGCGGGCCGCGTTGTGGATGGTGGTGATGCCGTCGGCCGTGGCGGCGGCCATCATCAGGTTCTCCGTCCCGGTCACCGTTGGCATGTCAAGATGGATGGTGGCGCCTCGGAGGCGGTCGGCGCGCGCGACATACTCACCGCCCTCGAGCTCGACGCTGGCGCCCATCAGGCGCAGCCCAACGAGATGCTGTTCGACGCGGCGCATGCCGATGTCGTCGCCACCGGGCTTTGCCACGCGCGCCTCGCCGCGCCTGGCCAGCAGCGGGCCCATCAAGAGGAAGGAGGCGCGCATCCGGTTCGCCATCGCGGCCAGCACCTCGCTCCTCGCCAGCCGCTCGGCGTTGATCTGAAGCTGCTGGGGATCGAGCCAGCGGATCTGGACGCCCATGCCTTCCAGCAGGCGCATCATGGTCGCCACGTCCTCGATACGTGGCACATTCTTGAGCCGGCATTCCTCCTCGGTCAGCAGGCAGGCGGCGAGGATGGGAAGGACTGCGTTCTTAGAGCCACTGATCGGGACCCGCCCGACCAATCGAGTTCCCCCCTCGATCAGGAGTTGGGCCACTGACCCCCTAGGGTAACAGTCCGCAGTGCCGGTGTCCGGGAACGGTGGCGATCAGATTTGACGTGGATTCAAACTCGTCGACGTCGGCGGAGCTCAGCCAGCCGGAGCCGGGCTTCTGCCCGGGCCAGAGCGGCCGAGGCAGCAGCCTGGTCGGCGTCGGACAGCTTTTGCTGGAGCAGACTCTCGGCGCGATGGCGGGCCTCCTCAGCACGCGCTTCGTCGATATCGTCCGCCCGCTCAGCCGAATCCGCCAGGACCGTGACCTGGTCGGGGCGTACCTCGAGAAATCCGCCGGACACGAAGAACAACTGCTCCTCGCCATCGTTGCGGACTCTCACCGATCCGGGGGCTAGTGGCGTCAGCAGCGGGATGTGCCGCGGAAGAACGCCAAGCTCGCCCTCCGAGCCAGGCGCGACGACAAAGTCCGCGTCGCCTCGGAACCTGCGCCCTTCGACGGTCACGATATCGACGTGGAGTTTGTCGGCCACTCTACTTCGACTCCTTGCTGCCCTTGGCGGCGGCTTTCGGCTCATTGGTCGGCTTCGCCGCCTCGCTCCGGCCGCCGCCCTCGCCCTTCGCCGCCTCGACGGCCTCATCGATGGTGCCCACCATGTAGAACGCCTGCTCGGGAAGGTCATCGTGCTTGCCATCGAGGATCTCGCCGAAGCCGCGGATCGTCTCCTTCAAGGGCACATATTTCCCTGGTCGGTTGGTGAACACTTCGGCCACGAAGAACGGCTGCGACAGAAAGCGCTCGACCTTGCGGGCACGGGCCACCAGCAGCTTGTCATCCTCAGACAATTCGTCCATGCCAAGGATGGCAATGATGTCCTGCAGCTCCTTGTTGCGCTGCAGCACCTGCTGCACTCCACGCGCGACTCGATAATGCTCTTCACCGACGATGTCCGGCGTGAGGAACCGGGAGAACGAATCGAGCGGGTCGACCGCCGGGTAGATGCCGCGCTCGACGATCGCCCGGGAAAGGCTCACCGTGGCGCCAAGGTGGGCGAACGTGGTCGTGATCGCCGGGTCGGTATAGTCGTCCGCCGGGACGAAGACCGCCTGGACGGACGTGATCGACCCCTTCTTGGTCGAGGTGATTCGCTCCTCGAGATCGCCCATTTCGGTGGCCAGCGTCGGCTGGTAGCCGACGGCCGACGGGATGCGGCCAAGCAGCGCCGAGACCTCGCTGCCCGCGAGCATGTAGCGGAAGACATTGTCGATGAACAGCAGTACGTCCTGACCGAACTCGTCCCGGAAGTACTCGGAAAGCGTGAGACCGGTCAGGCCCACCCGGGCGCGCGCACCCGGCGGCTCGTTCATCTGGCCGAAAACGAGCGCCGTTTTGTCGATGACCCCCGACTCATTCATTTCCAGCCAGAGGCTGTTGCCCTCGCGGGTGCGCTCTCCGACGCCGGCGAAGACGCTGAAGCCGCCATGCTCCTGAGCGATATTGCGGATCAGCTCCATCACGATGACGGTCTTGCCTACCCCCGCGCCGCCGAAGAGGCCGATCTTGCTGCCCTTGGCGAAGGTGGTCACGAGGTCGATGACCTTGATGCCGGTCTCGAGGACGGTGGTATCGGTCACCTGCTCGCTGACCGGCGGCGCAACCCGGTGGATCGGGAGGCGGACGTCCGACTTGATCTCGCCTTTCCCGTCGATCGGGTCGCCGATGACGCTCATCATCCGGCCGAGCGTGGCCTTGCCAACGGGTACGGTGATCGGCGCGCCGGTGTCCCGGACCTGGTCGCCGCGAACGAGGCCGTCGGTTGAGGCCATGGCGATGGTGCGCACGATGTTGTTCCCCCGGTGCTGCTGCACCTCGAGCACCAGCCGACCGGTCTTGCCTCGGTCGATCTCAAGCGCGTGGTAGATCTCGGGCAGATCCCCGGTGTCGAAGGCAACGTCGACCACCGGGCCGATGATCTGGTCGACGCGGCCAACCCGCGCTTTTTCCGATTTGTCTTCCTTCTTCTTTGCTTTCTCCGCGAGGGCCATCTCTACCTCCTAGCCGGCAGCCAGCGCCTCGGCGCCACCAACGATTTCACTCAGTTCCTTGGTGATCGTCGCTTGCCGCACTTTGTTCCGCAGCATTGTCAGGTCGTCGATCAGCTCGCCGGCGTTGTCCGTCGCGTTGCGCATGGCGACCGTCTGCGCCGCATAAAAGCTTGCCAGGTTGTCAAGCACGGCCGCGTAGACCTGCGCCTCGACGTATCGCGGCAGCAATCGCGCCAGCACCTCTTCGGGCTCGGGCTCGTAGAGGTAATCGACCCTGAGCCCTTCCTTCCGCTCGGGGACCTGGACCGGGATCAAAACCCGAACGGTCGGTTCGAGCTTGCTGATCGAGGCAAAATGCGTATAGAGGAGGGCGACCTGGTCGACGTTTCCCTTCAGGTACTCGTCCCTCGCCACCGTGACCGCCGGGAGGATGTCCTTGAGTTCCGGGCGGTCACCAGTCTGCGAGACCTCGGCGATGATCGGCACCCCAATACGGCGAAAGTAATCGCGACCCTTTCGGCCGATGGTGTCCAGCACGGTGTCCTCGCCCTGCCGGATGTAGGTCAGCGCCGCACGGATGGCATTGACGTTGAGCCCGCCCGCCAGCCCGCGATCTGCCGTGACCAGGATGAGCAATCGTTTCTTGATCGGCCGCTCGGTGAGGAATGGATGCGCAGACCCGCTGGTTCGGCTCGCCACCTCGGTGAGCACCTCCGCCATCCGGTCCGCGTAGGGTCGGGAGGCTTCCGCCCTGGTCTGCACCCGTCGCAGCTTGGAGGCCGCCACGGCCTGCATGGCACGCGTGATCTGCTGCGTGTTCTTCATGCTGGCGATCCGGCGGCGGATCTCGGCGAGGGTGGCCAGGCTATTTCTCCTTGGGTCGAGCGTTCAGCCTTTTGCATCAGCGGACTCGACTTCTTGAACTCGTCGATCGCGGCCCGAAGGGCCTTTTCCGTCGGCTCCGAGACGGCCTTTTCTTTCGCAATGGCTCCCTCGATCTCCGGATGCGAGCTGCCGAGGAAACGAAGCAGTTCTTTCTGGAAGGCCTGGACCTGTTCCACTTCGACGTCGTCCAGGTAGCCACTGGTGCCGGCGAAGAGCACGATCACCTGTTGCGCGACCGGCATTGGCTCGTATTGGTTCTGCTTGAGCAATTCGGTCATCCGCTTGCCGCGCTCCAGCTGGTCCTTGGTGCGCTTGTCGAGATCGGACGCGAACTGAGCGAAGGCCGCGAGCTCCCGATACTGGGTGAGGTCGAGGCGTAATCGGCCGGCGACCTGCCGGATCGCCTTGATCTGAGCGGCGCCGCCGACGCGGGATACCGAGAGACCGGTCGAGATGGCGGGCCGGATGCCAGCGTAAAAGAGGTCGGTCAGCAGGTAGATCTGGCCATCGGTGATCGAGATAACGTTGGTCGGAATGTAGGCCGAGATGTCGCCCGCCAGCGTCTCGATGATGGGCAGCGCCGTCAGCGATCCGCCCCCGTTGTCCTTGTTCATGCGCGCCGCCCGTTCGAGCAGCCGGGAGTGCAGGTAGAAGACATCGCCCGGGTAGGCTTCCCGTCCCGGTGGCCGCCGCAACAACAGGGAAATCTGGCGATACGCCCAGGCATGTTTCGAGAGGTCGTCGTAAACGAGCAGCGCGTCCTTGCCCTTGTCCATGAAGTACTCGCCCATCGAGCACCCGGCATAAGGGGCGATGTACCAGAGCGGAGCGGGCTCGCTGGCGGTGGCCGAGACGATGATCGTGTACTCCATCGCCCCCCGCGCCTCGAGCACCGCCGCGACCTGCGCCACGGTGGCGGCCCGCTGCCCGATGGCGACGTAGATACAGATGACGCCCTGGCCCTTCTGGTTGATGATGGTGTCGAGCGCGATCGCGGTCTTGCCGGTTTGCCGGTCGCCGATGATCAGTTCGCGCTGACCGCGACCGATGGGGATCATGGCGTCGATCGCTTTGATTCCGGTCTGGAGCGGCGTGTCGACCGGTTGGCGGGTGATGACGCCGGGGGCCACCTTCTCGACCGGCGCGAACTCTTTCGTATCGATCGGCCCTTTGCCGTCGATCGGCTCGCCGAGCGCGTTGACCACCCGGCCGACGAGCGCCTCGCCCACCGGCACCTGGATGATCTTGCCAGTGGTGCGCACCTCGTCGCCTTCCTTGATGTCCTCATAGGGGCCGAGGATGACGGCGCCGACCGAGTCCTCCTCGAGGTTGAGGGCGATGCCGCTGACCCCACCCTTGAACTCGAGCAGCTCGAGTGCCTGGGCGCCCTGCAGGCCGTAGATTTGTGCGATCCCGTCACCGATCTCGGTGACAATGCCGACGTCCGCGGCGAGGATGGGGACGTCGAACTCCTTGATCCGCCGCTTGATCAGGCTGCTGATTTCGTCTGAACTGATACTCATGTGCTTCGCCTCCTATCCTGCCAGCCGCTGACGCAGCCGATCCAGCTGGGTGCGTACGCTGCCATCGATGAGCCGGTCGCCAATCCGCACGGTCGCGCCGGCAACCAATCCTGGATCGTGTCGATACTCCATGCGGACTTTCTTGCCGAGCCGATCGGCTAGCGCCCGCTCGTAGCGTCGGCGTTCTGCCTCGTCGAGGTCGACGGCGGTGGTCAGGGCCACAATCACGATGCCGGCGGCCTCGTCGGCCATCCGCTCGAACTCGCGCCGGATGGCGGGCATCTCCGATGTGCGGCGGTGCTCGATCAAGAGGCGTAGCAGGTTCTGAGTCTCCGGTCGCAGCTCCAGCGCCAGCTTGCGAGCCAGCTCCATCCGCCGCGGCGTGCTGACGGCAGGGTTGGCGAAGGCGGCCCGAAGCACGTCGTCCTGCAGCAGCGCGTCCAGCTGAGCCAGCTCGTTCCGCCAGGCATCGAGGTCGTGTTCCGCGTCGGCTAGCTGGAAAATCCCCTGGGCGTAGCGGCGGGCGACGTTACTGCGAGGCACTCGGCTCCTTCTCCACCTGCTCGATGGTGGCTTCGATCAGCTTGCGATGCCGTTCACCGTCCAGGTTTTCGCCAACGATGCGGCGCACGGCTTCGGTCACGATGTCCGCCATCTGCAAGCGAATCGCCTGGGTGGCCCGTTGGCGCTCGGCGTCGATATCGCGGCTGGCCGACTCGACGATGCGGCGGGCCTCCTCCCGGGCCTTCTCTTGAGCCTCCTGCTGAATCCGCTCGGCAGCCCGGTTCGCCTGCTCGATGATCTGCCCTGCCTGCAGCCGCGCCTTCAGAATCTCGTCCTGGGCCGCCTGCAGCCGCGCCTCAGCTTCCTGGCGCGCCTTTTCTGCCTGCTCCAGCTGCTGCTTGATCTGCAGCTGGCGCGCTTCCGCCGCCTTGATAATCGGTGGATAGACCCACCTCGCCAGCACGCCCAGCATCAGCAGGAAGGCGACGATCTCGGCGATCAGGGTGCCGTTGATGGCGAGCAGCCCGGCGTCGAGCAGGACGACCGGAAAATGCAATCTACTTCACCCCGCTCGCCACGGCCGTGATGAAGTAAAAGCCGAGCGCGAGGTTGATGAAGTACATCGCCTCTACCAGGCCGATGATCAGGAACATGATGATCTGGAGTCGGGCCTGGGCTTCTGGCTGCCGAGCCGTACCCTGGATGGTGGCGTTGCCGGCCAGGCCGTCGCCGACGGCGGCGCCAATCGCGCCGCCACCCAGTGCAATTCCGGCGGCGATGAGCGCTCCCGCAAGGACGATCGCGTGATTCATGACCTTACCCTCCTGTTTCTACGGCTGCCGGGGCCAGGCGTGGATGTGCGCCATGCCCCTCTTCTTCGAGACCTTCGCGCGCCATACCGAAATAGATGATGGTGAGCAGGGTGAAGATAAAGGCCTGGATGCTGCCGACGAAAAAGATGTCGAACGCCTTCCACAGGATCAGTAATCCCTCGACGATCGGGGTGAGCACCACCCCGAAGGCGCTCCCCGGCACTCCCGTCGACACAAGGCTCGCCACGTAGGTGATCAGCAGCCCAAGCAGGTACACCATCAGCGTTCCGGCAAAGATGTTGCCGAACAACCGCAAGGAGAGCGTGACCGGCTTGACGATCTCCTCGATGACGTTGAGCGGAATGAAGAGGATTCGAATCGGCAGCGCCATCTCGAACGGCTTGGTGAAGCGGCGAAAGTATCCACCCACACCAAGCACGCGAAGACTGTAACCCTGGACGATGATGATCACCACCAGGGCGATGGCCAGGGTCTGATTGAGGTCGGCGTTGGCTGGGTGGACCGGACCGGCCAGCGGAAAGAAGTCAAGCCAGTTGGCGACCAGGATGTAAAAGCCGATCGTCATCGCGAGCGGCACGATGAAGCCACCGCCTTCTCCGACTGACTCCCGGATGAGCCCGCGCACGTAGTCAATCAGGAATTCGAAGAGCAGCTGAAGCTTGCCCGGGACTCCATGGCTCAAGCGGTAGGCCACCCAGAAACCGACGATCAGCGTAATCACGATGGCGACCGCGCTCGAGATCAGACTGTCGTAGTTGAAGGTGCAGTACCAGGAACCGCACACGCTGACAGTCGGTTGGGTGCCGGGTGGGGCCTCGGCCAGGAAAATCATCGGACCAGCGCCTCCCGAACCGCGAATCCGGCCAGCACCAGCTGGGCGACGGCGATCCCGCCCACCACCAGCCAGACTTGCGAGAGACCGATCAGCAATCCGATGCCCAATCCGAGCCCCGTCAGGACCAGCAACCGGACAAGGCTGACGGCCGTAAAGCCCACGCCGAGGGCGAGCGAGCGCTGGACCAGCAGGCCGTTTGCGCTACCGACCAGCAGGCCGATCGCCAGCGCCAGGCCATTCTTGACCTGTCCGGTTGCGAACCCAAAGGCCATCACGGCGACGGCCGCCACTCCGGAGGCGGCCAGCGTGTTGCGGAGCAGCCGGCTGTTCACAGGTACTGCTTGAACCTCGTGTAGACGACGGCGCCGCCGGCGACAATCCCGATCACCAGCCCGGCGAACAGGAGCAGCGGCGCGGTATGGATCACGCTGTCGAGCACGGCCCCGGTCAGCAGCGGCAGGACAACGGCGGCGGCGAGGAACACGCCAAGTCCGGCCAGCTCGCCGCCCGACGGGGCGCGACCGCGCGGTGCCGCTGCAGCGTGATCAGGATGATCCATGCCAGGCTCCTCGCGCTTATCCGTCGGGGCCACGATTGCCTCCGAGATGGGGCCTCAACGAGTTCAGCTTAACAGGGGATGAATTCAACTCGCCATCCGGTGCGCGCCGTAACCACTTCAACCGCGGCTGATTCGCCGGAAGCGACGCAGCAGGATGACGACGATCCCCACGAGCATCAACAGGATGGCGCCGAACAGCACCTTGCGGTGCCCATAGATGGCGAGTCCCACCGCGGCGAAAATCGCGGTGCCGAAGTAGAAGACCAGCGCCGTCTCCTGCGGGCTCAGGCCGAAATCGAGCAGCCGGTGATGCAGGTGTTCGGTATCGGGGGCGGCGATCGACTTGCCCCGAATGCGCCGGCGCACGATGGCCCAGGCCGTGTCGACGATCGGGATCGCGAGGGCGGCCACCGGCACGATCAGGGCCAACACGACGGTCCCCTTGGCGACGGAGAGGACCGAGAGCGCCGCCAGGGTGAAGCCCAGGAAGTTGCTGCCACTGTCCCCCATGAAGATGCGGGCGGGGTGCCAGTTGAAGAAGAGGAATCCGACGCAGGCCCCAATGAGCGCTCCCGCCAGGATGACGATGTCGCTCTCGCCCCGGTTGATCGCCGCCAGCAGCAGGGTCGCGGCCACGATCGCCACCACGCCGGCGGCGAGGCCGTCGACGCCATCGATCAAATTGATCGTGTTTTGCAGACCCACGAACCAGAGCAGCGTGAGCGGGACAGCCACCGCGGGCGCCAGGAATATCAGCTGGGAACCGGGCAAGCCGATGTAGTTGATGGAGATGCCGAAGGCCACAACGGCGAGCACCGAGGCGGCAATCTGAAAGATCAGCTTGAAGATGGGCCGGACGCCCCGCAGGTCGTCGAAGACCATCAGCGTCGTGATGACCGCCGCGGAAAGGAGCAAGCCGAGCGTGGCGGGGTTGGTCGAGAAGAGCGCGGCCGAGAGGCCGAACCCCATGTAAATGGCGAGTCCGCCAAGACGAGCCGTCGGCTCGCGGTGGATGCGCCGTTCCCCCGGCTCGGCGACAGCGCCCAGCCGAAAGGCCAGCCAGCGGGCCGGCAGCACCACGATCGTGGTGCAGACGAGGGCCGCGAGAAATGGCACCACCGCGGGGGCGAAGCGAGCCGGTGAGAAATCAGACCAGAAGGTCGGGTCGCTGAAGAAGCCGGCGCCCGCTAGTACGGCAGGGGGAATCGTTCGCACAACGCCCGGCTGCGGGCGCGCACCTGCTCGTGCACCGTCCGGTCCTCGAGATTGAAGAGCAACTCGGAGACCATCTCGGCGATCTGTTCCATTTCCTTGGTGCCCATCCCTCGTGTCGTGACCGACGGCGATCCCAGCCGAATGCCACTCGGGTTGAACTTGCTCGCGGTGTCGAACGGGATCGAGTTGCGGTTGACGGTGATGCCGACCGTGTCGAAGGTCTCCTGGACTTTCTTTCCGGTGAGGCTGAGCGGCCGCAGATCGATCAGCATCAGGTGGTTGTCGGTGCCGCCGCTGACCAGCCTCAGCTTGCGACGGCTGAGCCCCTCGGCCTGGCTGCCGGGAAACACGCTCTTGTCCACCTCGGCCGCGTACTTCGCTTTGCAGAGAATCATCGCGCCCCACGGTCCGCGCATCGTTTTGTGCGTCGTGAAGCTGACGAAATCGGCGTACGGGACCGGGCTCGGATGCGCGCCGCCAGCCACCAGGCCGGCGAAATGCGCCATGTCGACGAAGAAATAGGCACCGACCGCTTTTGCGATCGCCGCCAGCCGTTCGAAGTCGAGAATGCGCGGATAGGCGCTGTAGCCGGCGAGCAGCATCTTCGGCCGGACCTCGTTGACCTGCTTGTCGAGCACGTCGTAATCGATCCGCTCGGTGGTGGCATCGACCCCGTAGGGCACGAAGTGGTAGAGCTTGCCGGAGAAGTTCACCGGACTGCCGTGGCTGAGGTGCCCGCCCTGGCTGAGGTCCATCCCCATCACCGTGTCGCCGACGTTGAGCACCGCCGCGTAGACGGCATAGTTGGCGGTGGTGCCGCAATGGGACTGCACGTTGGCGTGCTCCGCACCGAAAAGCGCCTTCGCGCGATCGATGGCGAGCGTCTCGATCCGGTCGACGTTCTCACAGCCGCCGTAGTAGCGCTTGCCCGGGTAGCCCTCGGCATATTTGTTGTTCAGCAACGAGCCAAGAGCCTGCAGCACCGCGGGACTGGCGATGTTCTCCGATGGGATCAGCTCCAGCGTGTACTGCTGGCGTTCGAACTCGTCGCGGATGGCCGCGCCAACTTCGGGATCGACGGTGTCGATCCGGCTGGTGAGATCGGTGCGAGCTTGCAGCACCCGCTCATTATCCCCGAAGAATGGCTATGGGCACTCGACGGCCAAAGGTCGCCGATCGCCATCCCCGACGATGAATTTCAGGGTTGTTGAAAATAGGCTCGCGGTGGAACTCGGTCTGGTGCTCGTCACTGTCGCATTGCTTTTAGCCTTTTGTCTGGCTATCGTGGGCGTCGGCTACCTCGCCGTCCGTCGCCACTTCCATGAAATTCCGTTGAGTCGTTGGAGCGCAGTGGCGACAAGCTCGTTCGTGACTGTCGGGCTTGGAGCCGCCTGGATGACGCTGGGTTTTTTCGGTCTGGCCGTCGGTCAGAGCCTGGGGGACGCAAACAGCGGAAGCTTGATAGGGGGCCTTCTTGGAGTGGCAGGCTGGGTCGTTACGACCATGGCCTATGGGGCGCGAATGACGCGGCGCCTGGCCGAGCTCCAGGTCATGATGCGCGAAGCCACCGATGTAAGCAGGGAGAGGCTCAGGCTTCGACTCCTGCTATCCGCAATTTTTCTCGCTGCCGTGATCTTTGTTGCGGCCGCGTTTCTTGCCGCCCTTAGCGGAACAAAGCCACACTAGACAGACTCGGTTACCTCAGATTCAATTCCTCCCACGGGATCGCGCCCAGCCGGAGGATTCGCGGCGCCGGACCGGTCAGGTCGAGAATCGTCGAGGGCTGGCCGATTACGCACGGGCCGCCATCCAGCACGACATCGAGTTCGTCGCCCAACGCGGCAATGACGTGATCGGCATCGACCGGTGGGGCCTGTCCCGCGGGGTTGGCACTGCTACTCGCGATCGGTTCGCCCAGCGCGCGCAGCAGCTCGAGTGCGACCTCGTGGTCCGGCGCGCGGACCGCGATGGTCGAGTCATCGTTACCGATACGGGTAGGCAACACCAGGGTGAGCGGGCCCGGCCAGTGGCGCTCCATCAACGCGGTTGCGGCCGCCGAGACGACCGCGAACCGTTCGACCTGGGCCCGGTCGGTGACCAGCCACACCATCGGCTGCTCGGACGGCCGGCGCTTCACCTGGTAGAGGCGAGCGACCGCCGCGGGGTCTGCGGCGCGCGCCCCCACGCCATAGAGCGTGTCGGTCGGGAAGGCGATGACGCCGCCGGCGCGCAGCCGTTCCGCCGCGCGGGCGATGTGCGCTGGGTCCGCGGGCCAGCGCGCGGTCACGTCTGGATCCGGACCACCCGGTCGAGCCCGGCCATGTCCTTGTGCACGCTGAACTGCGCCGAGGGCCACTGCGCCTGACCCAGGCGGATGATGCGTCGCGTCTGCGCTGGATCGCACTCGAAGAGCAGAAGGCCGCCGGGCCTCACCGCGGCGGGCGCCTGCGTCAGCGCCGTGCGAATCAGCGCCAGCCCGTCGCTGCCGCCGTCGAGCGCGACCGCCGGCTCGTACTCCAGCTCCCTGGGCCGCACCCGCCGCAGCGCCTCCGGGATGTAGGGAAGGTTGGCAAGGATCAGGTCGGCGGGGGCGGCGCCGCGCAGCAAGTCACCCATCACGGTTGCGATCCGGCGGCGGAGTTTGTGGCGGGCGATGTTGTCGTCCGCCACGCGCAGCGCCCGCGCGCTGACATCGCGTGCCTCGATGCGAACCCAGGGCACCGCTTTCGCCACCGATATCGCGACCGCACCGCTGCCCGTACCAAGGTCGATGACCCGCCGCCGCTCTGGATGGGCCTTCAACCAGTCGATCGCCAGCTCGACGAGCAGCTCGCTCGACGGCCGTGGGATCAGCACGGCCGGCGTCACTCGCAGCATGTGGCCGTAGAATTCCCGCTCGCCCACCAGGTAGGGCACCGGAACCCGGGCGACGCGGCGACTCGTCAACCGGCGGAGCCGAGCGCGTTGCGGCGAGCTCAGGAGCCGCTCCGGATGACTGTGCAGACGCTCCCGCGAACTGTCGATCACGTGTGCCACGAGGATCTCGGCGTCAAGCCACGGGTATGGGATGTCGGCCTTCGCCAGGGCGGCTCGGGTGGTCGCGAGCTGCGCCTTGACCCGGTTGCGGTCAGCCGCGCTTGGCGCCATTCGGCGGTTCGCTGAGGCGGTTGCCCTGGTCCCACGCGATCAGCCGATCGATCACCGGGTCGAGCTCCCCCGCTTCGACGAACTGGGGCAGCTTGTAGTACTTGAAGTCGATCCGGTGGTCGGTGATCCGTCCCTCCGGATAGTTATAGGTACGAACTTTTTCGCTGCGGTCGCCCGAGCCCACGGCCGAACGACGAACTTCGGTCAAGGCCTCCTGCTGCTGCGCCAACTGGCGGTCGAGCAGGCGGGCCATCAGCACTTTTTCCGCTTTCGCCTTGTTCTTCAGCTGCGAGCGCTCATCCTGGCAGGTGACCACGATCGGCGGACCGCCGTCCTCGGGCGTGTAGGTGAGGCGCACCGCCGAGTCTGTGGTATTGACGCTTTGCCCGCCGTGTCCGCCGGAACGGTAGACGTCGACCTTGAGCCGCTCCGGATCGATGGCGACATCGACCTCTTCGGCTTCCGGCATGACCACCACCGTGGCCGTCGAGGTGTGGATCCGGCCCTGCGCCTCGGTCTCCGGCACGCGCTGCACGCGGTGGACGCCATTCTCGAATTTCAGCCGCGAGTAGGCGCCCCGACCGCGAACCTCGAAGACGACTTCTTTGAAGCCGCCCCGCTCGGTCACGTTCTCCGAGAGCAGGTCGACTTTCCATCGCCGCGACTCGGCATAGCGGCTGTACATGCGGAAGAGATCGGCGGCAAACAATCCCGCCTCGTCCCCGCCGGTTCCCTGGCGAATCTCGATGATGACGTCCTTGTCGTCCGTAGGGTCCTTGGGCACGAGCGCCAGCTTGAGCTCGCCGTCGAGGCGGTCGCGCTCGGCCTGTTGCTTCTCAAACTCCTGCCTCGCATAGGCTTGCATCTCCGGATCCCGCTCCTGCTCCGCGAGCTCGCGCGCTTCGGCCATGGCGTGTTCGGCCCGGCGGTATGCCTCATAGAGCTGCACCAGGTCCTTGAGTTGGGCCTGCTCCTTGCTCAGCCGCTGGAGCTCCTTGAGGTCAGCGTGGACGGCGGGATCGGCCAGCCGTTCGGTGATCGCGTAGTACCGAGCCCGAACGGCTTCGAGCTGTTCGAACATCAGGCCGCGGCCTCTTTCTCCTCTAGGCGGGCGGCCTCGAAGGCGGCCAGCGCGACCTCGAGCTGACGGTCGTCGGGCTCGCGCGTCGTGAGCTTCTGGGTCAGGAGAAACGGAAGGATCAGCACCTTGACGATCGGATTATTCCGATTGCGACCGGCAAAACGAATGAACTCGTAGGCCAGCATGGCAATAACAGGAATCAGCACGATGCGGGAGAGGAGCAGGAGCGGAAGCGCCGGACGTCCAACCAGTCCGAAGACGAAGGCGCTGACGACCATCACGGCCAGCAGAAAGCCGGTGCCGCAGCGCGGATGCAGTGTGCTCTGCGTCCGCACATTGGGGACATCGAGTGGCAGCCCTTTCTCGTAGGCGTTGATCGTCTTGTGCTCTGCGCCGTGGTAGGCGAAGAGGCGCGCGATCTCGGCCTTGAAGGAGATCGCGTAGAGGTAAAGCAAGAGGAGCGCGATGCGTACCGCCCCGTCGACCACTCCGAAGAAGAGGTTGCCATGGCCCCGGCTCAAAAAGCCGGCGGCGAGCAAGGGGACGCCGAGGAAAAAGAGCAACGCGCCGGCGATGGCGATCGCCATCGTGACACGGATGGTGTTCGCGCTCAACTCGATCTGCTCGGCGGCGGCCTGGATGTTCGCCGACCACATCAGAGCCTTCATCCCGAGGTGGAGCTGCTCCCACAACCCGGCCAGGCCGCGCACGAGCGGCAGCTTCCAGAAGGGATGTGTATAGATGATGGAGCGCAATCGCTCGCGCAGAACCTGGATCTCTCCGTCGGGCTTGCGGACAGCGACGGCGTAAGTGGTGCGGCCGCGCATCATGACGCCCTCGAGCACGGCCTGACCGCCGTAGAAGAACTTCTCCTGGCTCACCGCCGCGCTCATGCTAGTCCCTGCCTGACTCCGCCGGCCACACTGGGCTCAACGGGGTGGCGGGTTATCTCTTCCGCTGCTGGCGCTGCTGGAACCGGTCGACGCGGCCCTGGGTGTCGACAATCCGCTGCTGGCCGCTGAAGAAGGGATGGCACACCGAGCAGACCTCGGTCTTGAGCTCTTTCTGCGTCGAGCCGGTGGTGAACCTGTTGCCGCAGAGACAGATCACGACCGCGTCGTGGTAGTACGTCGGGTGGATGGTGGCTTTCATGGGGCTCCCAATTCTATCTCAAGATGGCGGACGTTTGGAGCATGCCAACCCCAAGGGCGAAGAGCAAGCCGAGGTAGAGGGCCCCAACGGTGATCTTGGTCTGGGCGTCAACGGCGTAGTACGCCGGGTTGAGGACGGTCGACCGAAACCGCTGCCAGGTCGCAAAGGCGCCGAAGATTAGAACCAGGAACAACACCGGGCTGACCGTGGTCCCAGACTGCATCTCGAAGAGCAGCAACCCCGCGGCAATGGCCAGGCCGGCGACGTTGAACCACTTGGACAGTAATGACGTCACCCGTCCACCGTCGAGCGGCGTGAGCGGGATCAGGTTGAAGAGGTTGATCAGGAAGCCGAAGTACGCCAGCGCCCGAAACAGCTGGCCCGTACTCGACGAGGGCGCGGCCACATAGACGAGGTAGCACAGCCCGGCCGCGATCGATCCCAGCACCGGACCGCCGATCGCCATGATCGATTCCTGCGCGACGCTCCGCGGCTGCTGCTTCATGCTGACGAAGGCGCCGAGGAACGGGATCATGACAGGGAGGGTGACCGGCAGGCCAATGACCCGGGCCACCACGACGTGGCCGCTTTCGTGGATCAGGATGAGGAGCACGATGCCGACACCGAAGGCCCAGCCGAAGAGCTGCGCGTAGATCAAGGCGGTCACCCCGGTGGAGAGGACGGTGAACCACAGACCCTTGAACTTGAGAAGAAGCAACCCGACGTAGGAGAGCTTGCCGAAAATGAACGCCAGGACGGCGAGAATTCCTGCCGCCAGCCCGCCGTTGCGCCGTCCGCGGTTGCCCGGCTGTGCCGGGATATCGGCCTGGACGGGCCTGTCCGTGCCGTAACCGTAATCGGCCCCGCCGGCAGCGGGCTCCTGGTTCGGCGAGTACAGATCAGCCATCACTTTGAGCTTGCCCACCGCCTGGGCCTTTCAATCACTTCAAACGGGGTGAGCGCGCCGGGCGTTACGCCGAGATTGGCTCCCGTACGCGCCAGGGCCGGGTGAAGTTGCCCAGCTGCAGCCCGGCGCAACGGGCGGTGAGTTCCCTCACGAAGCGACGCATGCCAATGCCGCGGGTGGGATTCGGGATGCGCTCGAGCAGCCAGTGCGGGTCGACGTTGAGGCTACGCAGCTGGACCTGGTGGACGCGATGCTTCCGGACGAAGGCCACCAGCGCATCGATCTCGGCTTGGGCGTCGCTGATGCCGGGGAACGTCAGCAGGTTGATCGTGACCTGGCCGCCGGCGGCCGCCATCAGCTCCGCGCACTGCTCGACCTGCTCCAGCCCGTACCCCACCGGCCGGTAGTAGGCGCGGAAGCGCTCGTCGTCGAGGCTGAAGATGCTGATCCGGATCGAATTCAGTCCGGCATCGATCAGGCGCCGGAGCACGTCCGGCCGAGATCCATTGGTGTTGATGTGGATGGTCGACGCTGGCCATGCCGACCGGGTTCGTTGGGTTGCCTCCACGAGCGCGGCGCCCCGAGTAAGCGGCTCGCCCTCGCAACCCTGTCCAAAGCTGACGAAGTTCGCCGGGTTCGCGCTGAGGTGCCAGGCCGCCAGTTCAGCAATCTCCGACGCGGTCGGGGCGAAGGCGAGACGGGTTTGGGGGGAGTCGACGTCGCCCCACTGCTCGGAGATGCAACCCAGGCAGGCAGCATTACACGCCGGCGAGACCGGGATCGCGCCTTCGCCGCGGCGAATGAAGATGTTCTGCGCCGTCAGGCACCGATAGTCCGTCGCACAGGTCTCGAGGTGGCGGAGCAGTCGGCTGTCCGGCAGCGGGCCTCGCGCCGCTCGGATCCCGCGCTCGACGTGCCGGCGCCCGTCGGCCTGTGGATCCCACGCGCTCCAGCGGTCGGTCCGCATCGCCGCCACGTGCGGCTCACCATCGATGGCGGCCACGGCGGCGTAGCCATAAAGGGGCAGGACCGGTGGCCGGCCATCGTCGGCGTAAGCGGGCAGCCAGGTGCGCAGGTAGCCGGGTGGTAAGACCGCGGCGACCGCGACGGCGCCAGCTTCCTCCACGGGAGCGATCTTGCCGCCAGGGGTCCGCCCCAGTGGAATCCGGCCGGGCAGGTGCACCAGCGTAGCGCCGGCCGGCAGCGCGATCAGGCGATCGGCGACGCCGACCTCCCAACCACTGCGGGCGGTGGCCTGGAGCGAGTCATGAACGCGCAGCCGCCCGTCGTGGGTCGCGTAGAGGAGGCGGTTCACAGCCAATACCTTATCTGCCACGCGCGCTTTCCCACATAAGCGCGCTCCGGCGTGGGAAAGCGCGCGTGATAAGCGCGAGGCTTCTACGACGGCAGCAGGTCGATCGGGTTCTGCGGGATGCCCTGGTAGCGAATCTCGAAATGCAGGTGGGGGCCGCTGGCGCGACCGGTCGCTCCCATCAGCCCGATCAGTTGACCCCGCACAACAACCCGTCCCGTGCCGACCATCACCGCCGACAGGTGCCCGTAGATCGTGTGGAATCCGTTGCCGTGGTCGATCTCGACATAGATGCCGTACGAGCCCCAGCCGGCGAAAACGACCTGGCCGGCATCGGCGGCAACCTCAGGCGTCCCCACGTCGTTGGCGATATCGATCCCTGGGTGGTAGTCGAAGAAGCCCTGGGTGAGGACCCCGTGCGTCGGCCAGAGGAACCGTACCAGGCGCTCATGGGCGCCGCCCGCCGCCGGGGCCGACGGATCGGCGACGTCATTGGCTCTGGCGGCGGTGATGAACCCGGGTGTATGGAGCTGGCTTTCGGCGTCCGCGATCCGGACCGACCGCAGCGAGGCATCGTCGACGCTGGTCTTGTAGCCGACGTTGATCCCGCCCCGCGAGCTCGCGTGGACATCGGCGACGGGGTGCCGGAATCCGAGCGGCCCCAGGGCGAGCACGAAAAGCGCGACCGCGAGCGCCCAGCCATGGGCGGCCAGTCTTGGGATTCCTCTCGCCAAAACTTCGGCAGTCTAGCCCAGTTTTGGCCCCGGCGTCAACCGATTCACCACCGCTTGCACAATTTGTGCGGGTGACTAGCGAACTTTCCGGTGTGCGCCTTCGACCGACTTGAGCGCGTAATGGTGCTTGGTGTTCAGGTGGCGGACGGTCCCGCTCCTGCTGCGGAAGACCATCGATTCGGTCTCCGCCCAGAAGTGGTGATAGATGACGCCGTGCAAGAACTCTCCATCGGTGACGCCCGTGGCGGCGAAGGCAACGTCTTCACCGCGCACCAGGTCGTCAACCGAAAAGACGCCGCGCAGATCCTCGTAGCCGGCGGCCCGCGCTTTCTCTTCGTCGTCGCGGGATCGCAACCACAGGCGGCACTGCAGGTCACCGCCCAGGCATTTCAGCGCGCAGGCGGCGAGCACCGCCTCCGGCAAGCCACCAATGCCGAGCATCACGTCGATCCCCGTCCCTTCCAGTGTCGCCATGATCGCGGCCGCGATGTCGCCATCGCTGAGCAGTGTGATGCGGGCGCCGACCTGGCGCACCTGGTCCATCAAGGGTTCGTGGCGCGGGCGGTCGAGCATCACCACGGTGAGGTCCGAGACCTGGACCTTCTTGGCGAAGGCGACCCGCTGGAGGTTGTTCTCGACCGAATCCGTCACGTCGACCGACCCCCGGGCTTCCGGGCCGACCGCGATCTTTTCGGCGTACATGCCGACGGGCGCGCGCACCAGTGACCCGCGCTCCGCCGTGGCGATGACCGACACAGCATTGGGAAGGCCCTTCGCCACCAGGGTGGAGCCGTCGAGCGGCTTGAGCGCGACGTCGCAGGCTTCACCGCTTCCGTCACCGACCGTCTGACCGAGCCCGAGCGGCGCGGACACCGATTCCTCGCCGATCACGATAGTGCCCTTGACGTGCACACCGGTCAGTGCCTCGCGCATGGCGTTGGCCGCGGTCCCGCGGATTCCCTCCCGATCGAGGTTTCCCATCCAGCGCCCAGCCGAGAGGGCGGCGGCCTCGGTGGCGCGCAGCAACTCGAGGCCAAGATTCGGTTGGACCGTTCGCGGCGTGGTCACACCGCCCGAGGAGGGCGTGGAAAGGTCCGATTTCACGCGCTTTGAGACGTCTTGTCCGGTGCGATCGCCGTCTTTTTCAGCGCCTCCGCATCGGCGGGCAGCACGCCGGCCCTGATGGCGGCTGCCTTCACGAAGTCGCGGAAGAGGGGATGCGGACGGTTGGGCCGGGAGCGGAATTCCGGGTGGAATTGCGAGGCGACGAACCAGGGGTGGTCGCGCAACTCGATGATCTCGACCAGCCGGTCGTTGGGCGAGGTCCCGCTAAAGATCATGCCCGCTTCCCACATCGCCTCTCGATAGGCGTTGTTGAACTCGAAACGATGCCGGTGGCGCTCATAGACGACCGGTT
>WNGI01001877.1_pt1 | contig 18811 bp, 20 predicted proteins | sample 5400621 | NCBI WGS metagenome assembly WNGI01 (sample SAMN13153374, study PRJNA577476) | soil metagenome | isolation source: 20 cm soil or saprolite under Garry oak tree replicate 1 | place: USA:California | collected 2016-06-15
TGGGGATCGTCGCGTCGGCGGTCATCGAAACGTGCTCCGAGCCGTAGCGCAGCCTGCCACGATCCTTCGGCCACATGAACGTCGTGCCCGCGAACGCGACCTCATGCTCGAGCACGCGATCGGCCTCCGTGGGATGGCCGCACGATTCATGGACCAGCAGCGCGAGGAACTCCGGCGTGAAGACGAGCGTGGTGGGCCGCTCGGCCGCGAGCGGCGCGTCGAGCATCGCCTCCGCGTCGTCACGGTAACGCGTGGCGCGTGCGACGAGATCGAGATGCTCGATGAACTCCCACCCCGCCTGGCGCACCAGGCGGCTGTCGTAGCGCTGCGCCGGCTTCGCCCCGGCCTTCACCGCGGTGACCGCGAGGCCCGCGCCGGACTCGACGATCTCCTGCTGCACGTCGGTGCCCTCGCTCGTGACGAGATGCTTGTGGGTGCGGTACGCGGCGATGCCGCCACGGCGGGACACGGCGTGCGGACCCTTGAGCTTCGCGTCGGCGGCGCGGAGCAGCGCGATGCGTTCGGTGAGCGGGACCGCGAACGGATCGCGCGAGAGCGTGGTGCGGTACTCGCCCCGCTGCGGTGCGACCGGCGCCAGCGCGACCGCCGCGGCGCGCGTGCTTGCGGCGGCTTCCGCGCGTGCGAACGCTTCGTCGACGACGGACCGCAGCGACATGTCGTCGGTGCGGTCGGTGGCGGCGAAGCCCCAGGCGCCCCGATGGAGGACGCGAAAACCGATGCCGCGGTCGCCCGACCGCGTGACCGACTCGACCTCGCCGTCGCGAACGGAGACCGACTCGTACTCGCGCTCGACGCGACGCGCGTCAGCGTATGCCGCGCCCCGTCGCGCGCCGAGATCGACAAGGTCCACCAGCTGGGTGTCGCGCTCGGGCACGCTCGAAGATTAGTCAGCGGGACTTCTCGCTGCTCGCGGGGTCAAGTACACTGAGAGCACAACAAAACGGCGCGCGCGACGACCAATGCGTTCGTGATGGACGCGCTCGCGTACCGACCGCGCTTCGGCGGCACGAAACTCGTGAGCCAAAGAGCGTTTGGACGAGGGTGAGCAACTAGCGCGTGACTCCGCAAGGTGCGCTCCATAGGAGAATCCCTTGCCCGACGTCGCTCTCCTCATTGACTGGGAGAACGTCTACTACACGCTGCGGCAGCACACGACCGGACCGCTGCCGTCATCCCTCGCGATCCTGCAGGCCATACTCAAAAAGGCCGCCGAATTCGGCCCCGTGCGCGTGAAGCTCGCGATCTTCGGACAGGAGGTCGCGATGCAGGACGAGACGCTGCTCATGGCGCTCGAGTTCACCGGCATCGAGCCGATCCCGGTGGCGCAGCGTATGAGCGGCCGGCTGCTCAAAGGCCGGTCCGACGCGGTCCTCATCACGCGCGCGATGAAGCTCCTCTACAAGGACCGGCCCGAGATCGAGGTGTGGTTCATCGTCTCCGGTGACCGGGACCTGAACGCCCTCTGCAAGGCGCTGAAGGACGAGGACAAGAAGGTGTATCTCGTCGCGGGCGATCTCTCGCTCGCGAACGAGCTGCGCGAGTCGCCGCATCTGCGCGACGACGTCTTCTTGCTGGAAGACCTCATCCCCGAGGCGCGCTGGACCCGCGGTGGTCTGCGCGCCGACGACACGCAGCACGGCAAAGAGGAGCGGCGTCCCGAAGAGCCCCTTCCGGCACGCACCCGCGCGCGGCGCGGCGTCGGACGAGGTGGTGGCGGCGGCGGTGGCCGGGTCGTGCGCGCCACGCCACCGATCGTGCCGGCCGTCGTGCCGACCGCATCACCCGAATCGGATAAGGAGCAGCGCCGGCTCGCCGTCCTCCTGCTCGATCAGCTCGTCGCGATCCACGCGTCGTCGATGGCGCGCGGCGACTTCGTCCGCTCGGTCGTGCCGCTGTCCGAGAAGGAGGCATCCAGCGTCCTCGAGGAGCGGATCGACGCCGCGATCGAGCAGCGCCACATCGAGGCGAAGTTCGAAGGCCGGACCCGCGCCAAGGCGAAGCAGCTCCTCGCGCCGAACTTCAGCTCGGCGCTCGTGGCCGAGACGTACTTCCACTTCGTACGGCTGCTCCGGCGCATCAACACCGTCACCAAGGACACCAAGCGTGTCCCCGTCGTCGAGGCGGTGCTCGACCCGCTATCCCGCGCCGACCAGCCCGGTGGCATCGCACGCGGCAGGACGCAGCGGCGAGTGCTGCTCGAAACGCTCTTCAACATCGCCGAAGAGCGCGGCGCCATCCAGAGCGAATCGGTCCAGCGCGACGGCCGTGAGATCACGATGTGCTGGCTCGTGGACGAGCACCCGCTCGTGGTCTACGCGCGGCAGCCCGCGGCAGCCATCGCGCATCTCTTCAACTTCGTCAGCACGACACGCGCGCACGGCGACCGCGCCGACTGGGTGAACGCGGCTCTGTTCGCCGAGCTCCTCTCGCGTGTCGAGGGCGACGCGCTCGAGTCGAACATCCGCAGCGCCGTGGAGCGCGGCATCATGAAGCCCGAGGACCACGGCAAAAAGGCCGGCTTCGTCGTCACGCGCGATCATCCCGAGGTCCGCGCGATCCTCGGCGAGTTCGGCGGCCTCAACGGCAACGCCATCGAGCGCGTCGCCACGGCAACCGCGGCCGCGTCCGGAACGGCGGACGACACCGCCCCTCCCGCTGCGACGGACGAGGCGGCGGCGGCGCCACGCAAGCGGACCAGGCGCGGATCGCGCGGCGGACGCCGGCGCGGTGGACGCGGGCGCAGCAAGACGACCGCGGCCGGAACGGGAACGGAAGCCGCGGACTGATGGCGCGCATCCTCATCGTCGAAGACGACGCCGCCAGCATGGATCTGGCTCTGCGGATCGTGCGGCTCGCGCGGCACGAGCCGATAACGACGATGGACGGCGAGACCGCGTTCGCGGTGGCGCAGGCGACGCGCCCGGAGCTCATCCTGCTCGATCTGCACATCCCGCGGCTCGACGGCTTCGCCTTCGCTCGTGCGGTCCGCAGGGAGATGTGGGGCAAGGACATGCGGATCGTCGCGGTGTCCGCTTCGGCGACCCCGCCGGACCGCGACCGTGCGATCGCGGCCGGCTGCGACGGATTCCTCGCCAAGCCGTATTACCCGGAACAGCTGCGCGCGGCCATCGACCAATATCTGCCGGCGCACGCAAAGCGCACACACAAAGATCGCTAACCGAAAACATTGCGTGCGGTTGCCTGCCTGAGCGTGCGCATCGGCGCCGCACCACGCCCGACCGGTACACGATCGTTGCAATAACCGCGTCTGCGTGGGGTCATGATGCCCGGGCGTGGCACGGCATCCGCAGCCTGGAGGGCATGGTTACAGTCAGTAACACACGGACGCGGATCGTCATCGTCGTCGAGGACGACCGGCCGATCGGCGAGCTCCTCGCCGGCGTGATCAACGACGAGGACGGCTACCGGGCCATCCTCGTGACGCGCCCGACCGAAGCGCTTCACACCTGCCAGCAGGTGAAGCCCGACCTGCTCCTGCTGGACGTCGGGCTACCGGGCATGAGCGGCCTCGAGCTCTACGACCGACTGCACGCGGACGATCGGCTGCGGCGCGTCCCGGTCATCTTCGAAACGGCGGTGTCGCGCGAGTACGGCCCCGAGTTCCGAAAGCGCGGGATCCGCAAGGTCCTGCAAAAGCCCTTCGACCTCAACGAGCTCATCGCCGATATCAAGGAGCTGGCCCCGCCGGTCGCGGCTTAGTCCGCGGCGCCGTCCTCGACGCGCTCGCGCGACTTCGCAACGCGTGCAACCTCGTCGCCGGTCTTCTGCGAGCTGGACATCAGCGACCGTAGGCCGTCAGCGTCGAGTGCCAGGACCTCGAGCGAGGTCTTCGCCCGGACCGTCGCGTTCCTCGCGTGTCCAGTGAGAATGCCGACCTCGCCGAAGTAATCGCCGGCATGCAGTGTGTTGAGCGTCCGCTCCGACCCGTCCGGCTCGCGGTGGACGACGATCGCCTCGCCCTTCGCGATGACGTAGAAGTGATCCGACGCCTCGCCTTGGCGCATGACGACCGCGCCGGGCGGGAACGTGAGGATCTTCATCCGGCTGGCCGTCTCGGCGACGACCTCGCGCGGCGCCTGCGGGAAAGCGCGCTCCATGTCCTTGAGCTCCTCGATGTAGCGCTCGGCATGCAGCACCGCCGTCGTCGCGTCTCCCACCGCGGTCGTGATCTGCTTGGCGAGCTGCGCGCGCGTATCGCCCGCGGCGTACACGCCGGGAATGCTCGTCTGCATGAACTGGTCGGTGATGAGGTACCCGTTCTCGTCGTGAGCGATGTGGTCGGCGAAGAGCTGGCCGCCGACCGGCTTGAAACCGACGAACACGAACACGCCCTCCACCGGGATCCGTTCGACCTTGCCGTCACGTTCGACGTCGATCCACTTCACCGCCGTCCCGTCGCCGCCGATCTCCTTCACGGTCGCGGGCGTCACCGTGTGCACGAGATCCTTCGCCAGGAGGCGGTCCCGCAGGATCGCCTGCGCCCGGAAGTCGCCACGCCGGTGAACGACGTGCAGCTTCTTGGCGAAGCGCGTGAGGAACAGGCCCTCCTGGAACGCGCTATCGCCACCGCCGATGACCGCGAGGTCGCTGCCCTTGAAGAACGCGCCGTCGCACACGGCGCAGTACGAAACACCGCGGCCGTGGTACTCCGCCTCCCCCGGTACGCCGAGCTTGGTGGGCTCGCCGCCAACGGTGATGATCACGGCGTAGGCGCGGTGCGTGGTGCCGTCCTCGAGCTCGATGACCTTACGGTCGCCCTCGACGCGGATCTGCTTGACCGGCGCATAGGTCTCGATCTTGAGACCGAATTTGAGCGCATGCTCGGCCATCTTCTGGGCGAGCTCGGCACCGGTGACCGAGGCGAAGCCGGGGTAGTCCTCGATGAGATCGGTGTTGAGGATCTCGCCGCCGACATCCTTGCCCTCGAGCAGGACCGCGCTCATGTTCGCCCGCGCGGCGTAGAGTCCGGCGGTGAGTCCGGCGGGGCCGCCGCCGATGATGACGAGGTCGTAGTCGGCCAAGAGCGGTCCTTTCTGGAAAGAGCTTCCACAGACTAGAACAGCGGAGCATTCCATCGGCATTCCTGCGACGGAGCGCTGGCTTGCCCTCGGCGACTCGTTCACGATCGGGACCGGAACGACGCCCGACCGCTCGTTTCCGGCGGTGCTCGTGCGCCTCTGGGCCGACCGCGGCCGCGTCGTCACGCTCAACGACCCGGCGGTCAACGGCTACCGCACCGACGATCTCATCGCGGAGGAGCTGCCGCTGGTCGCGGTATTTCGCCCAACGCTGGTGACGATCCTCATCGGCGCGAACGACATCGTCGCCGGCTCGTCGGACGATCGCTATCGCGCGCAGCTGAGTGCGATCCACGCGCGCGTGCGTGCCGACGCTTCCGCCGCGGTCGTGTATGCGCTGCCGCAACCGGATTGGTCGTTGTCACGCGCCGGCGCATCGTTCGGAGCTCCGTCGGCGATCGCCGCGCGGATCGAGCGCTTCAACGCCATCGCCCGCGAAGAGGCCGAGCGCGTCGCGGCTGTCTACGTCGACATCTTCGCACTCATGCGCGAACAGCTCCGCCGGGGGATGTTCGCTCCAGATGGACTGCACCCGTCGGCGACGGCGTACGCCGAGTGGGCGGACGCGCTCCGCGATCGGCTGCCGGCTAGGCGGGTTTCGTCACCATGAGGAAGACGATGACGACCACGATGATCGCGAGGACGATGCCGACGCTCCGGCCGCGCGCCGCAAGACGCTGGTATTCCTCGCTGCCCGGGCCCTCGCTCTCCAGCACGCGGATCTGGTCGCGCAGGGTCGGTGTGTAGACGCCGATCCCGACGAACATGAGCACGAACCAGAGACCGATGGCAGCCGCGATCCACAGCCGGCTGAACGGGATGCCCGCGCTGAAGACCATGAACAGGCCGGTGATGAGCAGGAGGCCGTACGCGGGATTGGCGAACCGATCGTCCATGAACTTGATCGTGCGCAGGACATAGCTCTGCGTCGCCTGCGGCGCCCTCGCGGCACGTGCGAGCCAGATGCCGTACGAGGCGTTGAACCCGACCGCGACGATCGCGAGGAACACGTGGATGAATTTCAGGAACTGGAAGTCCATCGCTTGCCTCCTTAGGTCCGCGCCGTGATCGGGATGGCCGCGCCGTTCACGCCGCTGGCCTCGCGCGATGAGAGAAAGAGGATGACGTTCGCGACCTCGTCGGGCGACGGCCAGAGCTTCGGATCGGCCTTGGGCATCTGCGCGCGGTTCACCGGATGATCGATCGTCGTCGGCATCACGGCGTTCACGGTGATGCCTTCGCCCTTCACCTCCGCGGCGCAGGATTCCGTCCAGCGGACGAGCGCGCTCTTCGACATCGCATACGCCGCGTTGTTCCGGCCGCCTTTCTGCGCACCGATGGCCGACACGCTGACGATGCGGCCGTACCCTCTCGCGCGCATCGGACGAAGGCAGGCGGCGCTGGCGGTCACCGCGGTGAGCACGTTGCTGTCCCACAGCTCGCGCATGAGACCGCTGTCGGCGGCCGGTCCGGCCTTGAAGATACCGGCGAGATTGTTGAGGATGTCGATCCGACCCCAGGCGCGTAGCACGCGCTCGACGAGCGCATCCATCGCCCTGGCCTCGGTGGGGTCGGCCTCGATCACGAGGAGTCGCGGATCCTCCGACGTACCCGCCACGTCGCCGAGCGACGAGCGCAGGGCCTCACCTTTCGTCGCATCGCGCACCGCGGCGGCGACGTGCGTCCCATGCGTGAGATGCGCGCGGACGACCGCAGCTCCGAGGTTGCCGGTCGCGCCGGTGATGACCGCCGCATAAGACGAAAGATCCAGCACGCGCCCGTAGTATGGACACGGTGACCGTGCTCGAGCGCATCAACGATCCGCGCGATCTGCGCGCGCTCCACAAGGACGAACTGCTGCAGCTGTGCCGCGAGATCCGCGAGTACACGGTCGAGATGGTCCAGCGCACCGGCGGCCATATCTCCTCCAGCCTGGGCACCGTCGAGCTCACCGTCGCGCTGCACCGGGTGTTCGAGTCGCCGCGCGACAAGATCGTTTGGGACACCGGTCATCAGGCCTACGTGCACAAGATGCTCACCGGCCGGCGCGCGCGCTTCGACACCCTGCGACAGCTCGGCGGCATCTCGGGATTCCTGGTGCGGACCGAGTCCGAGCACGATCAGTTCGGTGCGGGCCACGCCGGAACCTCGATCGCGGCCGCGCACGGGATGGCGCTCGCGCGCGACCTCAGGGGCGAGGAGTGGAATGTCGTCGCCGTCATCGGCGACGGCGCGCTGACCGCGGGCATGGCGTTCGAGGGCCTGAACAACGTGGGCCATGACCACCGGCGCGTGATCGTCGTGCTCAACGACAACGGCATGAGCATCGCGCCCAACGTCGGCGCGGTGTCGCGGATGCTCGAGGCCGTGCGCACCGCGACCCCGTACCGCGGCGCGAAGCATGTCGTGCGTCAGGTGCTCGAGCACATGCCGGCCGGGGAGCTGGCCGAGGAAGCGCGGCGGCGCATCTTCAACAGCCTCAAGGCGCTGCTCATCCCGAACCTGTTGTTCGAGCAGCTCGGATTCACCTACTTCGGTCCCGTCGACGGTCACGATCTTTTCGCGGTCGAGAGCGTCCTCGCGAAGGCGCGCGATTTCCGCGACGGCCCGGTGTTCGTGCACGTGCACACCCAGAAGGGCCACGGCTATGGTCCGGCCGAGGACGACAACGTGAAGTGGCACGGCGTGTCGGCGACCGGCGCGGCGAAGCCGACGGCGCCGCAGTACACCGCCGTCTTCGCCGACGCGGTGCGCGAGATCCTCACGAGTGACGAGCGAACGGTCGCGATCACCGCGGCGATGCCAGGCGGCACGGGACTGCTGCCGCTCTTCGGCGAGTTCCCGCAGCGCGTCATCGACGTCGGCATCTGCGAGCAGCACGCGGTGACGATGGCCGCCGGTCTGGCGACGCAGGGCATCGTGCCTGTTGTCGCGATCTACTCGACGTTCCTGCAGCGCGGGTTCGACCAGGTGCTGCACGATGTCGCCGTCCAGGATCTCTCCGTCGTATTCGCCATGGACCGCGCGGGCATCGTCGGCGACGACGGCCGAACGCATCAGGGTCTGTACGACATCGCCTACCTCCGGCCGCTTCCGGGCTTCACCCTCATGGCGCCGAAGGACGAGGCCGAGCTCCGCGACATGCTCTGGACCGCGCACCACCACGCCGCGGCGCAGCGTGGCCCGATCGGCGTGCGGTTCCCGCGCGGCGCGGGCTTCGGCGTCGCGATTCCCGAGACTCCACGCGAGATCCCGATCGGCGTCTCGGAGACGCTGCGCGAAGGCGATGACCTCGTGATCCTCGCGTACGGGCAGCCGGTCAACGCGGCGCTGGAAGCGGCCGACGCGCTCGCCCGGGAGGGACTTCAGGCGACCGTCGTGAACGCGCGCTTTGCCAAGCCACTCGACGCGGAACGCCTCCTCGCACTCGCCGCCCGGACGCCCAGGTTCGTCACGGTGGAGGAGCACGTCGTCGCCGGCGGCTTCGGGTCCGCGGTGGCGGAGCTCCTTCACGAGCGTGGCGCGCGCGTCGAGCTCGAGATGCTGGGCATCCCCGACGAGCACGTGGATCACGGCGCGCAGAAGCTGTGGCGGCGCCACTACGGGCTCGACGCCGAGGGGATCGCCGCGGCGGTGCGGGGACGCTGGCCGCAGCTCGTGCGTGCGCACGAACCCGAACGGACGGCCGGTTAGCTCAGGCCGCGACCTCCGGGCGCTTGCCGGCCATCAGCCGTTCCGCCATCGCGAGCAGGCCGTTGATGTCGAACGGCTTGGCAAGGATCTCGTGGATGCCGTCGGGCGCGTTCGCCGTCGACGCCTTTTCAGGAAGGGCGGTGAGGAACAGGATCGGCACGCCTTGCCAGTGCCGGTCGTTCCGCATGAGGTCGAACACATCGAGGCCGCTGAGACCAGGCATCTCGATGTCGAGGATGAGCAGATCGGGCCGACGCGTGGCGAGGGAGTCCATGACGAGCGCGCCGTTCGCGACGTTCTCGGTCGCGACGTCGAGATGCTCGCTCAGAACCTGGCGCAGCAGCTCGGCGACGTCGGCGTCGTCCTCCGCGATGAGGACGTACGTCATGCGACCAGGAGTGCCAGGATCCGCAGAAAGATGCGCTGGCTGACGCAGACCCTACAGGTGCACATGCCCGCTTGGCCATGCAGCCATCGTGCCACCTGGCACGTCCACTGCTCTACGTACCGGTCATGAGGACCGGAGGGATCGTGGGCGCGATCGCGTCCGCGATCCGTTCCGTCGCGCGACGCATCGGCGCACTCGCGCGATGGAGCTTCGAGTCAGACGCAGAGGAGCTGCCTCCGCTGTCGCCGCCGCAGCCCGGTCCGCCGCACGGACCGATACCGGCGATCGATCTGCGACGCGAGCCGCGTCACGGCGAGATCCCGCGGAGCGCCGGGCCGCCGCCTCGCTAGGGCCGCTTCTCCGTCGGCCGCGGCGTCGCGGTGCGCGGCGAGGTCGTCCGTTCGTTGCCCCGCGGCGACGCGTTGTTGTTCTTCGGCGAGGCGCCTGGATTCCCGGCGTTGTCCTGCTTGTCCTTCGTGTTCTGCGTCGTGTCTTTGCGCTCCTCTTCGAGCGCCCGGTCGACGGAATCCTTCGCCTTCTCCGATAGCCGGTCCTTCAGCTGCTCGAGGACGATCTCGTGCTTCTCGCGCGCGGCGTCGGCCACGTCCTGGGCCAGCGCGCTCTTGTCTTCGGGCGCGGCCTGCTGCAACGTGTCGACGGCCTCGCGGAAGCGCGTCACCGCTTCGGCGTATTCCGCCGACGCAGTCGGCGCCTTGTCGTCGCGGCTTGCGACCTGCGCGAGCTCGCTGAGTCGCTGATCCGCGATGTCGGCCAGTACGCGTACGCGCTCGACATCGTCGAACGTGAGCGCGACGCGGACCTCCTCGATCGCGCGCTTGAGGCCGAAGGCGGGATCGCCCGGGACGCTACCGGCGGCGGCCGAAGTGGCGCCCGCGATGAGCACCAGAGCCGCCAGACCGACGGCGAGCGCGGGACGCAGCCACGCGGTCCACGCGTTGTCGCGGCGCTTCCCGGTCAGCGTGACGGCGGCCTCGCGCATGAGACGCGCGCGCAGCTCGCGACGGAACTCGTCGCGGAGGTGTGGTTCGGGGAGTCGGCGCTGGCTCAACCCAGTGCCTCGCGCGAGGGGATGAGCTGACGGAGCGCGCCGAGCGCCCGGAACTGGATCCCGCGCACGGTGCCCTCGCGCTTGCCGATCAGCCTCGCGATCTCGTCGGTGGAGTAACCCTCGAGGAAGCGGAGGACGATGACCTCCTGCTGCAGCGGCGTGAGCTGTCCGAGCGCCGTTCGCAGCGTCGCCTTGTCGGACCCGGCGAGGACCTCGAGGTCGGGATCGACCGCGTTGTGCACCTCGGGGTGCAGGAGCGCGTCTTCGAAGGAGACCTGCCGGGCGCCGCGGCGGACGTGGTCGATGACGGCGTTGCGCGCGATGCGGTAGAGCCAGGCGAGGAAGGCCTGACGCGGCTCGTACCGTGGGATCGCTCGCAGGGCCTTCATGAACACATCACTGGTGAGGTCTTCCGCCTCGGCGTCGTCCCGCACCCGGTAATACACGTAGCGGTAGACGGCGCTGACATGCCGGTCGTAGAGCTGTCCGAACGCTGCCGGATCACCCTGGGAGGCTCGTACGGCCAGAGCGGCATCCTCTTCCTTTCCACCAGGCGTAACGGTCTCCGGCAGGGGGTCGTTAGGAGCCATCTCTCATCTCAACGAGGCCAGATAGGCAACCAGAGCGGCCAGATCCTCCGGCGAAAGGTCCCGGGCGAGCCCCCGTGGCATCGAGTCGGGGTACCCCGGTACCAGGTAGGCGGCCGGATCGGTGATCGACTGACGGAGGTAGTCCTCGGCGCTGAGGCCAGGGACCCGTTTGGCGGCCGCCTGCCCGACACGATCGAGCGGCGGCCCGACCGGGCGAAAGAAGTTGGCAATGCTCCCTTCGTGGCAGTTGGCGCAGCCAAGCTCGCGATACACCTGCCGCCCTCGTGCGATCGGGTCGGTCGCGGCGGGCTCGGGAGCGCAGGCCGCCACCAGGAGAACGACGGCCAGGCTGCAGAGGCATAGGAGCCGCCCCATCATGCGGCGCGTGCCGGAGAACGCATCGCTCAACGATGTCACGGTCGTCCTGGACGACCGAGCGATCCTTCGGGGGATCTCGCTGGGCCTCGGGCCGGGTCTCACGCTGCTGCGCGGTCCGAACGGCGCCGGCAAGACCACGCTCCTGCGCGCCCTCGCGGGCCTTGCGCCGCTCGCGCGCGGTCGTCGGAGCGTGTCCGGCGGCCCACCGCTGTACATCGGGCATCGCCCGATGCTGCTGAGCGGGCTCACCGCACGGGAGAACCTCGCGTTCCTCGCCGCGTTCCGCGGCCTCGGCGCCGGCGACGTCGCGGGCGCGCTGCGGGCATGGGGACTCGCGGCCGAGATGGATCGCCCGATCGAGCGACTCTCGGCCGGCCAGCGACGCCGCGCGTCGCTCGCGCGGATCGAAACGGAGCGGATGCCGCTGGTGCTGCTCGACGAGCCGTTCGCGGACCTCGACTCCGACGCGCTCGTCCGGCTGCGCGCGGCGATCAACACCGCGCTCGTGCGCGGGCAGGCGGTGCTGATGGCGACGCACATGCACCACGAGCTCGACCAGGACGCGACCCACCGTTACGTGCTCGACGACGGAGCGCTGCGCGAAGTTTGAACGCTCTCGACCGCGCGCTGCTCGTCGCGGCCCGCGAGCTCGCCGCCGAACGCCGGCGCCCCGACGGATTCGTCGCGGCGCTCACGTTCACCGCGTTGCTGGTGCTCATGGAGAGCCTCGCGTTCGGACCGGGGCAGGCGCGACAGCCCGGTGTCGCGAGCGCGCTCTACTGGATCGCGATCCTCTTCGCCGCGACGCTGGTGGCGACGCGCTCCTTCGACCGCGAGCTCGAGGACGACGCGATCGACGCGGTCCTCGTGCTCGACGGCGGCCGCGAGGCGCTGTACGCCGGCAAGGTGATCGCGATCGCGATCGTTCTGGCGATCGTCGCGCTCGCGGCGGCGGTGCTGTCGCTCGTGTTGCTCGACCTCGGCGTCGCGCTCGCCGGTCATCTCGTGCTCGTCGGCGTGCTCGGGATCCTGGCGTTGCCCCCGGTCATCGTCCTGGTGACGCTCCTCGCGCTGCGCGTGCGCGCGCGCGTCGCTCTCGTTCCGATCCTGTCGTTCCCCATCCTCATGCCGCAGCTCGTCGCATGCACGCAGGGCGCGGCGGCCGCGCTGACCGGTGACGCGTCGGCGGCTCTCGGATGGGCCGGCATCCTCGCGGCGTTCGCGCTCGTCTACGGGGTCCTCGGCCTTACCATCGTCCCTGCGGCCATCGAATGATCGAAACCACTGCAGCGCCCTTCCCCACCATCCGCGTCCGCCCTTGGCTGGGTCGCCTCGCGGTCGCTACCTCGCTCATCGCGACCTTCATGGCGCTCGTGTGGGCGCCGACCGACGCCGTGCAGGGCGACGTGTACCGGATCATCTACGTGCACGTCCCGCTCGCATGGCTCGCATATCTCGCGTTCTTCGTGGTCTTCCTCGCGAGCCTCGGGTGGCTGCTCACAAGGCGACCGTGGTTCGACGCGCTCGCGGTCGCCTCGGCCGAGGTCGGCGTGCTTTTCACCGGCATGTTCATCGTCGCGGGTTCCATCTGGGCGAAGCCGACGTGGGGCGTGTGGTGGACCTGGGATCCGCGCCTGGTGACCACGGCGGTCATGTTCATGATGTACGTCGGCTACCTGCTCCTGCGGTCGCTCTCGACCGATTTCTCGCGGCGGGCGACGCGGGCCGCGGTGATCGGCGTCATCGCGGTCATCGACATCCCGATCGTGCATCTGTCGGTGCTGTGGATGAACTCGCTGCACCAGCTGCCGACCGTGCTGCGCGCCGGCGGAAGCCCGTCGCTCGACGCGGCGATGGGCACGACGCTCGGGATCAGCGTGATCGCCTTCACGCTCGTGTACTTCGCGTTCCTCGCCGAACGCATCTCGATCGAGCTCGACCGCCAGCGCCGCACGCTCGAGGCGCGGGCGTGATCGAGAATCTCGGCTTCATCGTCGCGGCATACGTCCTGGTGTGGGGCGGCATCGCGCTGTACCTCATCTCACTGCGCCGGCGCCGTGGGAGTTGAGCGCATGGGAGCGCGCCGCGTCCTGCTGATCGCGGTGCTCGCCGCCGCGGTGCTGATCGGCTTCGTCGCGGTCCAGAACCTCGCGAGCTCGGCGGTGTACTACCTCACGCCGACCGAAGCGCGCGAGCGGAACATCGCGGCCGGCACCGCAGTGCGCCTCGGCGGCCAGGTCGAGACCGGCAGCCTGCGCTACGACCCCCAGACGCGCGACCTCCGCTTCGTACTGACGGATGGCACGACACGCGTCGCGGTCATCGGCACGGGCGCGCCGCCGGCGCTGCTGCGCGAAGGCGCCGGAGCGGTCGTCGAGGGCACGTTCGCCGCGGACGGCACGTTCCGCGCGACGCAGGTCATCGCGAAGCACGACGAGCAGTACGCGCCGCCGTCGCCAGGTGCGACGCCGAGCCACCAGACGCCATGAGCTTCAGCTTCGCCGACCTCGGCACCGGCGCGCTGCGCGCGGCGCTGCCGCTCGCGATCTGGGGCATCGGCGCCGCCGCCTACGCCGCCGCGAAGCGCGACGGCCGGGCCCTCGCGAGCGCGCGGTGGTCGGCGCTCATCACCTTCCTCCTCGTCGTGCTCGCCGCGCTCGCGATGATCGGCGCGCTCGTCACGCATGACTTTTCGATCGCCTACGTCGCGCGCAACAACGCGCTCGAGACGCCGCTCTTCTTCACGGTCGTATCGCTCTGGGCGGCGCTCGAGGGGTCGATCCTCCTCTGGACGGCGATCCTCGCCGGCGCGACCGCCTACGTGGCCTGGCGTGGCACGCCGGCTCTCCCGCGGCTCGCGACCACCGCGCTCGCGGTCCTCTTCGCGATGCTCACGTTCTTCCTTCTACTCGTCACGACGCCCGCCGCCGATCCATTCGTGCGGAGCGAGATCGTGCCGCTCGACGGCAACGGCCCCAACCCGCTGCTGCAGAACCATCCCCTCATGGCCCTGCACCCGCCACTCCTTTATCTCGGGTACGTCCTGTTCTCGGTCCCGTTCGCCTACGCGATCGCGTCGCTCATCCTCGGCGAGGGCGGCGATCGCTGGTTGGTGGCGACGCGGCGCTTCGCGCTCGTGTCCTGGGCCCTGCTCGGCGTCGGCATCGTCGCGGGCTCGTGGTGGTCGTACGCGGTGCTGGGCTGGGGCGGCTACTGGGCCTGGGACCCGGTCGAGAACGCCGCGATCATGCCGTGGCTCGTCGCGACCGCGTACCTGCACTCGGTGATGGTCGAGGAGAAGCGCCGCTTGCTCCGCAGCTGGAACCTGTCGCTCGTGATCGCGACCTTCGCGCTCACGATCCTCGGCACGTTCCTGACGCGCAGCGGCGTCGTGAACTCGGTGCACGCCTTCACGCAGTCCGCGATCGGTCCGTTGCTGCTCGGCTACCTCGTGGCGATCGTCGTCCTCTCGGTCGGTCTGCTGCTCTGGCGCCTGCCCACGCTCCGCGACACCGGCGCCGTCGGCACACCTCTTTCGCGCGAGGCGATCTTCCTATTTCAGAACGTCGTCTTCGTCGCGGCGACGCTGACCGTCCTGCTCGGAACGCTCTACCCGCTCATCGCGGAAGCGCTGAGCGGCGCGCAGCTGTCCATCGGACGACCGTACTTCGATCGCGTCGAGGTGCCGCTCGCGCTCGCGCTCTTATTCCTCATGGGCATCGGGCCGCAGCTCCCGTGGCACGGCGCGTCGCGCGCCACGCTCGAGCGGCAGTTCACCGCGCCCATCGTCGCGGCCGCGGGCGGCGCGCTGCTCGCGGTCGCGACCGGACTTGGCGGCGCCTTCGCGGTGCTCACGTACGCGCTCGCGGCGTTCGTCGTCGCGACCGTCGTGCAGGAGTTCGCGCGCGGGATCCGCGCCCGACGCGCGCTGCACGGCGAGAGCGCCGGCACGGCGTTCGCGAACCTGCTCCGGCGCAGCGGCCGCCGCTACGGCGGATACGTGGTGCACCTCGGCATCGTGCTCGTCGCCGTCGCGGTGGCGACGAGCCAGTCGAAGACGATCGAGGTCGAACGCACGGTCCGGGCCGGCGATCAGTTCGACGCGGCAGGTTACACGGTCGCCTTCGGCGGTCTGCGCAGCGTGAGCGAGCCCCAGCGCGATCTGCTCGTCGCCGACCTCCGGGTCACCGGCAACGGCGCCGACGAACAGCTCCGCCCGGCGCTGCTGTTCTTCCCCAACGCGACGCAGGCGGTGGGCTCGCCCGGCATCGCCGCCGGTCTGCACGACGACGTCTACACGATCCTCGTCGCGTACGACACGACCGCGCGGTCGTGGGCGACGGTCCGCGTACTCGTCATCCCGCTCGTCTCGTGGCTCTGGCTCGGCGGCGGGGTCGTCGGCCTGGGCGCGGTGATCGCCGCGCTTCCGCAACCGAAGCGCCGCGAGGTCATGCATGGGCTCGCCGAAGCGCCCGCGACGGTCGGGGACTGATCCGATGCCGCGGTGGCTGCGCTACTCCATCGTCGTCGGCATCGCCGCGCTCGTCGTCGTGCTGATGCTGTCGTTCCGCCGCGATCCGCATGACATCCGCACCGGCACCGTGAACAAGCCCGCCGCCGCGTTCACCGCCGATCGGCTGGACGGCACCGGCACCCTCTCGCTGAGCGACTACGCCGGCAAGGTCGTGGTGCTGAACTTCTTCGCCTCGTGGTGCCCGCCGTGCAAGGAGGAGAACCCCGCTCTCGTCCGCGTGTGGGAGCGTTACCGCACCAGCGACGTCGTGTTCATCGGCATCGTCTACGAGGACGCGACGGACAAGGCGCGCGCGTACGTGAACACGAACGGCGTGACCTGGCCCACCGTGCGCGACGACGACGGCCGCATCGCGTTCGCGTACGGCGTGTTCGGTCCGCCCGAGACGTACTTCATCGGTCCGGACGGGATCATCGCCGGCCGGCACATCGGGCCGGTCGACGAAGCGACGCTCGTGGCGAGCATAGACAAGCTCCGGGCCCAGGCGTCCCGATGACGCGCGAGCGGGCGCTGATCCTCGTCGCGCTGCTCGCGATCCTCGGCGCGCTGGCCTGGAGCGCCTGGCCGCACGAGGCGACCGCCGCGGAGCGCGTCGACCGCATCACCAGCGAGCTGCGCTGCGTGACATGTCAGGGGCTGTCGGTGAAGGACTCGCCGGCCGCGAGCGCGCGGCAGATGCGCGACCTCGTCGTGCAACGGGTCGCCGAGGGCCGGACCGACGAGGAGATCCGCGGTGAGTTCCGCGCGTCGTACGGCGACTGGGTGCTGCTCTCACCGCCGACCTCGTCGTGGACGGGCCTGATCTGGCTGGTGCCACTCGCTGCGCTCGCGGCCGGCCTCGCCATTGTGATCAGGCGGATGCGCGCGGCGGTGCCGAGCGCGGCCGTCCCGTCGCCGCACGAGCTCGCCGCGCTGCGCGAACGCGTCGCCCACGAGGAAGCGTTGGACCTGCCGCAAGCGGACGGCGCCGAGTGAGCTACCTGCTGTTCACGACGCTGTTCCTCGCGGGCCTCGCGCTCGCGGTGCGGCCGCTGCTCGCGCGCCGCGCTCTCGCATGGCCGGCCGAGACGCCCGATGCGCACGACGACGTTGCGCGCGCGGTCAGCTCGCTGCGCGATCTCGAGTTCGCGCGCGCCGCGGGCACCATCGCGCCGGCGGATCACGAGCGGCTGCGCACACTGCTCGAACGTGGCGCGTTCGTCCCAAGTCGCGAGACGCGATCCGCCCCCGCGCCGTGGCGAACCCTCGCGCTCGCTTCACTGCTCGCGGGCGTCGCCGTGGTGCTCGTCGTGATCGAGCTCCCGCGCGCGGCGGGCGACCGCGCGCCGGGCGAGTCGATCACCGGAACGGTCCCCGCCGGACCGACCACCTCCGAGCTCGAAGCGCGCGCGAAGGCGAGCCCGCGCGACGTGCCAACACTGCTCGCACTCGCGGATGCCTACGTGAGCGAGGACCGCGTGACCGAGGCGGTCGCGACGTACCAGGCCGTCCTCGCGATCGACAAGGAGAACGTCCCGGCGCTCAACGGCATCGGCTTCATGCTCTTCCGCTCCGGCGAGCTCGCCGGAGCACGCGTCGCCGCGGACCGCGTGCTGACGCTGCGCCCGCGCGACGCGGATGCACTGTTCCTGAAGGGCTTGATCCAGTACCGCAGCGAGGACTGGCGCGGCGCGGTCGACACCTGGACGGTGTACCTCGACGTCGGCGAGTTCCATCCCGGTGCCGCGATGGTGCGTCCGCTCTACGAGGACGCGAAGAAGAAGGCGGGTCTGTAGCCGGCTAGCAGGTCACGAAACAGAACGGCGTCCGGAGAACGATCGGCGTAGGCGTCGGCGTGGGCAACAGGATCGGCGAGATGCTCCGCGGGATGATCGTGGACGCCGGCGTGGGCGTAGGGGTGGGCGCGATCGTGGCGAGGCAGCAGATGATCTTGAAGGCCGGCGAGGGTGAGGGCGTCGGCGGCGGCGCGATCGTGGCGAGGCAGCAGATGACCTGGAACGTCGGCGAGGGTGAGGGCGTCGGCAGGGGCGCGATCGTGGCGAGGCAGCAGATGATCTGGAACGTCGGCGAAGGCGTCGGCGTCGGCAGCGGCGCGATCGTGGCGAGGCAGCAGATGATCTGGAACGTCGGCGAAGGCGTCGGCGTCGCGATCACCAGGCAACAGATCGGATCGAGCGTCCGGAGCAGGAACGTCGGTTCGGGGATCGGCGTCGGCGTTACAAGCAACAGCGCCGGCGCCGGTGTGAAGGTGAACGACGTGGTCAACGTCGTTCCGAGCGTCGGCGCGGGTGTTGCCGTCGGCAACGCCACGAGCTTCAGTGTTTCCGTCGAGGTCGCGAACACGGTGAGGCTCGCGTTCGGCGCGGGCGTCGCGCTTGGATCGAGCTTCGTCGCGTAAGGCTGGTACGCCCCGTTGAAGATCGCGCTCGTCGTTGGCGCCGGCGACGGCGTCACGGGGGCGAGCGTCACCCGCGGATCGAACGCGACGCGCGACACGAAGCTCGGCGGCGGTGTGACGACCATCGTCGGGCCGGGCACCGTTCGGGCGACCAGGGTCGGACCGCTCGGCGGTGGCGGCGGCAGTCGCCCGATGCGCGGGTCCTCGCTCGTCTTCACCTCGGAGTCGGGCAGCAGCACCGTGCCGGTGGTCGTGAGGACCACGCCGCCCTTCGCCACACCATTCGACCCGACCGGGCGATGCTCTATGACGTTGCCGACGACAACACCACCGATCTGCACCTGCACGTTCACATCGATCGCCAGCTCCCTCGGATCGGCCGGCTGCACGTGGGTGTCGAGACGACCGAGCGACGGACTCGGGATCGTGAGCACGAGCTTGCCGTCCACGAGCGCGACGGTCGAACCCGGGATGTAGCGGATAGGGATCCCGTTGATCACACCGACGGTGCGCTTGTGCGCGTCCACCACCGCGGCGTTCGGTGTGGCATCCAGCACGATGCGCACGAGAGCCGGCGGAGGCGGCGTGGGCGTCGTCGGCTCGGGCACGCCACCGGGCAGGACGGTCGACTGGAATCCGGG
>WNGI01004051.1_pt1 | contig 18797 bp, 17 predicted proteins | sample 5400621 | NCBI WGS metagenome assembly WNGI01 (sample SAMN13153374, study PRJNA577476) | soil metagenome | isolation source: 20 cm soil or saprolite under Garry oak tree replicate 1 | place: USA:California | collected 2016-06-15
CCATGGTGGTTCATCGCGCCATGCTGAGACGGATCTACGACTGGTGTATCGACGCCGCCCACAAGCCCTACGCGCTCTGGATCATGGGAGCGGTATCGTTTGCCGAAAGCTCGTTTTTTCCGGTGCCGCCGGATGTGATGCTGATTCCGATGTCGCTGGCGCGGCCGGAGCGGGCGTGGCTGTACGCCCTGGTCTGCACGGCGACCTCGGTTCTGGGCGGTATCCTCGGCTATGCGATCGGCGCGGTGCTCTACGATTCCGTGGGGCACTGGCTAATTGAGATTTATGGTCTCGGCGGCAAGGTCGAAGCCTTCCGTGCATCTTATGCCGAATGGGGCGCCTTGATCATCATCGGCAAGGGTCTGACACCGATCCCCTACAAGCTCGTGACCATCACGTCGGGCTTTGCCGGTTACAATGTATGGCTATTCGTCCTGTGCTCGGTCATCGCGCGCGGGGGACGCTTCTTCGTGGTTGCGGTCCTGCTCAACCGCTACGGCGAATGGATCCGGGTTAGAATCGAGAAACATCTCGGGCTGTGGGTCGCGCTGGGGGCGAGCGTGCTTGTGCTCGGCTTTATCGTCGCATTTCGATTGATCTAGAAGCCGATCGTGAAATGCTTTTCCGGTTCGCGGCTTCGGGTTACGTTCGTTGCCATGCTTGATCGAACCGGCAGCCTAATCGCGCGATCCAGGACGCATGTCGCGACCGCGGGCGTGGTGTTGCCGATGTTGATCATCACCGCGGGTGCCGGGTGGCCGCAAGCGGCGGCGCCGCCGGCCTCCCTTGGCGTCCAGGCGCCGGTTCAGCAGGCGGCGCCGGATCGGCCCGGGGCTCTGCAAGGTGAGCCTTCGCCATCATCCCTACCGCCGGCACGCGAAGAGAATCCGGGCCTGATCAACGAAATGGGAAAATTGTTCGAAAAATCCCTGTCGATCCTCCCGACCTTGAAAAGCCCGCAACAGACAATCGAGGACCTCAACTCGCAGACCAAGGATGCCGGCGAGGGCCTCGCGCGTCTGGCCAAGCCTTCGTCCATGGTGGCGGGACGGGTGGCGTGTCCGGTTTCGACGAACGGCGCGCCGGACTGCAAAGCCGGCGCCGACAAGCTCTGCCAGGCCAAAGGTTACAAGGAAGGCAAGAGCCTCAACACCGACTCGGCGGAGACCTGCTCCCCGAAGGTATATATCCCGGGCCGCGCACGAAAACCGGGCGATTGCCGGACCGACAATTACGTGACCAGCGCGCTGTGCCAGTAGCGCCTTGGCACAAGCGTAACGGGCGGATTTGCCTTCTTGGTATGATGTCTGGCATCCTTAAGTCCCACGCAGTACGGCTTTCCTGAATAGCTAGAAGGATCCTCGCGAATGTCCATGCCTGCCTTGTTCAAGGGCCGTCTGTCTTTACCGGTGATCGGTGCGCCGCTGTTCATTATCTCCGTGCCCGATCTGGTCATCGCGCAGTGCAAGGCCGGTATCGTCGGATCGTTTCCGGCGTTGAACGCCCGTCCGCCGGCGCTGCTCGACGAGTGGCTGGTGCGGATCAAGGAAGAGCTCGCCGCCCACGACAAAGCGCATCCCGAGCGGTTGTCGGCACCGTTCGCGGTTAACCAGATCGTGCATAAATCGAACAACCGGCTCGATCAGGATCTCGCGCTTTGCGAGAAGCACAAGGTGCCGATGATCATCACCTCGCTCGGCGCACGCGAGGAACTCAATCAGGCCGCGCATGGCTGGGGCGGCATCGTTTTTCACGACGTGATCAACCAGAAGTTCGCGCACAAGGCGATCGAGAAAGGCGCGGACGGTCTGATCCTGGTATCGGCCGGCGCGGGCGGACACGCCGGCGAGATATCGCCGTTGGCGTTCGTGGCGGAGACGAGGCAGTGGTTCAATGGGCCGATTGCGCTGTCGGGAGCGATCGCCAATGGCCGTGCCATCCGCGCCGCGCGGATACTCGGCGCCGATTTTGCCTATATCGGTTCTGCGTTCATTGCCACCGCGGAGGCCAACGCGGTGGAGGGCTACAAGCAGATGATCACCACCTCGACCGCGGAAGATATCGTCTATTCGAACCTGTTCACGGGCGTGCACGGCAATTATTTGAAGCCGTCGATTGTCGCGGCGGGAATGGACCCCGACAATCTTCCGGAATCCGACGCCTCGAAAATGAGTTTCGGCACCGACGCTTCAGGTGAACGGGCCAAGCCGAAAGCCTGGAAGGAAATCTGGGGCAGCGGCCAGGGCGTCGGCAGCGTCGGCAAGATCCTGCCTGCCGCCGAATTGATCGCACGATTCAAGAAAGAATACGACGAAGCCGTCGATCCGCCGCTGTGACGGGGCAATTATTAGAGACAGTCGGGGCTCCTGTACAACAACGAGCTCTATCCGACTGTAACGAAGCGTTAAGCGAAAGGCCGCCCCGAAAGGTCATAGCGAGGAAACTCAAGTTGCAACTTTTGTGTAGATCCGCCCCCGTATTGTGAGCAGCCCAATCAGCGCGATAAATGTGAAGCATGCTCCGGTGAGGAACGCCACTTTTGCACCGCCGGCATCCCATAGCGATCCGGCGATCACACTTGCAGCCAGCGTCGCGAAGCCGCCGAGCAGATTGAAAAGTCCATAGGCCGTGCCGCGAAGTTCCGGCGGCGATGTATCGGCCACCAAGGTCGCCAGCAGCCCTTGGGTAAACCCCATATGCAATCCCCACAACACGACGCCGAGCGCGATGCCAGCGATGGATGGCAATAGCGCGAGAGCCAGGTCGGCCCCGATCAGGAGCGTCAACCCGATTATGAGCAGCATCGTCCGATTCATGCGATCGGACGCGACGCCTGCCGGATAAGCGGCAAGGGCATAGACTACATTCATCAATACGAACACTCCGGGCACCAGCATGATCGGCACACCGACGCTTTGGGCGCGCAGGATCAGGAAAGCTTCACTGAATCGTGCAAGTGTGAAGACCGTGGCAATACCAACGACCCACCAGTAGCGTGCGCCGAGACGTTTGATCTCGGAAAGGCTGATGGGGTTGCGCACCGTCCGTAACTCTTGGGGTCGTGCAGGTTCGTGGACAGCGAAAATCATGAGCGCGAGCGCGAGAAAGGCGGGAATCACCGCGACCCAGAACACCGCCGCGAAATCGTTGGTCGTCCACCACATCAGTCCGATCGCCAGCAGCGGTCCAAGGAACGCTCCGGTGGTATCCAGCGACTGGCGCAGTCCGAAGCTTGTACCGCGTAGATCAGCAGGCGCGATGTCGGCCACCAGCGCATCGCGTGGCGCGCCTCGGATGCCTTTGCCGATACGGTCGAGGAAGCGGGCGCCGACAAGCCAGCTCACGGAGGGAGCCAGCGGAAACGCCGGCTTTGTGAAAGCGGCAAGTCCGTAGCCGATGACAGCGAGCATTTTACGCTTGCCAAGCCAATCCGACAGCGCGCCAGAGAAAATCTTGGTGATGGACGCGGTCGCTTCCGCAATACCCTCGATGAAACCGACCGTCACCATCGACGTGCCAAGCACGGTGACAAGATAGACGGGCAGCAAGGCATGGATCATCTCCGACGAAATATCCATCAGCATTGACACAAAGCCCAGTGCCCAGACGCCAGCGGGTATATCGCGAAGAGAGCGCATTAATCTAAATGTCATCTTCATTGGGGGAACATTGCTCATGGCTCGAGGCAATGTTGGAGTTGCGGCAGACTAGTTCAGCTACATTCAAACTTGTCGCGGAAACGATAGCGCGTTAGCGCAGATTTGGCTCACTATTCGGCGAGAATTCAGCGGTCGGGACCAAGCAATTTATCGGTTGTTACGGGAATGTACCCCAAGGAAACGTCTCGCCCACGCGCCGTGCCACAAAACCGGAGAGCCAGAATCTGGCCATCCCGCCGAACACGCTGCCAAGCGCAACCCAGATCATTCCATCTATTGTATCCACCGCACGCCTCGGCCACACGATCAAGAAGACACCGGTCCGTCAGGCCAGCAGATCGATTGTTATTCGAGTTCGATCGGCTGGTACTGGCCGTTGTCGTCAAGCGTCGTTCCCCAGATCTTGTGCGATGCCTGGTGTTCGGCGCGGCCAAAACCAAGCGGCACGCCAAGACCGAGATCGAGATCGCGCAAGTTTTCCAGAACGTCGATCAGCTTTTCGGTGTCGAGCTGCGGTCCGGTCCGCTTGAGCCCCTGGATCAGGATGTTTGCCGCGACGTAACCTTCCAGCGACGCGTAATCCGGCGCCTCTCCGGGAAAATATTTGGCAAGGGCGCCTTTGTAATCGAGGACCGCGCTGGAATAGCCGGAAACCGCCGGCACGACTTGCGTCACGATGACGCCGGAAGCGTAGCGCGGTCCCAACAGCGCCAGCTCGCTGGCAAGCGAGGAGCCGCCGACGCCCGATATGTTGGTATAAATCATGCCGGGAAAGAGGTCGCGCGTCTTCTCAATGAACTTGGAGGCGGCCCGATAGGAGGCGGCCATGATCACCGCCTTGATCGGGAGTTTTTGTAGCCTCAGCTGATTGACTGCATCGTCGACTTCCACGGTGTTTCGCTTGTAGTTGAGCCGCAAAATCGCGGCGTCGCTGATGCCGAGCGCGCGAAACGCCCTTGCGACGCCTGCGAATCCGGCATCGCCCAAGTCGTCGGTCTGGGCGAAGACCGCGATCTGCCTGACCGGTATCCGGCGCAATTTCACCAAATAGCGCACCGTCGCGTCGGTTTCTTCCGCGTAGCTCGGACGATAGTTGAATACGTAGCGATCGGGGGGATCATGGCGCACGATATTGCCGCCGGTGAACGCGCCGAAGAACAGCATCCGCCGCTCCAGTGCGTAGGGCAACGCGGCGGCCGCGGTGGCCGTGCCGACACTACCGATGATGCCGAAAACCTGGTCTTTCTCGTAAAGCTGTTTCACGGCCACGAGGGTGTGCGTCGGCTCGTTGCCGTCGTCGGCGGCAATCAGCTTGAGCATCCGGCCTTCGACGCCGCCGGCCTCGTTGACCCGGTTGAAGGCGGTATCGATCCCGAGCTTCATCTGGCGCCCACGCTCCTTTACCGGGCCGGTAAAGGCTGCCGTAATACCGAACCGGATCTCGCGATCGGTTATGCCGTGGACCGGGGGACCCGTGGGGACCGGAGCGGTTGGCGCCGTGGCGGCGGTGACAAAGGACGGCGCGATGACACTGGACAAGCCTGGCGTGGACCGGGTGATCGACTGTTCCATATCGGCGAGTTGACGGTCGGCCGCCCTGCAATCCATCCGTCCCGACGTCACGGCGCCGCGGCCCTCCGCGACACTGCCATCGAGCAGCTGCGTAAGGTCGGATCGCTCGGCCTCATTGGAAGAGGCGGCCGCGATCACGGCAGTGAACTTGTCAATGATGACCTGAATGCGGGGCCGCGCAATGTCCGGACAGGCCAACGCCGAGCCGACGATCGGTCCGACGCGGCTTGCAAGTTGGCGTACGATTTCGGTCTTGTCACCGGCCGATGCGCTCGTGACGCCGGCGAGCAAACTGCTCACCAGAACCATAGTCCAACGAGTGGCCATCATACCTCCGCCCGGCTAAGTGCTCGTGTCGATTAGCCATCGGAGGCTTTTATCAAAACGCACTGCTGGTACGGTGACTGCCCTTTCTGGACACCGGCACCGGTATCGTTAATTATTATTATTATTCGAGTTCGATCGCCTGGTACTTGCCGCCTTCGTCAAGCGCCGTTCCCCAGATCTTGTGCGACGCCTGGTGCTCGGCGCGGCCAAAGCTGAGACCGGCTCCAAGACCCAGGTCGAAGTTGCGGGTATTTTCCAGGACGTCGATCAGCCGTTCGGTATCGAGTTGCGGTCCGGTACGCTTCAGCCCCTGGATCAGGACGTTGGCCGCGACGTAACCTTCAAGCGACACGTAGTCGGGCGCTTCGCCGGGAAAATATTTGGCGAGTGCGTTCTTGTATTCGAGAACGGCGCTGGAATAACCGGAAACCGCCGGCACCACCTGCGTCACGATTACGCCGGCAGCATAGCGCGGTCCGAGCAGCATCAATTCATCGGCAAGGGCGGTGCTGCCGACGAACGACACGTTGGTGTAGAGCATTCCAGGATAGAGGTCGTGCGTCCTCTCGATGAATTTTGCAGCGGCCCGATACGTTGCCACCATGACCACGGCCTTGATCGGCGGCTTCTGCAATTTCAGCTGATTGATCGCGTCGTCCACATCCACGGTGTTTCGCTTGTAGTTAAGCCGTACGATCGCGGCATCACTGGCGCCGAGCGCGCGCACCGCCTTGGCGACACCGGCGAATCCCGAGTCGCCGTAAGTATCCTGCTGGGCGAACACGGCGATCTGCCGGGGCGGAATCCGGCGCAATTTCACCAGGTAGCGCACCACAGCGTCGGTTTCTTCCGCATAGCTCGCACGATAGTTGAATACATAGCGATCGGGGGGATCGTGGCGGAGCACGTTGGCGCCGGTGAAAGCGCCGAAGAACAACATCCGCCGCTCCAGCGCATAGGGGACGGCGACCACCGCGGTGGGCGTGCCGACGTTTCCGATGATGCCGAATACCTGGTCTTTCTCGTAGAGCTGCTTCATGGCCTCGGGGGTGCGCGTCGGCTCATAACCGTCATCAGCTGCGATGAGCTTGAGCATCCGGCCTTCCACGCCGCCGGCGTCGTTGATCCGGTTGAACGCGGTATCGATCCCGAGTTTCATCTGGCGTCCAAGCTCCTTTGCCGAGCCAGAGAACGGCGCCGCCATTCCGAACCGGATTTCCCGATCGGTGATGCCGCGGACCGGCGGACCGACGGGGGCTTGGGAGACTGGTGCGGTCGGAGCGGTTGCGGCGGCGGCGGAAGACGGGGCAATAACGGCAGACAGACTTGGTCCGGGCCCGGCGATGGAACGTTCGAGATCGGCGAGCTGGCGGTCCGCGGATCGGCAATCCATCCGTCCCGTCGTCACGGCGTTGCGGCCGTCCGCGACACTGCGATCGAGCAATTGCGTAAGGTCGGAGCGTTCAGCCTCGTTGGACGAGGCTTCCGTGATCACAGCCGCGAACTTATCGACGATGACCTGAATGCGGGGACGCGCGATGTCCCGGCAGGCCAGCGCCGAACCCACGATCGGTCCGACGCGACCTGCAAGGTCGCGCACGACGTCTGTCTTGTCACCAGCCGCTGCACTCCCGGCGCCAGCGAGCAGGGCACCGAATACGACCATCCAACGAAGGGTCATTGGAGGCTTCGCAAGACCGTGGTTAGGCATCGTCGTTCTCTCCGCGTCTAGTTTGTCGACCGCGACAGCTAGGGCTTTGTCGCTGGTGCGGGTTGCTGCTGCCATTGCACAAACTGATTAAGCAGCGTTTCGGATTCCTCGCGCGACACAGGCTGGGCGGCCGGCGTTGTCGCCAGGATGGTCTGAAATTCGGAAAGCGCAGGTTTCAAGTCCTCGTCCTTTTGACGCGGCTGAGACAGCGCGGTTTTTAGCGACTGCAATACCCCGGAGACGGAGGTGCCGCCGGTGGCGGTGGGATCAGGCTGTCGCGCGTAATCTCGCGAAGCCGGAACCATGATGACGAAGAACAGCGCGACGATGGCCGAAACGCCGATGGCTGCGGCGAAGCGCCCGGCGACGCTGAGAATCGCCATTCGCCGGTCCAGCTCGCGCACAAAGCCCGGCGGCTCGTGCATGACCTCGGGGTCGAGCGGGTGCCGCAGCGACTCCGCAACCGCTTCCTCGAGCAAGGCGTCGAAAGAATGCGGAACGGGGACAGGACGCCCAAGGCTCTCGGATCCTTTTTCAGGGACGGATGGCACGGTTGTCTCAGATCTTTCACGCAACCAACGCGGTGCATAATACAACCGATCGTTGGGATTGAGATGGTCTGGCTCGCTTACGGTACTCATACGCTACTCCCTCATAACACTTGGTTACTCTTGTACCGCCGTTACCCGCTCGGGGTCACAGAAGCCGGTCTTTGGACGCTCTTTTCGGGCGCAATAGACAAATGTCCCAAGCGGAGAAGCCCGCCCGGAGGGAAAAGCTTGAGATCGCAAACGCGGTGCAAAATTGGGTCGGAGAATTTGAATCAAACTACCCGGCGCGAAATTGGCGCCATTCGATACAACCTGCGCGGGTCGGCGAGACGCATCCCGAGCCCGCACTGCCCATGCCGTTTCCATTGCCTTATCCCCTCGGCAACTGTCCGCCGTGATTCGGCGGCGGAATGACTTTTTGCCCCCACCCAAGCCTGGAAAAGTCACTTGGAATTGATGGAACGGCGTATGGACCTTATTAGGCCCGAAACTAGACGAAACTGAGGTAACATTTTGCGCGTTAACGATTTTGAAATAAAATCGGATCGCCCGCCAGCGATTTTTTAACGGCTTGATGCGACACGGCCGCCGCAATCGTTAATGCACGCTCGCGGGCAAATGCGGCGTAATCGCAGCGATTAAGCGAATCTCCATTCAACCTGGATGCGACTCACAGCCTCGTTAATGAACTGTTAACCAAAGTCGCCGAACATTAACCATTCGATAAGAAAAGGCGAGCGCTCGATTATGCAGGCAAGAGCAGAACCTACACGTCAACAGGTGCGTCTTCGCGGCCGTTCCTACGTTGCGTTCGTGTTTTGCCCCTTTGTGCCGATCGTAGGCTGGCTTGAGGAAATCGACGCAACGCTCGCCCGCTCGCCCGGCTTCTTTGTCGGCAAGCCCGTGGTGCTCGATCTGTCCGCGGTGGATCTCAGCCAATCCGCCATCGCGCACCTCGTCACCAGTCTCGAAGGCCGCAATATTCGTGTCCTCGGCATCGAAGGCGTGGAGGAGGCCCAGCTCACGACGAGCATGCCGCCATTGCTGACCGGCGGACGCCACTGTGTGCTCCAGCAGACCAAACCTGAAAAGCCTGAAGCCAAACCGAAGCCGACGTCGCTGCTGCTGGAAAGTCCGGTGCGCTCGGGTCAATCGATTATTTTCACCGATGGCGATGTGACGGTGCTGGGCTCGGTCGGTTCCGGCGCCGAGATCGTCGCCGGCGGCTCGATCCACATTTACGGAACGCTTCGCGGCCGCGCGATGGCCGGCGTCAACGGTAATTCCGCGGCGCGGATCTATTGCCAGCGGATCGAAGCCGAGCTTCTGGCCATCGACGGCTACTATCAGACTGCAGACCAAATCGACGACACCCTGCGCAATCGGCCGGCTCAAGCGTGGCTCGAAGGCGACGTCATGAAAATTACACCGCTGAATTAACCGAGTAAGGAGGTAAGAATGGCCAAAGTCCTGGTCGTAACGTCCGGCAAGGGTGGCGTCGGAAAGACGACTACCACGGCCGCAATGGGTGCGGCGCTCGCGCAAAACGGGCAAAAGGTGGTGGTCGTCGACTTCGACGTTGGTCTGCGCAACCTCGACCTCGTGATGGGGGCGGAACGGCGCGTCGTATTCGACCTCATCAATGTGGTGCAAGGTGTCGCAAAGCTCTCGCAAGCGCTCATTCGCGACAAGCGGCTGGAGAATTTGTGGCTGCTGCCGGCGTCCCAGACCAGGGACAAGGATGCCCTCACTGACGAGGGGATCGGCAACATCATCGCCGAGTTGCGAACCAAGTACGACTGGATCATCTGCGACAGCCCGGCGGGTATCGAGCGCGGCGCGACGCTGGCGATGCGCTATGCGGACGAGGCCATCATCGTCACCAATCCCGAAGTCTCTTCGGTTCGGGATTCCGACCGCATCATCGGAATGCTCGATTCAAAGACCGTGAAGGCCGAGAAGGGCGAACAGGTAAAGAAGCATATTTTGATCACCCGATATGATACAGCCCGCGCCTCGCGCGGCGAAATGCTGACCATTGAGGACATTCTTGAAATTCTTGCCACCCCGCTGCTCGGCATTATTCCCGAGAGCCAGGACGTCTTGCGCGCATCGAACGTTGGTACTCCCGTCACGCTGAACAACGCCAACAGTGCCCCGGCCCGCGCCTATATCGACGCGGCCCGTCGCTTGATGGGTGAGACCATCACCATGCTGGTGCCGACCGAGCGTGTCGGCCTGATGAACCGGCTGCTGGGACGGAGGGCCGCATGAGCATGAATCTGCTGCGGTTCCTCAATAGCCGTAATGCTTCCGCGCCGGTTGCGCGGGAACGGCTGCAGATTCTGCTGTCGCATGAACGCAGCCTGCGCGGCCAACCTGACCTGTTGGGGGTGCTGCGAGAGGAAATTCTTGCCGTGGTGTCGCGGCATGTCGTGCTCGATCCGGACAAGGTAATCGTCAAGATGGAGCGCGGCGAAAGTGTATCGACGCTTGAGGTCGATATCGAACTGCCCAATGGTGCCGAGCGACTGCGCGAGGCTAGCTGACGGCAAGGCGGCAAGGAAGCGCGCGTCACATCGCCATCGAACCGGGCGTTGGCCGGCACCAGCGACCCTCGCGCCATTGCAAAGCATCGGCTTCGCGGCGCGAATTTTTCCGGATAATCTCCGATCGCATGTTCGAGCGGATTTGACCATGAGCTTGACGCTGCCCTCGCTTTCGATGACCGGCGGCTGCCCCTGCGGCGCGATGCGTTATGAGATGGCCTCGTTTCCGCTCCTGCTCTACACCTGCAATTGCACGGATCCAGCCGGCGGACTTTAGCCGGCTGATGCTCGCATGGCGTGCGATGTGGCCTCAGTTCCCTCCGTAAAATAGTTCCGATTTTCTGGAACCGGTCGCCGCGGCGGAGACTTAAATCCCGCTGAGGGGGAACCATGAATCTCGTCGAACCCATCACCGGCCAGGCGAAAACCGGTATTTGGGGGCTGGACAATATTTTGTCCGGAGGCTTTTCGCGCGGCCATCTCTTTCTGGTGGAAGGCGCGCCCGGAACCGGCAAGACGACCGTGGCGCTGCAATTTCTGCTCGAAGGCGCAAAGGCCAGGGAAAAGAGCCTCTATATCACGTTGTCCGAAACCGAGCGCGAGTTGCGCGCCGGCGCCGCCTCGCACGGCTGGTCGCTGGACGGGGGTATCGAGGTGTTTGAACTGCTGCCGCCGGAAAGCCTGCTTGATTCCGAGCAGCAGCAAAGCCTGCTCTATTCATCCGACCTCGAGCTCGGCGAAACCACCAAGCAGATTTTCGAAGCGGTGGAGCGCGCCCGGCCGGACCGGGTGGTGTTGGACAGTCTCTCCGAGATCAGGCTGTTGGCGCAAAGTTCGCTACGCTACCGGCGGCAGATCCTGGCGATCAAACATTATTTCGCGAAGTTCGGCTCGACCGTGATGATGCTCGACGATTTGACCGCCGAGGTTGCCGACAAAACGGTGCACAGCATCGCGCATGGCGTGCTGCGTCTGGAGGAATTGGCGCCTGCCTATGGAGCGGAACGGCGGCGCGCTCGCATTATGAAATATCGCGGCGTGAAATTTCGCGGCGGCTTTCATGACGCCACCATCACCACCGGGGGGATGAACGTGTTTCCGCGGCTGGTGGCGTCGGAGTATCGCAGCAATTTCAAACGTACCACGATGTCCAGCGGCATCCCCGAATTTGACCAGCTTCTCGGCGGCGGCGTCGAGAGCGGTTCGAGCACATTGATTCTCGGTCCCGCTGGCACCGGCAAGTCGCTGGCCGCGATCGTCTTTGTCGTCGCCGCCATAAGGCGCGGCGAAAAGGCGGCGCTGTTTGTGTTCGACGAAGAATTGGGCCTTCTGTTTTCGCGAATGAAGGGATTAGGCATTGATCTCGAGGACCTGCAGCGCAGCGGCAACCTTTTCATCGATCAGGTGGACGCCGCGGAGCTGTCGCCCGGTGAATTCGCCCACCGCGTCCGCAAGCGCGTCAATGAGGATGGCATCAAGACCGTGGTGATCGACAGCCTCAATGGCTATCAGGCCGCGATGCCCGAAGAAAATTCGCTGATCCTGCATATCCACGAATTGCTGCAATATCTGAACCGCAGGGGCGCCGCGACGTTCATGACGGTGGCGCAACACGGGCTGGTCGGCGACATGAAGGCGCCGGTGGATGTGACCTATCTCGCCGACACCGTCATCCTGCTGCGCTATTTCGAGGCGCTGGGCACCGTGCGGCGCGCGTTGTCCATCATCAAGAAGCGCACCGGAATGCACGAATCCACCATTCGCGAGTACCGGATCGACAGCCGCGGTCTCACCATCGGTGAGCCGCTCGACGGTTTTCAGGGAATATTGAGGGGCGTTCCGATCTATATTGGAGAGGGTCAGCCGTTGCTGCAGGAGCAACGCGAGTGAAGCCCGGGGCCTCGTCCGAACGCGCCGTCATTCTGGCCCCGACCGGCCGCGATGCCTTCATTGCCGCCGCGCTGATCAAGGAGGCGGGCTATTTCGCCGATGTCTGCGTTGATCTCGCCGCATTGATGCACCAGATCGAAAGCGGCGCCGGCCTGGCCGTGATCGCCGATGAAGCGATCAAGACCGCCGATTTGCGCGGCCTGATGAAATGGCTGAACGAACAGCCGTCGTGGTCGGATTTCCCGATCGTGCTGTTGACGCATCAGGGCGGCGGTCCCGAACGCAATCCGGATGCCGTCCGGTTGGGGCAAGTACTGGGCAACGTCACTTTCATCGAGCGACCTTTCCACCCGACCACCCTGGTAAGCGTTGTCGGCTCCGCCGTCAGGGGCCGGCGCCGCCAGTATCAGACCCGTGCGATTCTCGCCGATCTCACCGAAAGCGAGAGCCTGCTGCAAACCGCGCTGAACGCCGGCCATCTCGGCGCGCTCGAGCTGCACCTTCCTGCGCTAGAACTGGAAGCCTCCGACACCTGCAAGGCATTTTTCGGCCGCAAGCCGGATGATCCATTCTCCTATCAGGATCTGCTGTCCGCGGTTCACCCCGACGATCGCGCAAGACGCCTTGAGGTGATCGACCACACGATCGAAACGGGCGAGGACTACAGCATCGAATACCGCAATATCTGGCCCGACGGCTCCCAGCATTGGGTCGACGTCCGCGCACGCGCCGTCCGGCGGCCGGATGGCGGCATCAGCTCTCTTGTCGGCGTTCAGCTCACCGGCGGCGTCGCGCATGATTTCAACAATTTGTTGATGGTGGTGATGGGCAATCTCGATCTGTTGCGCAAACGCATCCCCGACGATCCACGCCTGCACCGCTTGATCGACGGCGCGTTGCAGGGCGCGGAGCGCGGCGCGTCGCTGACGCAGCGCCTTCTGGCGTTCGCGCGGCAGCAGGATCTGCGCGCGGTGCCGGTCGATCTGCGTGTGCTGATCCAGGGTATGATCGATCTGCTGGAACGCTCTCTGGGGCCGCGCATCGCGTTGCGGGTGGATATTCCCGAAGGATTGCCGCCGGCGCGCATCGACGCCAACCAACTCGAGCTCGCCATTCTCAATCTTGCGATCAACGCGCGCGACGCGATGCCGGATGGCGGCTCGATCGACATCAAGGTCGCACGATATCGATCGAGCAGCGATGCCGCGCTGAAGTCCGGCCGTTACCTGAAACTGTCCGTGGTCGATACCGGCATGGGCATGACGCCCGAGATATTGAAGCGGGCGGTCGAGCCGTTCTTCTCCTCGAAGCCGCTCGGCAAGGGCACCGGCCTTGGCCTGTCGATGGTGCACGGGCTTGCCGTGCAGCTCGGCGGTGCGCTGCAGTTGACCAGCACGGTCGAAAAAGGCACCACTGCGACGCTGATACTGCCGGTCGCGACCGCGGCGCCGAAGGCCGCGACCGAGGCGCATGCCGCGCAGAAGGTCAACCGCTCGGCGGTGATCCTGTTCGTGGACGACGACCCGCTGATCGCGATGTCGACCACCGAGATGCTGGAAGATCTCGGCCACCACGTGATCGGCGCCAGCTCCGGCCTGCACGCGCTCGACATCATCCGCAGCGAGCAGCCAATCGACCTGATGCTGACCGACCATGTGATGCCCGGAATGACCGGCCTCGAACTGGCGGCGGCGTCGCGCCAGCTGCGGCCGTCGCTGCCGATCCTGCTGGCGACCGGTTACGCCGAACTGCCCGAGGGGGCGCAGCTCGATCTGCCGCGTCTTGCCAAACCGTATCATCAGGACCAGTTGCGCGACCGGCTCGATCAACTGCTCGGCGACGAAGAGCGCGAGCCTTTATCCGACCATCCGCTCGCGGCCCGCCCAGAAGCCTGCCTTTAGCACCTTCTTGTCGACCTTGCCGACGCCGGTCATCGGCAATTCCGTGACAAACTTTATATGCTTGGGGGCATGCGCCGAACCCTTGCGCGCCTTGACGAGATTGATCAGTTCGTCTGCGTTCGGGCGGGCGCCTTCGCGCGCCACGACAACGGCGGTGACGGCCTCGCCCCACTTGTCATCGGGGATGCCGACCACCGCGACCATCGCGACATCGGCATGCTGCGACAGCACGTCCTCGACCTCGCGCGGGAAGATGTTGAATCCGCCGGAGACGATCATGTCCTTCTTGCGATCGAGGATGAACATATAGCCGCGCTCGTCCGCGCGCGCGATGTCGCCGGTATGCAGCCAGCCGCTCTTCAGGATTTCCGCGGTCTGTTCCGGACGCTTCCAGTATCCGGCCATGACATGCGGCGCGCGCACGCAGATCTCGCCGGCTTCGCCGGTTTCGACTTCCTGATCGTTGTCGTCGAGAATCCTGGTCTCGCAGGCGGCGATCGGAAAACCGCAGGACAAAAACAGCTCTGGCGTCTTCGGATCATGGTCCGCCTTGCGCAGCACCGAAACCGGATAGCACTCGGTCTGTCCGTAAAGCTGCGAGAACACCGGGCCGATCCGCTCGATGCCCTCGACCAGCCGGCTCGGCGACATCGCGGAAGCGCCGTACAACAACAGTTCAAGCGAGGAGAGGTCGGTCTTGTCGAGCGCCGGATGGTCCAGCATCACGTAGATCATGGTCGGCACGAACAGCGTGAAATTGATGCGCTCGCGCGCGATGGTCCTGAACACGGCCTCAGGGTCGAAGCCCTTCAGCATGTGCACAGTGCCGCCGCGGATCAGCGACGGCAGCACCTTGGTGCCGGCGACATGGCTGATCGGCGCGACCGTGAGATAGCGCGGCGTATCGGGAATTTCGAAGTCGGAGAGGATCGCGTTGGCGAACCCGCCATACTCCCGATGGGTGCGCAGTGCGCCCTTGGATTTTCCGGTGGTGCCACCGGTGTAGTTCAGGGTCGCGATATCGTCGGGACCGGCAAAATTGCGCGGCGTCGCGGTACCGGCGTTGTCGATCGTCGCCAGCAGATCGACGCCGTAATTGGCGGGGCCGAGCGTGAAGACGTTTTTCAGCCCGGACGCCCTAGCCGCGAGGTCGCCGCCGCGATCGCGGAATGCATCGGCGTCAACGACCAGCATCTCGGCTTCGGAATCCTCGATCTGAAACAGCTGATCGTCGAGCGACCCCAGCGGATGCAGCCAGGTGATCGAAAGTCGCGACAGCTGCGCGGCGACGCCCGCGCACCAGCCGTCGGCCCGGTTGGCGGTGAGGAACGCGACGCGTGCGCCCGGCGGCAGCCCAAGTTGCATGAATACCTTCTGGCTGCGGCCGATCAGTTCGGTGGCGCCGCGATAGCTGATCGATCCGCCCGGCCAGCTGAACGCCACCCGGGACGGATAGCGCGCCAACGCCCGCAAGGTCTGGCCGCAGACCGTCGGAAAGGCATAAAGCGGATCGGACATGTTTCCTCCGGGGTTGTCGCTTGCCGTCTTGGTGTTTTTGTATTGGTCTTTTTGTCTTGGGCCTTCTTTGTCTTGGGCCTTCGATCGTGCCAATGTTGCCGAACGCTAGCATAGGGATGCCGGGGCGCGGAACCGGCAAAGGCAATTGGATCAGGAAACCGGACTTTGAATTCGGCCGACCCCCTTGCGCGCTTTGGCGACCGCCTCAGCCTGCCGCTGATCGCAGCGCCGATGTTTCTGGTCTCCGGCGTCGACCTCGTGGTGGCCGCCTGCCGCAACGGCGTGATCGGCGCGTTCCCGACGGTCAATTGCCGCAGCCCCGAACAACTCGATGCCTGGCTCGACGACATCGAAGCTGAGCTGCGGCGGTATTCCGAACGCAGCGGCAAACGTGCCGCCCCGATCTGCCCGAACCTGATCGTGCACCGTTCCAATGCCCGGCTTGCGCAGGATCTGACGGTGTTGTTGCGGCACAAGCCTGAAATGGTCATCACCAGCGTGGGATCGCCTGCGCCGGTGCTCGCGAAACTGCATGAAGCGGGTGCGCTGGTGTTCGCCGATGTCGCCAGCATCCGCCACGCCGAGCGCGCGGTGGAGGCGGGCGCCGATGGACTCGTGTTGCTGACCGCCGGGGCGGGCGGTCAGACCGGTTGGCTCAATCCGTTCGTGTTCGTGCGCGCGGTGCGGGCGTTCTTTCAGGGGCCGATCGTGCTGGCGGGCGGAATCGGCGACGGCCACGCGCTGCGCGCGGCGCGGGCGCTCGGCTGCGACCTCGCTTACATGGGCACCAAATTCATCGCCACCCGCGAAAGCCTGGCCGACGTCAGATACAAGGAGTTGCTGGTTGCGAGCAGCGCCGACGACATCCTGCTGACCAAGGCCTTTACCGGTCTGCAGACCAATATGCTGCGGCCGTCCATCGCGGCAGCGGGCCTCGACCCAGACGACCTGCCGCAACGTGGCGCGATCGATATCGGCAAGGACATCGACATCGGCGCCCGTGAAAACCGCCCGGCGCGCTGGCGCGACATCTGGAGCGCGGGACATTCGACGTCCGGGGTGACCGGGGTGCTTTCGGTCGATGATCTCGTCGCCCGCACGATCGCCGAGTATCATGCCGCTGGCGCGGCCGCCCGATAGCTCGACGTGATTCGCGACAAACCGGTTAGCGGCGCGATCTTCCCTGGCGACATGGCGCCACGTGTGAAGCGGGAATTCGCCTTTTAACGCCCATCATATTCTACCTTAACGCGCCGTTAACCAATCTTACCCCAACAATCGTGTCCGAGGCATTTCCCGCTCTCGCGGCGGGCCGCCACAGACCGCCGTTAAAGGGGATGCGAGATGGATTTCGGGACACTTTTGGCGAAGACCCCGGCTACGCTTGAAGAGATCAGGTTCCGGGTCGCCTGCGCGCTTTGGCGGCACCCTTTGTGCCGCAGCGTGGAATTCGACATCGTCAGCATGCCCCGCACCAGCAAGGGCGGCAACTGGACCATCAGCTTGCGGTCGGTCGCACCGGATGCGGTGTGGGAGGCGTCCGATATCGTCGCCGATATCCAGGATGCCTACGATCTCGCCGTCGCGGCCTGATTTTCGGCCCTTGGGGGGTCGGTTGTGCATCCTCACATGGGCTTCCGCCGCTACGGCGGCACGGTTAGGCCTTAATTCGTGCCCAGTTTTCGGCAAACTGTCTGTGATTCGTTGACGGAACGGAGAACTGCTTGACACGCGCAATCACGATTATCGCGCTGACGTGCTTCCTCATCGTGGGGGCGGCCGCCACCAGCATTCTCGGCCGGACCGGCCTATCGATCGGCCTGTCAAACCCGTCGCAGTTGGCATCAACCGGCCTCCAAGGCCCGGTGTCGAACAAGGAAGGCAAGAAGGACAGGTTGGCGGTTGTTGCCGCGGCTGCGCTGGCCTCCTACGAGCCACCGCAAACGGTTGCCACCTTGAGCGAGCCGCTGCGGCAGGCCTATGCATCCGTCAGCCCTGACATCGAGGCGCCAAAGATCATCACCGCGCCGGCGAGCGTGCCGGCAGTCCCGCCAAAGCCGAAGGCCGTGATCAAGCCGGCGGTGCAGAAGGCCTACGCGCTGCTCAGCGACGTGCAGATCGCCGGCATCAAGGAGCGGTTGAAACTTTCCGCATCGCAGGAATCCTATTGGCCGGCGGTGGAAAACGCGCTGCGCGCCGTGGCCAAGAAGATTCACGCCACCCGTCAGACTGACCCGAACGCAACCGGCACGCCGATCGATCCCGACGCCGAAGAAGTTCAGCAGCTGAAATCCGCCGCGATGCCGTTGTTGTTCCAGCTCCGCGAGGATCAAAAACGCGAAGTGCGCGCGCTTGCCCGCCTGATCGGGCTGGAAAAAGTCGCTTCGATGATTTGAGGGGGAGTGCGCGAGGCCGCGTCATTGAAAAACGGCAGCCTCCCGATGCCATCACCACAGATTCTTGCCGTCGATCACCGTGACCGGCGCCTCGGCAGCATCGAGACCGTCGAACAGCCGAGCGTTCACACCGTATCTGCGGGTTTTCCCGTCCCATTTGCCGTCCGGTTGAAATGCCGGGCTGTCCGAAAACGTCGCGCAGCCGCAGGTCGGGCAAAAATGGTGCGCCACCAGTTTTGAATTCCAGCGGTAGGTCGCGAGATTGCCGGCGGGCGTCATCAGCTTGAATTGCTCGGGCTGAAAATACGCATAGAGCACGCCGCGCTTGGCGCAGAACGAACACGTGCAGCGTATCAGCTTCTCGGGAATCTCCCCCTCGATCCGGAATGCGGTTCCGCCGCAATGGCAACGGCCGGTAATGGGCATGACGATGCTTCCTTTGATTTGCGGTTCCAGGCTCGACAGGTTCGCGCGGCAGGCATGGCTGCGCAACCATTTGTGACCGGTGTCGCAATCGACTAACGCACCATACGGCTCCTGCAAATTGCGGCACCGGTTGTGCAGGAACATCAGAACAGGTTGGGCGTTTTCAGCCGAAAGGGAGACCAAGCATGCGCGTTTCAACGGCTTATTTCGCAGGAGCCGGAACCGTCGTCGCCGCGATCGTCGGCGGTGTCGGCGGAGGTCTCCTGATCGCGGATATGATCAGTCCCAAATTGCCCA
>WNGI01002940.1_pt1 | contig 18790 bp, 18 predicted proteins | sample 5400621 | NCBI WGS metagenome assembly WNGI01 (sample SAMN13153374, study PRJNA577476) | soil metagenome | isolation source: 20 cm soil or saprolite under Garry oak tree replicate 1 | place: USA:California | collected 2016-06-15
GCGCAAATGGGCCCGAAGCCGGCGTCTGGGTGATCGCTGAGACTCGCGATCTTCCCACGCGGTTCGCCAGGATGGTCGTGACCGACGATCAGGGCCGCTACGTCGTGCCTGATCTTCCCCAGGCGACTTACGACGTGTGGGTGCGAGGCTACGGGCTGGTTGATTCGCCGAAAGTGAAGGCAACGCCGGGAAAGCTGCTCGATATCAAAGCGGTGGTGGCGCCCGACGAAGCCCATGCCGCGCAGTACTACCCAGCCATTTACTGGTACTCGATGATGAAGATTCCCGACAAGAGCGAATTCGGCGGTAAAGGGAAAATTCCCGCGAAGATGACGCAGAATGAATATCTGAATTTAGCGAAGTCGAACGGCTGCGCGAACTGCCACTCGATCGGCAATCGCTCCATGCGCGCCTTTCCCGACAACGTGCCTTTCCCTCTGGGCAAGTTCGCAACTTCTGAGGAAGCCTGGTTTCGCCGCATTCAGTCGGGACAGGGTGGCCATCCCATGTTCGAGACGGCCCTCAAGCAGCTCGGCGGCGCGAATTTGCGTTACCTCGCCGACTGGACTGACCGCATCGCCAAAGGCGAACTGCCGCAGACAAAGCCGACGCGGCCCCAGGGCGTCGAGCGCAACATCGTCGTGACCGTCTGGGATTGGCTCGACGACAAGCATTACCTGCACGACCTGATCGCGTCCGATCGGCGCTTTCCGACGGTCAACGCGTACGGCCCCGTATATGGTTCGACGGAGCTCAGCGTCGATATCATCCCGATCCTCGATCCGAAAACGCACAGCGCCAAGAACTTCCCGACGCCAGTGCGGGATGCCGATACACCCGTCGCGATGGAAGAAGGACCAATGCAGCCATCGCCGTACTGGGGTAACGAGCGGATTTGGACGAGCAAGGCTAGCAACCACAATGGCATGTTCGACCGCAAAGGCCGCGTCTGGTTTGCTGCGGCGGTGCGCGGTCCGAACAATCCTGCATTCTGCAAAAAAGGCTCGGACCACCCGTCGGCTAAGGTGTTCCCGGTGGAGCGCTCGACTCGCCAGTTCTCGATGCTCGATCCGAAGACCATGAAGTACACCTTCGTCGATACCTGCTTTAACACGCATCATTTGCAATTCGACGCCAATGACCGCCTCTGGGCCAGTACCGGCGGTGCGAACGCCCCCGTCATCGGCTGGCTCGACATGAAAATTTTCGACGAGACCGGCGATGCGGCCAAAGCGCAGGGCTGGACGCCGTTGATCCTCGACACCAACGGCAACGGCAAGCGTGACGCCTATGTCGAGCCCAACCAGCCAATAGATCCAACCAAAGACGCGCGCATCGTGGCGGGATTCTACGCCATCATGCCGAGTCCAGCCGACGGCTCTGTCTGGGGCGCCGTGCGCACTTTCCCTGGCTCGATCGTACGGATCAATCCAGGTTCGAATCCTTCGGAGACCGCGCTCGCGGAAATCTACAACGTGCCCCTACCGGGGTTCGGCATTCGCGGCGCAGACATCGACAAACAGGGCGTCGTGTGGGCGTCGCTCGCGAGTGGCCACCTAGCGAGCTTCGACCGCAGAAAATGTAAGGGTCCTTTGAATGGTCCCAAGGCGACTGGGGATCACTGCCCCGAAGGATGGACGTTTCATCAGTATCCTGGTCCGGGCTTTCAGGGTATCGGAGAGAACAGCGCCGAGTCGAGCTATTATTCGTGGGTCGACCAGCACAACACCCTCGGTCTGGGTGAAGATGTCCCGATGTCCACCGGCAATTTGCACAACGGCTTGATTGCGCTTAAGGACGGCAAGATGATTTTACTGCGCGTGCCGTATCCCCTCGGCTTTTACGCCAAAGGCTTCGATGGGCGTATCGACGATCCGAAAGCCGGTTGGAAGGGCCGCGGATTGTGGAGCTCGAGTGGCGACCGCGTGCCTTGGCTGATGGAGAACGGCAAAGGATCCAAGCCGCTCGCCGTGCATTTTCAGCTGCGGCCGGATCCGCTGGCGAAGTAACCCGCGCACGCTACGTTGAGCCGAGACCGACTCATGAATATCGCCGGTAAAAGCGTAGGGAAGTTTTGCAAGCAACTCCGATCTGAGCCGTTGTGCTGACTCATCGCCGCACATTGCGCATCGAATGGGGACAGTGCGATCCCGCGGGGATCGTGTTCTATCCGCAATACCTGATCATTTTCGACACCAGCACGGGCTGGTTATTTGAGCGCACTGGCTTGACCCCGTCGGCGATGCGCAAGAAATATCAGATCGTCGGCATGCCGATCGTCGAATTGGGCGCGCGATTCATTTTGCCCTGTCGTTTCGATAACGAGATCGTTGTCGAGAGTGAAGTGGGTGAGTGGGGGCGCAGTAGTTTCACCGTGCGCCATCGGATTCTCAAAGCCGGCGAGCTTGCGCTCGACGGATTCGAGAAGCGGGTTTGGGCAGCCGCCGACCCCGAGCGTCCGGGCGCGATCAAAGCGCAAGCTCTCCCGGCTGAAATCATTGCGAGCCTCTCGGATCCGACCGGCGCAACGACAATAAAGTTCGATCCAGCGTGATGGAGGCCGAAATATGGAAACCGTAACGTCAGCCGCGAAGACGGACCAAGTTTCTTTAACGAAGCAGCCGCGCTTCTCCGGCATGAGTCACGTGAGCCTGCCGTGCCGCGATCTTGAAGAGTCGAAGATTTTCTATTCCCAAGTGATGGGCGGCGAGCTCGTCCACGAGATCGCAGGCTTTGTCGAGTACCGCATTAAAGACATTATTATCGGGCTTTCGGAGCAGAATGACGGCTGGACTGGCGTTGATGACGAATATCCGCACTACGCTTTCTATCTCGACGGGGCGAACTTCGAGCTGATGAAGCATTGGCTCGCTCGCTGTGACGTGCCGAACTATCCCTACCGACGCGACGAGACGGCGCTGATTTATTTCCGAGACCCGTCGGGAAATCTTTTCGAGCTTTATTGCGCTAGCGGCTACGCGGAGATCGCCTCTTTGCCTCCGGCTCCCCGAAGAGGAGGCAAGGCGATCGATTTTGGTAATCTCAATTACCAGTGGAACGGCAAAAGCGCTGCGCCCAGGTCCGAGGACGAAATTCAACGACCGTGCTTCACAGCCTTCGCTCATGCAAGCCTCTACTGCCGGGAACTTGAACAGGCGAAACGTTTCTTCACCAAAGTCATCGGGGGCGAGCTGATCCACGACGTCGACGGCTTCGCCGAAGTGCGCGTCGCGGGCATCATCATCGGACTCACCATTCGTCCCGGCCGCGCCACCGGGCGCAACGACGAATATCCCCACTATGCTTTTTTTATCGAGGCCGAAGATTTTCTGCCGATGGTCGGATGGCTGCGGCAGAACGGCGTCGTCACCACCCAGCCGTGGACGCGCGACGGCGTCAAAGGTCTTCTGTACTTTCGCGATCCGGCGGGAAATCTCTTCGAAATGTATTGCCCGAAGTTAAAGGAGGCGGCCTGGTTTGCGCGAGGAAAAAAACAAGGCGGCAGTTACGCAATCGACTTTGGTGGATTAAATTACGAATGGAAGGGGTAGCGCGGAAGAAAGTATCGAAGAGATCGTTCCAGCGCAGGGTGCGGCCCCTGTTAGGCAGGTTCGTCGAAGACACCGGTCATGCTTAATCTACTTAGCGCCCAAAGCCACCAGTCGGCGGATTTAAAGCGCCTCATCGCTTCTACGGGAAATCGTGTCGTCACGGCCGAGGCGGTCGAAAGCTTGCTCGCCCCGCGGTTCACGCAGGTGAAGGAGGCTGTCATCTAACGAACTTGAATGATTTGCGCGAGCGACTGAAAAATTCAAAAACGTAGAAAAGGGGGAGCAGACGATGAAAAGACCCATTAGTTTTTTCGTGGCGGGAGCCTTCGCTCTATGTTCCCAGGCTTTGGCGGGGTCGGTGGAACTTTCCACCGAGAACCAAGCGAAGCTGATCAAGAACATCGATGCCTATTCCTCCCGAATGTCAGAGGTCGCGCTCAAGATTTGGTCCACGCCCGAGCTCGGCTATCAAGAGAGCAAGACGTCCGCGCTTCTCCAAGATGAACTCAAGAAGGCGGGATTCAAGGTCGAGGCGGGCGTCGCCGGTATCCCCACTGCATTCGTGGCGCGGGCTGGAACGAGCGACGGTCCGGTGATCGCGATTCTCGCGGAGATCGATGCGTTGCCCGGTATGTCGCAAGCCGCTACGCCGGAACGTAAATCGATTCCCGATCAGATCGCGGGTCATGCCTGCGGTCACCATTTATTCGGCTCGGGCTCAGTGGCGGCGGCGATCGCTATTAAAAATTGGCTCGCCGAGAGCGGCACCAAGGGACAGATCCGGCTTTACGGCACGCCGGCCGAAGAGGGCGGTGGCGGCAAGGTCTACATGGTGCGCGCGGGACTTTTCAAAGACGTCGATGTGACGCTTTACTGGCATCCGGGAGACGCGAACAACGCCTCCCAGGATCGCAACCTGGCAAACACCAGCGCAAAGTTTCGTTTCCATGGCGTCGCCTCGCACGCGGCGGTTGCGCCCGACCGCGGCCGTTCCGCTCTCGATGCGGTCGAGGTGATGAATGTCATGGTCAACTACATGCGCGAGCATGTGCCGCAAGACGCGCGCATTCATTACGTCATCACCAATGGCGGCGCGGCGCCAAACATCGTGCCTGAATTTGCCGAGTCCTACTACTACGTGCGCCATCCTGATCCGCGCGTCGTCGCCGAAGTATTCGAGCGGGTCAAGAAAGCGGCCGAAGGCGCCGCGCTCGGCACCGGAACGACTGTCGATTATGAGCTGATCAACGGCGTCTACAGCATCTTACCTAACGACGTGCTCGGCCGAGTCATGGATTCCAGCCTCCATCGAGTCGGTGCGCCCACGTGGACCGCGGAAGAGACGGCTTTCGCAGAGAAGCTTCAGAAGACGCTTCCGGGGAAGAATCTCCCGCCGCTGATGAGCGCAAAGGAAGTCCGTAAATATCAATTCAATTCACAGAAGTATTCGTCCACCGATTCCGGCGACGTGAGCTGGGTCACGCCCTTGGCGACGCTCAATACCGCGACCTGGGTTCCCGGGACATCGGCGCATACTTGGCAAGCGACGGCCGCGGGCGGTATGAGCATCGGACTAAAAGGAATGGTAGTCGCAGCCAAAACCCTCGCACTCGCGGTGGCGCAGCTCTACACGAGCCCTGATTTGATCGCCGCTGCCAAAGCCGAGTTCGACAAGAGCCGCGGTCCGGGCTTCGTCTACAAGTCGCTTGTCGGCGATCGGAAGCCGCCGCTGGATTATCGCAATGCATCGAGCGGCGCCGATCCGGGATGAGAGGCTGGAAAACTTGCGTCCAAGGTGCGAGAACTCGCGTGGCGATTTTTTATAAGGACGTCCGAGTTTAAGAGGTGCGGTGTGTCCGCCGAGGAAATCTAAAGCGGCAGAAGGGCAAATATGAAAATCATCGCATTCGCATGTGGCATGCTTCTGATAATCGCCGGGGTGATGTTCATAGTCACATCCTACACGCTGTATGAAGGCGGCACAGCGGGCGCGGGAAGCATGTTTCTTTTCGGCCTCGGGATCTTTATCGCGGGTAAGTTTATAAATCACGCCAGCGGTATGGCCCGCTTGCTGCCGCGTCTGCGTTTTCGTGCAAGGAGCAAGCAGGTCACTTGAGGGCGCCTGAATGGTATTCTTCCTCACGATGATAAAAGGGCCGTCTCATGGCTCTGGCGCTAGGGTGAAGAGCAAAATCCTTCGCACCGTGGTCAGGTCGGCACTGTCGTGATGACCTATTCCAATGGCGTGCGCGTAGAGGTCGCCGATGGCGACCGTCGCGCCTTTGCCATCTTGCCGTTGCGGCCCCGACCCATTGAGACTTCTCCACGACGCCACCGATTTCGCCGCGGCGGAGCCGAGCGGGCGACTCTCCTACACTAGCAAGACGAAGATGGTTCGCCTAAAGCCGAACACGATTCGCCTGCTTGGACGACTTCACGCAGGGTTATGGAAGCTATGCGGTGGAAAACGAGACCACGCGTTCGGAAGATTGCCGTTCATGATGCTCACCACGACAGGTCGGAAGACAGGGCAGCGCAGAACAACACCGGTTCTCTATCTGCAAGATGAAACAGATCTCATTGTGGTCGCCTCTTTCGGGGGAAATGACATGCATCCGGCATGGTATCTCAATCTTGAGCAATGTCCGCAAGCCGAAGTCATCGTAAAAGGTGAGCACCGGAAGGTTCTGGCCCGAAAGCTCTCGCCGGAGGAGAAAAAGCTTATCTGGCCTCGATTGGTGCAGTTATACCCTCAGTTCGAAACCTATCAACAACGAACACGGCGAGAGATTCCGCTGATGAGGCTAACGTAATTGGTGATAGGAGCCCGACCTTAAAGGAGTCCCGTGAAGCACGAACTGATCGCGGCTGTCTTGGTCGCAACATTCTTTGCTGGCGTGGCGACGGTTCAGGCGCAAACGATGACTTTGCGTTATGGGCAGATTCCGTCGACGATGAAGTCGGTGTCGGCGCTGCATTTCAACATCGCGCAGCGCAAGGGATTGTTTATCCGCGAGGGAATCAACGTCGAAATGATTGCCATAGAGGGCGGCGCAGCGAATATGATGGCGGCGTTGGACCGGGGCGCTGTGAATATTACGCGGACGGCGAGCTTTTTTCTGATCGAAGCGGCGCTAAAAGGATCGGAGGGCGTGGCCATCGCGAGTGAGACGGCGACGCCGATCTACAGCCTTATCGTCAAGCCGGAAATCAAAACCTTTGCCGATCTAAAGGGCAAAGTTGTCGGCCTGACCAACGCCGTGTCGACGATCTCGGTTTCCATGCGCAAACTATTGGCGCTGAACGGTCTGCGCGATACCGATTACCGAGTGATCGAGTTCGTCGGCACGCCGGAGCGCTCCGAGTGTTTGAGAAAAGGGCAGTGCGACGGCGTGCCGCTCGGGCAGCCCGAGGACTTTCTTCTGCTCAAGCAAGGTTATCGGCGGTTGGGCATTTCCAATGATGCCGTGCCGAATTTTCAGTTCATCGTGAGCGCGGTCAGGCGCTCGTGGGCAGAGGCAAATAAAGACGCGTTGGTGCGTTACATCCGCGGACTCGCCGACGCGTTTCGTTTTATGCGCGATCCGGCCCATCGCGAAGAGGTCGTGAAGATCATCCAAGACACAACCGGATCCTCGGAAGAAATCGCGCGCGAAACCCTGAAGCTCTACTTCGAACCGGACCGCGGCGTGTTTCCTAAACAGGGTGAGCTGGATCTGAAGGGATTGAGCCAGGTGATTCAATTCATGGCTGAAACGGGAGATCTCAGGCCGCCACTGCCATCCTCAGAGCGCTTTGTCGACGTGCAGTACTTACGCGCTGCCGGTATACAATAAGTGTCAGCTGCAGCGCTTACGCATTAAGTGGAAGGCTGGAGGGACGGCCAGCCTCGATAGCGAACCGGCCCATGGATCAGCGATCCGCAGGCGATAGGATAATCACTTTGATCAGCAATTCCCGGTTGGATTTTAGGGCAAAATCCTTTTCCGCGGCGTCGGTGGATTTTTCGGATTCAATGGCGGCCTCAGCCACCAATTCTTTTTTGAATTGATCGTAGCGTTCGGTGGGGACCGCGAACCAGCGAACTTCGCTGACGGAGCTTGCTTGTGGAGACGACGACGGAGCGCTCTGTTTGGCCGTAGCCGCCGCTGTTGCTATGCCGCCTTCGGCGCGGCGGCGCGGCGCATCGGCGGCGCTGTCCTTTTGGTCACGCAGTTGGGTTTCGCGGCGTCTGACGATAAACTCGACATCCGCGCTCGGCTCGGTGATTGGCGATAGGGCGCGTTCCGGCACAAAAAGTCCGGGACGAAGCGAGCCGCCGAGGGTCGGGCCAATTCCAAAGGTGTCACCGCTCGGCCGTAAGTTTTCTCTGCCGGTGGCGACTTCCTGTGCTTGAATCGGTGGACGGCGGGGCGCGCTTTCTTTGACTTCAGCAATCGTGCTTTCGACGGATGTTGGCGAGGCCGCCGGCTCTTGGTCTTTTGGTTTTGTTAATGATGGAACGTCGGGATTTGTTTTGCGGCGCGCTTCCGTGATGGCCTTTTGGGCGACGTCGACTTTGGAATTCTCGCGCTTCACGTCCTTGGCGATGGGCGGCGAAGCCTCGGTAGCTTGATCGGTATTGGCGGGACTTTTATTGGGCTCAAAGGACAACGGCATCGGCGACGTCGAGGTTGCCAGCTCGCTAGTTTTGATCTGCGATTCTTTTTGGTAGACAAAAACCGCCAATACCGCGATGAGCACGACGGCGGCGGCTTGGATCGGTATGGAAACTCTGAGGGATGATGTCAGTCTTTGCCAGCCGCTGGGTTTGACCTCGATCTCCCGCGCATGCGCCATGACCCGCTGAGCGAAGCCGATGGGCGGCTCGACCAGTGGCAGCTCCGCGATCTCCCTAATGCAGTCTCTCAAGCCGTCGGCTTCGAGACGACATGCGGCGCAGGCGAGCAGATGGGTCTCGATGCCTTTCATGCGAATCGCGTCAACTGACTTTTCCAGATATTCCGAAAGACCGAGCTCTACTTCTTGACAATTCATATCGCTTTCCTCCCTGCGCAGAAATACGACGCAAGCCGCAATTTTAAAGCTTGGCGCGCTCGGTGCAGCCGAGATTTCACGGTTCCCACGGGGATCTCGAGCATGCGGGCGACTTCGTCGTAAGGCACATCTTGCAGGTCTCTGAGCAGGATGACTGCGGCATCTTCAGGATCTAACTGGCTCAGTGCCAATTGCACTCTTTCACGAATCTCCTGTTTTTCAAGTATCTCCGGCGGACCGGGCTCTGGATCACTCAAAGGGTTGGCGCTCTCGATGGGCAGCATTCTCTGCTGTCTGGTGCCGAGGCTCCTGCGGCGCGTGCTCGCATGATTGAGCGCGATCCGGTAGAGCCAGGTGGAAAAATTAGCCTCACCGCGAAATTGACCGACGGCACGGAAAGCGGAAAGGAACACCTCCTGGGAAATTTCCGCAGCTTCGTCGTAGTCGCCAAGCATTCGGTAGACCAAATTAAAAATCGTCTTTTCATGGCGACGAACCAGGATTTCGAAGGCCTCTGTTTCTCCATGCTGCAGCCTCCGGACGCATTCCGCGTCGCTGATCCCGTCCGACACCATCACTTTTGACTGATTAGACAGATGTTTCAAAGAAAGGTTCCCAAATGGTTTAGCTCACCGAAAAAGGCGAGGTTTCGATGAGTTTATCGATTTTCAAAGCCTCGCGACCGGTCGCCGAACCGATTTCAGCCCCGGTGTCGGATACCCGGTGGCGATTGAGCTCGTTCGCCAGACTCTTTAGACGATCGACCTCCGCGCTGCCGAGCCGTTGAATCGTAAACGCCGTCTTATTGTGCCAGAGCGGTTCGCTAAAATCGATCCAGCGTCGGCACTGCTCACCGTCGGGGGTTCCCGGGATGGGCGAAAACTCCGAAAGCGCGACTTTAATGCCAAGCGTGTGGGCAAAGCGCATGGAATCTTCGACGTTTTGTTCATCGCCGTTGGGATGGCCGATGATCAGGTATGCGTGGAGGTAGCGGGGATCAGCGCCGGCGCCGACCAAGTGATTCACCGCCCGCGCGAGCTCCTCGGAATAGACTTTGCCGCCGGTCTTTTTTTGCCAGGCATAGGCGCTACTTTCGAATCCCAGATAGAAATTCTTAAAGCCGGCATCGACCATCAGTCGCGCTAAATCTCGGTCAATGAAACGCGCGTTGAGCGCGTTGGGCGTGTGAAAGTGCATTCCAATATTCCGGCGCAGCACTTCTTTCAGGAACGGTTTGAGAATCCGCTCCGGTTGGTAGAGCAGGGCATCGTCATAGAAAGCGACGTGCCCGACGCCAAGTTGGTTTAAGAACTCCAGCTCGGCGATGGAACGGTCGAGCGGCCGGGCGTGAAATTTGGGATAGACCTGCGGCACGGAACAGTAAGTGCAGCGAAACGGGCAGCCGTCGGCGAGTTTCAGCACGCCCGTGTGCAAACTCGCATAGTGATCCCAAAGCGGCATTCGTCGATCGTCGGGCGCCATTTTCAGGAAATGCCAGAGGGGCGCAAGGTCGGTTCCTTCGACGACGAAGTCCGCGCCAAGTCCTCGAGCATGGGGCGCGCAGATTGTCGCGTACACGCCGCCGAGAATAATTTTTGTCGTCGGAGAAAAACCGCGCAGATCGTCGATGATTTCTTTTACGCCGGGATACCAATAGGTCATTGCCGTTTGCACCAGCGCAAAGTCAAACGGCGGGTAGTCGGCTAAATAGTGTTCGAGCTCCGCGCGCGGCAGACCAAAACGGCGAAAATGGCGTGGCATCTCTGCGAAGATCGTCGGCTTAGCCGTGATCGCTGAGTAAAATTCACCGCGTCCCCAGCGGTCGGCTCGATAATTTTCCTGCGGTACTCGCGCATCAAAGCGGTCGAGGCAATCGAACAGGCTAAAGTCCGCTTGTCCGCGCAGCAAGCCAGCGACGCGCAACAGGCCGTAGGGCTTCAGCCAGAAATCATAGGCGGAGAAATCGTAAATCGGCGGGTTGACGAGAAGGATGCGCGGCTTCATGCGAATGTGTTGCTTTGAAAGATTACACCGGTTGGTTCCACAGGTAACTGAACTCGGTGGCGACAACTTGCTCGTAAGGCAGCGGCCCGGCGAGTAGACCGATGTCCTTGGCGAAGCGGTTCATGCTGGCAACTTTTTCTTCGGGAATGCGCGGATCGTAGTAGGGCAAATCGCGGCGCACCAGCTCGGCGATCAGCTCTGCTTCAGACGGCGGAAAACGTTTCCTGCCGACTTCGGTGGCACGGCTCGGATCTTCTTTGAGCGCTTTATGTGCCTTCATGAGCGCGCGGATGGCGCCGGTCGCCGCAGCGGGTTGTTCGTGGAGCAGCTTATCCGTGGCGACTAGCGCCGAAAATGTATAATCGCGCGCCGCCGCCGGACCGTCGCCGCGGCGCACATCCAAAACCACGGCGCCGATGCCGCGCCGCAAGGCAACTTCGCAACCCATGCCGTTAGCCCAAAAGCCGTCGAGCTTGCCCTCTTCGAGAGCCTTCGCGGCGGAGAGTCCGAACGAAACGTTGGGACCGGCAGCGCCGGGGATGGGGATGATTTGCACGCCATTCTTTTCCGGATCCATGCCCGCTTCGACCAGCAGTCGTTGCAGACTTAAATTCACTCCAGGCGCAGCGCCGATGCGCAGCCCCTTGACGAGGCTTAGATCGCCGCGCTTGGGATGCAGATCGCTGCGAATGACTAGAAACCAGTACGTGTGCTGGCCGCAGGCGGCGAGCAATTTTGCGCCGCGCCACTCCGGAAAGGCGAGGAGCGTCGCGTGCGCCGAGCCGACGACAAAATCTAGCTCGCCATCGCGCAAAGCTTCGAACGTCTTCGGAACAGGAAACAACAGATCCACCGATGCGTCGAACCCTTCTTGCTTAAAAAAACCCATCTCGACGGCGGCGATGATAGGAAAATAAGAATTTGATACCAAATCCGGAACCGCGATGCGAAGCATTGTTTTCCTCCGAAAATCTTACCTTGAACTTGGATCCATTGAACTTTTGAACAAAATAGCCGTTCAAGGTTCAAAAGTTCAAGGCCGGATCACTGATGGTAGACTGCGCGTCGATTATTTAGTCCGCCAATGGCACGGTCATGAAAACATGCGGCTCGTTGCCAAGCACGCGCGAAATATGCCCCTCGCCGGTGGTATCGTCGGCGAGCATGACGTCGCCGGTCCTGAAAACTCGCCTAACTCCGTTGCTCGCTTCGATCTCCCAAGCGCCGGACAGGGTCACGAGAAATTGACGGCGGGGCGCTGGGTGGCGATCGATGACGAGTCCCGCCGGGGCGCAACGAAAGACCGTGCTGGTGGCCGCGCGGGAGTCGGTCGTCAGCATCGACTGATTGCCGCCAAATTTCATTTCGATTTCTTCAAAGTGTGATTTTTGATCGTTGCCGGTAAACAGTCTGACAATTTTCATCGGCCCTCCTGATGACTGAATAGTTGGATCTTGTAATCCGAGCCTGCTGACATGGATTCGACGCCACTACAGCGGGGTTTGCCGGCGATCCGTGGCCTGATGCCATTTCTTTTCGGCATCGTTGCCGAAGATCAATGATCTATCTGCGGGGATTACGAACCACGCGTTGTTTTTGATTTCGGCTTCGAGTTGTCCCGGCGCCCAGCCGGCGTAGCCGAGCATGATCAGGAATTGTCGCGGTCCTTTGCCCGCAGCGATCGCCTCGATCATCTTGATGTCCGAAGTCATGGCGATGCCGTCTTTTGCCTTCGTTGAGTTTTCCAGTTTGATATCATCGCTGTGCAAAACGAAACCCTGGAGGCTGCTCACCGGACCGCCGTAGTGGATGACAACCTCGCGCTTGGAACCTTTTGCCGCCGCGCCGAATCCCTTGAGCAGATCGTCAACGGGACCTTTTGCCAAAGGGCGATTGATGACCAGCCCTAAGGTGCCGTCCCGATCATGTTTGACCATATAAATAACCGTCTCGGCGAAGCGCGGATCGGTCATCTCCTCCGTGGCCACCAATAGTTGTCCGGCAAAGTCACCTTCGATTTCCGCGGCGATGGGCGCGCCCGATAGCAAAAGCAGGCAAGCAAGGACGGCGAGCGGGCCTATCGATACTGAGGAGCGGAATCCGGCCGACCCCCTTTTGTTGACAGTCGCCTTCATGAACGTTGGCAATGATTAAATTCAGCCGCGCACTTTGGGCCCGACGCTTTCAATATGGATGCGAATGATGACGCGTTTTTCGCGCGCCATGCGTTCGTGAAATTCCGGCCAGCTTTTGTGCTCGCCGTAGGCTTGGCGTTGCAGATAGACAAGGAGGTCGAGCGCCTGCGGCAGAGAAATGATCTCTGCGGCACCATTGATCTGCACCCAACCGCCGCCGTGAAACGAACTCGTGACGGCACATAACGCAGCCCGCGCATCGCGCCTTAGATTATTGACCTTGTAGGCGGTCTCGCGGCTGCTGATAATCGCTTTGCCTGCGCTATCCAGACCGACCGTCACCGGCGACATCTGCAGATTGCCGTTCTTGCGTCGGGTCGCCAGAATACCCCAATGATGGTTTTGTAAGAATTCCTTCGCTCTTTCGATCTCGACTGGAATAAATTCCGCCATTGCTCAAGCACCTCAAGACATCTCGACTTGAATGGGACCGAAACGATTTTCGACACTAGAATACAGGTCGAGCGGTTTGCAAGAGCCGGTGGTATTCCTTGGCGCGTTTACGACCTCTTCGCCTTGACCGGTTACTTTCATTGCCCTATAACAAAAGCATAACGAGGAACATGGATGGCGATGACGATTCCACAGATGCCGCTGCCTGAAGTCTTGCCGGTTTTTCCGCTGACCGGCGTGATGCTGCTTCCGGGCACGGTGCTGCCGCTGCATATCTTTGAGCCGCGCTATCGTGCGATGGTCGAAGATGCCCTGGAAGGCGACAAAATCTTTGGCATGATTCAGCCGGTGGCACCCCAGAATGATAACCGGGGTCCGCAGCCGGGTGCCGAGAATTCCGCTCTTGATTTATACAAAGTCGGCTGCGCCGGATATATCGAGAAGTGGGAAAAGCTCCCGGACGGCCGATTCTTTGTTCAGCTCAAAGGCGTCAGTCGATTTCGCTTCAGCGAAGAGCTGGCGCTGCAGCATGGTTACCGGCGGGTTAAAGCGATGTATCAGGAATTTTCCGATGCCAGCGCCGAACAAAGCTGGCAGTGCGATCGACCCGCCGTGCTGGAAGCGCTCGCCACCTACGGCAAAGCCCATGGCATGCAGGTGCGGCCGGAGCAGGCCGAAAAATTTTCCGACTTGGAGTTGGTGAATCTGCTCGGCGTTTCTTTGCCGTTTCACCCGGCCGAAAAACAAGCGCTGCTCGAAGCGCCGAGCCTGAAAGACCGCGAGCAAATGCTCGTTAATTTGTTAGTGCTCGGAGCCGCGCCGACAGATCCCGCAGATGACACGCCACCGCGTACGCTTAATTGATCGGCGTTGTACGCCGCCTCGAGCGCACGCTCGTCGACTGTAGAGAAATCACTTCTCAGCCATATCGATCAACACCCGTGGGGTTCGGCAAAAAAGTGCGCGCCTAAGCAGCAGCGGCGAAAATCTTCTGCGTTTTTTTGCCATTGCCGCCGGCGCCGACTCGGGCGCCGCGTCGGCGATAGATTCCAATTGACATTTATATTGAGACCGTGAGACTTACGGAAAACTGTCGGAGATGGATGCATGCAGCGCACGCAAATCATTATTGTTCGCCATGGGCAAACGGAGTGGAACATTAAGGGAATTCGCCAGGGGAACTTGGACAGCGCGCTGACAGAAAAGGGGGTCGCGCAAGCCAAAGCGTTGGCGCTGCGGCTGGCGCGGGAAAAATTTTCCGCGCTGTATAGTAGCGATCTCGGCCGAGCCGTGCAGACTGCGGAGGAGATCGCCGCGCTCACCGGCCATGAGATCGTTACCGACGCGCGTTTGCGTGAACGCCATTTGGGAATTTTTCAGGGCCTCAACGGCGACGAGATCAAGGCCAGGCATCCGGAAGAATATAAACTGCACCGCACCGTCGGTCCCAACTACGTGATTCCCGGGGGCGAGAGCGTGCGCCAACAGGTCGAGCGCAACGTTGCCTACTTTAACGAACTCGCGGCCAAGCATCAGGGCGAGCAGATCGTCGTAGTGACCCATGGCGGAGTTGTCAGCGGTTTTTTCCGGCACGCGCTTTCGATACCGTTGGAAGCGCCGCGCCGCTTCGAGTTCGTCAACGCCGGGCTGAACGTTTTCGCCAATGAAAGCGGCGATTGGTTTCTTTTAACGTGGGGCAACGCCGGGCTGAACGTTTTCGCCAATGAAAGCGGCGATTGGTTTCTTTTAACGTGGGGCGACGTGAGTCATTTGGCGCCGGGCGCGGCGAGCGAAGGGGACGATCCGTAGCCGCCGCAGCGCAGCCGCTACGGCGTTCAAATAGTTCAAGGCGTTCAAAACTCAAAACTACCTTTCACGAGACCGCAGTTCGTTTCTCCATCCTGATCGAGAAGCCGGGTTGTTTGATATAAACCTGATTCGAATCCTTTCGCTTCGAAACCTGTTCGATAATCTTGACCAGCGGCTGGGTCGCGTCGAGGTATTCGCGCGGCTTGCCGTGATCAGGCAACGCTTTGACGTAATCCTCGCCGGCAAAATAATGCAGGATGAGGTCTTCGTCGGAAAGCTGCGCGCCGTATTTCTGGCGGATTTCATGGAGCGTCGGCTCCGGCTGTTCCCAGTGCGTCCACTCTTTGGCGCGCGGACGATTCAAAATCTTGTCTCGCACGTCCGGGTCCATGAATTCGACGGCTTCTTTGCCCCAGATCCCCAGAGCGTACTGAATATTCTGATCGGGAACTTCCTTGTAGCGTTCGCCGACGATCACGTTGATCGCGGCTTGGGTGCCGACAAATTGCGACAATGGCGTAACCATGATCGGATAACCGAATTCTGCACGCACGCGTCCTGCTTCTTCCAACGCCGCTTCCATCTTATGTTCCAAACCGACGATCCTGAGCTGGTGGCGCATGTTGGAGATCATGCCGCCGGGAACCTGGTGCCCGTAAAGCGACTGATCGTATTCCATCGGTTTACCGATCGGCAGCCCGTCTTTGTTCGCCACGGCGGTAAAATGCTTCACGACCGGTTCGAGCGGCTTTAGGTCGACCCGCGGATCGTAGCCGAGCGCTTTCAAATTATTCGCGATGTTGAAAACCGAAGGCTGCGACGAGCCGTTGGCCAGCGGCGGGATGGCGGTGTGCAGGATGCGCATGCCGAGCTTGACGCCTTCAAGATAGTTGAGCGGTGCTTGCCCGCTGTTACAATGGGCATGGAACTCGACCGGAATAGCGCCGGCGGCTTTGAGCACGACGGGAATCAGAGTGCGCGCGCGATCGGGCGTGAGCAGGCCGCCGACGTCCTTGAAACAAATCCGCCAGGGCTTGCTCGCGGCAGCTTCCATCGCTTTGCGCGCGTAGTATTCATCGGTGTGGCGCGGGGAGACGGAATAGATCAAGTTCGCCACCGTGTCCATGCCGTTGTTTTTCAAGTCAGCGATTTCTTCTTTGAACGCGCTATAGTCGTTCCAGCAGTTCGAGGTTCGCGTCAGAGTGAGGCCGTAGGAGACGAGCCGTTCGACCAACAGTTTGAGTATGCAGTGGGGCGTCTTCTCGAAGGCGCTGTGCATGCCGCCATGGTAGCGCAGGCGGGTTTTCTTGATGCGTTGGGTGCCCTCTTTGAGCCAGTACCACGGATTTTCTTTGTGCTCGCGGACGTATTTTTTGAAGATGACGCTCAGGAAAAATTCCATGGACTCGAAGCCCGCTTCGTCCATGTGCGGCAGCGCCGGCAGCATGGCGCCGATTTTCATATTCAGCGCCCAGAGGCTCTGGTTGCCGTCGCGCACGGTGGTGTCGATAAATCTGACTTCGTTGCTCATTTAACCTCCGGAAAAAACCTCCCGTCGTTCAAATCGTTCAAGCCGTTCAAAATGTTCAAGTCGTTGAATCCGAACGGCGAAAATCATTTGCTGAAATGGAACGGACCTGACTTTAGCGTTACTTATCTGTATAAATTATTTGGCAGGACTTCAAATAACGAGGGTTTCGTATCATGAAGAGCTATCGCAAGGAGCTCTGGTTCAATACGCCGACGCGGACTGCGTTCGTCAATATTACCGGCCAAGTGCAGGATTCTATTCGCGAGAGCGGGATCAAAGAAGGCATCGCGCTGGTCAATGCCATGCACATTACCGCGTCGGTGTTTATCAATGACGATGAGTCGGGTTTGCATCACGACTACACCGTCTGGCTGGAGAAGCTCGCGCCCCATGAGCCGATCAAGCAGTATCGCCACAACGATACCGGCGAGGACAACGCCGACGCCCATATTAAGCGGCAAGTGATGGGGCGCGAAGTGGTCGTTGCGATCACCGAGGGTAAACTGGATTTCGGTCCATGGGAGCAAATTTTCTACGGCGAATTCGACGGCCGGCGGCGCAAGCGTGTGCTGGTAAAAATCATCGGTGAATAGTTTCCGAAGACCACGATCTCGCGCTGCAGTATATCGTAATTCCCTCGGCGCATTGACCCTGGCATCGATGGCCGGTATGTTTTTGCAGTGGAAAAAAAATTTAGCAAAACTTCGCATTCTCGTTCTAAACCGGTCGAACGTCAGGGTTTTTCATCAACCGAACGCGCCGAGTATGAAGCGTATTGCCCGCATTTTCCTAGCTGCGTCGGCTGTCCTTTCATCAAAGTTCCGTATCCCGAGCAGTTGTTGAAAAAACGCGCGATCGTCGGCCGGGCCTTAGCGGAATACTCTTCCCTTGCGGGCGCTGCGGTGTCGCCGGTGGTCCCATCGCCACAACGTTTGGGCTATCGCGCGCGCGTCAAACTGGTCGTGCGCAAGAACCGGGACCAGGTTGCCATGGGTCTCTACGTGCCCCAGACCCATCGGGTCATAGACATCTCATCGTGTCCGGTTCATCCACGGCAGGTGAACCAGGTTGTTTTCTACCTCAAGAAAAAGGTGCTCGAGCTCGGCATCGCGCCGTACGACGAGCGCGACGATAGCGGCGATTTGCGCTATGTCGATTTTCGTTTCAGCGTGGCGCGTCATGAACTAAGCCTGACTTTGGTTACCCGGCATGCCTCCTTTCCCCAAGGCGCGCCGTTGGCGAAAGCTCTCCAGCAACGGTTTCCATTCATCACCGGTGTGATCCAAAATGTTAACGAAAATCGCGGCAACGTCATTTGGGGCAATAGCTTTCGAACGCTTGGCGGCCGCGACACGATCATGGAGCGTGTCGGCGATTTGAAGCTTGTCTTTCCCGCCGGCGTTTTTTCGCAAGCCAATCCGTTCACGGCGCGCAAGCTCTACGACCGGGTTTACGAGCTCGCGGCACTGAAGGGCGGAGAGACCGTGCTCGACCTTTACTGCGGAGTCGGTCCGATCTCGCTTTATCTTGCCGTAGCGGCGCGCCAAGTGTGGGCCGTCGACGACAGCGAGTTGTCGATCAGCACAGCTAAACAGAACGCGCGGCGCAACGGGCGCGGCAATTGCCGCTTCATCGCCGGCGACGTCGCGACAACGCTAACGCAACTGACAAAGGACTTGCCCCGGATCGACTTGATGGTTCTCAATCCGCCGCGCAAGGGAATTAAAGCCGCGGCGCTGGAAGCGGTCCTCGCGGCTGGCGCGCCGAGAATTATCTATGTGTCGTGCGAGCCGCGCAGCCTGGCGCGCGATCTCGACCGATTGGTTGCTGCTAATTATCGAGTTGAGCAGGTTCAGCCTTTCGACATGTTTCCGCAGACGGAAGAAGTGGAAACGCTGGTGTTATTGCGAAAAAATGATGCTACGGCGAACCAGAGCTCGCATGGCTACGAAGATGCCGCGAGCGAATCTAAATCGCGCTAAGGACCTGCAATATTGAAGTGCAAGGTGTAATCCACTGGTCGATCCAAACCGTTCAAGGTAGGGGCGACCGGCCGGTCGCCCTAGAATCAGTCCGACCGATAGTTCCACAGCTGGGGAATCGCCCAGCAGGTTCCGATCACGGTAAGCGTGCACAGAAGGCATCCGACTAGCGCTGCGTTCGGCGCGCCTAGCAACGCCGCGCCGGCGCCTGCGATCACCGCGCCGAGACCGTTGGTAGTTTGTGCGAAAACGGTCAAGAAGCTGGTCGCCCGGCCGCGCATGTCGTCG
>WNGI01006184.1_pt1 | contig 18788 bp, 10 predicted proteins | sample 5400621 | NCBI WGS metagenome assembly WNGI01 (sample SAMN13153374, study PRJNA577476) | soil metagenome | isolation source: 20 cm soil or saprolite under Garry oak tree replicate 1 | place: USA:California | collected 2016-06-15
CGGGCCTGCATGATCTTTCTGCCTCGTTGTTCGTGAAGGACACCGACAGATCCGTCGCGAACCTCAAGATCATGTCCTCGAATCGTCGGAACCGGGAGATGAGGGTGCGTGCCTTGGCGGCGAGCTTGGTGTGCTCGCCCTGGTTCTCGGTGTCGCCTCGGGCGAGCGCGCCCAGGTAGTAGTTGCGGATTCGTTTGAGCGTCGCCTCCTCGAGGCGGTCCGCTCCGCGTTCGCGCGCCTCGTGCGCGGCCCGGTTGGCTTCCAACAGCGTGTTGGCCATGGCGATGGCCCACACCTGGCCGTCGGGATCGGCGTCGGAGATCGACCGCAAGTCCCTGAGGATGTGCGCCCCGCACCAAGCATGGACGGCCTTGAGGTGCTCGTAGCCGACGTAGCCGTCGCGTACCAGCACGCCGGTGAACTCGCCCAGCACCCCACCGGCGTCGATGGTCTTGGCGGAGCGGTCGCCGACATGCATGAGTGTGAGGTACTCGGTGCAGGCCACGTGGACGTAGGCCAGCGAACCGGCGGCGCGGCCGGGGGTCTCGTCGGCGTGCAGCAGCGGGGCGCCAGCCAGCAGCTTCTGCATGTGGCCGAGGAATTTCTTCTCCAACCGCCGCGCCGCGCGGCCGCGGATCCCGGCCAGGAACCCGGTGGAAACACCGATCGCGGTCAACGCCTCCAGCAGGTCGCGGGCGCGGCCGACCGGCAGGTAGTGCGCGCATGTGAGCAGCGCGGCACGGGCCAGCGTCTGCGGGCCGATCCGCACCGGCGAGCCCGGGGCTGCCACCGTGTCGGCGTGCTCGACCGGCACCGCCTCGTCGTCCCAACGCGGGGTGGTGACCGCCCCGCAACACCGGCACACCTTCGAGATCCGCTGGTACTCGGTGACCTTCGGCGGCGGCGCCGGCCGAGCATCGACAACCTGACGCCGCTGACGACCGGACTCCTCGGCCCCCGCCAGCGAGGTGTCACAGCGCTGGCAGCGATCCGGCTGGATCTCCAGCGTGTCATCGGCATCGTCGACCAGGCTCCGCGAGGACGACGGCGCGCCCGGCTGCTTGCCGGGTTTGCGCCCCGACCTGGTGCGCGACGAACGCTTCCTCGCCGGCTTCTTCGACCATGGCGCATCCGACGACGGCGGACGCGAGGAATTCGACGAGTCCGCCGAGGACCGACGCTCCAACTCCGCGATCTCATCGGCCTGCTCCCTGACGACCCGTTCCAGTTCCACGACCTGCGCAGTCAACTGCCCCACCAGCCGTTGCAGCTGCTCGTAGGTCGGGGCGCCGGACACACAGCCACCCTGCCCGACCTCACAGGAAGATCAACTCGACACGCCGACCAAAGCCACGTCAACCTCACCAGCGACAACGGGACCAGCTGAACAGCTACCAATTTCGGCCTGTCTGAGCCTGGATCCGCGTGTGTCACGCGCTCACCGACCTCATCTCTTGCCCGCCAGCGTCCGTCACGACGGACGGAAGATCCGTCTACAAGTGATCAACTCTCCCGCAGTCGGACTCGAGCAGCCGCCTCCAGCACGGCACGACGCACCTCCTCCCATTTCAACTCCTTGATCGAGATCAGCGTCATCCGATCATCAGTAGGACGTGGGTGCAGCTGACACGTCCATGTCGGCGATCGGCGGGCCGATCTCCCGTCTACACCGACCGCGACCTCGGCGCTGTAGGCCGCAACGTCAGGATCGCACCCCGCACCGTGTCCGCCGGCCGCCGTCTCGCGCCCACACGGGGCCGGTCGCCTACCGACTGCCGGCCGCGGAGCGTGCCGGCCGGGGCCATGGTACGGATCGGGTGAGGTGGCGGTGTTGCGTTTGCTGATCGTCTCGGCGCGAGGGTGGTGAGGCAGGCTGGGCGGATGCGTCGCCACCGGCCCGGTCGGGTCCACGACAGGTCGGCCTTCGCCGGCTTCCGGTTCCCGCCGGAGGTGATCACGGTAGCGGTGCGGTGGTACCTGCGGTACGGGTTGTCGTATCGGGACCTGGAGGAGTTGCTCGCCGAGCGCGGCATCGAAGTCGACCACGTCAGCGTGTTCCGCTGGGTGCAGCGGTTCACCCCGCTGTTCGCTGACGCCGCTCGTGCCTGCCGACACGTGGCCGGCGACCGCTGGTGGGTGGACGAGACCTACATCAAGGTCGGCGGTCGATGGTGCTACCTGTATCGGGCGGTCGACCAGTTCGGCCAGGTCATTGACGTGCTGGCCACCGACACGCGGGAAGCAGCGGCGGCTCGCCGGTTCTTCACCCGGCCGCTGCAGCACGGATCGCGGCCGGTCGAGGTCACGACCGACAAGGCCCCGGCCTACCTCGGCGTGCTGGCGGAGCTGCTGCCGGCGGCCCGGCACGTCACCGAACAATACGGTAATAACCGGGTCGAAGCCGATCACGGCCGGCTCAAGGCTCGGCTACGCCCAATGCGCGGGCTGAAACGCCTCGCCACCGCCGCCGTGATCGCCGCCGGCCACGACCTCATTCAGAACATCCGCCGAGGACACTACGAACTCGCCGTCGACGCCTCACCCGCCCCTCCGGCTGATGACGGCGTTCGGTGAGCTCGCCCGGGCGATCTGAATCGCCGCAGCTCGGACGAGCCGCGCCTGGCCACGGCGAACGCAACACCGCCGGGTGAACCGCTGTACCCAGCGGAACACGGTGACGTGGTCGACGTCGATGCCCCGCTCAACCAGCAGTTCCTCGACATCGCGGTAGGAAAGGCCGTAGCGCAGGTATCACCGGACCGCCACCGTGATCACTTCAGCCGGGAACTGAAACCCGGCGAACGCGGACCTCTGGATCGTCAGACCAGCGGCTCGGTGTCGAAGCATCGTGACAGCGTGCCCCACTGCGTCGTCCGCCCGTGCAACAGCGCCCCTCTGCATCCTAGGAGCCACCGTGCCGAACTGGGCGATACGGCGTCGCACGGGAAGGGGGCGCGCTCCCCGTGTCCCATCGTGTGCTTGCCAATTGCCTTTCCGCGAACGTAATCAGATCAAAGACATCCATCGCAAGGTATCCGCCGGTCCGCCGGTCGATCCGTCGTTTGGTGAGGACACGCGCGTCCGCAAGTTCCTCAAGCGCCGCGAGCGCCGCAGGTCGGGAGACATCGAACAGCCGCATCACACTCGCTGTAGTGAGCACCGGGTGTTCCGGCAGAGTCTGCAGAATACGAGAGATCGCCGAGTCCACACGAGGCGTCTCTCGAACGTTCTGCTCGCGACGCCTCGTTGCCACGTCCTGCTCCCATCGGCCCCGAAGGTCGTCGAGACTCGCTGCAAAATTTTCGGCTTGCGTTACCGCAATGCGGACCGCGCGCAGGAAAACCCTGAGCCACTCCGAAACGCCGCGCGCGCCCTGCTCCCCGGTGGCAGAACCGGTGTAACGGTAGTCCGTCAGTCCTTTCACGTACTCCTGTGAACGGGTGAGCAGAACTGGGCTTACAGGAAGGACGGCGTTACGTGTAAGTCCTCGACGAACGAGGACAGTATGCATCAAGGCCCTCCCGACGCGCCCATTGCCGTCCCTAAACGGGTGGATCGTCTCGAATTGCGCGTGGACCAACCCCGCCTGAATGAGGGGAGCATGGAGCCCGCCGTTCATGTACTCCACCAGGTCGACCATCAGATCTTCCACAAGCTGGGGCGCCGGGGGCACGAACTCCGCAGTTAGCGGATGGTAGTCGGAGCCGCCAATCCAGTTCTGGACATTCCGGATGCCCCGCAGCGACGGCTCGTCCGCCAGCAGCAGTGCTTGCAGTTGCTCGACGCCGACGATGGTCAACCTCTCTTCCTGCGCGAGTTGGTACGTCGCCCGCCTCAGTGCGTTAATGTTGGCGGCCACTCTCTTCGCAGTGCGGTTAACGCTTTCGGCTGTCAAGGACTCCTCTTCGGCGATTTCAGCCAGGCCAACCTGTTGGGGGGAAACCTGAAGGCCCTCTATGCGTGATGACGCAATAGCCTCCGAGCGAAGCAAGAAGCGCGCAAGACCCTCAAGCCCTTGGGCTCCAGGGCGTTCCCCGAGCTTGCGCACTGAATCCTCCACCCGCCACGCTAGCTCAGAGACATCTGCCGACAGCGCGAGCGGGCGCTCCATCAGAAGGTCTGGCTGGTATGTCTGATATGTCCCACTCCGTCTATCAGCATAGCTAGGCGCGTTCGGCCTGGGCGTCCACTCGGCGCTCTGCCAGTCGGCCATCAGACTCCACGGTGACATCGTCGCTAGCCTTCACCTACAAGGCGTTCTGCGAAAGGTTAGACCCCTATCCTTACAGACGATGGACACATGCTCAAGGAAAGCCGCGAACGGTCGCAGGTGCTGCGGCCGTCGTAGCGGACGTCGATGTCGGTCAGGTCGCCTTTCGGTAGTGGGGTTGAGGACAGCCGGAACGGAAGAGCCATCGGTCGGCGCTGTGTGCTCGCCGGTCCATGGAGCGTGCCCGAACATTTGTGCGACGCTCGCGGTGGGCTGGACGTCGCGGGAGGCTTGGCGTGGTGGTTCGCAGCGTGCCGCGGGTGCAGCTGCTGGTCCCGCCGCTGCTGCCGTGGATCAGGCCGGCGGAGAGCCGGGGCCGGTGGGCGTGCGCGGGGCGGACCGAGCCGGGGCCGGAGGAGCTGGTGCTGCGGACGGCCGGGGTGGCCTCCGAGCAGGTGCAGCGGGCGCCGGGTGAGGGGTACCGGGGGTGCCGGCGCCACACCGGTTCGGTCACGACCTGGTCCGGGAGACCGCCCGGATCGAGCTGCCCACCGTCGCCCGGCTGGAGCTGCACCGGCGGATGGCCGACTACCTGATCGGCCGCGCCGACGTCCACGCCCGGCTGTCCGAGGTCGCCTTCCACTGCCTGGAGGCGCTGCCGGCCGGCGAGGCGACCCTCGCGGTCACCTGGGGCGAGCGCGCGGCCGACCAGGCGATGGTCCAGTTGGCCTGGGAGCAGGCCGCGGAGATGTACGGCCGGGTGATGATCGCCGCCGACGGTGCCGACCTGGCCGCGGCCGACCGGGGCCGGCTGCTGCTTGGCCGGGCCCGGGCCCAGGTGCGGGCGTACGAGGTGCGGGCGGCCCAGGAGTCGGTGCTCGCCGTGGCCGAGACTGCCCGCCGCGCGGTCATCGCCGGGCCCGTCACCGCCGCGTGCGGCAGCGCCGGCCAAGCCCGACACTCCGCGTCATGACCGGCATTATCCATCACCGACGAGCTTCCGCCGGGTACTGCTGGCTCGCCACCCGAACCTGGCTGCGGGCGTGTCACGGCTCGCGGCGGACGCGGATCCGGCCCGTCACTGTGGCAGGGACGACCCGGTTCGGCGGGCGTAGAGGTATGCGACGCGGTCGAGCCGTCACCGCGGGCTGGACAGGTATCCGGCCGCGGGCAGAGCGGCGCTCGTGCTGAAGTCGCCGCGTGTGGACTCGTCGCGCCCCGGGTCGCTGCGCCCCTGCGCGGGCGTCGCGGATCGTGCGGCGGTCGTCGACGGGCGAGTCGACATGGCCGACAGCGACGGCAGCGGTGGCGGGGCGGCGACGTCGATGGCTCCGACGGCTTCGGAACTGTCCACTGTGGTCAGTGCGACCTCCGCGCTGACCCTCCCCTCGACCGCGGCGCCGACGTCGATCCGGTCGGAGCAGTGACTCGGCCGTGGCCGGAACCACACGCCCCATTCGTGCCGGACTCCGTCGATCACCATGTCGAAGGCCGGCTCGAGCACCGGCTCGGGACCGACGGCCCGCCGGCATTCGGCGACGAAGCCGCGGACGGTGCGCACGTCCAGCCCGCGACCGGGACCTGCGACGAACCGGCGTACCGCAGCCTCGTCCTCCGCCGCGCGGCTGGCATCGAGATCGGCCCAGTCGGCGGGGAAGAATTCGTCGTCCATTAGTCGATCTCCAAGCGGAGCGGCGGCACTGGTCACCCCTACCGACGGTCGTCGGCGGACCTCGGTTCGAAGCGCGCCGAACCCAGAGGACTGAACGCGGCGACGCGCGTGTGATCACAGGTCGGCGGGGAGCAGGAGGCGCAGGTCCTGGGTGGTGGCGGTCGGCAGGGTGGCCAGCCGGCCTGCCTGGCGCGTCACCATGCCGTCCAGCACCTTGCGGGCGTAGCGGCCGTTGCCGAACGCCTCGCCGCGCGGGGTCGCCTCGAAATGCGCGAGCAGGGCGGCACGGGTGGCCGGCGCGATCTCGTACCCGCCGACGCCAGCATGCTGCTCGACGATGGTGAGCAGTTCCGCCGGCGAGTAGTTCTCGAACTCGACGCGGTGCGAGAAGCGGGACGCGAGGCCCGGGTTGACGGCGAGGAACCTATCCATCTCGCCCGAGTAGCCAGCGGCGATCACGACGACCTCGTCGCGGTGGTCCTCCATCAGCTTGACCAGGGTGTCGATCGCCTCCCGGCCGAAATCGTTGCCCGAGCCGGTCGGCGGCGCCAGGGCGTAGGCCTCATCGATGAACAGGACGCCGCCGCGGGCGCGGTCGAAGGCCTCGCGGGTGCGGTGCGCGGTGTGGCCGACGTACTCGCCGACCAGGTCGGCGCGGGCGACCTCGACGAGTTGGCCGGCGGTGAGCACTCCGAGCGCGGTCAGCAACTGGCCGTACAGCCGGGCGACGGTCGTCTTGCCGGTCCCGGGCGCCCCCGAGAAGATCAGGTGCCGGGAGAGCGAGCGCACCGGCAGCCCGGCCTCCTGGCGGCGGCGCGCGGCACCGAGCAGGTTGACCACGTCCGCGACCTCGCGCTTTACCGAGGCGAGGCCGACCATCGACTCCAACCGGCCCATCAGGGTCGCGAGATCGGCGCCCTCGCCGGGTCGAGCAGCAGGAGACGGGGCTCGAGTGCCGACGTCCTCCGGCAGCAACCGCGTCACGTCGGCGGCCGTCGGGTTCGGCAGCCGAGCCACCCGTTCGGCCTGCCGGCCGATCATCTCCTCGAACAGCTTGCGCGCCTCGCGGCCGTTGGCGAACGTGTCGTCCCGCGCCATCCGGTCGAAGTACGCGCGCACGGCGGCCGCGGCGTCGGCGCCCAACTCGTAGTGATGTTTGCGGCACAACCCACCGACGATGGTGGCCAACTCGTCGGCCGCGTAGTTCTCGAACTGGACGGTACGGCTGAACCGCGAGGCCAGCCCCGGGTTCGAGCCGAGGAAGCCGCGCATCTGCTGGTCGTAGCCGGCGACGATCACCACGACGTCGTCGCGGTGGTCTTCCATCAGCTTGAGCAGCGTGTCGATGGCTTCCTGGCCGAAGTTCGCGCCGCCGCCGGACTCCGCGGCCAGGGTGTATGCCTCGTCGATGAACAGGACGCCGCCCAGCGCCTGCTGGAACTTCTCGGTCGTCTTGATCGCGGTCGCGCCGACGTACTGCGCCACCAGGTCGGCCCGGGCGACCTCGACCACGTGCCCCTCACGCAGCACGCCCAACGCCGCGAGGATCTTCCCGTACAGCCGGGCGATCGTGGTCTTGCCGGTGCCGGGCGGTCCGGCGAACACCAGGTGCCGGCCCATCGGCGGCGCCGGCAGCCCCATCTCGATCCGCCGCTGCGCCATCTGGTTGAGGCTGACCAGCGTGCCGACCTCCTGCTTCACGCCGGCGAGCCCGACCAGCGAGTTCAGTTCGGCGAGCAACTGGTCGATCGCGGCGACATCCATCGCCGGCCGCATGACGCTGGAGCCGGCACCCGACGCGCCGGCCAGCGCCGCACAACGGCCGTTCTGCGCGGCGTTGCCGCTGCTGACCAGGCCCTCGACCAGCAGGTGGGAGCTTTCGACGGTGAGCCGGACGTCCTGGCCCGCGTTGTCGCGGACGGTGCAGTCCCGGATCGTGACGTGGTCGGCGGTCTCCACCCGCATGCCGTCGCCGTCGTTGCCGAACACCTCGCAGCCGGTCAGCGTCCCGGTCGCGCCGGCGCCGAGTCGCACGCCGGCCTCGCTGGACCCGTGCACCCGGCACCGGGTGGCCGCGACGTCGCCCTTCTCGGCGACCGTGATCCCGGCCGACACCGCATCGCCGCTGGCGCCCACCCGCAGCCCGGCCTGCATCGCGCCGGCCACCTCGGACTGCTCGACCCGGGCGCGGCCGGCCTCGACGGCGATGCCGTGCCCACGGCAGTCTGCGACCGTGAGCCGCCGCAGCAGCGGGTTGCCGCCGCCGCTGACCAGCACCCCGTCGGAACGGCCGTCGCGGATCTCCAGCCTCTCGAACGTCCCGGACGCCCGGTCGGTCACCATGACCGCGGCGTCGGTGCAGCGGCGGAGCAGGCCGCCGGTGAAGGCAGGGTCGCTGCCCTCGGCGAGCCAGAAGCCGGAGGCGGCCGCCTCGGTGACCGAGCAGTCGTCGTACGTCCCGCGCGAGTTGCCCACGACCTGGATGCCGCTGCCGCGGGTGCGGGTCACCGCGGCGCGGCGGACCCGCGGGTCTGAACCGCCCTCGACGAGGATGCCGGCGCCGGACGTGTCGGCGATCTCGCAGTCCTCCAGCACCGGCCGGGCGCCGGATGCGACGAACACACCGGTGTCGGCGATGTCCTCGACCCGGCACTCGCGCACCTGCGTGACGCTCTGCTTGTCCAGCGCGATCGCCGGGCCGCCGGTGCCTGTGATCGTGCAGCCGGTGACGGTGCCGCGGGCCTTCTCGGTGCCGTACACGCCGTTGCCACGAACGTCGCGGATCGTGCAGTCGCGCAGGACCGGGTTCGCACCGGACCGGATCACCACCGCCGACGAGCCGACCTGCTCGACCACGGTGTGCTCGATCGTGCCGGTGGCCTCGTCCATCATCAGGATCCCAGCACCGCCCGGATTCTCAACGCGGCAGTCGCGCATGGACAGATCCGCACCGGCCCGGACGAACACCGCCGCGCCGGACCGCGCGGAGACCTCGCACTGGTCCAGGCGCAGCCTGCCCACACCGGCGTCCACGGTGGCCCGGTCCTCGTCGGCGTTCCGCAGCACGAGACCGTCCAACGTGGCCGACTCGGTCGCCATGACTATCGCGCTGCCGGTCTCCGCCTCGATCACCACGCTGCCCCGGCGGTCCTCGGCCATGATGGTCACCGGGACTTTGATGATCACGGTCTCCTGATACGTGCCGGGGAACACGCTGATGGTCCAGCCGGGTTCGGCCTCCGCCAGGGCGGCACCGATCGAGCGATGCCCGTCCGGCCCTGCCCGCGCAACCGTCAGTACCCGTCGACCCATGCCACCTGCTCCTCCCACTTCCTCTCATCGACGGCTGGAGGCCGCGGAGCGTTCGATCAGCCGGGCCCCAGCGTTGCCGCGAGTCAACAGCCGAGGGCAGGGCGCCCCGCCCGAGGCGATCGCCTGGCGCAGCATCGCCGGCACCGCGATCGCGTCCGAGCCAGCCGGCCGGCCGGGGTGACCGCCGAGCCGTCCGGGGACCAGCACCGCGAAGGTCAGCCGTCTGCACCGGGTGGGGTTCCGGGAAGCGGCCACAAGCGTTGATCGCGCGGACCAACCACGAGCCAGCCGAGCGCCGGCTCGCCCGCCGGAACGTCTCATCGACGTGCTCACCGCCTGGCTTGGCCCGGCGTAAAGTCTGATGCTGTGGATCACGGTGCAGGAGTTGTGCCGCCGACCACGGGTCCGACGTGGAAACACGACGCCGGAATGCCTCTGGTCGGGCGCGACCACGACATCGAACTGGTGCGTTCGTTCGTCGATCATGCCACCGCTCACGGCGATGCTCTCCTGCTGTCTGGCGACGCGGGTGTCGGCAAGACTGCGCTGCTGGACGCGGCGGCCGCGTATGCGGCGGCGATCGACGCTCAGGTGGTGAGGGCTTCTGGTGCCCAGTTCGAGGCGAGTGTGAGCTTCGCCGGTCTGCACCAGCTTCTGTACCCGCTGCTTGGCCACCTTCCCCAGCTGAGCGAGCCGCAGCGCGCCGCTCTAGCCGGTGCGCTCGGCCTGGCAGAGGGGCCGCAGTCGGACCGGCTGATTGTGTCCGGCGCGGCTTTGGGGATCTTGATGCATGCGGCGGCCACCGCCCCGCTGGTGCTGATCGTCGACGATCTACCGTGGCTCGACCAGGTCAGCGGCACGGTCCTCGTTTTCATCGCCCGCCGGCTCACGGGGCACCGCATCGGGTTTCTCGCCTCGTCGCGCAAGGACGACGGAGGCTTCTTCGACCGCTCAGGCATACGCGCACATGACCTGGAACCGCTGTCCGAAGCGGCGTCCAAGGTTCTGTTGACCAGCCACTACCCGGCTCTCACGTCGCGTGTGCAGCAACGGCTGCTCGCGGAGGCCCGGGGCAATCCACTCGCGCTGTTGGAGCTCCCCGCGGCGCTCAGCCAGGCACCGCCGGCCGCAGCCGGCACTCTGCCCGCAACATTGCCCCTGACCCGGCGCTTGCAACAGGTCTTCGCCGGCCGCATACAGGGCCTTCCGGAGCCGACGCGGCACGTGTTGTTGCTGGCGGTGTTGGACGGCAGCGGCGATCTTCGCATCCTGCGCACCGACGGCTCACGGGCGGAGGTCGACGACCTCGCGCCGGCCGAACGGACACGGCTGGTGTCCATCGACCGAGCCGCTGCCCGACTCTCGTTTCGTCATCCGCTCATCCGCTCGGCCGTCGTCGAGTTGTCCAGCAGCGATGAACGCCGCCAGCTGCACCGGCTGCTCGCTGAGCGTCGTGACGGGGAGCCGCAGCGACGTGCCTGGCACCTGGCCGAAGCTGCGACGGGCCCGGACGAGCAGGTCGCGGCGTTGCTGCAAGAGGTCGCGCATACCAACCTGTTCCGCGGCGACTCGGTCGGGGCGATCACCGAGCTGCTGCGTGCCGCCGACTTGAGCCCCGGCGGCGCCGAGCGCGCCGACCGGCTGGCGGAGGCGGCGTACCTCGGCGCGATCGTCACCGGTGACCTGCGCAGTGTGCCGACCCTGATGGACGCGGCCCGGCGGGCCGACCCTCAGTACGGTGGCGCGCTCGCCGGAGCCGTCGCGGGCGCGTACCACCTGCTCAACGAGAACGGCGATGTCGACAACGCCCACCGGTTGCTCACCGGGGCGATCGAAACGCTGGCCGAACCCGGCGACGCGCGCAACAAGACGCTCATCGAGGCGCTGTACACCCTGCTGATGGTCGCTTTCTTCGGCGGACGGCCCGAGCTGTGGCCGGCATTCCACACGGCCGTCGACCGGCTCGAGCCGAGGCCGCCGCAACTGCTGGCCATCCTCAGCCGGACGTTCAGCGATCCCGCCCATTTGGCCCTTCCCGTCCTCGACCGGCTCGACGGCGCCATCGCCCGCCTGCGCGACCAGGCCAGCCCAGCCCGCATCGTGCGCACCGCGATCGCCGCGAGCTATCTCGACCGCATCGGTGACTGCCGGGACCCGTTGTGGCGGACGGTACGCCACGGTCGCGAAGGCGGTGCGGTTACCTCAGCGATCGAGGCGCTGTTCCTGCTCGGCAACGATGCCTACTTCGCTGGTCGATGGGACGAATTGTTGACGGTGACCGAGGAAGGCCTCACCTTGTGTGAGGCCCACAACTATCAGCTCATCAGACGGCATGGCCTGTTCCTGCGCGCGCTTGTCGCCAGCGCCCGCGGCGATCATGACACGAGCCGCGCACTGACCGACGAGATGGCTCATTGGGCGGCCCCCCGACGCGTGGGCGCCGTCACCATCTACGCCTCGCACATCAGGACGCTCGACGCCCTGGCGCGAGGCGACTTCGACACCGCCTACCGCCATGCGACCGCCGTCAGCCCGGCCGGTCAACTCGCCTCACACGCCCCCAACGCGCTGTGGCTGATCATGGAGTTGGTCGAGGCCGCCGCCCGCTCCGGTCGGCCGCGCGACGCAGCTGCCCATGTCCAAGCCGTCCGCGACGCGCGCATCGCCGAACTGTCGTCCCGACTGGCGCTCACCGTCGCCGGGGCGGCGGCGATGGCGGCATCCGACAACGATCACCGCGACCTGTTCGAATACGCTCTGCGCACGCCGGATGCCGACCGGTGGCCATTCGACCTGGCCCGCGTCCAGTTGGCCTACGGCGAACGGCTGCGGCGCACCAAGTCGCCGGCCGCGGCGCGTGAGCAGCTCAGCGCAGCCATGGAAGCCTTCGAGCAACTGCGCGCCCAGCCCTGGGTCACCCGGGCCGCCAACGAGTTGCGGGCAACCGGAGCGCACCGCGAACGGCCGTACCGACCGGAGATAGCCGCGCTTACCCCGCAACAGCGCCAGATCGCGCAACTCGCGGCAACCGGGCTGACCAACAAGCAAATCGGCGAGCGGCTGTTCCTGTCCTCACGCACAGTCAGCTACCACCTGTACCAGATCTTCCCCAAGCTGGGCGTCACCTCGCGCGCCGCCCTGCGCGACGCGCTGCTGCCACCGACGCAGGACGCCGATCCACCGCTGCCGGGATGACCAGTCATCTGACCGAGGCCCCGGCCTGCGTCGCGCCGGCCACCTCGGACTGCTCGACCCGGGCGCGGCCGGCCTCGACGGCGATGCCGTGCCCACGGCAGTCTGCGACCGTGAGCCGCCGCAGCAGCGGGTTGCCGCCGCCGCTGACCAGCACTGAGCGCGCCCATCCGGAACACGCGGTCGGTTGTGCCGGCACTTCACGATCAGTTCTGCGAGGGCTCGTCTCCGCTGGTTGGCACGATGTGTTGTGCCGCGAGTGCGTCGCGGAGTGCGGCCCGGGACGTAACTCCGAGCTTCGGGAAGAGCTGATACAGGTGCGTAGCGACTGTGCGAGGCGAAAGGAAGAGCCGTTCAGCAATCTGCTTGTTGGACAAGCCGGAGGCCGCGAGCATGGCGATCTCTCGCTGCTGGGGGGTGAGCGTCGGCAGGCCGATGGCGTCGGCCTGTCCGACCGGCAGACCAGTGGCGCGCAGCTCGTTTACGGCCCGTGCGGCCCACGGTCGGGCGCCGAGACGTTGGAACGTTTCGAGCGCGGCGGTGAACTGTTCACGCGCGCTCGCGGTGACCTTGAGCCGACGCAAGCGCTCGCCGTAGGCGAGTTGTATCCGAGCCAGGTCGAACGGCCACTGGTCGGTGCCCGGAATAGCGAGGGCCCTCTCGAACAGTTCGCTGCCTTGACGGCCGAGCGCGGCGATGGCTGCCGACCCGGCGGTGATCAAGGCGAGTCGTGGGGAGATCGCTGCGATGCCGGCCTCGTGCGCCGCGGCGGCGTGGGCTGCCGCCTCGGCCGCCCGGCCGCTGCGCACCGCCGCCTCGGTGAGGTCCATGATAAGCCACAAAGCATGCGGGACGTGGGAGGCCAGGATTCCCGGCGGACTCACTGCGGAAGCGTGCTGGTAGGCGTTTTCGTAGTCACCCCGTCCCAGTGCCGAGAGCGCCTTGGCGTGCGCTGCGTAGGCCCGGACCGACCCCACCCTCCGAGGTGCTGCCCACCGGGTCATCTCGTCGGTCAGGGTATTTACCTGGCTGTCGTTACCCCGCGCAGCGGCGACCATAGCCTGCAGGAACAGACCCGGCCACATCAGCATTCGGTACTGATGGGTGTCGCACAGGCTCAGGCCTTCCTCGCACACCCGCGCCACGGTGTCCCACTCCCCCGCCAGGAGGCCGTCGTTACCGAGCAGGAACAGCGCGTCGATCGCTGAAGTGATGGCACCGCCGTGCCGGCCGTCCCGAACTACCCGCCACAGCGCTTCCCGACACCTGGGGAGCCGGTCGACGTACGCGGCTGCGATGCCAATCCGCACGATTGCGATGGGGTCAGTCTCGTCGCGCAGGCCCGCGACGAGGGCGTCGAGCCGGTCCAGGACCGGCGCCGCCGTGCGGGCCGGATCTGAGAATGTCTTGCTCAGCACGGCGAGAGTCTCCGGCGGCTGCGGCGTGACCCTAGCAAGCGCCGCGTCGAAGGGTTCCCACAGCTCGGAGCGCCCGCCGAAGAAGCACACCAGCAGTAGGGTGAACAGCGCATCCATGAGGATGCCGTCGTGTGCGTCGTACGGCCCGGACATCACGTCGATCGCGCCGACGAGCAGGCGGTGGGCGGTGTCGATGTCACCATCGCCGTTGAGCAGGTGGGCGGAGGCCGCGACCGCGGCAGCCAGCGATCCGGCTCCGGGGTCCGCCCGGCGTGCTTCTTCGAGCAGTCGCGGCACGCTGCGCAGGTCACCGGTGACGTCTGCGCCCAGGTACGCAGCCATGGCCAGCCGGCGGCTTCGGTCGGACCCAGCGGGACTCAGGTCGGCGGCGCGAAGCAACGCGGCGATGGCGCCGACCGCGTCGCCGCGGCGCAACGTCAGATGCGCCGCCCGCTCCAGCAGGGTGGCGACTTCTTCGTCCGGCTCGAGTGCCGCCCCAGCCAGGTGCCAGGCGCGCCGCTCAGGTTGGTCCATCAGCAGCCCGGCCAGCACTTCGTGGGCGCGGCGGCGGTCGTCGCTGGTCGAGAGTTCGAAGAGAGCGGACCTGGTCAGCGAATGGCGGAACTCCAGGCGCCCGGCGCGTCCATCGACATGCACCAACCGTGCCCGTTCCGCTGGCGCGAGATCCTCGATCCCGCGCCGCCCGACAGCGCCGCTAAGGACGCCGAGGTCCCCGGTACCGTCCAGCACGGCGAGCAGCAGAAGGTAACGCGTCGCGGGAGGAAGATTGCCGAGCCGCTCCGCGAACAGCGCCTGGAGTCGTCGGCCGAGTGGCAGGAACGTGGGCAGCGTTCCCGATGCGTTGCGTTGTAGGCTGGGGAGGGCCACCGGAAGCTCCAGCAGCGCTAGGGGGTTCCCCTGGGCTTCTGCCAGCAGTCGCTCGCGGGCCCGCGGCGCCAGCGCAGGAAAGCGGTCCTGCAGCAGGAGCGTCGCCGACGCGTGGTCGAGCCGCTTCAGCTCATACTCAGGAAGGCCGCCCCGTTCCAGGAAGGTCTTCTCGCCCGATCGCGACGCGGCAAGGAGCCCGACCCGGCTGCCGGCGAGGCGGCGAGCGACCAACCCCAGCACGACGGCGGACGCCCGGTCAAGCCACTGCACGTCGTCGAGGATCAGCAGCACCGGGCGAGTCGTCGCAGCGTGACGGAGCAAGGCAAGCGCCGCATTGGACACCGCCAACGGCTCCGGGGACGAGCCATCGCTCAGGCCCAGCGCGACGCTGAGCGCCCGCTCGTGGACCGCGGTCAGCTGCCGGAGTCCCGCGAGGACGGGATAGAGGACCTGGTTGAGCCCTGCGAAGCTCAGATTAACCTCAAACTCCGCACCGCTACCGCGCAGCCCCTGGGCACCAACTGCAACGGCATACCGCGCAGCCGCCTGCAACAGGACGGTCTTGCCGACGCCAGCTTCACCCGACAGGAGTAACGCGCCACCATTCTCGGAGGCTTGGTCGATGAACGAGCGAATCCGATCGAGATCCGCGTCACGTCCGATCAGCCTCTCGGCGCGGCCGGGAGGATCGCCGTCATCCACCAGGTCTCCTCGGGAGGGCAACGCCCGTCATTCCATCATCATAGGCGCCGACCGCTTCAGTCGCGGTTACAGCAGCCACCGCACGGACATTGGCCTGGGCGCCAGCATGCTGAACTGCGACCCGCCGAACCACACATGGTTGCGTCAACTGGTGGCACAGGTCTTCACGAAAGCCCGGACCGAGGCACTGCGGCCTCGCGTCACGGGGATCGCAGAAGTCGCAGGCGTACGGCCTTGCGCTGTGTTCTGGCGGCGAGGACGTAGTCAGCCGGGACAACCGGCACATCCGGGCTGACCCCCGGGGCACGTACGAGTTGCTCGTGCCTCTCGCTGGCGCCGGCTGGGTGGAGCAGGGACCAACACCACCGCGCCCGCGCTAGGCTGGCCAGCGTCAGCGTGGCGGCATGAAAGTTGGCGGTCGGCCAGGACGCCGTGGCGGCCACCGGCAGCGGCCGGCCAATACTAGTCATCTGACTGAATCCGGCTCTCACCGCACCGGGCTAGCGTCTCCGACTGACCACACAGTCAAGCTTCGGCGTCCCGGCCGACCAAGCCGGCAGACACCGTCCCAGTCACCCCACCAGCGTCCACTCCGGCACGGCCCGGCGGGCGGCCGTACCCGGATGTTGACCCTGCCGAGCACACGGATGCCGTGCCGACGACGGCGGCGTACCCGGATGTTCGCCCGGGGCCGGTGGCCGAGGCTGGACGGTGCCAGGGGGACGAGAGAGGACGGTACCGGCATGGACGCCGCACCAGCCCAGATCAGCACCGAGGAGCCGGGCGAGCCCGCCGGCACCCGCCGGCACGCCGCGCTGCTCGAGCTGTACGCCCGGCACGCCGGCGCGGTGCACTCGCGGGTCCGGCGGATGTTGCGCGACCCCGAACACGCCGAGGACGTCGTGCAGGAGACGCTGGTACGGGCCTGGCGCAACCTGGACCGGATGCCGCCCGGCGAGGACGGCGCCCGCCGCTGGCTGCTGCGAGTCGCCCGCAACCTGGCCATCGACCACATGCGCGCGCGGCGGGCCCGGCCGGCCGAGGTCGCCGAGTCGGCCGGCTGGGACACCTGCACCACCGATCACTCCGAGGCGGTGATCGACCGGGTGTACGTTCAGCGCGCGCTGCGCCGGCTCAGCCCCGAGCACCGCGCCGTCCTCACCGAGGTATACCTCAACGGCCGGACCGCGCAGGAGGCCGCCGCCATCCTCAACATCCCCGTCGGCACCGTCAAGTCACGCGTCTTCTACGCCCTGCGCCTGCTCCGCACCCAGCTGCAACCCACCCACGCCGATCCGTCCTGAACCTCGCGCGCGGCAGCCGGGCGCCGAGAATCGGCGCTAACCGGCCTTCCCGGCATGCCGGGTCGCCCTACGGGACTCCGAACGTCGTCTGCCATCCCGTTCTCGCCGTCGGACGTCCTACGGAGCTCCGTAGCGACACGTTTGGGTGCTATCGTCATCATTGGGCGGCATCGTCGGCAATACGGTCGCGCACCGAGCGCAAACCCTTCGCCATCGACTCCGGGAGGTTTCATGCGCGTTCGTGTTCGGTGTGTTCGGCTGCGGGTGCTGGCGGCGGGCGTCGTGGCCTGTCTGGGGCTAGCGGCGGTGTGCACGCCTGCCGCGGCGGATGAGTCACATTTCACCGAGTTCCCGTTGCCGGCGCCGGCCAGCCTTCCCGCGCACATTACGATCGGCCCGGACCTCGCCCAATGGCTGGTCGAGTCGGCCGGTAACAAGGTGGCGCGCATCGATCGTCGCGGGCGTGTCACCGAGTTCGCCGTGCCGACCCCGCAAGCTGTGCCGCACGACATCGTGGCAGGGCCGGACGGGGCGCTGTGGTTCACCGAGACCGTCGCGAACAAGATCGGACGGGTCACCCTCGACGGAGCTTTCGCCGAGTACCCGACGCCGACCGCCGGCAGCAACCCGGTCGGCATCACACCAGGTCCGGACGGTGCGCTGTGGTTCACGGAATTTACCTCGAACAAGATCGGTCGGATCAGCCGCAGCGGCCAGATCACCGAGTTCCCGGTCCCGACGGCCGGCAGCGGTCCGGACAACATCACCACCGGTCTCGACGGTGCGCTGTGGTTCACGGAGTTCAACTCGAACAAGATCGGTCGGATCAGCCGCAGCGGCCAGATCACCGAGTTCCCGGTGCCGACGGCGGCCAGCCAGCCGGAAGGGATCACGGTCGGCTGGGACGGGGCGCTCTGGTTCACCGAGCGCGCCGGCAACAAGATCGGGCGGATCACGGTCGGCGGCGCGGTCAGCGAGTTTGCCGTGCCCACCGCCGGTAGCGCCACCGCGCAGATAGCGGCCGGGCCGGATGGCGCCATGTGGTTCACGGAGAGCGCGACGAACAAGCTCGGCCGTATCACCGTCAGCGGAAAGATCAGAGAATTCACGATACCCACCCCGAACAGCCACCCGTTCTCGCTGTCCAGCGGGCGCGGCGGATTGTGGTTCACGGAAGTCGCGGCCAACCAGGTCGGCCGGTTCGACGTGTTCGGCTGACCGACCCGGCGGCAACGCGCCACGATCGGGTCGACGGGTTCGGTGTATGCGGCGCCGGTTTTGTGCACGGACACGTCGAGCAGGCAGACGGCGTCGTCGGCGAGGACGTCGGTTGAGTCGCCGGGTCCGGTGCCGCTCCGCGACTTGGTAGCGGCGCCGGACGCGGCAGCGCTGAACCCGCCGTTCGGTCCTCAGGTAGACATGGCCAGGAAGCCGCCGTGGCGGTCAGTAGCGGAGGCCGGGGAATTCGTCGCGGGCGCGGTCCCACTGCGCGATCCATTCGTCGGGCAGCGCCGGCGCGGTGCTCCACTGCTGCGGGACGCCGAAAGCCCGGACGGCCCGCCGGCGCAGGTCACCGCCCGCGGCGGCGCTGGTGAAGTGCAGGTACTCCCCCCAGTTCATGCCCCGGGCGTACCGGATGCCCGACCGGTCGCGGGGGAAGTGGGTGGCGAGCAACCGGAAGAACGCGACCATGGTCGACGGTCCGTGCGCGTCGATCCACATCGGGTGGAACCAGTCCCGGAACCACGCGGTTCCCGGCCGGGGGAAGTCGTCGGACCCCTGTAGCATCCCGTTACGGAACGGCACCGCGTCGCGGACGCCCAGGGCCGCGTAGACGTCGTGGATAAAGAACTCCGCCCACTTGCTGTCGCCCCACAGCGGGTACGCGGGGGAGCCGCTGACGCCGTTGCTCTCGCCCTCGACGAGGTGACTGATCTCGTGAGTGGTGACCTCGTAGATGCCGGGGCGCGGGTGCCAGGAACCGTCCCCGACGTCGATCACGTTGCGGTAGCCCTTGACCGGGTCGGTGCGGCCGACCGCGTGACCGCCATAGTGGCGGCCCTGGTGGAAGATCGCGTAGACGCGCGGGT
>WNGI01001660.1_pt1 | contig 18779 bp, 12 predicted proteins | sample 5400621 | NCBI WGS metagenome assembly WNGI01 (sample SAMN13153374, study PRJNA577476) | soil metagenome | isolation source: 20 cm soil or saprolite under Garry oak tree replicate 1 | place: USA:California | collected 2016-06-15
GTCTCGAAGTCGAGAAACCCCAGCTTGCAATCGAACGGTTCAAGAGCCTGTCCAAGTGTGGCTTCAACGACGAGCCGGTCCGCTTTGATCGCGCGGATCTGGCGCTTCTGCGTGACGTTGAGCTTCTGGGTGGCAGGAAGGTCCGAGATCCGGTTCACGCCGGTCAGCAGGAAGTCGCAGCCCTTCTTGGGTCCGATGTTGTAGAGCCGCATGATGTGATCGGGATCTTTGGGCCAGCAGCGCGCCATGAACGGACACTCGTGCGGCTCGTGGCACTGCCGGCCGATCGGCACATCGGGCAGCGGGCCGTCGAGCATCGCGAGCTGCGCATCGATTTCCCAGCCGACTTTGTTGAGGAGCGGCTGCACCGCTGCGGTCACATCGGTGCGCTCGAAGAGGTTCGACAGGTCCGGGAAATGGCATTCCTTGTTCAAGTGCATGACGTCCACGCCGGTGATGTGAATGCCGGATCGCGAGAGGACGTGGACCTGCACCGCGGCGTCGGGGAGGTGCTCCTCTTTCTGGGAGGACGACGACTTCACCTCGGTGAGGTGGTAGCCGCCTTCCTGTGGGGTGAGGACGTCGACCGCGACGAATGTGTTGTCGGCGAGGAAGCTGGCTTCGAAGATCGCCGGGGCACCGTCGTCGAGCAGTTTGCGGGTGAGTCTGACGCGCTCGTCGACGGCCTTGTGCGGGAGGTCGATGAGCACGCCGCCCGGGAATTGGCCGCGAGCGAGCGCGCCGACCTGCCGGCCTTGGTCGAATCGGTCTTCGAGCACCTTGTCGGGTTGCAGCTCCACCGCGAGCGGCTCGTGGACTTTCCACCAGAGGAGCTTGTGGCACTGGACGCCGGCGGTATAGCGCGATTTGGAGAGGCGGTGCATGCTGAGAATTTGCGACTGCGATGAGACATCGCAACAACGCCCGTGAACACCAACACCATCTTAGCAGGCTTCAACAACAGCACAGTACACCCGGCTCGCGAGGTTAGCTCGCAGTTGGTCACAAGCGTTGAAACGGGTACCTGCTCGCAACGCACCGATTGAGCCCGGCCAGCCGAATAGCTGATGAACCCCAAGAGGGATCCACGCTCGCCAAGTAACTGGGTTTCCGCGGAACTCGTCACGGACAACCGAGCTGGCGAAACATCGCGGAAGGCATAACCTATACCCCAGGTTCAGGACTCCGCGATCACCACACGTTCGTAAACCCTGGCCAGGTAATCCAATAGATGATCTCCGAATTTGAAGTGGAGAACATTCGTCTGTTCGAAGGACCTGGTTGGCGACTTCGATGCCCCAGAATAACTGTTCTTTGTGGAACGAATAGTTCAGGCAAGTCAACACTACTGAAGGCTTTGCTTGTTCTAAGACAGACACAAGGCATTGGCGAAGGATTCGAGTCACTAGGCGGTGAACTACGTCTGAATGGTCGTCAGGTTGACTTGGGGACGTACGAGTCGTGCGTCTCTCATCGAAAATCCACCAGTGACATGTCAATCGGCATGACCATCGAAGATGTAATTGACGACCTTACACTGCGCCGCCTCCAATTGCTGGGCGCTGGCAGTTCTCCGGATGCCATCTCACCCAGTCGTACTACGAAAATGGTACCCTATTCGCTCAAAGCGCTGTTCCGATTTGGCCTAATCCACGATCCTCGAGTTCGAGAATCAAGATCTAATGATCAGAGTCCATTTCTCAAGGCGGCCCATTTTGAACTTCGCTATAAGGGACAGAGGATTCTCGATTGGGTCCTGAGTCTTACCCCCAGCCCCGCGGGGACCGAGCGGTCGGAAATAAAGTATCGTCTTCAATTACCAGTAAACTTTTTCCGGTCGTTGGGGATGCAGAGAATCGACGTCAAGATCAAAGAGACAGATCAATACGCCATCTTCGAGACTTACCTGAAGGGATTACTGCCTCAAGGTATCCTGGGAAGGATAAAGAAAGACGAAAAGGGCCGTTCGGCGCAGGCTCCGAGAAGGCAATACAGCATCTGGCCTATCCCACATCCTCTCGATGGCGCATTCATCGACTTCCAAGGAGCCCTGGCAGGGATTCACTATCTAGGACCGCTTAGGACGGCAGCGGAACGTTTTTATATCGCGCAATCAGCAACTGATCCGGGTATGGATTCAGCTGGCGAGTTTCTCCCCTATGTACTCCGCGACCGGCGCGACAGCCCCGTCGTTTTTTGTGCTCCCGGAACCGCTGGTACAACGACAGAGTCATTCCAACGTGCGCTTGATATCTGGTTATCCTACATCCGCACGGGGCAGAAACCATCTAGCAGAGCAGCTGCTGGGGAGATTTCGTTAGAGAGCACAAAAGGGGTTCTTGTAGAGGTGGGCGTTCGATCACCGGGCGGGGAAGCCCATTCTCTTGTAGACTCTGGCTTCGGGTATTCGCAAGTAATGCCAATTCTCGCGCGCGGTCTTCTGGCGCCGAACACAAGTACACTGATCGTCGAGCAGCCAGAGCTCCATCTCAATCCTGCGCTTCAAGCTCGCTTAGCTGAGTTCTTTGTTGGTTTGGCGAGGTGTGGTAAGCAAGTAATCATTGAAACGCATAGCGAACACATTCTCAATGCAATGCGTGTATTGGCGGCCGAGACCGACAAGCCAATAGAATCAGCGATATACTTCGTGGACGTTGCGACCGGACGACCAATTATTCACCAGCTTGAAATTAAGGAAGACGGTACGGTCGCCAATTGGCCAGCAGAGTTCTTCGGCGAAGCCGACGAACTCCGGGCTCGCTTGCTTAAAGCTCAGCGTAGGTTTCTGGGCTCTGATCACAGACAAGAATAAGTGGCGCCTCTCCTTTCGGTATCTCCTCTAGTCATCGATCAAAGCTTTCCTAGAGACGAAAATGAACTCAGACGAGTGGCAGCCGCGCTGGGCGAGCTTGCCGACGTCGTCAGAAGCGGTGGCGCAATGCTGGTTATGACAAAGGCCCTTGAAGAGTTTGTCGATTGTTTCGACTGGAACCGAGTCGGGCCGCAACAGGCTTTGCTCCGGGAAATCTATCGACTGGTTAACCAATGGTTGCTTCAACCTCATTCGAATAACGTCAAACTCGATCTGACGGGCGTACAGGGGGCGCAACCGCACCCTGTTCCCCCGTACTGCGGAGGCGGCATCTTGGTGGATCTGTGGGCCGAAGAGCTAGGAAGACTCCTTGTCGCCCATGACGCTTATGGGGGGACTGCTGGATACTTCGCTGGTGTAGCATGCGATCAGGCGTTCAGCGGGGGTCAGTTGACAACCTTCCCCCAAGGACAGGCGCGGCATTTTCCCCTCGTTGGGTCGAAGGAATTGCCGAGCCTTGACGATGCTTTTGACTGGACGCTACAAGCGGATCTGCATCGTCGCAGCGTTAGTGTTGCAAGTGCAGAAAAGAACTGCTTCGTACTCGGAGCTGTAGCAATTGATCCCCCAGGGCGGGGTAGTCATTGCAAAGTGCGGTTTCGCAATCGGCGAAGCTGGACATTGGACCTAAATAACGACCCAGTCCCGGATCGTTTCCTCAAGGAATTGGTCCCGATTACTGGTTACCCATACCCGGTCGTAAAATCCGCATTGCTTAACGGCGCCATGCCCGCAAAGCGATTTCGACTTGCCAAATACGTTGCATGAGCATCTGCTTGGCCAGAGAAGAGAGAGGCTGCATCAATGTCGATCGTGGGTGGCTAACGTCACGACCTAGAACGCAAATGGACGTGCGCGGTACGCGGGGCGCGGCGCTGGGCCTGGAGGCGAACCGCCGCTCTATTGTGGAGGTGTTGACCACATGCGCTGGGTAGCTCCTTCCGAAAAAGACACAGCGACCGAGACGCTCGAAAAGCGCCTCTGGGACGCCGCCGACCAGTTCCGGGCGAACTCCGGTCTCAAGTCCCAAGAGTACTCCGCGCCGGTACTCGGCCTGATCTTCCTGCGCTTCGCCGAGGTCCGCTTCGCCGCCCAGCGTGCCAAGGTGGAGCAGGCTGGGGCATCCTCTCGCCGTGGCAGCCGCGTGGATGAACCCGCCGCCTACCACGCCCAGGGCATCATCTACCTGCCTGCCGAGGCGCGGTTCGACTACCTCCTCCGCCGTCCGGAGTCGGAGGACATCGGCGCAAAGATAAATGCCGCCATGCGCGACATCGAGAAGCAGAACCCGCAGCTCGTCGGCGTACTGCCAAAGACCTATAACCTCTTCACCAGCACTCTGCTCAAGGAACTACTCAAGAAGGTCTCCGAGATCCCGGCAAGCGTGGAATACGACGCCTTCGGGCGCATTTACGAATATTTTCTCGGCGAGTTTGCCCGCACGGAAGGCCAGAAGGGCGGGGAGTTCTACACCCCGAGCAGCATCGTCCGCCTGCTCGCCGAGATCATTGAGCCTTATCACGGGCGGATCCTCGACCCAGCCTGTGGCTCGGGCGGCATGTTCGTCCAGTCAGCGCGGTTCGTCGCGGAACACCAGAAGAACCCCGCGGCTGAGCTCTCCATCCACGGCGTCGAAAAGACCGATGAGACCGGGCGGCTCTGCCGTTTGAACCTCGCTGTCCACGGCCTCGAAGGCGATATCCGCCACGGCGGCAACGTCAACACCTACTACGACGACCCGCATGACGCCGTCGGCCGATTCGACTTTGCCCTCGCCAATCCGCCGTTCAACGTCAACGCTGTGGACAAGGAGCGTCTGAAAGACTCCGTGGGCGCTGGTCGCCGCTTCCCCTTCGGTCTGCCGCGCACCGATAACGCTAATTATCTCTGGATCCAGCTCTTCTACTCATCACTGAACACCATGGGCCGCGCCGGCTTCGTCATGGCTAACTCAGCCTCGGACGCCCGCGCCTCCGAGCAGGATTTGCGGCAGAAGCTGATCGACGCGAAAGCGGTGGACGTGATCGTCGCCGTGGGCCCTAACATGTTTTACACGGTGACGCTCCCGTGCACGCTCTGGTTCCTCGACAAGGGCAAAGGAAAGACGCCTCGCGCCGACACAGTCCTCTTCATCGACGCTCGCCACATCTACCGGCAGGTGGACCGCGCGCACCGCGAATGGACCCCCGCGCAGATCGGTTTCCTCGCCAACCTTGTCCGCCTCTATCGCGGCGAGGCCCTCGATTTCACCCTAGGCGGCGACGAAGCCCGCGGGAAGGTCGAGGAGATCTTCGTCGAGAAGCCGCAATACGCTGACGTGCCCGGTCTGTGCCGGGCCGCCACGCTCAAGGAGATCGAAGCGCAAGGCTGGTCGCTCAACCCCGGACGCTACGTGGGTGTGGCTCCGGGCGAGGCCGTGAGCGATGAAGACTTTAAGGAACAACTCGAAGCGATTAACGAGGAACTCGAAACCCTCAACGCCCAGTCGCGCGACCTCGAACAGACTATCGCCGACAACGTCGCGGAGATTCTGGAGGCCTAACGACGAAGCCGGATGGCCTAACCAAGTCAACTCTCGCCGACGTCTGTATTCTCGTAACCGACGGGACGCATGATACGCCGAAGCGGGTCGCATCGGGCTATCCGCTCATCAAGGCGAAGGAGATTAGTGGGGGCCAGATTGATTTTGAGAACTGCGACCAGATTTCGGAGGAGGAGCACATTGAAATAATCGCTCGGTCCAAGCCAGAATTTGGCGACACACTGTTTGCTCACATAGGAGCATCGCTGGGTGAAGCAGCGTTCGTGAACACCACTCGCGAGTTCAGTATAAAGAACGTCGCGCTCTTCAAACCAAACCCAGACGTCATTGATGCGCGCTACCTCTACTACCTCGTCATCAGTCCAGCCTTCCAAGCACTTGCCAAGGGAACGAAAACTGGCTCGGCGCAACCATTTCTCGGACTCAGCCAGTTACGCACACACCACATTCGATTCCATCGCGGCTTGGCCACCCAACGCCGGATCGGGGCAATCCTGTCGGCCTACGACGAGTTAATAGAGAAGAGTCAGCGGCGCATCCGGCTATTGGAGGCGATGGCCCGCGCTCTCTACCGCGAGTGGTTCGTCCATTACCGCCTCCCCTTCAACGAAAAGCTCCCGCGCGTCGCCTCCTCCCTCGGCGACATCCCCCAAGGGTGGCACGTGAAAGAGATGCGAGAAGTTGCCGAAGTGATCGATTGCCTTCACTCAAAGAAGCCCACCGAGTGCCTGGACGGCCCAGGGATCCTTCTCCAGCTAAACAACATTGGCGAAGCCGGCAAGTTGGACATGCGCAAAGAGTTCCGCATCAGTGCAGAGGATTACGCTCGCTGGACCAGCCGCATCGAACTTCAGGGTGGCGACTGCGTCATTACGAACGTCGGCCGAGTCGCCTCTGTCGGCCAGATTCCAGAAGGAGTCAAGGCCGCCCCGGGCAGGAATATGACCGCGATTCGATCGCGCGCTGGGCAGCTCACACCCACCTACCTAATTGAGTATTTGCTCTCCTCACACATGACTTCCGAAGTCGCGAAGAAAAAGGACCTCGGAACGATAATGGATAGCCTGAACGTGAAGGGCATCATCCGACTGCACGTTCCATGTCCGCCGATGGAAGCGATGCTGAAGTTTGAGAGCATCGCGCGCCCAATGCGGAAACGTATTGAAGTGCTGATGGAACAAATCCAGAACCTTCGACGAACGCGCGACCTGCTGCTCCCGCGTCTGCTATCGGGGCAGTTTGAAGTGAAGGCGTGCTGATCCGTGCCCCACGGCTACACGGAAGACCAGCTTGTTGAGCAGCCCGCCATCGGGCTGTTTTCTGCGTTAGGCTGGCAGACAGTGTCGGCGCTCGACGAGACCTTCGGAGCGGCCGGCACCCTTCAGCGCGAGACAGGGGGCGAGGTGGTGCTGGTGCCTCACCTGCGCGCGGCGCTCGCGCGGTTCAATCCTACCCTACCATCCGAGGCCATCACCGCCGCCGTGGACGAGCTGACACGCGATCGCTCGGCCATGAGCATCGAAGCGGCGAACCGGGAGGTGTATCGGCTGCTCAAGGAGGGCATCAAGGTGTCGGTGCCCGACCGCGAGCGCGGCGGGCAGAAGACTGAGCGGCTTCGGGTGGTGGATTGGGAGCAGCCGGCGAGCAACGACTTCCTGCTGGTCAGCCAGTTAAGCGTCACCGGAGCGCTCTATACCTGTCGGCCAGACCTGGTCGGCTTCGTCAATGGTCTGCCGCTGGTGGTCATCGAACTCAAGAAGGTCGGCGTGCCGGCACGCGCGGCCTTCGACGAGAACCTGACGCACTACAAGGAGCAAATCCCGGCGCTGTTCTGGTTCAACGGATTGCTTATCGCATCGAACGGGACGGATAGCCGCGTCGGTTCGCTCACGGCTGACTGGGAGCGGTTCTTCGAGTGGAAACGCATCGAGCGCGAGGACGAGCCGCGCCGGGTGTCGCTTGAAGTAATGCTGCGCGGCACCTGCGATCGGATGCGGCTGCTCGACCTGGTCGAGAACTTCACGCTGTTCTCTGAGCACAAGGCCGGGCTCGCCAAGATCATCGGGCAGAACCACCAAATCCTCGGCGTGAACAACGCCATTGCATCCATGCTCGAAGCGCGCCAGCGGGGCCACGGGCGGGCCGGCGTGTTTTGGCAGACGCAGGGCAGCGGCAAGAGCTTCGCGATGGTGTTCTTCGCGCAGAAGGTGCTGCGCAAGGTGGCGGGCAACTGGACCTTCGTGGTCGTGACCGATCGCGTGGAGTTGGACGGTCAGATTTCCAAGACGTTCAAGGCCACCGGCGCGGTGAGCGAGGCTGAGGGCGACGAGTGCCACGCCGAGAGCGGTGCGCATCTGCGGGAGTTGCTGCGCGGGAATCATCGCTACGTCTTCACGCTCATCCACAAGTTCCAGACGCCGGAGATGCTGTGTGACCGCCCTGACGTGATCGTGCTGACAGACGAGGCGCACCGCAGCCAATACGACACACTGGCGCTGAACATGCGGGCCTCCTTGCCCAAGGCGTTGTTTCTCGCCTTCACTGGGACCCCGCTCATCGCTGGAGAGGAGCGCACGAAGGAAGTCTTCGGCGATTACGTCTCGATCTACGACTTCCAGCAATCCGTCGAGGACGGGGCGACCGTGCCGCTGTTCTATGAGAACCGCACGCCGGAGCTTGAGCTCGTCAACCCGGACCTGAACGAGAACATCTACAATCTCATCGAGGCGGCGGAACTCGACCCTGACCAAGAAGCGAAGCTCGCAAAGGAGCTGAGTCGGCAATACCACATCCTCACCCGCGACGATCGGCTGGAGACAGTGGCCCAGGACATCGTGCGGCACTTCCTCGGCCGAGGGTTCGTGGGCAAGGCGATGGTGGTCTCAATCGACAAGGCGACCGCGCTTAAGATGCACAACAAGGTCCGCAAGCACTGGGCAGCGGAGATGGAGCGAGTGAGGACGGAATTGGGGCGGCTCGCCTACCTGCCGACGAACGAGCGCCAATCAGCGGAGAACCAGGAGCTGCATGCTGGGCTGTCGCGTCGTCTGGAGGTGCTCACGACGACCGATATGGCGCTGATCGTCTCACCCAGCCAGAACGAAATCGCTCAGATGAAGAAGCTGGGCCTAGACATCGAGCCTCATCGCAGGCGTATGAATGAGTCTGAGCCGCCGCTCGACGAAAGGTTCAAAGACACCGAAGACCCGTTGCGCCTGGTGTTCATCTGCGCCATGTGGTTGACTGGCTTCGACGCGCCGAGCTGTTCCACAGTCTACCTCGACAAACCAATGCGGAATCACACGTTGATGCAGACGATCGCGCGCGCAAACCGCGTCTTCCCCGGCAAGCACAGCGGCATGATCGTGGACTATGCCAACGTCTTCGCCTCGCTTGAGAAGGCGCTGGCCATCTATGGCGCGGGGAAGGACGGCAAGAGCCCGGTCAAGGAGAAGCAGAAGCTGGTCGATGACCTTCGGAAGGCAGTGGACGCTGCGACCGCGTTCTGCGCCCAGCATCAGGTCGTGCTCATGTCCATCGAGCAACTTGCTACAGGTGGCATCGAACGCCTGCAGCGCGTCCAAGACGCCATTAACGCCCTGATATCCCCCGACGCCGTGCGTCGGGACTTCTTTGGGCACGAGCGGTTGGTGAGCACGCTTCTTCGCGCCGTGAAGCCCGACCCGGCGGCGCTGGAGTTCGCCGGCCGCGTGGCCTGCATAGGCACGATCGCTGATGCTATCCGTGCCAAGCTCAATCCGAATCCGCCGGACATCTCGACGGTGATGAGCGGGATCGGCGCACTTCTCGACCAGTCCATCACGGGGATAGCGGTCAAGGAGCAGGGGCCGCCCCCGCTGGACCTGTCCACGATCAACTTCGAGGCGCTGGCCAAAGGGTTCGAGCAATCCAAGCACAAGAACACGGACCTCGAGGTGCTGAAGGCGGCCATCCGAGCGCAACTGGAGAAGCTCATCCGACTCAACCGGACCCGCGGCGACTTCGCCGAGACGTTCGAGGCACTTATCGACAGCTACAACGCTGGCAGCCGCAGCATCGAGGAGTTGTTCGAGGAGCTAGTGAACCTGAGCCGCAGCCTGAGTGATGAGGAGCAGCGACACGTCCGCGAGAACATGACCGAAGAAGAACTGGTCATCTTCGATATCCTTACACGCCCGTCGCCGGACTTGAGCCCTCAAGAGCGCGCCGAGTTGAAGAAAGTCGCCCGCGACCTCTTGGAGAGGCTCAAGCAGTTGCTCGTCCTGAATTGGCGGCAGAAGGCTGCGGCTCGATCCCAGCTCAGGCTCGCCATCGAGGACGCGCTTGACACCGGCCTCCCAGGCGCCTACACGCGAGACCTTTACCAGCAGAAATGCTCGGCGGTTTTCGAGCATGTCTATGAGAGCTACCCAGAGCGTGATACCAACGCCTACAGTCCTGCGGCGTGATCCACACCGTTGTTTCGTGACCTAGGTCGGCGCGTCCTGGGACCAACAATTTCACCAGCAAATACGTGTCCAGGGAATCGTATCCGCGATACCTAGCCACCACTCAGTTACCTAACGAGATTTTTCGTGCATGAACTCGCGGACTGTAACTCGTAGCGACCTCTTACCGGCGAATGCTGCTCTCAACGCTGTGTGCCCATACTACACTATGTTCCCATTGTCTTTTCCTCAGCACGTGCTACAACGCGCAACCTCATCTGACGAGTGGGTCCTCGATCCGTTTTGTGGCAGAGGCACAACCAACTTTGCGGCCCGACTCTCTCGGCTACCGACTCTTGGCATAGATAGCAATCCAGTCGCATTCGCAATCGCGAAATCCAAATTGGCCCAGTCAGAGCCAGACGAGGTCACTGAGACAGCCAAGATGATTCTCGGAAAACACCGCGCAGCCTCATCCATGCCTCGTGGTGAGTTCTGGAGGCTCGCGTATCACAGAGAAACACTCCGTGAGATCTGCATTCTAAGAGACGAGCTCATGAAGAACTGCCGAACGAATTCTCGCCAACTTCTGCGAGCCATCATCCTTGGAGCCTTACATGGACCCCTAGGAAAGTCCTCCACTTCGTACTTCTCTAATCAAGCCCCAAGGACATTCTCCCCGAAGCCCGGTTATGCGACGCGCTACTGGAAAGATAGAGAACTCAGGCCGCCTCGAGTAGATCTGTTGGATATAGTATCAAGACGCGCAGAGCGATTCCTTGAACTGGACTTACCCCGCGTTGACGGATCGATTCGTTTCGCGGATAGTAGATCTCCAGCCTCGTTGCGGAATGAGAAGGAATTCTCCTGGGTAATAACGTCCCCGCCCTACTTCGGCATGCGGACATACGAGCAAGATCAATGGCTGAGGGGTTGGTTCCTTGGAGGCCCTGACTCCGTCGAGTATCATCACTCCCGTCTTCAAATGTCGCACAGGAGCGCGGAGACGTTCGCGAATCAGCTAAGACTTGTGTGGGGGAATGCCAGACGGATGTCTAAGGGTTCTGCAAGGTTAGTGTGTCGATTCGGAGGAATTCATGATCGTGCGACCGATCCCCTCGATATCATTTCCTCGTCGTTCAGGGCCTCGGGTTGGCGGATCACTACTCTTGTACCAGCTGGAACAGCCCTATTAGGCAAGCGACAAGCAATTCAATTCAGGAAGAGAAATAAGAGACCCAAAAGAGAGTACGACATCTACGCCGTGGCAGTTTAGGGACGTTCTATTTGCGCTTCACAATGAAGGTCGTGTTCTTCTTGCCCCTCCTTTCGGTCCCCCAAACCTCGCCTTGCGATCCCTTCAGAGCCTCGCTTACAGCTTCTGGCACCAAGTTGTAAGCCACGGTGTCGCGATCGACCATCGTTTCTGGGAGAGACTCCTTAAGAATGCCTACAACCTTGCCCCAAGGAATCCCGTCATTCTCCATGGACATACGAAACTCGTCGTTGGTCTTTAATGACTCAACGGCGCGTTTTTGAAGGGCTCGAAAGGCATCCGGTCGATGCTCCTCATGCCCCACCGTTTTGCCATCGCCCTCATCCGCAGGCCGCTCCGCCGACGTGATCAATTCTGTTTGCACATCCAGCGCGACGCGTAGACGCAATGAGCTAGCGTACGTACTGACCGATCCCCGTGCGTATGCCTGATCCTGACGCGGGTACAGCGTCTCAAAGGCAACCGCCCTGATCGGAATTGGAAACGGAGATCCTCCGACGCTACTCCAGAACAGACCCTGGCCTGGGATCGGCTCATTCAGCAGAGCGCTCAACAGGTCATCGCTAAAGTGCGCGTTTGCCTTCTTAACGTTCGTCAAGTCGGTGGTTGATAGTAGATGAAATATGAACCAGTTGTCCCCCTGGCTTAGGATCTCTGGCGGAATGCTGCCGGGCTGCTGTGTAATGAGCATGGCCCCAAGGTCGTACTTTCGCCCTTCCTTTACCCATTCAATGAATGGGGCAGTCGTCGACGACGTTCCACTCAAAACCGTCTGGGCCTCTTCAATCACTGCAATGGTGGGGATAGTCCGTGGAGCGGCTTTCGTGAACTCGTCCTGATTATGGTCAAAAATCTTACGCAAGATTAGTCCGGCCAAAATGAGGGATGGCCCACCCCGAAGCTGAGACAAGTCAACAACGCACAGTTTACCCTCAGAGAGAGCTTGGAGCAGCATATCCATTAACTGGCTATTCGGATCGTGCAGCATCCGCACGACAGCCGTTATGTTCGCACGAGCAGCAAGCGCTTCGATTTGTTGATCTCGTTCAAGGTGAAGCAGTTCTTGTACCATATCCAGATCAGCCGCATTGCCGTGCTCATGCACGAGGTCAACCAATTGTCCCCACGCCGTGGGATTCAGTGACCGAAGTTTGCGGACGTTTTGCTGATCTTGCTTTTCAGGGGAAAGGGCAATCGACACTACGTCGGTGGGCTGAAGTCTTCGAATGTCGAGCTTGATCCCACCAGCTACAAATGAACCGTAGAAGGGGCTTGGAGCTTGCCTCGATGTAAAAACAACCAGCTGGTCCTTTAGATCAGGAACATCGCAAAGCCCAGGACGTCCCTTGTCGTCGGGCCAAAAATACTCTCCGTCCGGATCAAAGATTATTGTCCCAACAGGAACTTGCCGTTCCCCTCGTTTCTCGACAACAGGAGTTCTCTCGTAAAGCTTGCTGAATAAGAGTTTGTTGAGGTTGGACTTACCAAACCCCGCGCGCGCAAAAACAAATGTTCGACGCGAGACGAGGTGCTGTACCGGAAATCGTACGAGAACTGCCGGAGATCGAATTTGCATCCACGGCATCGTCTCAATCTCGGGATTACCACCCGAATACACATATTCACCGAGCGCGAAAACGCCTAATGGCGCTCCTTGGCCGAAGTGACCAACAAGTTGCCGAAGCGCGTCGTCAGATAGGAATGCCACGGGGCTGCCAACATGTGGCAGTCGGCGATGCGATGGAACGAACCTGACGGCGCCTTCATCGTTCCTGACTAGCCCCAGAACACGAATCGTGACCCTATACTTGAGATAGTCCCGCCGAAGCTGCTCCGGAATATCTCTTTCATCTCGTAGGGACCGTATCGTGAATTCCTCACCCGTCTGCCCGGCCAGTCGCCCTTCTGAGGTCAGCGACGTGATCCGACCTAGAACGCCTTCATCCGGTGTCTCGAGTTGCACCAGTATGAACTGCCCGTGCATGGGGACATTGTGGAAGAAACTCTGATATGGAAGCGCGAGATCCGCGTGGAACTCAAGACCACCTTCGCGAAAACCTCGAAAGACACCAACGATACGATTCCGAGGGAACAGTTCGATGATTCCGACGGAAGGTTCCGTCATGCGTAGCGCCGGTGTGCAACGTCTCCAACCTGAAGACAAAGCTCGTCTATAACGGTTTTCTGCTTCCCAAGTAGGTCACGCAATGCAGTCATCGTTTCGTCTTCCAGAATCTCCATATCGAAGTCCACCAACGCGGCGTGTTCGTGCGCTCGCTGGAGACTCTGTGGGAAGAACGGCACCGGGAAGCCTTCGAGTGCGTCTGTTAGCAAGTACCCAAAGACCGCCGTAGCGTCGTGCGTTTGAGACTCTAGGAGGTCGACAGCCCAGATCGGATCGTAGGGACTATCGCCAAACTTTGCAAAGAACATCTTCCCTGCGACGAACTTGTTAGCCTCGCCACCCTCCGCCGCTTCGGCATTTCCCCGCGCATACTCCGACCATTCGTACACTTTCGCTTCTAACCTTCGAGGTACTTCAACGAATGACGCATAAGCGTTTCGGAGTACGCCCTCAAGCGCAAGAGCAAGCTGATACCGCTGAAGCACCTTGCTATGCTTCGCGATTCCTACGACGTAAACTCGTCTCCTGTTCTTAGCGAACTGCGCTCGAATGGCCTCTTGGATTCCCTGGTTAAGACGAGCGAAGAGGTCCTTGGCAAAAACCTTGCTCCTCAGGAACCCGTCTCTAATCAGGACAACGTCGGTTCCGAAATCGCGACGGCGTACTAGCTCGAATAAGACCGCCCATTCCATCAGCTCGCGATAGACCTGAACCCAGCTGGGTTTAGGTTCACGACCACCGTCTGAGATCATGCTCAGGTCGTACAAGGTCTTGACGTCAAGGAACTCCATTAGTCGTCCTAGAGGTGTCAACCCTTTGCCGTTGGCATCCAAGTGTCTCTGATGCAACGAATCGATCGGAGTGCGTTGAGTAACAACCTCAAGGGAGTATTCGTTGTTACTCGAATCGACGATCCTTACGACCTGAACCAAAAATGGGTCAAACTTGATTTGATTGTTGCCGCCGTCTGTGCCCACAATCGAAATCGCCGTAGTTGAATGAGCTTGGATCTTTCGCGTTTCAGAACGCAGAGGCCGGACATCTAGCCGCAAGGCCTCGAGAGTCGCCCGCTCTGACTCCAGTGAGGCCTTTATGGCTGCCTGAAGATCCTGCAAGCTTCCGACCTGAATCATTTCAGCGACCTACCAATGGCCGATAACCCCTCGACCCCATGACTGTGGGCAACGGGCGCCCATGCTTCACAAGATGACCGAAGCTGTCGAGATCGCTAACAAACTCCGTGGCTGGAACAGTCAGATAACGCCAGCAACTGAACTCCGGATTGGGTCGACGCACAATTGCCTGCCGTGCCCTGTGCGACAGGGTCTCAGCTTCGCCGATATTCCCAGTAGCCCAAGAAGCCAAAGCCAAACACTGGAGATAGTTTGGCGCTCCGTTTGTATCCGCATCCCGTAGATCGAGTTCGCGTACGCGCTCAAACAACGTCTTAGGCACCTCACCAGTGGATCCCCAGACAGCCATCGCATGGTTAAACATGTCCGCGATATCTGCTGGGCCGCCCGCCACTGAATCGAGTAATTCAGCTGCTTGCTCGAATTCTCCCAGCCCAATAAGAGCCATCGCCAACTGGGAACGAGCACTCTCCCTTTCGTTCGGCGAGACGCGAGAGTCTGTCAACACCATCGAAAGAATCTCTCTGCCAATGGCTAGCTCATCCGTACTCCAGTTGAGGCGCGCGGCAAACGACCCTGGATTGCGGATCTTCGCCGCGCGTGTCACTAGCGGTGGCAGGACCTGGGGCAGAAGGGATGGCCGAGTCGCACGAAGTATTCGGACCGCGTGCTCCAGCTGATAAGAGTCGGCTTCGGACGCCTCGAGAACCTTAAGCGCGTCGAGACTGGCGTCTTCAGGCTTTCCAAGAATGCGAAGGCTGTCTGCGCGCTGCAAAAAGGCGTCTGGGGAAGCGTAGCCAGATTCAATCGACTCGTTGAGAAGGGATATCGCCTCCTCTACCCTGCCCTCGCGCATTCTTATCGTGGCAGCGGCGTGCAGGACCTCACCATCACGAGAGTGTTTGCTAATGATGTCTGTGATCTGCTGGTCAACGGCTCCAGGACCCTTCCGGGTTCTAAGTCTCTGCGCCGACCGCAGGAAGCGAAGCGCTCCTTCCCTATCCTCGGTATTGGCGCCAACAACTCTATCCGTGAGCTCAACATATTCCCGTGCCAGGCGACTCCGCGGACGTTCTCTCGTGAAAATGGTCTGGTTCAACAAGGAGAGACTGTCGTACCGGTGAATAGTAAGCGGCTCATCTATAGACAGTGCGGCCCGAAAGTCTTTAAGGCGATTCGCAAGAATTAGATCCTCATCATCCAAATCGGGAATGTTCGACATAACGAAGTGAAGCTCAATCTTCTTGTTGCGTGGGGGAGTGGCTTCACTGCGAATGTCACGAACTACCTTTGTTAGACCGCGGAGATTCTGTTCGTTTGGAAAGAAAAGGATGACAACACTGTCGGGAAGGTGACGAGTGCAGATACCACCCACATCTGTGTGACCGGTGCGAGAATCGATAAGGACGTAATCCGGCGCTACCAATTGCCTCCATTGTTCCTTCAGGTCCTCAAACAGAATGAAACCGTCATGGTGCTCGTAGAGAGCGGCCCAGTCAATGTGACTAAAGCGGTCGTGATATAGTTCGTCGTTACGCCCGGCAGGCATTACAAAGAGTCGACCACCTTGCCGACCGACCCAGTCGGCTTCATAAATGAAATCGGCAGCGTCAGGAGCTTGACCCGTCGTCAAGTACTCAGATACGAAATCGACGATTCCTGGGGTGGGTTTTGTTGAACGCGGTATTGCTAGGGTATCGAGACCGGGCGCCTCCAAATCGAAGTCCACTATCAATACGCGACGGCCCATCTGGGCTAGTTGCGTCGCCACGTTGACGAGCGCCATCGTTCGCCCCACTCCACCTTTGAATGAGTAGAATGTGGTGACGTACATTGTTAGCCCGCCTTCTTTCGCAGCTGAAAGTTGTTCTGCGCCTTTCGCACCTGTGCGGGCTTGAGTAAGCGGAAGTTGTAATCCCGACCGGCTGCTTTAGCATTCTTCGCAGGGTCAGCAAGTGTCGTCAGCGCTTCAAAAGCAACTCGATTCGCAGTCAGGCGGAGAAGCCTGTCGTTTGCAACGTTCTGAATTATTTCACCGCGTTCCCACCGTGCGATGGTAGCCTCGCCTAGGCCGGTGAGTTTCGCGAGATCGGCACGCGAGAGACCTCGTGATAGGCGTAATGACCGAATGTTAGATGGAGAAAGAACACCGAGGTACGCACAGATCGCCTCGTGTTGCGCCCCTTCCGCAGCATTATCCAAATACTCAAGCCAGCAGTTCCCGCATCGTCTGACTGGAACGTGAGCGGTCAATTGGACTCTAGCTTCTGCCGCACCATAGCCGAACTCTTGATCCTCCAGGCTGGTCGTGATGTCCGACGAATCACATCTCGGGCATTGACCCGTCGAATCACTGGAGGCGTTGGGCTTGTGGCTTGTGAATTCCATCAGCCCTCCTCGGAATAGTGAAAGCTCCGACCAATGACCTTCCCAGACCCCAGCTCGAGCTTGATGTAGACCATCTTTGTCCCTAACAGCACCTTCATCACGTATCCCGTTTTTCCCTCTGGTTGTTCTAGCATCATTGGTTCAATTCTATGTCCTGCTTCGAGACACTCCGCTATGAACTGCCAAGCGCCAGCTGGAGTGAACGGCATGCAGCTCTCAGGATTGATCACTTCAGTGGGTCGCCATTCCGTTGGTCGTTCACGAGTGAATTCGCTCGTGCGGCTCTGCGGCCTTCGAACAAGCGCCAACAACTGATGTCGGACTTGCTCGAGGTCCTGATCCGTCGGCGTGCGGCCGGCGGTCATTCACGTGCGCTCAGCGGTCCAAACCAATCGATAGACGGCATACGAGATCATATGATCTTCTCCATTCTGTGTCAACATACGTGGGCGGACAGATAGGATCAAATGATGAATGTAGGTGATTCGATTCGGAGTCTGTTCGGGTCTTGAGGGGATCATGAACGCAGAAAGAGAGTTGGGGCCAACCATCCTTAGCTCAGGACAGGGCGAGTCTGTTTAGCGCTCGCGCAGGCGTTGTCCTTAGCGCCGCGAGCGCGAAGGATCGTGCGCATCCACCCACCGCCTCGTCGCCTAGGCCTAGGCTCCGGCGCCATCAGGCCGCCTTCGGCGGCCTGCCCTGAGCCTCGCCAAGGGTCTGACTACCACCGGCCCCCGGTTCACCGTTCGGTTTGAAGGGACCAAAGACATTGCCGCCTGCGACGGCCCGCGATTGTCACTGGCCCAGATTGTCGAGCCGCGAACACACCCTCAATGCCTCAAAGTCGCCCTATCGGCTCTTCCGCGAATCGTCACCTTCATGCCTACCACCCCCAGGAGCGCACCCCCATGACGCCTCGCACGCCGGCGCTCGTCGCGGCACTCGCCGCAGTGGCGATCGGCACCGCCCACGGACAAACCTGCACCGAACCTCACTACCGCTGGAGCGAGAAGGTCGACACAGCTTTCGCCCACCAGACACCAACCGACGTTGATGTCTCCGACATGCTGGCCTGGACGCCTCGCACCATCACCGCCAAAGACAAATGCGCGAAACGCATCGGCCGCGAAAAGAACGTCTATGCCGTCACCGCCTACGTGCGGCGCATCAAGCTGCGTGAATCAGACGGCGACTGGCACATCGAGATCACCGAAGAAGAGTCCACGCCTGTCCCGGCATCCTGCGTCATCGTCGAAATCCCCGCGCCCGCAAACGGCAGCCGCTACGGCCAGGCGCGCGACCAGCTCGCCGGCCTCGTCGATACCACACACCTCGGCCCGAACGGCGACCTCAACGCGCCGGTCCAGGTGACCTTCACCGGCGCCGCGTTCTTCGATGGCTATCACCAGAAGACGACTCAAGGGGTTAAGCGCGCGAGCCAGCACGGCCGCTGCAATTCGTCGGTCCGCGCGCTATGGGAGCTTCATCCCATTTACGAAGTCAAAGCGCCCGTCGGCCCGTAAACGCGCGTTTCACTCCAGTCCTCCTTACGAACCTACGCCTTACCCGCGACCTTAGGGAACCACTATGCCTTCCCAAGTTGGATCGTCTCCGGTCGTTTCCCTCGCCGAATTCGAGGAAGCAGCACAGCATGTCTCCAGACACGCGTATCACACGCCATTGCTGACCTCGCGGCTGCTGAGTGAGCGCACTGGCTTCGACATGCGACTCAAAGCGGAGATGTTCCAGAAGGGCGGCTCGTACAAAGTCCGTGGACCGCTGAACAAGTTCCGTCATCTCACCGCTGACGAGCGACGGCGCGGCGTGATCTGCTCTTCCGCAGGGAATCACGCGCAGGGCGTCGCCATTGCGGCCGCCGTTTACAAGATGAAGGCGGTCGTGGTGATGGCCAGCAATGCCACACAGTCCAAGGTGGACGCGACACGCGCCTATGGTGCCGAGGTCGTGCAACACGGCACAATCTGGGACGAAGCCAACGAGAAGGCCAAACAGCTG
>WNGI01001661.1_pt1 | contig 18774 bp, 19 predicted proteins | sample 5400621 | NCBI WGS metagenome assembly WNGI01 (sample SAMN13153374, study PRJNA577476) | soil metagenome | isolation source: 20 cm soil or saprolite under Garry oak tree replicate 1 | place: USA:California | collected 2016-06-15
GAGCTGAGCGAGGGATCTCACACCGGCCAAGAATTTCACGCAATTTACTCAGTGTGATCCAACAACGGTTGCGAGATTCTTTGCTTCGCTCAGAATGACATGTTCTCACATTCAGCATGAAAAGAATGGTCGTGCGTATAACCTGCCTGAGTTGTAATCCCGAGCTGAGCGAGGGATCTCACACCGGCCAAGAATTTCACGCAATTTACTCAGTGTGATCCAACAACGGTTGCGAGATTCTTTGCTTCGCTCAGAATGACAGACGTTGCAATGCAAACTAAACCCCAACTCATCGCGCGCGATCTTTTCCGGTCATTCCGAATGGGCTCGCGTCGAATTGATGTGCTGCGTGGCATCTCCATGGAACTGACCCGGGGTGAAGCGGTCTTTCTTTGCGGTGCATCCGGGGCAGGAAAAACCACCTTGCTTTATACTCTGGCTGGCTTGGAGCGTCCTGAATCTGGCACAGTCGAATTTGAGGGACGGCAACTTTATAGCGGCGGCTCAGCCTCGCAGGCACGTCTGCGCAATCAGAAAATGGGTTTTGTTTTCCAGGGATATTTCCTTCTTCCAGAGCTGACCGCCCTGGAAAATGTTTCGCTGCCCGGGATGATTGGGCGACTTCCGACGAAGGAAAAAGCGAGCAACAGTCTGGAAGTGGTTGGATTAGGCGAACGAATGCACCATTTGCCGGCGGAACTTTCCGGGGGCGAACAGCAACGCGTCGCGATTGCACGAGCGCTAACGAACGATCCCGACATTATTTTTGCCGACGAACCGACCGGAAACCTCGATTCCAAGACGGGCGACGCGATTATTGATCTTTTATTAAAGTTGGCGCGGGCGCGAGACAAAACTCTGCTGGTGGTGACACATGATGCGCGGTTGGCCGCGCGCGGCGATAGACAGTTACATATTGCGGACGGAGTGTTGCAGTAAGGTTAAAAGGGTTGATGGGTTAAAAAATTAAAAAGGCGACGCCTCCTTCCTCGTGACCTTTTAACTTTTCAAACGTTTTAACGCAGTCGACTTGCATTGCGGCGTGAACCACCGGAGATTTTTCTCGCGTATATGAAAACCTCTAATGCTGGCGGCTTGGTGATAGACAAACCAGAAACAGGTGAAGCGAGTGCAAAGACGGCCGTTAAGCCAGCGGTCGAAACGCGTTCCGACACTTCCAGGGCAGCGGTGAAAGAGTGGAAGATTTACATCGACGGGAAATTTTATTCAGAAGCAAACGCCAAGGTATCGGTGTTCGATCACGGTTTGCTTTACGGCGATGGAATTTTTGAGGGAATTCGCTTTTATAACGGGCGGGTATTTCGGCTGGAAGAGCACCTGGCGCGGCTGTGGGACTCAGCGCGCTCGATTTGTCTCGAGATTCCGATGTCGATGTCCGAAATGACAGAGGCGTTGCTTGAGACGATTCGACAAAACGATTTACGCGACGGTTATATTCGGCTGCTCGTCACCCGTGGGGTTGGCAACCTCGGGTTAAATCCGACGCAATGTAAGCATCCCAGCGTGATCATTATCACGGCAACAATTGCCCTTTATCCGCCGGAGATCTACGCCAAAGGTTTAACCGTTGTGACGGTTGCGACCCGGCGGACCAATCCCAGCGCGCTCAATCCGGCGGTAAAATCGCTCAATTACCTGAATAATGTCATGGCCAGAATTGAAGCAAATCTGGCCGGAGCGGACGAAGCGCTGATGTTGAACGACCAGGGAAACGTCGCGGAATGCACAGCCGATAATGTCTTTGTTATCAAGCGTGGTCAGATTTTCACACCCCCAATCACAGCGGGTGCGCTACGGGGAATTACACGGGCGGTTGTTTTTGAAATCGCCGCCGAACTCGGCATCAAGATCGCGGAAGCCGATATTACGCGTCACGATGTTTTTATCGCGGACGAATGTCTCCTAACGGGCACGGCGGCCGAGGTGATTCCGGTGATCAAGGTCGATGGGCGGACTATTGGGGAAGGCAAACCGGGGTCGATCACCACCCGGATGATGGCGCGGTTCCACCAAATGACGCGCGAAACCGGAACCCCGATTTATCCATGAACTGAGCAGGCCCATCCGGCGGGCAGGGTCCTCCCGCCGGGGGTTGACGGTTGAACTTATGTTCTGTTTTGAGGTTTAATTGTACCGAGATGTTGTGCGACGTTTGTAAATGTAATGACGCGACGGTCTTCCTGACGCAAATTCTGGAAGGCAAGATGCAGAAGGTGAATTTGTGTGACGCCTGCTCAAAGGAAAAAGGCGTGCAGGATCCCACCGGTTTTGCCCTGGCCGATTTATTGCTCGGCATTGGCGCGGCCGAGGAAATTGAAAAGGGCGCCCCCACCCAAAAATGCCCGGTGTGCGGTTATACGCAGGCCGATTTTAAAAAGACTGGCCGCCTCGGGTGCAGCACTTGCTACACGACTTTTGCGGAAGGATTGAACACATTGCTGAAAGCCATGCACAAAGGCACGGAGCATGTCGGTAAATTACCGCAGCGCGCCCAGCGAACGATGGCGCTGAACGACCGGATGCGCACCCTCACCGAAAATCTGGAAAAAGCGGTTGCGGAAGAAAACTACGAAACGGCCGCTTCACTTCGGGACCAAATCAAGCAGCTCGAACATGAGCTGTCGGGGACGCCACCGTGAAATTTTCCAACGTCATCTCCACGGCGGGAGAATGGCTGCGTGGCGAGGGGCCCCATCATCAGATTGTCATCAGCAGCCGGGTACGGCTGGCGCGTAATTTGCACAACCGCGCTTTCCCGGGTTGGGCCAAGAAAGCTGAGCGCACGGCGATTTTGGAGTTAATCAAGCCGCAGGTAGAAGAGCTCCCGGAAATGCAGGATTCATTTTCTGAATTGCTCCAGGATTTATCTGCCCTGGAGAAACAAGTGCTGGTCGAACGTCATCTGATCAGCCGCGAGCATGCGGCCAAGAGTGTGGGCAGTGCCGTTGTCATGAACCGGCGCCAGACGCTCAGCATTATGATCAATGAAGAAGATCATTTGCGGATGCAATCGATCCGTTCCGGACTGCAGCTGAAACAAGCTTTTAAGTTGGTCGATAAAATCGACAGCGCACTCGAGAGCAAACTGGAATTCGCTTACGATCAGCGCCTCGGATATCTCACCGCCTGCCCGACCAATGTCGGCACGGGCATGCGTGCTTCCGCCATGTTGCATTTGCCCGGTTTGGTTTTGAGTGAACTAATCAATCAAGTCATTCAAGCGGTTAGCAAGATCGGTTTAGCGGTGCGCGGTCTCTACGGGGAAGGCACCGAAGCGATGGGCAATTTGTTTCAAATTTCCAATCAAACGACGCTGGGTGAAAAAGAAGACGAAATCATATCCCGTCTGAGCAAGGTCATCGAAACAATCATCGAAAAGGAACACGACGCGCGGCAGGTTTTAATTCAAAAGAAATCGAACACGCTTTGGGACCAGATCGGCCGCGCTTATGGCGTTCTCACCTATGCACACGCCATGACGTCGAAGGAAGCGCTTAATTTATTATCCATTATAAAACTCGGCGTGGATCTGGGCGCTTTTCCAGAAGATCGACGTTTGCCGATTGATGAACTTTTCATCGACACCCAGCCGGCGCATTTGCAGAAAAGCTCACAACAGAAACTCAACGCCGAGGAAAGAGATCACCTGCGCGCGGAAATTATTCGCGACCGTTTGAAAGTCTTTCCTAAACCTGATATTAGTAAACTGGCGAGGGAGTCAGGCAACGGTGCCGCTGCCTCTCCTTCGGAACATGAATAATTTCACTCCACGCGCGCAACAGGTGCTGGCACTAGCTCGTAAGGAAGCTGACCGCTTTAATCATAACTACGTCGGGACTGAGCATCTGCTGCTCGGTTTGATCAAACTTGGGCAGGGCGTGGCTGTGAACGTTTTGCAAAAAATGGGGCTCGATCTCGAGACAGTGCGGATGGAAGTGGAGAAGCAGGTCGGCTCCGGTCCGGAAACAAAAATGGTGGGCAACATTCCTTACACACCGCGCGTGAAGAAAGTTTTAGCGCTGGCGGGCAAGGAGGCCAAGGCACTCAATCATTCCTATGTCGGCACCGAACACATTTTGCTTGGGCTGCTGCGCGAGGGCGAGGGCGTGGCGGCGCGTGTGCTCAAAAGCCTTGAGGTCGATATCGAACGGACCCGGAACGAAATTCTAAAAGAGTTGGATCCAAACTTCACGCCACCGGAATCGGAAGCAGAAGCGGGCGAGCCGACGTCCAAGAAAGATGTCAAGACGCCAGCGCTCCGCGCTTTTGGTCGCGACCTGACCGAGCTGGCGAAGAAAAACGAACTCGATCCTGTGATCGGGCGGCGAAACGAAATCGAGCGCGTTATTCAAGTGCTTTGCCGCCGCACAAAAAACAATCCGGTTTTGATCGGTGAGGCGGGCGTGGGCAAGACCGCCATTGCCGAGGGTTTGGCGCAAGAGATCGCCAACGGCAACGTGCCCGAGCTATTGCGGGACAAGCGAGTGGTTACGCTCGATTTGGCCTTGATGGTGGCGGGAACCAAATATCGCGGCCAATTCGAAGAGCGCATCAAAGCGGTCATGGACGAGATTCGTCGTTCGAAAAACGTCATTCTCTTTATCGATGAATTGCACACTATCGTCGGGGCCGGCTCAGCCGAGGGCGCGATGGATGCGTCTAACATTATTAAGCCAGCCCTAAGCCGTGGTGAATTGCAGTGCGTCGGCGCGACCACCATGAATGAGTACCGCAAGTACATCGAAAAGGACGCCGCGCTGGAACGTCGCTTCCAGACTGTTAAAGTCGACGCTCCGACCGTTGACGAGGCGATTGAGATTTTGAAGGGACTGCGGCCGAAATACGAGGCGCATCACAAAGCCAAACTCACGGACGAAGCTCTCGAAACTGCGGTAAAATTCTCCGAGCGCTACATTACAGGGCGCTTTTTGCCGGACAAAGCAATCGATGTCATGGACGAAGCGGGTGCGCGGGCCCGTATTAATGCCATGACGCGTCCACCAGACGTTAAAGAGATCGAGAAGGAAATTGAAGAAATCCGGATTGAGAAAGAGGCCGCCATCAAGGCGCAGGATTTCGAAAAGGCGGCTTCGCTTCGCGATAAGGAGAAGCAGACGAAGGAAAAGCTCGACACAATTTTGAGCAAATGGCGCGAGGAGCGCGAAGAAAAAGAAGTGATCGTGACCGGTGAAGACATGATGTACATCATCTCGAAAGTCACCGGCGTCCCGCTTCAGCGCATGGAACAGGCGGAGACGGAGAAACTCCTCAAAATGGAGGAAAATCTAAAGGGCAAGGTGATTGGCCAGGATGAAGCTGTGACCGCCATTTCCAAAGCTTTGCGCCGCAGCCGGGCCGACTTGAAGGACCCGCGGCGTCCGATCGGCTCATTCATTTTCCTTGGCCCAACCGGCGTGGGCAAGACGTTCCTCGCGCAGAAATTGGCGGAATTCATGTTCGCCGACCGTGACGCACTTATTCAGATCGACATGTCGGAGTACATGGAAAAGTTCACCGCCTCGCGGTTGATCGGTTCGCCGCCCGGATATGTGGGCTACGAAGAGGGCGGGCAGCTTTCCGAAGCGGTGCGGCGCCGGCCCTATTCGGTGGTTCTCTTCGACGAGATCGAGAAAGCGCACCCCGATGTGATGCACTTGCTCTTGCAGATTCTCGAAGACGGGAAAATCACCGACTCGTTAGGCCGCAAGATCGACTTTCGCAACACGATCATTATCATGACGTCGAACGTGGGCGCGGAAACGCTTAAGCGTCAGACGACGATGGGCTTCGGCGCGGTCAAGCCGCTTGGTGAGCACGAGTATGACGCCATGCGCGACAAGCTGATGGAGGAGGCGAAGAAAACCTTTAAGCCCGAATTTATCAACCGCCTGGATGACATCATCGTCTTCCATCAGCTAACCAAACCGGACCTGATGAAGATTGTCGATCTAGAGGTCGATAAAGTGCTCACCCGCGTTAAGGCCAAAGAAGTTTACGTCGAGCTTGAAACGAGCGCGAAGGAATTCCTCATCGAGAAAGGGTACGATCCCACGTATGGGGCGCGTCCGATGCGACGCGCGGTCGAGCGTTATCTCGAGGACCCGTTTGCCGAGGAATTGCTACGAGGCCATGTCAAAGCGGGGGACACAGTTCACGTTTCTGCGGTAGAAGGAAAACTCGTTTTCAAGGCGGCCGAGCCGCACGCGGCGGCCAGCGCGAGCTGAGCACGCGCTTTGGTGATTAGTGATCGGTGATCAGTGAATGGTACGGTCGCGCCTCGTTCTTTATCACTAATCACTAATCACGAGTCACTATTCACCTCCCGCGCTATGCGCGGGGATGCGCTTCGGCGTAGGCTTTCTTCAGGCGCTCGACCGTAACGTGGGTGTAAATCTGCGTTGTGGATAGACTGGCGTGTCCAAGCAGCGCTTGCACACTGCGGAGGTCTGCGCCCCGATCCAGCATGTGAGTCGCGAGACTATGTCGCAGCTGGTGGGGACTGATCGCAATCGGAATCGACGTATGACGCAGATAGCGCTTCAAAATTAACCAGATCGAACGGGAAGAGATGCGCTTGCGGGACTTGCTTATGAAGAGCGGACCGGTATGCACATTACCCGCGGCGCGATAACGCGAAATCGCTTCGAGCGCGGGCAAACCAGCTGGGCAAACACGCTCCTTTCGGCCTTTGCCGAAGACGCGAACGGATTCCGTATAAAGATCGACGTCAACAACATCGAGCGCCGCCAGTTCGCTTAAGCGCAGACCGCTGCTGTAAAAAAGTTCCATGATCGCCGCATCGCGCTGGGGCATCCAAGATGGCGCAGCGCGATTTTTTTCGGTTTTTAATGGCGCGCTGAGAAGCTCATCGATTTGTTGTCGCGTCAGGACGAGCGGGAGTTTTTTGTCAATCTTCGGCAGTTGCAGCTCGCGGACCGGGTCGCGTTTTAATTTTTTCCGATTGGTGAGAAATGCGTAGAACGCGCGCAAGGCGGAAAATTGGAGCCGAATATATGAACGCGCCTGCTGGCGCTTAAACAGCCCAAATAAGTACTCGCGGAAATCATCCGCCCGGCACTTCTTCCAGGGTGTTTCGTTTCCGGCACGAAAAGCTGCCAGCGCCTGCCGGTAGGCTTTGAGGGTGCGCGCTGATGCATTGCGCTCGACCGAAAGATAACGCAAGAATTCCTCTGCGAGATTATCCTTTTCCTTTGACGCGGTAATGGCCTTTGTCATTCCGAGCGAAGCCGAGGAATCTCTCACTATTATCCGGCTGGTCGAGTCATTTAAATAATAAGAGATGTCTCGACTCCGCTCGAAATGACAGCATCAGTTCCTATTCCGGCTTCTCGACGGTCAAATGTGGCAAAGCCGCTTGAGCGCTGCCGCTCATCTGGCTCTTAAATATGGGCGGCGGATTGGTCGATATTAGTTCGTAATTCTTCAGGACAAACTCAGGATAAAAACCGTTACTGGCCGGCTCATAAACAGTTTGACCGCTGAAGGAGCCATAGAGTTTGTATTCGTAATTGTTGTCGTTACCGAATGCTAACTGCTGCCGGTCAGGGGCGAGCTTTTCTTTCTCGTTGAGCATGACCAGTTTTGCCATGGACCAGGGTTGCCCCGGCCGGCGGACATACCCCCAGAACTTAAACTCAGGCTTATAGTAACGCCGTCCGATAAAATAGTCGCCGGGTGGCTCTGCCGCGATACGTTGTGCCTCGGCGATTCTTGCCTGCTGGATTCCTGAAGGCACACTTTCGCAACCCACGAGAAAAAGAGCGGCCAGCAAAACATTGCCTGCCAGGAGAACTTGGACAGTGCGTTTCATTCCTCGATCGATCAGGACGACATCTACTCAGCTCTGCCTCGCGCGCAATTGGCAAACTGAGGGGGACAGCTCTAGCGGCCAAGCCTGTAAGGCCGAATGAAGGCGATTTCTGTTTGGCATCAGCCGGTCGGTTTCGTAAAGTGCTGTCAGATGATCGAACTGGAAGTGTATGCGGCGGGTATGCGGGATTTGAATAAAATTCTGGAACTGGATCATCAGCTCGAAGCGATCCCCGGCTTACGCTACAAGGTCGACAGCAACCATGATCTGGTTTATCTCGAATTGGAGGAGCCGACGATCAGTTTCCGTGAGATCCGCGCAATATTCCGCAAGCTTGGACTCGATCCACATTTCATCGGCGCGATTCCGGGAGAGCTTCGGCCGAAAACCAAGACGCAGCCGCTTAGCGTGTGATTTCTCAAGTGAATGGTGATAGGATAGGTGAATAGAAGGCTTCCGCGGCATCTGACCATTCACTTATCACCAGTCGCCAGTCACCGCGCTGAATGATCGATCGTTTATTCAACACGCTTGGTTCGGCGCTTCTCGCGTTGTTTCAATACCTCGGCGAAGTGGTGCTGCTTGCCGCCGATACCTTCCGCTCCATCTTCACCCGCAAGCTGCGTTGGAAATTATTTCTCAACCAAATTGTGGAAGTCGGATTGTTGTCGCAGCTCGTTGTCGTAATCACAGGCGCGTTTACCGGGGCCGTCTTTTCCGCGCAAACGTTTTTTCAATTCAACAAATTGGGGATGGGCTCCGCCGTCGGCGCGGTTGTGTCGGTCGCCATCTGTCGCGAACTCGGCCCAGTGCTGACCGCGTTGATGGTCACCGGGCGCGTCGGCGCCGCCATGTCAGCCGAAATTGGGACGATGAAAGTGACCGAGCAGATCGACGCATTGCGCGCGCTGGCGGTTTACCCGACGGACTACCTGGTCGTGCCGCGCGCTCTGGCCATGATGGTGTCGATGCCATTACTGGTGGCGGAATGTATCGCCGTCGGGATCGCGGCTGGCTATTTCATCGCGATTTTTTTGCTCGAAATCAACGGCACCTACTACATGGCGAACATGGTGCGCTGGACACGCAATCGCGACATCATCATGGGCCTATCGAAAGCATTTTGCTTCGGGATACTCATCGTTTTCATCAGTTGTCACAAAGGATTGACTGCGCGGGAAGGCGCCGTCGGCGTCGGCCGCGCGACGACTGAAGCAGTTGTCAACGCCTCGCTGGCCGTGCTCATCTGCAATTTTTTCCTGACCATGTTGCTGAATATTATTTACCCGGCAGGGTATCAATAAGAACAGTGAATCGTGAATCGTGAATGGCCGCCAGGTTTTGGAGTGCGGCGATTGTTCGCCGCTTTCCAACGCATGATCTCGCACAAAGTTCACAAAGACCCGCAACTTTCCTTGCGAAAGCGGCAGAGGACCGCCGCAGTCCAAGACGCTGTCGCGCCGAGGCACGTGCCGGAGGCTGACAAGCCGTTCTGTTTTAGAAGGACGCTTGCCGCGCCCTAGAGTTTGCAAAGGCGGGTTGAACCTATTCGGCTTGCGCTCAGGACAGGCTGTTGGACGTTCTGGTTCGATGATTGAAGCGCCGCCATCTAGCAGTTCGGTCGTCGGCCCGCGGCCCTCATTCGACGGCGCTTCCCCGATGATTGCGGTGCGCGGCCTGGTTAAGAAAATCGACGGCCAGGAAATTTTACGCGGCATCGATCTCGATGTAGCCGTAGGCGAGACGCTGGCCCTCATTGGCCGCAGCGGCGGCGGCAAAAGCGTGCTGTTGAAACATCTCATCGGGCTAATTCGGCCCGATGCCGGTGAGATTTGGGTCGAAGGCCATAATATTATTGGAATGAGCGAGCGCAATCTCGGTACGATTCGGCAAAAGGTCGGTATCCTTTTTCAGGGTGCCGCGTTGTTTGATTCGATGACGGTCGCCGAGAACGTCGCCTTTCCATTACGCGAAGCAGGCGAACGTAATCCGAGGGTGCTGCGTCAGAGAGTGGGTGAAATGCTCGAGGTGGTGGAACTTGAAGGACAGGAAGAGAAGATGCCAGAGAGTCTCAGCGGCGGAATGAAAAAACGCGTCGGCCTTGCTCGCTCGATCATACGGCAGCCGAAATGCGTGCTCTACGACGAGCCGACGTCAGGTCTCGACCCGGTCGTGTCCGATTCCATCAATCGGTTGATCCGCAGATTGCAGGAGCGTTTTAGCATTACCAGTATCGTGGTCACCCACGACATGAAGAGCGCATTCGACGTGGCGAACCACGTCGCGTATTTGCACGAAGGCCGGATTCATTTCTATGGCACGCCGGCAGAATTGCAGCGAACTAGCGATCCGCTGCTGCAGGATTTTCTCATCGGACGTTCCGATGAACGGTTGAGAGTTGAGGGCTGAGCGTTAAGAGTTGAATGTAGAAGCCAATGAATCGGCACGAGCGTGGTTTAGAATTTAAAGTCGGCGCGTTTGTTTTTGTCGGTCTGGCCATGCTCGGCGCTCTTGTTGTGCAATTCGGGCGACTCGGCGAGGGATTCAAAACATATTACCCCCTCACGGTTCGTTTCAGTGATGCGAGCGGTTTGCTCAAAGGCTCTGATGTGTTGCTGGCCGGCGCGAAGATCGGCAAGGTGGCGGGCGGTCCGCGGATGGTGCGCGAAGGCAACGGAGTGGAGGTGCCGCTGAGGATTTACGACTACATTAAACTTCCCGAGGGCAGCAAAATCACGGTCGGCAGTTCCGGTCTCCTCGGCGACCGATTCGTCAACGTGACCATGCCTCCTGGCCAGCCAAAAAAGTTCATCGCGCCGAAAAGTTACATTGTCGGCACGCGTGAGACTGGTATTGACGATCTTACCCGCGCAGGCGGGGAATTGGTCGGGGACCTGCGCAAGACGGTGCAAAATATCAACACGACCGTCACGAGGCTGAATGAAGAAGCGTTGTCCTCGGGTACGATGGAAAACTGGAGGACAAGCATCGAACATCTGAGTGCGACTACGGCATCGCTCTCGGAATCTTCCAAGAAACTCGAAGGCGTGGTCGACAAAGCCGACTTGGCCATGGGTTCGATTCGAAAAGACGCCGATGACATGCAAACTGTGATCGCCGATGCGCGCAAAACCGTACAATCGGCGACGCAAGTGTTCCGGGAAGCCACCCAGGGTAAGGGTTTGTTGGCGGCCTTGCTAACCAATCAGGATCTGGCGAACGATTTGCGCGCTCTGATTAATAACCTGCGAGCACACGGTGTGCTCTTCTATCGCGATAGTGCCGTGAAGATGGACGTTAAGCCACCGCCACAAAACATCCAGCGCCGCCCGGGCGCGGGCCGCTAAATGACACCATTACTCACAGTTAATTTGCTTCGCGTCTTATTTGTGACGTTCTGCGCGACTATTGGAGTCAGCATCTCCATGGCAATTGAAAACAGCGCCTGGCCCGGTCTCGTCCTCGGGGTTGTAGTTGGCCTGGTGGTCGTGCTGATCGACCGGCTGCTCAAAGGTTTTTCGCTGCGGGCGTTTTCGTCGGCGACCTTCGGCCTTTTGCTCGGGATGCTCTTCGCCAATCTGCTCTCCGCTTCCGATATTTTGCATTACCAATCTGAAACCACCCAATGGGTCGCGCGCCTGATCGTTTACGCCACATTCGCATATCTAGGAATGATGCTCGCCATGCGAAGTAATCGCGATGAATTCTCGCTCATTATTCCTTATGTCCGATTCACGCGCGAGACGACGCAACACGAACCGCTCGTGCTCGATAGCAACGTGATTATCGACGGGCGAATCGCGGAGCTGTGCGCGACCGGTTTCCTCAGCCGCTCTTTGATCGTTCCGCGCTTTATCCTTGGAGAACTGCAGACCCTGGCCGACTCACGTGACCCGATTAAGCGAGAACGCGGCCGCCGCGGTCTCGAGATTCTCAACCAACTTCAGAATTCGCGCGAGGTAGAATTGACCATTCACGAAAGCAGCGGCGATGATCGGGATGTCGGCGCAGATGCCCGGCTTGTCCGGACGGCGAAGGTTCTGCAAGCCCGCCTGTTAACCAATGACAATGCTCTTTGCCAGGTAGCAAGACTTCAGCAGGTTCCGGCACTGAATCTCAATGATCTCGCGCGCGCGTTGCGACCGGTCCTCGTAGTTGGCGATGAAATCGAATTAAACCTAGTGAAAGAAGGGCGGGAACATCACCAAGCGGTAGGCTATCTCGTCGATGGCACCATGATTGTGGTTAACCAAGCGCGGTCGCACCTAGGGAAAACGACGAGAGTTGTCGTTTCGAGTGCGCTGCAAACCACGGGCGGGCGTCTCATCTTCGCTGAGTTGAAGGATGGTGCTGCAGCGGCTTAGGATTTGGGCCGGGGGGTTCCAATCCTAGCGTCCGCTGCTTGGGGCCGGAGCTCCTGCGGCGCCGTGGTACGTGACCTGTAGCGGCGGTCTGTGACCGTCGCACTTTAGATTGCCGGCCGCGCGTGAGCTCGCGCAAAAAATTAAGTGGCCTATGTCACGGGTTTAACTCATTCTCTTTTCTCTCCCTGGGGGAGGGGATTAAGGTGAGGTGTTTAGATTGCGTTTCCGCCTCCTCAAAAGAATCAACTTCGCGGCAACGGCGCTTGTATGAGATAACTATCGCGAAATGAATCGTCCATTTCAGTTCACTGGACGTGTCCGAAGTTTCCGTCATGCGCTCATCGGTATTTTGCGGATGGTGCGATGCCAACACAACGCCTGGATCCATGTCGCCGGAACCGTTGTGGTGCTTGGAGCCGGCTTCTTCGCTGGGCTAACCGGGGCCGAATGGTGCTGGATTATTCTCGCGATATCGATCGTCTGGACCGCGGAAGCGCTCAATACCGCTTTCGAATTTCTGGCCGATGCCGCTTCTCCGAATTTTCATCCCCTGGTGAGGGACGCCAAAGATGTGGCGGCCGGCGCGGTGCTAATCACGGCGATTGCATCTGTAGTCATTGCTGTAGTCATTTTTTGGCCACACGTCGTGACGCTTCTTCAATGAACACTGAGCGCACGCCCCGCCAGATAATCTTTCAGTAAGGCCCTAAAACATCATGAGCGCCGATGAATTTCGGGAAATTGCGCTGAGTCTTCCGGAAGCCATCGAGGCCGCACATGTCGGTCATCCGGATTTTCGCGTCCGCGGCAAAATCTTCGCTACGCTTGGCTTCCCTGATCAAACCTGGGGGATGGCCAAGTTAACGGCTGATCAGCAGCACGAAATCGTGGCGCGCGATCCTGATATCTTTCAGCCAGTGAAGGGCGGGTGGGGCCGCCGCGGTGCGACAAACATCTTGCTACCAAGAGCAAATAGGGTCGCTGTGCGGAAAGCTCTCACGATAGCCTGGCGGAACGTCGCGCCAAAGCGATTGCGCGCGGTTAGCGACGTTCACGATTGAATGACGTCGGCAGGCCCTTGCGGTTCAAATTATTGGTAACAGGCGTCGTCGTACCTCTTCTGCGTTTAACCCTTCGATGCGAATCACTTTTTCGCGCGATTTTTGACCATACTCGAACACAATGCTGCGGGCGGAAATTTTTAATCGTTCGGCCAGGAAATTTCGCAAAGCCTCATTCGCTTTTCCTTCCACCGCTGGCGCGCGCAGTTTGATTCTGATCGCGGTTCCGTGCTCACCCGTCACCTTGTCCTCTTTCGCATTTGGCACAATGTGAAAGTGGAGAGTTGCCATTCGCCAAATTATTGGGACGACACGTCCCTCCAGGCTAATTTAACCCCACCGCGCCGCGCACCCGCCTCATAACGTCATTCGCAACTTCATTGGCGCGGCGGGCGCCTCGGACGAGGACATTGTCGACATACAACTTATCGGCCAGAATTTCTTCGCGGCGTTTGCGCATGGGCGAGAAATATTCCCAAAGTTTTTCGAACAGTTGCTTTTTGAAATCGCCGTAACCAGTCCCGCCCTTAGTAAATTTTTCCCACATCTCTGCGATCTCACTTTTCGAGGCGAAAAGTGAATAAAGCTGGAAGATGGTCGACGTTGCGGGATCTTTCGGCGCTTCCACCGGCTTGGAGTCAGTCACAATGCTCATGACACGTTTTCGTGTTTCCTTTTCCTCGCCAAAGAGATCGATGGTATTGCCATAGCTTTTGCTCATTTTCTGTCCATCGAGGCCGGGGACGGTCTCAGTAGCAGCGTGAATCCGCGGCTCGGGCAGTTTCAAAATATTCCCAAATGTCTCATTCATTTTCACAGCCAGGTCGCGCGCGATCTCGATGTGCTGCTTCTGGTCCTTGCCCACCGGCACAATGTCGCTTTCATAAATCAAGATGTCGGCGGCCATAAGAACCGGGTAGTTGAATAATCCCACGGTGGCGGGCATGCCCCGCGCGAGTTTGTCTTTATAAGAGTGAGCTCGTTCGAGCAGACCCATCGGCGCGACGGTGGACAAGATCCAGGCCAACTCGGTCACCTGTGGAACATCACTTTGCATAAAAAGAGCGGCACGATCAGGATCGAGACCGCAGGCAAGGAAGTCGACCGCGACGCGGCGGCTGTTTTCCCGGAGCACATCGGGGTCGCGGACGCTGGTGAGGGCATGATAATTGGCAATGAAATAGAAAGCTTCGCCTTCAGCCTGCAGTGCAATAGCGCGCTGGATCATGCCAAAATAATTTCCAACGTGCAGCACGCCGCTGGGTTGAATGCCGGAAAGAATGCGCATGGGTTTCAGAGTTCAGGATTCAGAATTCAGTGAAATGCGCAACCTGAAATCTATGCTCGGCGTGCGGCGCGACCAGGTGTCGGACGGTCGGTAGCACGGAGGAATGCCAAATGACCAATGTCGAATGACGAAGGAATGACAAAATCCGAATGACGAAAGGAACTTTCAGATCGTCTTCCGTCATTTGAGCATTCGGGCTTAAATTCGTCGTTCGTCATTCGTGCTCCGTCATTTTTTCTATTCGCTGAGTTCCTGCTGGCAAAACCTCACATCAACCGCTAGATAAAACGCGCCATGACCGCTCGCTCGCAACCCGTTTCAGTCGTGACCGGCGGAGCCGGTTTTTTGGGTTCGCATTTAACCGATCGTCTTTTGGCGGAAGGTCATCGCGTGATTGCGATCGATAATTTCGTCACCGGAAGCGACGCGAACATTGGGCATCTGGCAGGTAACGGAAATTACAAATTCATTAAGCACAATGTTTCCAACTTTATTTTCCTGCCGGAAGCCAAGCTCGACTACGTTTTTCATTTCGCTTCGCCGGCCAGCCCGATCGATTACCTGGAATTACCGATTCCGACTTTGAAAGTCGGCGCTCTCGGGACGCACAACACGCTCGGCGTGGCCAAAGACAAGAAGGCGACATTCATTCTAGCGTCGACCTCGGAGTGTTACGGCGATCCCCAGGTCCATCCGCAAAAGGAAGACTACTGGGGTAACGTCAATCCGATTGGACCGCGCGGCGTGTATGATGAAGCCAAGCGTTTCGCGGAAGCGATGACGATGGCGTATCATCGATACCACAAAGTCGACACGAAGATCGTCCGCATCTTCAACACGTATGGCCCGCGCATGCGATTGCGCGATGGGCGTGTGGTTCCCGCATTCATCGGGCAGGCCCTGAGCGGTGCGCCGCTGACCGTGTTCGGCGACGGCTCACAGACCCGCTCCTTCTGTTACGTGTCCGATTTGATTGATGGCATCTTTAAGCTCGCGATGAGCGATTTTCACGAGCCGGTCAATATCGGTAACCCGCGCGAGATGACAATTAAGCAGTTTGCCGAGGAAATCATCCGGATCACCGGAGCGAACTCGGGCATCGAGTACAAACCGTTGCCGGTGGATGATCCGAAAGTTCGGCAACCAGATATCACGCGCGCAAAGAAAGTCCTCGGTTGGGAACCGCGGGTTAAGTTCGAGGAGGGGATCAAGGAAACGATTGAGTATTTTCGCGACCGGCTCCAAGGCGTAGAACGGTCTTAGTTTTTCTGTTCAAATGGCACCGAGGCATGTCATTCTGAACGAAGCGACGAATCTATGAAGGGTACGTTTCCGGGCAATGGCGGGTCCCTCGCTAACGCTCGGGATGACCGCACGATGTATTTATTTGCCCGCCGTCCTAGCGCAACCCTGCCACGACCAGTTATGAAAACTCTGATCCTGCCTTTTTTTACTGCTGCCATTTTTATTCCACTGCAAGTATCCGGCCAGGCTCGGCGGGGCGATTTTCAAATCACAAAGATCACGAAGAATCTGATTACAAGCCCGCAGTACACTTACAGCGGAGCGGAACAGTTTCCGGCAAATCAGAGCGACCGCTGGCTAGAAGTAGAGGTGGAATTTGTCGCCGAGCCCGAGTTCACCGATGAATTGACGGTCAGGTACTTCATTTTAATCAACGGCAAGCTTCTCACCGGCGAAGTCACGCACGCGAATATTTTGGCTGGCCGCGACAATCGCTCCGTTATGTATGTGCCGCCAGCTGCGCTTTTACGTGTGTTAAACAATCGTCCCGTGACGTCTGCGTCGGTCCAAAACATTGCCGTGCAAATCGTGCAAGGAGGCGCGGTCAAGGATGAACTGAATCTCGTCCGGGCGCCGGCGCAGTGGTACACTACGATTCCAGCGTTGAGCGGCTTGGTCTTGAACAAGAACGAAACACCATTTGCACCGCTTTATTGGGACCGTTACGTGCAAATTAAAAGACAGGCTCGCTGATAACCAATCATGCCGGCCCCGACGCGCATTCTCAGCCTCAACCTTGGTTCGCACACGATCGGCCTGGCCGAGTTTCGCACCCTGCCCAACAGCGGCCTGATTCTTCATGGCTATCGCTTGCGGGAGATTGTGATGGAGATGGCGGGCGAAGGGCTGCGCCACGCACAAGTCGAGTTAGCGCTACGGCAGATGCAAGACGAACTGCAAATCAAGCCGCGCAACGTCAATTACGCTGTCCCAGGGCAGTCAGTCTTTGCCCGTTTTGTGAAATTGCCAGCGGTGGAAGAAGAGAAAATCGGAAAGATCATCGCGTTTGAAGCGCAGCAGAACGTGCCTTTTCCGATCGACGAAGTGGTTTGGGATTATCAGCTCGTTGGCGGCGGCGCAGACGAGCAGATTCAGGTGGTCTTGGTCGCGATCAAATCGGACCTGCTCGACGAAATGAACAGCGTCGTCGAATCGACCGGGTTGCGGACTTCGATTGTGGATGTCGCGCCCATGGCTCTTTATAACGCGTTTCGCTACAATTACAGTGACTTGAGCGATTGCTCGCTGCTCGTCGATATTGGCGCGCGCACGACCAATCTTCTTTTTATAGAGTCAGGTAAAATCTTTTCGCGCAGCGTCCCGATTGGCGGCAGCTCCATTACTTCTGCCATAGCGCGGGAATTCGATGAGTCTGTGCCTGCGGCCGAATCTCGCAAGAAGCGGGATGGGTTCGTTAGCCTGGGCGGTGCCTACGCGGAGGCGGCCGATCCGGATGTAACCCGTGTTTCCAAGATTATCCGGAGCACCATGACCCGGCTGCACGCCGAATTGATGCGCTCGATCAGTCATTATCGGGCGCAGCAGCAAGGCAGCGCGCCAAAGCGCCTTTTTTTGTGTGGCGGCAGCGCCAGCACTCCATACATGCGCGAATTCTTTAACGAGAAATTGCAGTTGCCGACCGAATTCTTTAACCCGTTGCGCAATGTCGCCGTGACCGATTCTGCAAACATGACTGAGCTTTCGCGCTCTGCCCATTTACTCGGCGAACTGGTGGGCTTGGCCTTGCGCACAACTACTACCTGCCCCATGGAGTTGAACCTGCGACCGGCCAATGTCGTTCGCCGGCACGAATTGGAAAAGCGGCGGCCGTTTTTCATTCTGGCCGCTGCCTGTTTAATCCTGGCGCTGCTCGGATGGTCCTTCTATTACACGCGGGCCGCGCACGCCACGCAGCACGCGACCGAACGTCTGCAGGAGAAAATCGACACCATGCGGGCCGCGGAAGCGCGGCTGGATAAGCTGAAGAAACAAGTAGCTTCCTTAGATAGCTTCTCCACGCCTCTGATTGAGGCGATCAACGACCGAAGCTTTTGGGTCGAAATTCTCGAAGATTTGAATGCGCGGCTGCCGAAAGAAGACATTTGGATCACCGAGTTGATTCCCACTTCGGGCGGGAAGCCGATTGGCCTTGATCAGAAACGCATGGCCGAGGTTGCGCCGAGTCCAACGCCCTCGGAGGCAACGGCATCAGGCAGAGCGGCGACGGCGGCACGTCCGACCGGTCCGGCTATTGACGGGATTTTGGTGCGCGGTCTCTATTTGTTTAACCCGAAGCAACAGGAAGTGGTCGTCGATTACTTTCGGAACCTGCTTGCATCGCCGTTTTTCGTCATCGATGCCAAGAACCAGGCGCGTTACATCAAGCCGAAAACGCCTAACAGCACCGAGTGGGCATTCGACTACGAGCTGCACCTCGATCTGAGCAAACCGATAAAATTACCATGAGCTGGTTTCAGCAAAATCGCTGGCTCGGAACGTTCCTGATTGTTTTCGGGATTTGCCTGTTGATCGCGGCGTTCTTTTTATTCAGTACAAAGAGTAGCTACAACCAGGCGTTCGCCCAGTTCGAAGAGGCGGCAACAGAGAGAGGTCGTCTGGAACGCCAGGACCCGTTTCCGAGTGAAGCCAATTACAAAAAGATGCAGGGATATGTGGCGGAGTACGGTGTCGGTCTCGATAAGCTGAAGGAAGACCTAAAGACGCGGGTTCTACCTGTTCCAGGGCTGGCGCCGAACCAATTCCAATCGCGCTTGCGCCAGGGCATGGTGACGACCGCGGAAAGGGCGCGCGCGAATAGAGTGCAAATTCCGGACAATTTTGCGTTGGGTTTTGATGAATATACCGCGGCATTACCGAGCACAGCGGCGGCCCCGCTGCTCGGTC
>WNGI01001666.1_pt1 | contig 18751 bp, 9 predicted proteins | sample 5400621 | NCBI WGS metagenome assembly WNGI01 (sample SAMN13153374, study PRJNA577476) | soil metagenome | isolation source: 20 cm soil or saprolite under Garry oak tree replicate 1 | place: USA:California | collected 2016-06-15
CAACTTGCTGATCCTCACATCGTACAAGCTTTCGATTACGAAGAAGAAGAGGAGCATGGCTGGTCTTACATTGTGATGGAATATGCGCCATTTGGCTCACTGGCCGATCGATATGCCCCTGGAGAACGACTTCCCCTTTCAACAGTCAAAGCCTATACAAGCCAGATGGGCAGAGCAATCCATTACATTCATACACAGGGGCTTATTCACCGGGACATAAAGCCGCAGAATATGTTCCTGAAGACGAGAAGTTTAGTTTTACTCGGTGATTTTGGACTTGTGACTCGCAATCATGGAAAGCACTACCCCTGGATGAAGATGGAGTTCGGAGGAACCAGAATCTATATGGCACCAGAGCAAGAAGGTGGTGAGCCATGTCCAGCAAGCGACCAGTACGCTTACGCAACGATTGTGTTTGAATGGCTCACAGGTTATTGGCCGTTTTACGGCGATGCCAGAGAATTGGCCCGGCAGCGCAGGCATCTTTCGCCTCCTTCGATACGTGACCTGGTACCGGAAATACCCGCCGCTGTTGAATGGGTAGTGTTGACGGCTCTAGACAAATCGCCAAACCATCGATTTAAAACAATGTTAGACTTTACTCTGGAGTTTGAAGAAGCCTGCCAGGCTATTAAAAAAGGAGTATCCAATAAAACTCCAGCCAGTCATTCTTCAGGTGTTCCAGCCATTTATCGAAATGGAGCGGATACTAGACGTACAGATATGCATCGTCTTCAGAGGCCTGCAGTAGTAATGCCACAATCCGAGTTTGCTAAGCAGGGAGATGTTCTGGTCGCTTCGTACCCTGTAGCACTCCGTTACTGGCAGTCCGATGAAGATTTCTGGGATCCTATGTTCACTTCGGATGGAGATGATATCGGTATGGTTCTAAATTCTCGATGGCAGAACTTTTGGGGGCGGGTTCGTAGTGTCTGGGAAAGAATTGCAGAATTTTTGTTGGAAAGTTTGTAGTTACAAATGACTCTGTACGAACAGGAATAAAATGTGATTTTTGTATAAAATTCACACTTTCTCTTGACCCATTATGACATACTCACTATACTAATGCGGAGTTATTCAGGTTGGACACTGGATAAGCAGTGTATGTCCCTCCTTTGCTGGGTGGGAGGAAGAGACCGTTCAAGTTGAAGATAGTTATACGCTGGCGCCCACTGGCTCTGTTTGGTATAGCCTTTCTCGGGCTGGCACTACGTTTGTATGGCCTCGATTGGGATCAGATTCAGGCGCGCTCTCAGCTTTTGCTTCGTTTGTATGGAGCGGATTTTGCTCTGGGTAACAACTTCCATCCAGATGAGAGACAGATCCTTTTTCATGTTGTTCAATTATCATGGCCTAAGAGCCTGGCGCAATTCCTTGATCCCACTGCTTCACCGCTTAATCCGCATTTCTTCGCTTATGGTTCTTTGCCGCTTTACTTATTAGCAACAGCAGGTAATTTGCTCTCTCATATCTCTCCTACTTTGGCTAATTTTGCCAACCTTACATTGACAGGGCGCTTTATTAATGCTCTTTTTGATAGCGGAACTATACTCCTGACGGGCTGTTTAGGCTTGCTGCTGACGAATGATCGCACCCCGGGACGAAAATATGCCTGGTCTGTAGCTCTGCTGTCTGCTGCTTTGGTTGCGTTCACGCCACTACAAGTACAGCTTTCACACTTCTATACCGTAGATACAATGCTTCTCTTCTTCGTCACTTTGACGGCCCTCGCTTGCGTTGTCTTAGTTGATACTGATAAACCTGTACGCTGGTCTTTGGTAGCTGGACTTGGCTATGGTCTGGCACTTGCAACAAAATTCAGCGCTGCTCCTCTGATTGTACCTCTAACGATTGCGCTTGCTATGCGCTGGTACAGGCGAGGTATTTTTTCAATTGTGCCGCCCTTCATCTATGCAGTTTTTGCTACATTGGCGTCATTTCTTATAGCCGCGCCCTATGCGCTGTTAGATATGAGGGAGTTTATCCAACAGGTTTCTGATCAGGGTAGTCTTGCGCGTGGAACGCTTGATTTACCATATGTGCGGCAATTTGCAGGAACGATACCATTTCTTTACCAGGCACAGAATATGCTCTTATGGGGTATGGGTTTAACACTTGGACTTGCAGTAGTAGCTGGTTTCCTGTGGCTCTGCTGGAGAATATGGAAGCGCGATGCTGGACTATGGCTTGTTGTGCTGTCCTGGGTAGTGGTTTATGGCGCACTTACTGGGAGCTTTTATGCAAAATTTATGCGTTACATGCTGCCTCTCTACCCATTTCTGACACTGATGGCGGCAAGTGTATTAGTAGCGTTTGTGAGATACAGCCATAAGCGGACAGAGGGAGCGAATTCACAAGTCGCCGGGTCAGCAACAAATCGTTTGCTTGTAAAAACCCTGCCTTATGCTGCAATAGTAATTGTGCTTCTCGGGACGATGTTTCAAGGTTTGGCCTTGTTGAATGTATATAGCCAGCCGAATACACGCATTCAGGCATCGCGCTGGATTTTCGATCATTTGAAACCTGGCAGTGTCTTGACCTACGAACAGTGGGATGACGCGTTACCGGTCGCTATCGATAATCATGATGCTTCTATATATCATCAAGCTTCTTATGTTGATGCCAGTGGTCAGCAACAGCAAGGGTTGGACCTGTATGGAGACGATACAGTAGCAAAAGCGCAGCAGTTGGCGAAAATATTGCCTACCGTAGATGCTATAACTATGGCCAGTGATCGCCTGGATAAATCTATTCCACGACTGCCATGTCGTTATCCACTAACTATTCACTACTATCAGCTACTTTTCAGCGGGCAATTAGGTTTTCACCTGGCTGCGCAGTTTGAGAATCACCCTAACTTGCTTGGTATCGTTCTCAACGATAGCGGCGCCGATGAGAGCTATTCCGTTTTTGACCACCCGACGTCTCGTATTTTTGTGCGTGACAATCAATATCCCTATACATCGGACCAGCTTTTTCATAAACTCCTGCAAGGTGTGCAATTACCAACACCCTGCACAAGTCTTTCGGGTGCCCAGCGCTCCTTATTACTTAGCGCTCAACAGATAGCTGATAATCAACAATCTCCACCTTTCGGTGTGCAGTTTCCAGCAAATAGCTTCTCAAATTCATTTCCAATTTTGATCTGGTGGTTCATGCTTTCGCTATTGGGTATATTGGCTTATCCGCTGGTGTTCTTCATATTTCGTGGGTTGAGTGATCGTGGCTACATTTTTAGCAAGACATTGGGCATACTGTTGCTTGCCTATTGCGTATGGATCCTGGCTTGTTTGCATCTTGTTGCTTTCAGCCATCTCTCGACATTGTTGGTGCTGGCCTTGTTTTTAATGCTAGCCATTGCGCTAATTGTTTGGCAGCGACGAACTCTTAAAACATTTCTACTCCAACGTTGGCGATTGCTGTTGATCGAAGAAGCAATCTTCACTCTCGCATTCCTGTTATTTGTGTATATTCGCTCTCTCAACCCCGATCTTTGGAACGTCTATTTTGGTGGAGAAAAGCCAATGGAACTGGCTTTTCTTAATGCTGTCTTGCGCAGTCCTTCTATGCCGCCATATGATCCATGGTTTGCAGGCGGGTATATTAATTACTACTACTATGGTTATGTGATCTTTGGTGCATTCGTTAAGCTAACAGGAATTGTGCCCGGTGTTGCTTTTAATCTGGCTATTCCTACGTTATTTGCACTGACGTTTACAAGCGCAGTGACATTGGTATACAGCTTCGCGCGCAGCTTCCCCATAGCTTTATTAGGTGGGTATTTCGCAGCATTGATTGGGAACTTTGATGGAGTTCTACAGCTCAAAGATCAATTCCTGGCTTTGCTCGCAAAATTACAACCACCAAATTTTGATTACTGGCGCAGCAGCCGTATTATACCTTTCACTATCAACGAGTTTCCTTTTTGGAGCTTTCTATTTGCAGATTTACATCCGTATGTCATAGATCTACCCATTGCGGTGTTGATGCTGGGAGTGGTGGGATCATTTCTACTTTCAAGTGATAAGCAGGATGGTAGATCTGGTGAACGCAGGCCAGTGAATGTTCTGCTCTATCTACTCGCCGCTTTCACTTTTGGCACGATTGCTTGTGTGAATCCCTGGGATATGCCTGTCTATGCTCTGTTACTTGGCGTTGTGCTGCTCCTGCGCAAGTTACAAGAGCAAAGAGGTAAACCCAAAAGTGAGTTATTTTTTTCACTTGGATTCACTCTTCTAGTGGTTGTAAGTTTGTGTGGACTTGGCTACCTCTTTTACTTACCTTTCTATGCTACATATCAGCAACTTTATGTGAATGGACTGGGACTTGTCAGTCGGGGAACCGATTTGATAGATTACCTGACCATCTCTGGCCTGTGGATGTTTATTTCGCTTAGCTTTTTTTTGTTCGAATTTTATCGTTGGTGGATGCGCATGTGGAATTCAAGAGCCAGGATTCAGGGGAAAAATTCACTTACGATAGAAGGTTCGTCGGTTCGATGGATTTCAGCGTATGTACTGATCACTGGAATGATAGTAACTATTGCAGCGTTGCTTGGAACAAAGATTTTACTTACTCTGCTCATTTGTCTTGGCATGTTCCTTTTTATTGTGAAATTGAAAGATGCCGGGTTTAACCTTGTGCCCGACCAGAGTGCCCCTACAATTCTGGAGTATGAAGATACACTCGTATTGGAATCTCTCACAAGTACTGGTGAAGTTCAAAATAAAATTGTTGCCAGAAATAGCACATTTGATACAAAAGCTCGTTTTACCTATATTTTGTTACTTGTAGGTTTATGTATTAGCCTGGGGTTGGAAATTGTATATGTGCGAGATTTTTTGGATGGCGGTGATTACGAACGTATGAATACCGTTTTCAAGTTTTCGATGCAGGCCTGGCTCTGCTTCGCTATAGGTGCTGCACTGGCTGTGCAGCACCTATGGAGCCTTCTGCGAGGAACAGTGCGAAAGGTCTGGGTGGTTATCTTTTTTCTACTGGTATTGGGAGGCTCGGTATTTCTTGTTGGGGGAACAGCTGCGAGGATTCGTGATCACCAGATCTGGATTGCTGCACAGCCACCTGTTCAGAGCGCCCATTACACACCAACGTTGAATGGTCTGGCCTTCATACAGGCATGGTATCCGGGAGATGCCAGGGCGATTGCATGGCTCAATGAAAATATTGCTGGCTCTCCTGTCATTCTGGAAGCCGCTGCTCCTGTCTCCTATCAATGGTTTAATCGAGTCTCAATTTACACTGGACTGCCGGATGTATTGGGTTGGGCAGATCATGTTGGGGAACAACGGTACTCCGATCAACCATTGAATCGAGTAACTGATATTGGAATTATCTACACAACTTCTGATGCGATTCAAGCGATCACGTTACTACGCTTTTATCATGTGCGCTATATTTATGTGGGAGATTTGGAACGACAGGCCTATGCTCAACAATCAACAGCAGGCCTGGATAAATTTGATCACATGGTTGGTGATACCCTTCGTGTCGTTTATCGTGCGCAAGGCGTCACGATCTATGAGGTACTTTAAGTAACCTATAGCGCAAAAAAGGAACATATGAGATAATTCGTACGTCTTAGTATATACTGGGACGGACCTCGAGACTATCCGTAAAATTGTATTGCAGAGCACGTGTTTTAATGTATAGATATAAAGCTCTTGTGAGAGATAATTCGCAACGAGCAAAAACTAAGCTTGATTGAGCATCTGTTTAGAGAGTAATCATGGTCGAACTACTTCAAATGTGGGCACTGGTTGAGGTGCTGGGTCTTTTGTGCCTTCCGCTCACCATAACAGTATTTCATAATCTACCGGACCGTGGCTGGGCCTTTAGTAAGGCTATTGGTATTGCTTTACTGGCCTTTTGTGTCTGGTTGCCATTGATGTATGTGCAAGTATTGCCTTTCAGCCAATTATTTATTGCGGTGGTACTCTGCATTTTATGTGCCTTCAGCATCTTTGGTTTTATACGAGTTCGACGCGCTCTTGTGGAACTGGTACGCGCTCATCTCTTCTACATTGTAGTATGTGAAGCGATCTTCCTGGGCATGGTATTTTTGTTGGGTTGGATTCGATCCTACGGGCCGAATATACAAAATTTTGAAATGTTTATGGATGAGGGTTTCCTGGCTGCAATAATGCGCAGCCCCCATTTCCCTCCTAATGATATGTGGCTCTCTGGCTATTCTATCAACTACTATTATTATGCCCACTTAACCATTGCAATACTGGCAAAATTGCTTGGACAGTCTCCCTCAATTGCCTTTAACACTGGAATCTGTATCTTTTTTGGCTTAACCGCAGTGAATTTGTTTGGAATTACCAGTAATATCGTGTCCTGGGCACGCTACCAGCGAGGAAAAAAGGTTACAGTCTCCGCTACTTCTGTAGGACGCTTCTGGTCTACAATCTTGAGGAGACGAACCGCTGACATCAGCCAACATCATGATGATTCTGACCAGGCGGATACGGTATTTCCATCTCTTAATGGTGCAATTCCATTTGGATTACTCACCATTTTAATGGGTGAGGTGCTGGGTAATCTTGCCTCGACCCAGCAGTGGTGGAGGGCACATGATGATCTACCACCGCAGTTCTGGTTTGACACTACCCGCATCATCGATAAGACTATTAACGAGTTCCCTGCTTTCAGCTTCTTGCTCTCTTGCTTTCACGCACATGTATTAGCGCTTGCCTTTACGATTGTCGCGATAGCTCTCGCGTTTAATCTTTTTCTCGAATATGGTGGGGATGGCAAGGGAAGAGGTTTGCGTGTTTTTGGTAGTGGTTGGCGTCTTCCTTTCAATCTTGGGGTAACGGCGCTGATCCTGGGGGGTCTCTTTACCATGAATGGCTGGGATTTCCCTACCTATTTGACATTAACCTGCATCTGCATAGGCTTGCAGCAATGGATGGCCTATCAATCGCGTTTTCGAATTGATCTAGTATTGGACGTGTTCACGATTGTTGCGGCGCTTACTGCATTGTCATTTTTCTTGTATGCTCCTTTCTATCTCAGTTTTGTGTCACCGTCGCAGGGCATAGGGATCGTAAGCGCAGCGGACCGTTCTGCCATTAGAGACGAAGTATTAATTTATGGATTATTTGTATTTATCTATGTCTCATTGCTTGTGGTGAATCTTGTACGGCCACGTCTTATTGCAAGGACCTATTCTGGTAAACAATCACTCGTTGCCGACTCATCCAAATCGGATCTGATGAATCTGCCACAGATGGATCAGGAAAACATGCAGGTTAGCCACATGAGCGGTATATTGACTACCGCGAGCGGTTCACATAGGGCGGCTCCAATACAACAATTGGAGGGAGGGACGGTTTCGCGAAATGTGGTATCGGTGCCACTTATGGGTACGCAATCTTCAGCAGATCAACCCTCGGAAGAAGATACAGCCTCGCTCGATGTGGTTGTGACATCTTTGGCCGGCACGGAAAACCAGCCTCCTGATACTCGACCCCCAACCCATAGGCGTTTTGCTCTCCCAGACTGGTTGGACTTAAGAGTGATAAGTGTTGTAGTGATTTTGGGAATAGCTCTGCTTGCGTTTGCGATTATGAAGAACGGTCTGACATTTGCAGTAGCTTTCACTATCGCCGCGTTGGGCGCAGCTTTAGCTCTCTACCACCTGCATGATCGTCCACGAGCATTTACTCTGCTATTGGGTGCGTTGGCTTTTGGTCTTGTCGCCATGACTGAAATTGTCTTCTTGAAAGATGTCTTTGCTGGAAACTTTCCACGTATGAACACTGTCTTTAAGTTCTACTTCCAGGCTTGGGCCTTGCTTTCCATCACTTGTGGCGCAGCGCTCTACTTTATTTACGAAGGTTTCCAATCAGCCGCACGCGGAAATGGTTGGCAACGCTGGGTTGGACGTGGAGGTCAGGTGATCTGGTCAGCGGCCCTACTAGGTTTTTTTCTAGCGGGGATGGTTTATCCAATTGTCGGAAGCTATCAACGCACAAATCACTATATGCAGCGAACAAATAGCCTTGATGGTTTAAACTATTTGCAATCCTATGATCCCGGTGACTATGCAGCCATCAGGTGGCTCAATAGTCATGTCCAGGGTAGCTCTATCATTGTTGAAGCATTTAACCCACAAGGTGGAGACTATAGTGACTACGGACGAATCTCTGCTTTTACTGGATTGCCAACGTTGATGGGCTGGGCTGGACATGAATATCAATGGAGAGTGAATTGGCTCAACGATGCTTATAATGCCGCAGATTTCTACCATCGGGGTGCAGATATTAATGCAATCTATACGAATACGAATCCTGACACGGTTCTTTCATTGATGAGTCGATACAATGCTCGCTATCTCTACGTGGGTTCCTTAGAAAAGACAACGTATCCACAGGCGAATCTCAACCGCTTCAGTGGGTTCATGCAGACGGTTTATTCTGCCAATGGTGTGACAATATACCGAGTTCCGGGTGGTTGATAGAGTATAATATTCAGGAAATCATGCCTTCTGCTAGCGCGAGAAGGTGCGAGTTTAAGAGGAGTGTTCCTTTGAAGAGTTTTGAAACTGAGCCAATTGAAGATGCAGCAGTTGTAGATTCGGTATCCAACGAACACAAACTTGTGCGTTCAGGCACATCTTCAAGTGATAGATCCGCCACAATAGAGGAAGAAATCAGCGTCGAAAGGGATGTAGTTGATTCTGACCTTGTCGTCTATGAAGAAAAAGCAGAGGACGAGGTACCGCAACGCCGAAGATTTTCTCCGCCTACGCGCGAACAACTACTCACCTGGATTCCTTTCTGGGGTGTGATTTTGCTGGGAGCGGTTTTGCGTTTTTGGGGCTTGGGAGATAAGCCTCTACATCATGATGAAAGCTTGCATGCATATTATTCCTTACAGTTACTGAATAATATGGCACATTGGACATGGTGTATTAATCCCCCACCTCAGGGTTATAGTTGCTATATTTATACTCCTCTGCTACATGGCCCATTTCAATTCCATTTCATCGCGCTTGTCTACAAAATCTCTCAATTATTGGGTGCTCCTGATAATGGGGTAAATACGACAACGGTGCGTATTCTGGCTGCTACGCTGGGTACAGGCATAGTGGCATTGCCTTTTTTCATGCGTGATTATATGGGCAAGGTCGGCGCATGGCTGGCATGTTTTCTGTTAGCGGTTTCACCAAGTATGGTCTACTTCTCTCGCTTTGCGCGTGAAGATATCTACATGGCTTTCTTTACATTGCTGATGGTTGTTGGTATCGCGCGCTATGTTCATACACGTAAGATGCGCTGGCTCCTAATAACTGCTGCGGGGTTTGCATTTTCATATGCGACGAAAGAAGCGACTTTTTTGACTGTGCTGGTCTTTGGAAGTTTTCTAGGAGCATTGATTGCGTGGGAACTCGGCTTGAAAGTGTCGTTGCGTTCGCGCTTCAATCAAGAGTCACCTGCTGTGGCATGGTTGCCGAAATCTTTTGCGCCTGTTTCCGTGCTGGTGTACTTCGCCATCGCTGGAGTAGCGGCAAAGTATTTATTCGCATGGATTAAATCTGTTTCGATTTATATTACCGATCCTAACAATGTTAATGCTGCTAATATTAACGTACAAAAATTGAAGGACATAACCGTAGCCTTTGTGCCAATCATAGGCATTCTGCTTGGCGTGTTCGTGCTGGTTCTTCTTTATCGTGAAATGAAGGGTAATATTCCTGTTGCTAAACGACGGGGGCTGGCTAAAAATGTTGATCCCGAGCGGCAACCTCTACTCGATACCATCTTGACCATGCCCTGGACGCACTGGTTTTTTGGGCTTCTGTGCGCATGGGTGATTTTCTTGCTTCTATTTAGTGTGATGTTGACCAATATTCGTAATGGGATCGGCGATGGCATCTGGCAAGGTCTCTATTACTGGCTGCAGCAACAACAGGTAGCGCGTGGCAATCAGCCATGGTACTACTATTTGATGCTGATTCCAATGTATGAGCAGATTGGCGTGGTATTCGGATTAATAGGCATCATCCGTAGTATAGTACAGCCTACTCGATTCAGACTCTTCATGGTTTACTGGTTCGTTGGCAATGTAATCCTCTATTCCTGGGCAGCAGAAAAGATGCCATGGTTGATGATCCACATGACAATGCCGATGCTGATTTTGGCGGCGATTGGCCTGGAACCTGCTGTTGTGACGTGTATCAATTTTGTGAAGAATCTCTTTGCACGTTTCTCATCTCCACATGAAGCGGTAAATTCGATTGGAAACGGTGGTTATATGCAAGAGTACCCCAAAGCACGCCCGAAGATCGGCATATTCGCAACCAGTATCTCTTTCTTAGGTGTGATAATGGCGATGCTTTTGTTGCTGCCCACTGTGCATAATATGTATGAAGTGGCATATGTGCATCCTGCTGATGGTCCACACGAGATGATGGTTTATGTGCAGACCACAACTGATGTGAACACAGTCATGGCGAAAGTTGATGCCCTTGATCAGAGAATGTTTGGCGGCAAGCACCAGATGCAAATTGGTCTAACCGGTGATGCGACCTGGCCTTATGCCTGGTACCTGCGAGACTATTCTAATGTCTGTTTCGATTTTCCCACAGGTTGTCCAGGCTGGAAGAATGTTCCAGTAATTATAGCGGGTGGTGATAATCCATACAGTGTTGAGCAGCAATATGGTGGCGCTTCGAATAATCCTAATAAATATACATATCAACAATACAAGATGCGTACCTGGTGGGATGAGGGATATAAACCGCCTGCAACTGGTGGGATTGGCCCTGGCCTCTGGCTGAGTTACGGCAATAATCCTCCTACGAACGCCAAATTTAATCTGGGCCTGGCTGCTCAACATATCTGGCAGTGGTGGTGGCAACGCCGAGCCATCGGTGATACCGGTGGTGCGTATGATATGGTGTTGTTTATCCGTAACGATTTGAGCACAACTGTGAAACCGTAGAGCAGCGCGAGGGCGGGGGCAAGCCCTGCCCCTACAATACACGGGCCTGAGGAGCGTTTTCTTGTCTATGGTAGGCCGTATCATTGTGTTCACTCGGATTGTAATTGTGTTATGAATGAAGGTTATTCACTGATCTCTACTTCGGCCTCGATCTCTACTGGAATGCCAAATGGTAGTTCTGCCATGCCAACTGCCGAACGGGAATGTTGTCCTGCTTCATTTCCATAAAGTTCGATAATCAGGTCTGAGAAACCGTTAATCACGGCTGGTTGACGGGTAAAGCCGGGAGCTGAATTGACCATACCGTGGACTCTTAACCATGCTGTCACACGGTCGAGATCACCCAATTCGCGTTTGAGGCTGCCTAACATTGCCAGAGCAACCAGGCGCGCAGCCTGGTATGCTTCTTCAAGTGACACCTCGACTCCCACCTTTCCCAATGGCTGGGCAAGCGAGCCATCGGGGTTCTGAGGAGCGTGCCCGGAAATATACGCTCGATTACCACGAACACGTACCCACGAGAAAGGTAACTTTGTTCCCGCTGGGGGGGAGAACACCTCGGGTAACGTGAGCCCTAGTGCTTCGAGTTTAGCTTCGATCTGCATGTTTTCACCTCATAATGAATTTCGTCCGTTGATTATTGTCGATCTTCAGGTATTAGGGAAAAAACGAGGGTAGTACGCAATCTACCATCTGTCGTGGCTACATCATTACGCGAGCGTCCTTCCAGCACATATCCCAAGCGTTTTGGAATAGAGGCACTTCGCACATTTAGCTCATCGCAGCGAATTTCGATGCGATTGGCTTTGAGATTGTCAAAGGCATAATCTGTTAGAAGACGCACTGATTCTGATATGTATCCATGGCCCTCAGCAGAGACACGTATCCAGTAACCAATTTCGAAGTAGCCGATCTCCCAATCGTGGGGATGAAGTCCTGTGCCTCCCAGGTAGCGACCCGTTGCCTGTTCCCATATGCTCAGCATCAGATCATCGCGAAGAATCCAGTTTGCCAACTGCTGGATAATCCAATGTCGGCTCTCGTCTACCGTCTGATGTTCATCGGCGAAAGGCAGCCAGGGACGCAGGTGATCGCGTGATTCAGCTATGGCTTCAAATAGCGCTTGCGCATCACTTTCGCGATATGGTCGCACCACAACACGCTCACCGCGCAATTCCTCAAACAAAGGTATTAGAGTGCGATATGTCAAGTTGCCCATCATTTCTCCGTTCTGACTGATATCACCATGAATGAACAAGCACTATTTTCCCCAGGATCTCTCCCGAAGCCAAAATACGATGGGCCACTGCTGCCTTCTCAACTGGCATTGTGCGCGCGATGATCGGATGGATTAACTTGTCAGCGACCAGTTGTAGTATGCGCTCTTCATTTTCTTTAGAAGTGCGAAGCATACCACCTCCAATTACATGGACGCGCTTAAGTCGCCATGTTTGTGTATCAACGGTCGCCTGCTGACCGCCCAGGTTGCCAATAAGAACGATACGCCCGTCATTCAGGCAAGCATCGATGCTTGCTTGCAATGTAGTACTAACAAGCTCAATCACCAGGTTAACACCGCCTGCATCACGTATTACCTGGCCTACATTTTGTTCTTTATGATTGACAACCAGATCGGCCCCTAAGTGGCGTAATTCAGCGGCTTTCTCGCTGCTACCTGTTGTTGTAGCTACCCAACAACCAGCATATTTGGCGAATTGGATAGCAATTGATCCCACGCCACTGGAGCCAGCCCAGATCAAGACGCGCTCTCCGGTTTTTGCATGTCCGAGATCGAATAAGCTTCCCCAGGCTGTTGATGAGGTGAGACCTGACGCCACTGCTTCTTCAAACGTGACCGCATCGGGAATACGCACAAGATCGGCTGCTGGCGCGGCTATTTTGCTGGCATAGCCGCCTCCACCTTTAGCTGCTATTGCCCGAGTTGTCATGACGCGCTCTCCCGCGTGAAAGCCCTGACTATCTTTAAGTACAACGCCTGCGGCTTCTAACCCTGGAGTAAATGGTAATGTGGGGACTGGCCTGCTGCCATCACGTTGAAAGAGATCAAGGTGGTTCACTGTAGTGGCCTTTACCTGAATCGATACGTTTTCGGGGCCAGGGATTGGGTCCGTCACATCATAAACCTGCAAAACTTCGGGGCTACCATATTGGGCAAACTGTACTGCTTTCATCTGCATCACTTTCTAGAAGAATACGATTATCGATACTTGATACCTCGATTCTCTCTGGCACTAGTTCCCTGTGGAGAAGTATATGTCCCATTGGCGACCTGGCTAGCTCTCCATGATTGAGGCATATCCTACTTTACCCTTACCTCAACGTTAACTATCTTCCACAGTTTTCTCTGCCGCTTTGCTACTCTGAAGATCAGCTTCATATTCGTGAGCCTGATTTTGGAGACTCTTAATGAACAGGTTAGGCGTTGCGCCAAAGACAGCCGCAATAAGCAAAGCTCGCGGCTGGAGAATGAAAAGGTTTGAGATCTCCGTATTAGATGCCAAAGATGCAAGAATTTCCGAGATAAGCACTCCTCCAATGCCAGCCAGGCCAGAGAGCAACGGAATAGCAACTAAACGAGTGGTCGAAAGACCGAAATCGTCAATGGACCTATCGCTACGTGACTCAGCGTAAAATCTTACAAATAAACCCGCAATGGCACCTACCATATAGATTATGGTTGCAGCCCCGATTGCAGGTTTAATGTTAATAGAGTTAAATGCTAAAATGATAACGCAAAGCAATACATACGTAACAATACCTGTAACGGCTATCGTCTTAAAAAGTCGATTTCGCTGTCGCATTAGTCCCTCCCAGCGATCATCCCGGAACTCATTGAGGGCCCTCCTCACTTCACGCAGTGTTAACTTTGCTGTTTCACACTGGACTTCAACGTTTGTTACGTTTTTATTATCTGAAACACTGGTCTCATCGCCTTGCTGGGTGCTCTGATTACGAGTGTTACTGTTCTTATCTGGTGGGCAATCTTCAAAGTAAATCGATGCTTCTGGTTTAAGCACTGATACTGCATTTTTTACGTCATTAAGCAATTTATCCTTTCCACTCACCTTAGAGCCCTGAAGAGACCGAAAATCGTTTTTTGCTTCACGAACTACCGTACTGTCATCGGTAACTTCAATCATTACTTCTTCAGCATGGTGAAGTACCCTCCACGCGCTGGTATATCCTGAACCTGAGTACCATTGAAGCCCTGCGGGAAATTGAAAGAGCTTTCGGCTAAGCTCGATGCAACAGGCATAAGCTTCTTTCACTACATCCCACTGATGCCTGCTGTTCTTATCAAACCCCCCTTTCTGCATAACCGTTTCAAGCGAGTTGATCTCATCATATGATCCATCATAGTAGTCTACCAAACCAAGGCTCATTTTCAGTTGATGTAAACGAATTCGTAGGATACTATAGGTGTGTGGATTCGCTGCTTGCGCCGTGCAAAAGCCGGTAAATGGAATTGCAATCAAGAGCCAGAGAATCGCTGCAGTCACCCCTCCAATCAGCAAGATTTGCCATTGTGAGTTTGAATTTGGGAGTATCAGGTAGACTCCAACTGTTATTAATGAAGCAATCACAGGTATGATCATCCCCACAATACAAATAGATGCTCCATAGGCCTGTGTAATCATCCTGTAAGGCTTGCGCAATTTGTAATGCCTCAGACCGTCAGTGGCATCGTTGCTCGTCTGTTGAGAGAGATTTTGTTGCATGTCAGAGCCATTTAAATTAAGAATGTCACTGGGAATAGTTGTTGATTGCACGTTAGTCTTGCTTGTATCATCCATTTTCTGCTGCTCCTCTTTGTAAAATCTCCTAATTCTTTCACCAAATAGCATGTTAACTCTAAGTCGTTGCATTACAAGCTTTTTCGATACTATACATAAATAAATTGGGATACCTCAAAGGAGAAGAATAGATATATTCCGCATCTGCATGCGGAATATTATAACATTAAATTCATCAAAAATGTATGCATAATATATGATTAATAGATCACTTAGATGGATGGATAGATATAGGTTGATCTGAGGCGGAATCTTCCATCTTTATAGCTCCTTCATCCTGCAAATGCAACGAGTGTCGCTGTCGCCGATTTGCGAGCATAAGGGGTACAATTATCAGTAAACAACAAAAAGCTGGAAGCGTCAGGACCCAGTTGATGCCAATAGCAGGAATCAAAATACCCATAAGCGCTGGAAGGATCATCGCTGCTGCCCCGGTACTTACGAGCATTACACTTGAAACAATGCCGATATTATTTACAAATTGTCGTGAAGCCATAGCCATGATACCTGGGAAGAGAGGACCATAAAATAAACCGACTAATGCACTTGCCCCAAAACTCACTACAATTTGTCCAGGAAAGATTGCTACCAATATGCCACTGATATAACCTCCAAGTATGCTGATGTAGAGTAGTTGGTTCTCACTAAGCAATCCACGCCTGAGAACCTGTCCACCTAAAAGTCTTCCAATAGTCAGGCCCAAGAAGAAAGCCGTTGCAGCAGGTGCGGCTAGAGCCAGAGAAATAGCTGCGCTCTGGCTTAAAACGGTAACAATCCAGTTACCGAAGCCTAATTCTGCGCCTACATACAGGGCGATTTGTAATGCCATTAACCACAGTAAAGGCTCTCGGAATACATTACGGAAAAGTGAAGGTTGTTGCTGCCGCTGTTTATCATTCTGGGTAGGAATTTCAGGTACAGACTGGCGTATTAATAAGAAAATTACTACGAATCCGGCAACTGCGCCTACGAGGTATGCCCACAAAGCTTCGTTCAGCATTTGAAGTGATAATGAGAGTAACAACGGTCCTGATAATGAGCCAATTCCAAAGGAGCTATGCACATTATTGAGCGTCTCGCCGAGGGTATCGTGAAAAGCTAACGTGACAATCGTATTAATACTGACATCAATCAGACCAAACCCTACCCCCTTTATCAGTTGTGTGATAAGTAAGACCGAAAATGAGTGTGTCACCGGAGTAATTGCGCCTGCGAGAGACATTAACCCAATCCCACCTATCAATATGTATTTTGAATTGAGTTTTGTTGAGAATAATCCAGCAATCAGTACGCCAATGATGAAGCCCAGCGCAGATAATGTGAAAGACGAACCTGCAATAGCTAATGAAACATGTGTATTTTCTGCTAGCAGCAGTAACGATGCACCAGGTAAGACACTAATAATTCCCGCACAGATGTAGGCAAGAAAAAGTGTATAGAAAAGTAAACGGCGGTTCAGTTTGGGTATAGCGCGGTGATCCATCAAAAATCCTTTGTAGACGGTGTAACGTATGTGAAGGCGAAAAGAGACCTCACAAATCCAGTGTCTCTTTTAAAAGTGTGCCATATTGAGGAGGGTTTTGTCTATGTGTACTGATTGTAATGCTTCATAACCCTGTACGCGATAAACTAAAGAATCTGATTGCAATAAAAGCATGCTAAAAGGAAAATAATAATGGATGCTATAGATGAAGTATTGTGCAAAATAAACAATTAGGATGATTGATCCATAAAAATATCTTCAAAGAAATGCTGATATATGGCAATTCTATCTCCTGGGATCTGATGAATCACCAATAAAACCTGAAGATAAATGGATAATTGTGCGTATTGCACAAAATATTTCTCTAAATTTGTGTTAGATTGCCTCTACCGTAAAAGACTTTGAGTGCTCTATACTATCACTGAATAGAAAAATAGTAACACACACATCGATGCCGATGCCCCAATGCAACGTCTGGCAAAGCGAAAGCGCTTTCGCAGATTCTCTTTCCAACTCCCATACGCATGGCCATATGCTGTTTCCAAGGTTCGTTTACTAATGAAAGGATACATCGTGTAATGGTTACTCTGCTTCATATTGCCTGGACGCGTATATGCACAAATATGCGCAATCCTCTCCACCGTAAAAACGTTGCCTACTTTATGGTAGGAAAGTTGGTGGGCTTAACTCTTGTACTCACAGCTATGTGGGTGTTTCTCCCTGCTGTGGTTCACGCCGCAACTCGGAGCGCACCTGTTGATATGCCAACGATTAATGCTGTGAACACTGTCTGGACGCTAGTTGCCGCTTTCCTTGTTTTTTGTATGCAAGTGGGATTTGTTATGCTCGAATCTGGATTCGCTCGTTCTCGTGAATCTGTTAATATCCTGGTTGAGGGTATAGCTGACACCTGCATCTGTGGCGTCTTGTTCTGGGCCTGGGGATTCGCCTTTATGTTTGAGCCAGGTACTCCCTGGATTGGTACGCAGGGCTTCTTTTTGATGGGCTTAAGTCCTACGTATATGGCGACAGGCATCCCACTGTTGGCTTTCTGGGTCTTCCAGTTTGCTTTTGCTGATACCGCTTCGACAATTACTTCAGGTGCAATGATCGGGCGCTGTGGCTTTTGGGGTGATATCTTCTACAGCATTGGGGTGACAGGCTTCATCTATCCGATCATTGGACACTGGTCATGGGGCCCAGATGGCTGGCTTGCCGCAATGAATTTCCACGATTTTGCTGGCTCAACGGTAGTCCATAGCATTGGCGGAGCAATCTCGCTGGCTGGTGCAATTGCGCTTGGCCCACGTCTGGGGCGCATTTTCAAGCGAGATGGCGGTGGCCCCCCACCAGCCCATGACCTGGTTATCGGCGCTGTAGGTGGCCTGATCCTCTGGTTTGGCTGGTATGGCTTTAATCCAGGTAGCACGCTTTCGGCGCTTGATACGGCAGGCATTGGGCGTGTGTCGTTCAACACAACCCTCGCGGCATGTTCGGCTGGCCTGGCGGCGTTGTTCTATTCCTATATTCGTTCTAAGAAATTTGATCTGGGTCTTATCGTGAATGGGTTTCTAGGAGGACTCGTTGCGATAACATGTCCTTGTTACTGGGTTGATCCGATAGGTGCCTTCTTCATCGGCATTGTCGCTGCCATTGTAGTGGTCTGGGGTCTGGATTTGCTGGAATACTTGAGGATTGATGATCCGATAGGTGCTGTTCCTGTCCATCTCGTCGCTGGTATTTGGGGTACGCTTTCGCTCGGTTTGTTTGCAACGGGAGCATATGGAGCGCCAACAGCAACCGGCGCCAGTACGACCAGCGTCGTGACAGGGCTGTTCTATGGCGGTGGTATGACCCAACTCGGTCTTCAAGCGCTTGGTTCGTTTTCGACAGTTATAGCGACGCTCGGAATCTCATTGCTCATGATGTTTGCCCTCAAATGGATCGGTGTACTGCGTGTCTCGAAGGCGGGTGAGCTTGAAGGTCTTGACCTGCACGAGCATGGTGCGTCTGCGTATCCTGAATATGCACTGGCGGGTGTAGGCGCTTTCTCCGGTGGAAATAGTGCTTCCTTTGGGAAAATAGAAAGTATCCCTATCACTGAAGACTAATCACAAAGCAGTGTAGTTACCATCAAAGCTTGTCAGTTGGCAGCCTAACAGGTCTTCTCAAGGCAATACATCATTGCTGAGAGAAGGCCTGTCATGCCCTCAAATATGGTATGCTATAGAAGAGAATGGCACATCTTTTTATTGCCTCATTGACGAGGTAGAACAAGGATGAAGAAGATGAATACCTTTGATTCTTTGCAGGCACTCTTCTTACATGATCTGCAGGAGTTACACCAGCTACGGAAGCGAGGGTGGCGCGCCCTGTCCATGACGCGAGTGGTGAAAGAAGAGCATCTTGGACGATGCTGCTATCTGGCAGAAGAATTTCTGAGTTCCGAAGACCTCTGTACGCTCAAACAAGACCTCGA
>WNGI01009829.1_pt1 | contig 18748 bp, 17 predicted proteins | sample 5400621 | NCBI WGS metagenome assembly WNGI01 (sample SAMN13153374, study PRJNA577476) | soil metagenome | isolation source: 20 cm soil or saprolite under Garry oak tree replicate 1 | place: USA:California | collected 2016-06-15
TGACGCACGCGCAGCGTTCAAGCAGACCACAGACGAGCATTTGATGACTTCCTGGCGGCTGCTGGCTCGCGGCCAGGTTGTGATGGAGGACCCGCGCCACGTGATGATCCAGGACACAATTAACCACTGGACGCATCACCGCGGGCAGATGACCGTCTATCTGCGTCTAATGGGTGCAAAGGTACCCGCGTTGTATGGGCCATCAGCAGACGACAAGCGGTTTTGATTTCGTAGCTCCTTCTAGTTGATCACTCAAGCTCTTCACTGGGACCGCGGGCAGCCCGCCCAACAGATGTCCGATATGCTTCAGCTTGTCGTTGTCGTCCGACAGAGTCTTCTTGGCTAGTCATCGACAAGCTGAAGCATATCGGACGTTAGGAGCGGGCGGGCCGCCCGCGGTCCCGGTGAAGAGCTTGAGTGGTCAAGCCTCAGCTTGTTATTGAAAGTAACACTCGTTACACTTTCCTAGTTGTTACGCAAAGCCCTAAAAGTCAGCGACCGGACCCAAGAGCGGGACTGGAACTTGCTCATTCACCAGTTACCGCCCAAGCCGACCAACTTGCGAGTGCGGATCTGGCGCAAGTTGCAACGGCTAGGGGCGGTGGCGATCAAGAATTCTGTTTACGTCCTACCGGCAAATGAAAAGACGCAGGAAAGCTTTCAATGGTTAAAACAGGAAATCGAATCTGCGGGCGGTGAGGCTGCGGTCTTCCAAGCTGGTTCCGTTGAAGGGGCAACAGACAAGGAGTTAGTTGCCTCATTTCGCAAGGCACGCGATGAGGAGTTTGCGGGAGTCTCCGCCGAGTTCGACGGGTTGACCGGAGCAATTGCGGAACAGTCTCGTGGCAAGCACCTTTCCGCTGGCCGATTGGCTGCGCACGAAGCTGAAATCGACAAGCTCCATGCCGAGCTAGAGCGCATTGCTGCCAACGACTTCTTTAATGCTAAAGGCCGCGCCGGCGCCTTTAGTTCTTATGAGCGCTGCCAGAAAGCCATTCGCGCTGCGCAAGGTCCCGGGAGGAAGACTGAGCTCAAGAGTGCGAAACACGGGACCCTCGAAGTCGCAAAGCACCAGGGACGACGTTGGGTCACGCGCAGCAATCTGCACATCGACAGACTGGCTTCCGCCTGGCTAATCAAACAGTTCATCGACAAGCACCCTCGCTTCTACTTCATTGCTGAGGGGGAGACGGTCGAAGGTGCAATTCCCTTCGACATGTTCGGAGCTGAGTTTACTCATCATGGCGAGGACTGCACCTTCGAGACAATGCTCAAGCGCTTTGATCTGGTCGAGATCAAAGGCTTGCGCGAGATTGCCGAGATTGTCCACGACATCGACCTCAAAGACGACAAGTTTCACCGGCTGGAGGCCGCTGGACTAAATGCAATCATTGACGGGCTGCGCAAAGTCCTGAGAGACGATCGCAAACTGCTGCAACAAACCAGCACTTTGTTTGATGGTCTTTTTGCACTCCTGAGCAACTTCATCAATATCGGTGGGCCTGTGGCTCAAATCACCATGATGTACAACCACATGGTCGAACGTCGGCACTGGTTGTCGGACGATCGTTTCGTGAAGATCATGGCATTCTGCCACATGCTGCCTGGGCCAGAAGCGCTGCAACTGGCGATCTACGTTGGATATTTAAAACGCAAATTATTGGGCGGCGTCCTAGCAGGCTTGACGTTCATCCTGCCTGGTGCTGTCGTGATGATCATTCTGAGTTGGCTTTACATTACTTATGGCAGCCTGCCGCAAGTCAACAACGTCTTGTACGTCTTGAAGCCTTCTGTGCTGGGAATCATCGCCGCGGGAATTATCAAACTTGGACGCGCGACGATCCGAAACTACTTTCTCGCGGGGCTGTTAGCGGGGGCATTTCTCGGGATGCGAGTCGCGGGCATCAACTTTCTCGTGATCCTCTTGATAGCCGGGCTCCTGAACCTGCTGCACGCAGAAGGTTGGCCCAGCATCCGACGCACGCGAGCGACACTCCCAACACTGGTTGGCGCTTTCGTCTTGCTGCTTCCGTTCGTAAATTCGCGCTGGTTTCAGATGGCGTGGTTATTCTTCAAGACTGGGCTGTTCAGTTTTGGAGGCGCGTATGCGTCAATCGTTTTCCTGGAACGCGGCGCGGTTGAGCAGCACCACTGGTTATCTAATAGCCAATTGCTTGACGGCGTCGCCCTGAGCGTTGCGACCCCGGGTCCGTTCATGCTGTTCACCACATTTACAGGGTTTCTCGCCGGGGGATTGAGGGGAGCGATCATCGCCACCTTCTTTGTCTTTCTGCCATCCTTCGTATTCGTTTTAGGTGGCGCCCGCTACATTGAAAAGGTGCGCAACAATCGTCTAATTCAAGCATTCCTCGCCGGCGCGAGTGCTGCGGTCGTTGGCGTCATCATCGTCGTGTCGCTGGAACTCATTCCTGCGGCACTGGTCGATCCACCAACTATCTCAGTAGCGCTGATTGCTTTTCTTGTAATCATCGTCATGAAAGTTGACGTAGCGAAGGTGGCTTTGGGAGCTATGGCAGGCGGAATTTTGTACGCGGTTGCCCGAGGCATGTAGTTAAGACAATGAACAAAGCTGTTCTAACAAAGTATTAACAGGAATGGAGAGAAGAATGAAGAGTGAAACCGAGCACAAACGAGTCCTGTTAATCAGTAACTCGACGCTTTACGGCACTGGGTACCTCGATCATGCAGAAAATGAAATAAGTAGCCTCCTGGGAAATGTGAAAAGTGTTCTCTTCGTTCCTTTCGCACTCTATGACCGCGACGCTTATGCCTCAACCGCGCGAGAGCGTTTTCAGAAGATGGGTTACGGTCTGGAGTCAATCCACACAGCTCCTGATGCACAACATGCAGTGAATAATGCAGAGGCAGTCTTCATCGGCGGCGGTAACACGTTTCGACTCCTGAAGGCGCTCTACGATATAGATGTTCTGCAAACGATTTGGCGGCGAGTAGCAGAGGGCATGCCCTATATCGGGTCGAGTGCCGGCGCAAATGTCGCTGGTCCAACCATCAAGACAACCAAAGACATGCCGATCGTTCAACCTCCGTCCTTCGATGCTCTCGGGCTAGTTCCTTTTCAAATTAGTCCGCATTTTCTCGATCCCGATCCAGACTCAACACACATGGGCGAAACGCAGGAAGAGAGGATTTTGCAATTCCTCGAAGAGAACGACACACCCGTCGCGGGCCTTCGGGAGGGGGCCATGGTAAAGGCTGAAAATGGTTCGCATATGCTGAAAGGATCTTCGGGCGCGCGGATCTTTCGCAGAGGGCATGACCCGGTTGAAGCCATGCCGGAGGAGAAACTAGATCATCTTTTTGGAATGAGATAGGAAGACGTGCGTGATGAAAGCTAAGGGGACTTTGTTGCTTACGCGCAAGCGTGTCGCTGCGCTGCTGACGATTGAAGAGTCCATCGCGGCAGTTGAGCACGCTTTCAAACTATATGGAGAAGGCAGGACCGCACCTCCAGGAATCCTCGGAGTACACGCTGAAGATGGCGGCTTTCATATCAAGGCTGGTTTACTCGAACTGGATCGCTCGTACTTTGCCGCTAAAATCAATGCGAACTTTCCGGAGAATGTGAAGCGATTTGGGCTGCCTGTGATTCAAGGAGTCATCGTCTTATGTGACGGGGAGAGCGGCTATCCATTGGCTGTGATGGATTCGATTGAGATCACGATTCAGCGCACCGGAGCAGCGACTGCGATAGCGGCCAAATACCTCGCCCGATCTGACGCAAAGACTGCGACCATCTGTGGTTGCGGTAATCAAGGTCGCATATCGCTGCGTGCGCTTACCAAAGTTCTTGGGATCGAAAGAGTGTGGGCCTACGACCGCGATCAATCGCAGGCTCAGAGGTTCGCGAGCGAGCTTGCCGATGAGTTGTTAATCGACATAGAACCCGTTAGCGACCTTGAGGCCGCAGTCAGGCAGAGTGATGTCTGTATTACTTGTACTCCATCGAAACAAACGTTCCTAAAAAGAGACTTTGTCGCACCAGGTACATTTATCGCGGCCGTTGGCGCGGACAGTTCAGAGAAACAGGAACTGGAACCGGCGTTACTTAGCGGGAACAAAATTGTGGTTGATATTCTTGAGCAGTGCGCGAGTATCGGTGAGCTTCATCACGCTCTCGAAGCCGGCCTGATTACAAAAGAAGATGTACACGCCGAACTTGGAGACGTGATCGCTGGGGCGAAACCGGGTCGGACGTCGTCCGATGAGATCATAATCTTCGATTCAACAGGGATGGCACTGCAAGACGTTATAACGGCAGCTGCAGTCTACGAGAAGGCGTTAAGGGAAGGGGTAACCTCGTTGATCGATTTCGCCCAGTAGTCCGCAAAAAGATTCGACTTGGCCCGCAAGGTTCTACCCCGAGGTAATTCAAGCACCCCCGGGAAACTCAAATCGCGGGCTTCGGGCCTTTATGCTGGGGCTGATCAAGGCCAGTTTCTGTGCCCAATCATATCCGCTAAATACTCCCACGACCTCCGCTTTCTGGTTGTATACCGGACTGCCGGAAAAACCATCACGGCTATCAATCTTCACTGACCAATACTGCTGGTTTCCTAACATGTAGGAACCGTAGAAACTACCACGACTCACAACCTTGTCGCCATGTGGGCGAGCAATCAATAACAACTTGTCATCTTTGGTTGGGGCGGTCTGAAATGTGGGCGCTTTCGCTACCTTCGATGTTCTACACATTTCCAGCAGTGCAAGGTCAGCTTCTTTGTCCACTTTGATTACCGTCGCTCTGCAGCCGCCGATATAGACCTTTACGTTGAGCTCGTCCTCAGGTCCGAAGCCAAGCATCACTTTCTTCGTCCTGCTAAGATTGCCGGAAATGACATGGTAAGCAGTCATAACCAATCCGTTGCCCACCAGGAAACCTGTGGCATATCCATTCGGACCCACGTCGAAGAGAACGGAAATGGCCCGTTCAAGGGAATTGCGATCTTTCTTGGTAAACTCCAATTCCAGTGAAAGTGTGTAGCGCTCTTGCTGTTTTAGCGCCTTGGAAGAGCTATCCTGAGCCGCACTTCTCAGGGTAGTCAAAGATATGGTGAGAGCCATACAAATAAGGCTGCAAAGCTTCCTTTTCATCAAGTCCTCCTGGGCGGTGATTACTTGGTTAAAGTCTTATTGTCGATTGTTCTCCAGATCTTGAAAGCTAGTCGTCCAGCGGGTCAAAAAAATAGAAAAACCCAAGACGGCTTTTTTGGCCGTCTTAAGAAGCCCGGGCCATTTCTCTGCATTATTTAGTACCGTTAAGGGACGAGACCGAAGCATTCTAGGATGCCGCATCCGGATTCGCAATAGTAAGCCGTAAGAGACTACAAAATGCCGTTGCTTAAAGACGTCTCGAAATCTGTGGAAACCCGCTCGGAATACCACAGTGCCGAGTGACTTATTTGCCAGATGCCGTTCGTTGTTTCATTTCGTTAATTCGCGTGTAGTCTGGGTGAAGATAGACAAGCCGGCCGGACACGACTGTGCCGACCGCGGCTCCAGTCGTAGTTCTCCCGTGGAAGGGAGTGTTCCTACTCTTTGATTTTGAATTAGTCGCGTCGAAGATCCATTCAAACTGAGGGTCGAGGATAGTCACGTCGGCATGCGCATTCTTCATCAAGGAGCCGCGATCGCTAAGGCCAAATATACGCGCCGGATTCGTAGAGCACATCTCCACAACCCGATCGAGACTAATCAGTCCCTGATGAACTAAATCGAATGCGAGTCCCACCGCCGTTTCGAGACCCACGATACCAAACGGAGCTTCGTCAAATTCCAATCCCTTTTCGTCTGCATGATGAGGTGCATGGTCGGTCGCTATAGCATCAATTGTTCCGTCCTTCATAGCTTCCAATATGCCATCGACGTGTTCGCGGCTGCGTAGCGGCGGGTTCATCTTTGTGTTTGTATCGTAGTCGGCTACTGCCTCATCGGTAAGCGTCCAGTGATGCGGCGCAACTTCGCAAGTGACTGGTAGCCCGGCCTCCTTTGCCCTCCGAACCGCTTCCAGCGCACCGAGTGTGGAAACGTGCGCGAGGTGAACCCGCGCGCCGGTCAGTCGCGCCAGCACGCAGTCGCGCACCGCATCGACCTCCTCTGCGGCAGCAGGCATCCCGCGTAAACCCAGCACTAACGACCACCGCCCCTCATGCATTACTCCACCCGCGCTCAGGGTTGGCTCCTGACAATGATCAACGACTGTAAGATCGAATCCACCAGCATATTCCATAGCCCGGCGCATCATTCCCGGATTTGGAACTGAGCGGCCGTCGTCAGACACTGCGACGATACCCGCATTCTTCATCTCACCCATCTCGGCAAGTTCTTTGCCGCCGCTTCCTTTTGTTATCGCTCCAATTGGAAAGACATTCGCGAGTTGGGCAGATAGCCCCTGCTCGATAATGAAGCGAGTAACCGCGGGATTGTCGTTGATGGGATCCGTATTGGGCATCGCACAAACAGTAGTCCAACCGCCCGCCACTGCAGCAGCGGCTCCGGTCGCGATCGTTTCTTTGTATTCCTGACCGGGTTCGCGGAGGTGTGCATGGAGGTCGATGAAACCAGGAGCCACTATAAGCCCGGTGGCATCAAGCACCTCGGCGCCTTCAGGAAGAGGTTCGGATGGATTGAGCAAACCAACGACACGCCCGTCTTCGATCAGCAGATTCTTACCCGCGTTTATTTGCTGCGACGGGTCAACCACATAACCGTTTGCGATTACCAGCTTCATTCTTTGCTTACCTTGCGTTCACGTTTCGGTTTTTTCAAAGTCACTGTGCTTGGTTCCTTCGTCTCGCTTCGACCGCCACGTGCGAGCAAATAAAGAACAGCCATTCTCACTGCGACGCCGTTTGTAACTTGATCCAGAATTAGCGAGCGGTTGCCATCGGCAATCTCAGAAGAAATCTCGATACCCCGATTAATTGGACCAGGATGCATGACAATCGCATCAGGCGCCGCTCGTTTGAGGTGTTCCGGATGGAGGCCATAGTGAACTGCATACTCCCGCATTGATGGGAAAAAAGCGGCGTCCTGTCGCTCACGCTGAATCCTGAGAGCCATGATTACGTCAGCGCCCTCGATCGCCTTTTCAAATTCCTTCTCAATGCGCAATCCATCCTCCACCAGATTGGCAAACTCGGGAGGTGCGAGGGTGCCCGGGCCCGCGATGCTTACGTTAGCACCGAGTTTTGTAAGCAGATAAATATTAGATCGAGCCACTCGGGAATGAAGGATGTCGCCGAGGATTGCCACCTTTAAGCCGCTTATACGACCCTTGTATTCGCGGATTGTTAAAGCGTCAAGGAGTGCCTGAGTGGGATGTTCATGCGATCCGTCGCCGGCGTTTACTATCGGGGCATTACACATTTTGGCGAGATGTTGGGGTGCGCCGGCCATCGAATGACGTATAACAATGCAATCGGGCGCCATCGCCTCGAGGTTTCGTGCCGTGTCGAGCAAAGTCTCACCTTTCGTGACGCTCGAGGTGGATATACTGACGTTCACGGAGTCAGCAGACAAACGCTTAGCCGCGATCTCAAACGATATTCGTGTGCGCGTAGACGGCTCAAAGAAAAGGTTTATCACGGTGCGGCCCCGGAGGGCAGGTACTTTCTTGATCTCACGACGCGAGATGTCGCGGAACTCGTCGGCTGTATCCAGCAGGTGTGTGATCTCACCGGCTGAAAGATCGCGGATGCCAAGAAGATGTTTGCGAGCGAATATTGTTTCCATAGCAATGCGGGGTTTTTGCCTTTGGTCTTTGGTCTTTGGTCTTAGGTCTTAGGTCTTAGGTCTTAGGTCTTAGGTCTTAGATTTTAGATTTTAGATTTTTGATTTTTGATTGCTGGGTGCCAGATTCAAACCAAAGATCCAAGACCAAAGTCCTAAGACCAAAGACCATCCTTATAAAAAAAAGCGGCCCCTCGGCCGCTTCGTCAAACCGCTTCGTGCGCGGCTCGCTCGACAATCAGCACTCCCTCTTCCTCGTCAAATTCCTGGAGCATAACTTTAATAATCTCGCTCTTCTTTGTCGGTACCAGCTTACCGATGTAGTCGGCCTGGATAGGCAACTCTCGATGCTCTTTACCGCGGTCAATGAGCACCGCCAACTGCACACGACGTGGGCGTCCAAAGTCGATTAGTTGGTCAAGGGCTGCACGAATCGTTCGACCCGTGTAGAGCACATCGTCAATCAGCACAATGTTCCGGTTCTCGATGTCGCCGGGAAGTTCTGTTCTATTGACAACCGGTTGTGCGCCCACGGTTGAAAGGTCATCGCGATAAAGCGTGATGTCGAGGGTGCCCACCGGTGGCCGGTACCCCTCCAGGTCCGCAATCTTATCCGCCATTCGCTCCGCAAGCGGAACTCCGCGGCGTCTAATCCCCACAAGAAAGAGGTCGCCCGCGCCATGGTTTTCCTCAACAACTTCGGACGAAAGCCGCGCCAACGCGCGATTGATTCGCGGGCTGTCCATGATACGAGCTTTCTCGATGAAATCCATTGAAAGCGGATACTAACAAGAAGAATTAGAGGTGACAAGTAAAGGCACTCGTGCAGTTTGGTAGGCTTGGAAAGTACCATTCAATTACAGAACCGAGGAGCGGTAGCGACCGGGTTTGTAGGGCAACGTTCAATCGGAAAGAAAACCAGATTTTGCGTTGGTTGATCGTGGCGCTACTGGACCCGTCGCTACCGCTCCTCGGTTCAGTAATTGACTGGTAAAGCTTCTTGCGGCCAAACCGCATCAGTACCAAATGTAAACGCGTTCCAAGTTTGGTCTCGTAGCAGTGCGAAGTCTTGTCAGCGTTCGCTCGCTCTGTTAGTCTGCCATCAGTCGATGAGAAGAGTGCTGTAAATAGCCCTTAATGGTCTATCGCTCACTGTTGCGCCCGATACTCTTTCGCCTCCCTCCGGAGACGGCCCACCACTTGGCTTTGCAATCGCTATCTCTATTGCTGACGCCAAAACCTATCAATAATGTTGTCGCTTCACATTTCAAAAACAATTCCCTTGGCGGACTGCATCGCTTTGGCTTGACGTTTCGCAATCCCGTGGGGCTGGCCGCCGGATTTGATAAGGATGGTGTCGCATTACAAGCTTTGTCGGCTCTCGGTTTCGGCTCTATTGAAGCCGGTACCGTCACCTACCATCCTCAACCCGGCAACGAGCGGCCCCGCTTATTCCGCTTGCCAGCAGATCAGGCCCTTATTAATCGAGCAGGATTTAACAACGAAGGAGCCGCTGCGTTTGCAAAACGTGTGGCCAGGCACCGGCCCGATTGTGTGCTGGGAGTAAGCATTGGCAAGAGTAAGATCACGCCCATCGAACAAGCCACAGACGACTACCTCGCCAGTTTTGACCTCGTGTATGGCGTAGCGGATTACATCGCCATCAACGTGAGCTCACCCAACACGCCTCAATTGCGCGAGCTGCAACAGCCGGATCACCTTGAGTCTCTGCTAAGCGCCATCCAATCACGCAATGAGAGGTTACGTGAACAAAACAAACGACCCACTCCTGTCCCTCTGTTGGTAAAACTCTCCCCCGATCTCCAACTCAATGAGCTCAAGCTTATCGTAGATGTCGTCAGGCGACTGAACATTGACGGCATCATCGCTACAAACACAACTATTGCACGGAATAACCTTCACACAATGGATCATCAGGTGAGGGCGTGTGGCGAAGGCGGTCTGAGTGGCCTCCCACTCAAGCAAAGAGCGACGCAAATGATCGCTAACCTGTATCGACTCACTGACGGGCGTATTCCTATAATCGGCGTGGGTGGTATCTTCACGGCGGCCGACGCCTGGGAAAAAATTTCAGCAGGGGCCAGTCTCGTGCAAATCTACACGGGGTTTATTTATCAGGGACCCGGTATTGCACGAGACATTAATGAAGGACTGGCAAAAATACTGGCCGCCGAAGGTTACAAGACTTTGGATGAAGCGGTGGGTTGCCGGGCTCGCGAATTGGCGGGAGAATGATTCATCATGCGAACGGCGACCGGAAGAAACTGCGTGAAAACGCGGAGCACATTACGCCGAGGGCGTTGGCTAATTGCAGCCCAGGGTTTCCTACCCTGGGACTGCACGAGGATGAAAGGACCTAACGCCGAAGTTGTTGGCCAATTCGCCAACTTGGAGATCTTCCAGCGAACTCCTTCAGAGTTTACTGTTATCAAGCAACTTGATCCCAGGGTAGGAAACCCTGGGCTGCAATTAGCCAACGCCTTCGGCGTAATGTACTACGCGTTTTCACACGTCTTGGTAGACAACCGAAGGTCATCGAAACCGTTCACGTGTCGGAGCAATCAGGAGGTGAAATGAGTTCTAGTGCCCAAGACAAACTGATCGAAGCTAGGCTGACGAAAGACAAATTGATCGTCGCCCTCGACGTCCCCACAGGGGCGGAAGCTCGCGCGTTAGTCGCAGCCTTACGCGATGCGGTTGGAATGTTCAAGATCGGTTCTCAACTCTTTACAACTGCCGGTCCCGAAATAGTAAAAGAAATCATTGAGTCCGGCGGTCGCGTATTCCTGGACCTTAAGTTCCACGACATTCCAGTTCAAGTAGTCGGCGCGGCCCGAGCTGCCACCCAACTCGGTGTGTCGATGTTTACAGTGCATGCCAGCGGCGGTACTGAGATGATGAGCCGCGCCGCGGAAGTCGTCACTGAAACGGCAGCACGAACAGGTCTTGCACGTCCTCGAGTCGTAGCGGTGACGGTGTTGACCAGCGTCGACTCCGTCACACTCTCCGAAATCGGAATAGCGTCGAGCCCGATGGAATGGGTGCTCCGTCTGGCGGCCCTGGCTGCAGCCTCAGGATTGGACGGAGTTGTAGCCTCACCCCTGGAAGCCCAGGCGCTTCGGTCGAGTCTAACTAAACCCGGGTTCTTATTAGTCACGCCGGGAGTTCGCCCAGCGGGCGGACCTTTGGATGATCAGAAACGCGTGACGACACCTTCTGCAGCGCTCCGTGCGGGTGCTGATTACCTCGTGATTGGAAGGCCCATCACGGGCGCGAAAGACCCCCTCGCTGCGGTTCAGACGATTCTGGCGGAACTGGAAAATGCCTAGAGCTCCGTTGGTGGGATTTATGAGTTGACCAAGGCTCGAGGAAGAGTCTGAACTGCGCGCAAGAAGAAGCACCCACTCGCCTGCGGGCTTAAATTGGGGAAACGGGAACTCCCTATTCAAGGCGGCGTGTACCATTTGGCTGGGGCCTGTCTATTTGCCCTGCATCCATTTTGAAACTATCATGCGAGAGTGAATCTCAGTTTGAAACTCCTGGTTATTTTCAGTTTACCAATCTTATTCCTCACGCTAATCGCTTCAGTTTCCGCTCAGGATAACAGTGGACCTGGCCCAATTCCGTTTTCAGCAGCACCCTACAAAATCGGCGAACGTCTGACGTATAATGTCTCCTTTTCAAGTTTTCCCAGCGCTGCACATATTGAGCTTCAGGTAATTTCTCGCGGGACTTATTTCGACCGTGATGGCGTGCAATTGCGGGCCCACGTCGAGACGACGGGTGTAGTGAACGTGGCTCTATTTGCCATCAATAACGACTACATAACCTTCGTCGATCCGGAAAATGGTTTGCCGTATCACCGCCAGGAAGTTGTACGCGAAGCTTCTAAATCTACTGAGGCCTCCCAGGATTTCAACCAGCCGGCGGGAACCATTGCTGTCCCATCAGCGCAGGGAGGCTTTACAGGCACCTACGACTTTGTTTCGGTATTCTATCGGTTGCGTGCTTTGCCGCTGGTTGAGGGCTCCGCTTACAATTTTTCCGTTCGAAGTAACACGGAAGAGTATCAAGCTGAAATAAAAGTAACCGGCAAGCAGGTGGTGAAAACAAACGTCGGCTCTTTTAATGCGCTTGTGGCCCAGATTCGAGTGGCAAACAACTCGCGCGCAAACAGCTATCATTTGAAAGTATATTTTAGTGACGACGTGCGCCATGTTCCTGTACTAATCACGGCGCATCTCAGCGCCGGCGAATTAAGAGCAGAGCTTGCCGGCTCCGACTTTGTAACTCCTCCGGCAGCGAACGCGACTACCACGCCGCCAGTCACAGTCGCTCCCGCACCCACCCCCACGCCTTTAGTGATACCGACGGAACGCGCGTCCGATGATAATCCGGCCTGGCCATTCAAGGTTGGGGAGCAACTGAATTACCAGGTCTTTCTTGGCGGCGACGCGCCAATGGCTTCAGCAAACTTCCAGGTACGCGCACGTTCTCGCTACTTTGATCACGATGGCTTGCTACTGGCAGTAAAAGCACAGACCACCGGAGGTGCTCAGCGAGTCTTTGTTGCCAATGATCAGATCAACTCCTACGTGGATCCCAAAGCGTTGCTTCCCTTCCGTACAGAAATGAATTTGCTCGAGGGCAAGCGACAGTTGAATCAAACACTAAACGTGAACCAGGACTACGGCACCGCAACCACCACCAATGGATTGAGGATTGAGATTCCCGTCGGCACGCACGATTATCTTTCATTCTTTTATGCTGTGCGGACCCTCAACCTTACTCCGCCCAAACGAAATGCCGTTTCGATTCTGGTAAACAACAAACCCAAGACCCTGTTCATTAGTTCGTTGAAACGGGAGACAATTCAATTGGGGTCGCAAAAGATACCCGCCATAGCACTCTCACTTACGACCGACGACAGCCAGAGTGATAAGTATCTGCTACGCATGTGGATTAGCGACGACAAGAGACGCCTGCCGCTGAGAATCACCGGGTCGACAGAAATAGGGCCCTTCCGGGCGGATCTGGTAATTCTTCCCGTAACCAGCCAGTAGAACAGCGCCTCGGCGGAGTATGTTGGAAGAAGCACTGCCGCCCAGGGAAACTGTGAAAACCTATACCACCGGCTTTCAGCTTGATTGCCCTCCGTGAAAGCGAGGTCGGCTGCACGCGTGGTGTTTACTACGAGCAAAGAATTGGTTTGAGTTTTCCCACTCAAACAAATGCCACTTTGAAATTGAAATCTATTTTCAATTAGGCCCGGTCAGAAATGGCTCAGTTCTGCTGTTTATGCTGCAATCATCCTCGCCCTTTCCGCCAGCTTCGGTATGGCTTACGTATTAAAGAATGGTGTCGATGATGCTGTACTGACAGGAACTTTCGGAGCCTCTCTAGGTGGATACGTCAGTCAGTTTTTGGCAAACGAATCGCTTCGCGAGGCCGTTCTGGGAGTTGTCGCAATCGTAATGGTAGGTACTCTGGTGATCCACATGTGGCGTACCGGTCCAAAAGTGCAAGAACGGATCCGGCATCGACTCACTGCCATGTCGTCAAAGACCTCGCGCCTGGCGGCTCTCGCTGGCGTGTTTCTTTTCACATTCCTGATGATTACACGCGAGGGAATGGAAACAGCACTATTGTTGTTGCAAATACGTGATCCTCAACTAATCAGTGGTGCGCTGCTTGGCCTCGTCGCGGCTGGGGCGTTTGCCTGGGGCTGGGCCCACTTCGCGCATCTGATCAATGTAAAGAGATTCTTCCAGGTGACCGGAATCTTTCTGCTGTTGTTTATGGTCCAGGTGGGAATCTATTCTTTCCATGAGTTTGCTGAAGCAGGACTACTTCCAAATAGCGAAATCCTTCACGCTGCAACTGAAAAGTTCTCGCCTGATGGCCTCTACGGAAAATGGTTTTCGTTGGTGATGATTGCGACGTGCGCACTTTGGCTAGTTGGTTCGTGGGTAGCTGACCGCGTCAGGCCATCTGGACCAGAAGATTTGACATTAGGACAAGTCTGAAATGATTTGCTTTGTAGCAACAACCCCGCCGGGCAGCCGGCGGGGTTGTTTGTTTTGGAAGGAGTTGAAAGCTGTGTTCGAAAACAGCCAAGCTCCTTGAAGCACCTAAATTGTCACTTAGACCGGGCAAACTTTTTGACCAACTCGCGCTTCAGCAGCTTGCCCGTAGGACCTTTCGGAATCTCCTCGACAAAGTGAACTGTCTTCGGGCATTTGTAATCCGCCAGGTGCGCACGGCAGAAAGCGATGATCTCTTCTTCAGTGGTTTCCATTCCCGTTTTGAGCACAATGAAAGTTGCAACCTCCTCTCCGTACAGAGGGTCCGGAACGCCGACAGCGGCGGCCGCAGCAATGGCGGGGTGTTGATAAAGAACCTCATCGATCTCGCGCGGGTAAATATTTTCGCCGCCGCGAATGATCATGTCGCTTTTGCGATCGACGATGTAATAGAAACCGTCAGCATCGCGATAACCGATGTCGCCTGTATGAAACCATCCGTTCCGAAAGGTGGTAGCTGTGGCTTCTGGGTTTCTATAGTAACCCTTCAGAATATTTTCACCGCGCAACACGATTTCGCCCAGCGTCTCATCCGGTACGTCTCCGTCTTCTTCATCCACCACTTTCATCTCGTTGCCGATGGGCAAGCCGCATGAGCCCGGTCGGCGACGCTCGTCAGGCGGATTGAACGTTGAGCGGCAGGTCGATTCTGACAAGCCATATCCTTCTATTACCAAACAATGAAACGTCTCTTCAAAACGTTTCAGAACTTCCGCGGGAACCGGAGCAGAGCCGCACATCGCAAATCGCAATTGTTCCGTTTTCAGGCCTTCTGGTACGCCTTCAGGATAGGTGCTCAGAAGCATTGAAAGCATCGTGGCAACTGAGCCAAAAGAAGTGATTTGATAATCCGAAATAACCTGCCAAAAACGTGATGCGGAAAACTTCGGACTCACCACGGTTGAACCGCCCGCGTAAAGCGCCGACATTGTAGTAACCGAGACCGCATTCATGTGAAACAGCGGCATGATGGTGAGCAGACGGTCATTGTCAGTGAAACCAAGCCAGCTGCTTATTTGCTTCGCGTTAGCGATAATGTTTCCGTGGGTCAATACACAGCCTTTGGGCTTTCCAGTCGTGCCCGACGTATAGATGATGATGGCTTCATCTTCAGAGTTGAGCGAGCAGATTGATGAAAGCGCTGTCTCTTCACTATCCACAAACTCCTTCGTAGCTTTCGTTTCATTGTCGAAATGAATTACCGATAGCAGTGTATTTAGTTCAGCGCGAATACTATCGATGAGGGGCAGGAATTCAGAATTTACAAGAAGGGCTTTGGCTTCTGAGTCAGAGATTACATAAGCAATCTCCTGGGCTTTCAAGAGCGAGTTTACCGGTCCCGCGACCGCTCCAATTGTCCAACAGGCGAAATATGCAACTATGTATTCAACGCTGTTCGGAAGCAATAAACTTACCGCATCACCTTTTCTGATTCCTTTTGCAAGCAGCATCGAGGCAGTGCGGTTGACGGCTGCCGCGAAGTCCGCGTACGAAAACTGTCGACCATCAGCCTCCGAAAGAAGAAAGATCTTTGCGGGAGCTTTTTCCACCCGGTGCTTCAGCAGTTGGCGCAAACTATTGGGCGTTTCCTGCGCCATTAATGAAGTCGTTTCAATTGCAGGCATCGCACTGATAATAGCTCAGTAGTCCGTCTCGCACTATGGAGCAATTAAACTCGGCCCGACGATGCGCGTAGGCTCCCCACCGCGGGCGGGGCAGAAGTTCGCAGTGATCCCGGTACATTTGGTGATCCTTCTATCGCCCTTTCAGAGTCTGTCGGCTTATTTAAGTTGCGTGCACTTGGTTTATCGCTCTTGAACAGAGCCGCAATTTGTACGAACGATTGCTGCTGAAGCTCATAGTGCCCGTTGCATTTGGTGCTAGAGAAAGCGCGCCGATTGTGGCTGCTTTCTCCCATTTTCAAGCTATCTGAAGTTGTTTCGTGGCTCTGAACATTTTCAACAGGTTATGCGTCATACAAACCAACAACCATTCCGCTTCGACTTGTGCCAGACCACGCAACAGAAACTGACGAAAGCCTCGTACATGTTTGACCTGCGCAAAGACCGGTTCGACGATCACTTTTCGTTTGCTGAACACTTCGCGCCCTGCTTTGCTTCGCAGCTTGTGCCACATCCGCTCTTGCACCGTGGCGTCTTCGGGCAGGGTCTCACAACCCCAATTGACGGGCTTACGTTGGTTTGGGGGCACGTGCAAATCGACTGCTCTTACTGCCTCATGGGTAAGCGCTGCTTTGCTGTAGTAACCAGCATCGGCCGAGGCCCGCTCAGGCATTCGCCCCAGATTTATTTCCACTTCGAGCAGCAGCGGAACCAACTGCTCCTGGTCCACGCCAGCTTGTACTACTTTGGCCGCTACGATGATCTGCGCCTGCGCATCAACCCCTATTTGTATGTTGTATGCCTGTTGGAAAGTCTTCGTCGCCTGATCCTTCATGATCCGCGAATCAGGATCGGTGAAGTTGCGTTTGGTTTTCGGGGGCGGAACAACCTGGTCGGGGTCAATTACTTTCGCCCAAGGGCCATGATGTTTCTTTCCACTTTCTTGTTCCTTTTCTGCCTGCTCCTTATTTCTCTGCTTTGTTGCTTCGGCCTTTTCCTCAGCAGCTTGTCGTGCTTCTTGCTCCATATCGGCCTTCAACTCGCGTATCCTGGCCAGGCGCGACTCTCGCTGACGCAGCTCTTCCGGCAACTCATCACCTCGTTTGCCTTTGCCGTAAAGCTCATCTTCTTCCTCGTCTATTCCTTGTGCTTCAGCCAACATCCGCTCTACTTCGGCGGCCAGTTCCTGCTCCGCTTCTGTCAGCCGCGCATAACTCATGCTCTGCCACTTCGAAGCGTTCGCCTTGATCTTGGTACCATCGATCGCCACATGGCCCAACTTCACCAAGCCGGCGCGCTGGCACAACTCCAATACCTGCACGAACAGTTTTGCCAGCTCCGGCAAATGCCGCTTGCGAAACTCGGCGATGCTGTCGTGATCAGGCTGCTGATTGCAGGACAACACCCGAAACGCCACGTCGTCGTAAGTGGCTTGCTCAATCTTTCGCGACGACATTTTGCCTGTGCAATACCCGTAGATGAGCAGCTTGACCATCAGTACAGGATGATAGGGAGGCCGGCCTCGTCCGTCGCCTTCCTCATACACATTCAGAATCCCCGAAAGGTCCAGCGACTCAACCACGTCGCTGACGTACAAAGCCAAGTGATCGGCTCGCAGCCATTGCCGCAGATCCGGCGGCAACAGCAATTGCTGATTCATATCGTAGGATCGAAATGTTTTGCCCATGCCCGCAGTTTACTTATTCTTTGATCGCTGTACTATGACTTTTTCCCGACAGACTCTGAAGGGGTCAAGTTTGCGCCGCGATCGTGCGACCCTTTCAGGGTCGGGATTCTATCCATATCGACCACCAGGGGTGGCGCGAAACGCTTTGCCCCCGGCTATTGAATTGAATCCCTTCCGGGATTCTAGAACCAGGGCTTCTTGGCTTGGATATAACTTCTCACGAACTCTTCGTCAGGCTTAGTCAGATAGATTATGCCTTCAACGATTCCGATCACGTGGGGCACAACTGCCAGAATGCCGCAACTCACAACGCTGGTGAGCAACATTATGAGTCCTTCGGTTGTATAGCCCAGTATGAATTTATGGACTCCAAGGCTGCCAAGCAGAATTCCGCAAATGCCAGCAGCAACTTTCTTGTCTGCGCCCATGGCTTTCCAGTCGATCATCGCTTGTGGATTAACTGACTGCATAGGCTGGTAGCCACCCACTTGGGTCAAGGCCGCCTGACAGCTGGTGCAATACTGTGCAAAATCGTCATTCGATGCGCCACACTTTGTGCAATATCTCATTGTTCAGTATTTGGGAATCGATCTGTATTCTCACACACCCCGAACTTACATTTGCGGCGGTGGCGGCGGAATGTCTCCCTTGCGTTTCTCAAAGATGGGGACGGCAATAAGGCCGCCGAGTACGGATAAGATAATTAGTACTATTGCGCCTACGATGCCGGCAACAATAAACAACAGCGCTCCTGAAAACGGAATATTCACTCCAGCTTTCGCCAGCTGTTCCTCCATGGCTGCCGGGCCCGCTATCAGATAGGCCAGCGGAACACCGATGATTAAATAAATCAGACCTCCGAAGATACCGGCCAGGCCTCCGATCATTGCTCCATCTCCCGGACGCACGGGAGTAGTGGATCCCTTGATGTACAAATACGTTGCTAACGCACCGCCACCGATGCCCCAGATACAGCAACAGTAGTTAACGAAAGGGATCGCCGACAAGATTCCTACTATTAGCCCGCCCAGAAGCGCTGGTTTCATTTTACTGTTCATTGGATTTGCACTCTTTCGCCTTCAGAAGTGGAATAACTAAAGTAAGTTCTTTTGGAAGCAGAGTTAGCCTGAATAGCGCCCAGCATAACTAACAAACAGGGCGTGGATTGTCAATAAAATTGAAGACAATTGCTGGCAAACTCAGTGCAAAACTTCGATGCGATCCCCTGGCTGAAGTTTGGGATCTTCAGCCTTACCGGACTTGATGCGTTTAATGTTGAATCTGGTCGTGATGAGCCGACCCTCTGAGCCTTCGCGCGAAACCTCGATTGAATTGTCGTTTTGCTTGACCAGCCCGCCTGCAGCAAGAACCGCTTGCAGCAAAGTAATGCCTGGTTGGAATATCTTCTGACCCGGGTAGTTAATGCGACCCGCAATGTAATAGAACTCCTGCGGGCGGCCAGAGACCGTTATTACATCGCCCGACACCACATTGAAGTTTAGCGTTAAAGGATCGCTTAAATCGAGGTACTGCCCTGCCGAACCTGAATGCATTAAGAACAGGCG
>WNGI01006641.1_pt1 | contig 18746 bp, 19 predicted proteins | sample 5400621 | NCBI WGS metagenome assembly WNGI01 (sample SAMN13153374, study PRJNA577476) | soil metagenome | isolation source: 20 cm soil or saprolite under Garry oak tree replicate 1 | place: USA:California | collected 2016-06-15
CCTGCAGTCCGATTTTTACGAACAGATAATTTGTAATCCAATTGATAATTCCCCAAAGAAGCTGGATACCGATCAGCGCCAGGCATAACAGCAGAACCCAGAAGCGCCAGTCGGGATGTATCGCGGATCCTGCACGCAGAAAATCGTCAACGATAATCTTGAAAGGCCACGGCTTAAGCAGGTTCAGGCCTATGCCGATAAGCGACAGGCACAACCCGAACATCGTTTGTGTCAAGAACGGCCGGTAGTAGCGGAGAACGCGCCGATAGATCGACATGTGAATTTCGGATTGCGAATTTTAGTTTTTCGACTGAACTAAGGGCGAATTCATTCAGAATCGACGTCGAGAGATTGCTCGACCGAGCTTGCCCTGAGCGTAGTCGAAGGGCTCGGAATGACAATATGCATCATCTGCTTGAAACGTGGTTTAATTGGGTCCTGAGCGGCGGTTATCTCGGCATCGTTGTGTTGATGGCGATGGAGAGCTCGATCTTTCCAGTCCCGAGCGAGATCGTCATTCCGCCAGCTGCTTTTTTGGCGGCCCAAGGAAAACTAAATCCCATTGGGGTGGTGCTGGCCGGGACATTAGGATCATATTTGGGCTCAGCGATTACTTACTGGGCTTCGCGGTTCATCGGACGTCCGCTGATCGTAAAGTATGGGCGGTTCGTTTTGCTGACTCCAAAAAAACTGGAGCGCGCCGAGCATTGGCTGGCCCGCTACGAAGCGGGTGGAGTGTTCTTTGCTCGTCTGCTACCGGTGGTTCGCCATTTGATTTCAATTCCGGCAGGGATTGTTCGCATGAACTTCGGGTTATTCAGTTTTGTGACGATCGCTGGTTCCGCGCTGTGGTGCTCGATCCTGGCCTATCTTGGGGACAAAGCTTATAGGATTGAGCCGGAGCTTTTGACGAACCCCGAGGCGCTCGTGCGCTTCATCCACGGACAATCGCGTGGGATCCTGCTGGTGATCGCGCTTTTTGCAGCGCTTTACATGCTCAGCCTGCGATTGATGAAGCCGCGTTCCAGCGCCTAAGTCAGCGCGCTGGCAAACCTCGCAGCAAAGCTCGGAGATGTTTCCGGGCTTTTCGCCGCCGTCAAGAAGCCCGGTGCGCGCGGCTGCTTAGGCAAGACCCTTCTCGATTAGTGAACGGCTGCCCCAAAAGATTTGTGTTTGAAAATTGAACAAAAGTGTCGCTCAGCGGTCAGTCGTAAGGTGAACAACCAATGAATAACTATATGGGATTTATGGAGGAGATATTCACAGTTGGGAATGGCACCGGAACTGCTCTCCGAAAAAACGGGCACAGTATGAAAAGAAATCGTCAAATTCTAAAGCCGCGCACCAGGCTTTCGCTGGGTGATCTCATCCTGGCGGTTAGCTCCTGCACGAACAGCAGCAGGGAGACGGTCGCGACGGTTGCAGATCTTCTTGCCAGCGGCAAGGTGCGGTTGCACGACAATGGGCGTTTTCTGCGCGCCCGTGTCTGCTAAGCGAGGCCTGACAAGGTTCCCTCGCAATCCTGTAGAGTCCGCTGTCCTCAGCCGAGTTCTATTCTCACGCTGAAAGCCAGTGCACTGGGGACAGCGCACGCTGCTACGCCCGCATGGTTCGCAGGATTTGTGTGATAACAAAACACTTTTCGCATAAGTCGGTCGCTTTTATCTTACCACAGTGATCGACCGTTATTCCCGGCCAGAGATGAGCAAAGTCTGGTCGGAAAAGCGCAAGTTCCAGATCTGGCTGGAGATTGAAGTACTCGCTTGTGAGGGGATGGCAGACCTTTGCCAGATTCCAAAGGAGGACGCTGCGGAAATTCGAAAGCGAGCGCGATTTTCGATTCCTAAGATTCTGGAAATCGAAAAGCGAACGAACCACGACATCATCGCTTTTCTCGAAAACGTTGCTGAGTCGGTAGGCCCGGCGTCGCGCTGGATCCATCAGGGGCTGACTTCATCGGACATATTGGACACGACGCTCGCTGTCCAACTGAGGGAGTCGTGCGAAATCCTTCTGGACGATCTCGACTCGCTGCGAACGGCGATCGGGAAACAGGCGCGCCGGTTCAAGATGACCCCGATGATTGGCCGCAGCCACGGCGTGCACGCTGAACCAGTCACATTCGGCCTAAAGCTCGCGCTGATGTATGACGAATTTGGGCGCGCCCAGGAGCGGCTCACCCAAACGCGCGAGCGCATCCGCATCGGCAAAATAAGCGGAGCGGTTGGCACGCATGCTCACGTCGATCCAAAGATTGAGCGCGCGGTTTGCGAGAAACTCGGATTAAAACCCGCGACACTTTCGACGCAGATCGTGCAGCGCGATCGGCACGCGGAATTCATAACCGTGCTCGCTGTGATCGCCTCCAGTGTTGACCGTTGGGCAACAGAGTTTCGTCATCTGCAACGTACAGAAGTTCTCGAAGTGGAAGAATTCTTCGGTGAAGGCCAGAAAGGCAGCTCTGCGATGCCGCACAAGCGCAACCCGATCACAGGCGAGCGCTTGAGCGGTTTGGCACGTGTGATTCGCGGGAATGCGGTTGTTGCGTTAGAGAACGTGGCGCTCTGGCATGAGCGCGATATCAGCCACTCGAGCGCCGAGCGCATCATTCTGCCGGACTCATGCATCCTCCTCGATTACATGCTCGCGAAATTGCGAGACATCGTTGAAAAATTGCAGGTCTATCCCGAGCAAATGGCGCAAAATCTTGCCCTAACTAAGGGCCTGTATTTCAGTCAGTCGATTTTGCTGGCACTCACGCGCGCTGGCATGGACCGCAAGAACGCCTATGAAGCCGTGCAACGGGCCGCGATGAAAACATGGAAAGGCGAGGGGACATTCGCCGAAAATGCGAAACGCGAACCGGAAATCACAATGAAACTTTCATCATCCGAAATCGATGATCTTTGTTTGCTCGACGTTCATTTCAAACACGTCGATGCGACCTTCAAAGCGCTTGGCTTGGAGTAATGCTTCAAGCCGGTTCAATTTTTCCGAGCCAAGCAATCGTTAGGGTCATAAGCAAGAAAAGCGACGAGGGGGACGCGTGCGCACTCCAAAGACTTGTGCAAAAAAAACAGAAGCTCTCCAATGTATTTCGCACGAAGTGCTTTTGGAGTGCGATGCGTTCTCGCATCGCTTTCATCTTCGCGATGACAGCACGATATGTGCTACGATCGCAGGCCGCGCTGCTGCCTCGGCCAGTGTCTGGCCCGAGTAGGAGCATGAGCAGGAGCACTCATTCGTAACGTAGCGCCTCGATTGGATCGAGGTTAGCCGCGCGATAGGCTGGGTACAGGCCGAAGGCGATTCCGATCGCCGAGCAGACAAGAAGACCGGCGATGGCCCAGCCGTACGGGAAAATTAGGTCTACTTTAAGCCATGCTGCCAGCAAATCGCCGGCGACGATCCCGAGAAGGATTCCCAGCACCCCGCCGGCTTGGGAAATGAAAACGGCCTCAGTCAAAAACTGCCGCAAGATGTCGCGGCTGCGCGCGCCGATCGATTTGCGGACGCCGATCTCCTTTGTGCGCTCGGTCACGCTCACCAGCATGATATTCATTATGCCGATTCCGGCTGCGACCAGCGCGATCAGACTTATGACGAACGCACCCACTCGTACATATCCCGCCACGTTAACGAACGCGCTCTTGAGCGAGTCGTTGCTGTAAATCTCGAAATCGTTCGGCTGGTCCGGGCGCAAGCCGCGCGCAATGCGCATCGCACCTATGCCGCGGTCGAACGTGCGATTGTACGTGTCTTGTGTGAACGCTTGCGTGGCTATGTTGACGGTTCGCTTCGCTTCGCCGTAATCCTCGAAGAACCGCGTGATCGGCATGATGCAAAGGTCGTCCTGGCTTTGGCCGAACGCCGTCCCTTTTTCGGCGAGCACGCCGACAATCGTGTAGGTGTGTCCGCTGACCCGAACGACTTTGCCTATCGGCGTTTCATGCGGAAACAATCTTTTCTCGATCATCTTTCCAACGACAATGACGCGACGTGAAAGATCGACGTCTTCATCGTTCAGATTACGGCCGTAACCGAGCGTGTAAGCATTAGCAGTGAGAAAACTTCGATTCGTACCGACAATGAGAAGGCTTGGGGTTGTTTTTACGCCGTTGTAAACCGCCTGGCCTTTCACTTCGTAGCCAAAACTCTTGAGGCAAATCTCGCGTGCCTCGCCTTCCATCAACCGGTAATAATGCAGCGCCTGCTGGTAGGTGATGTTGTGCCGGTTGCGAAATTTCTCCTGTACGTCGCCGCTCGCACTGATATTGGCCGGATATTTGCCGAACTGAAAAATGTTCGACCCAAGAAAGCTAATGCCGTTTTCAATTGAGTATTGCAATGCGCCGATCGCGGTCATGACTGAAATTACCGAGAAGACGCCAATGGTGATGCCGAGCATTGTCAGCGCAGAGCGCAGCTTGTTCGCGCCGAGGGATGACCACGCCATCTTTATGATCTCACTAAAGAGCATCTGATTAACACCGGTCTTTAGACCGGTGATCTCGAATGAGTTTCGCACCGAGCCGTTTTAACGGCTTACCAGTATCCAGGGAGCTGCATCCGCGTGCGCCTGCAGTCAAAAGCCGTTGAAACGGCTTGAACAGTTTTCGGCGACGGGCACCGGCCTGAATGGCCGGTGTTAATAATAGACCAGATAACTCACTCATATCGCAGCGCCGTCACTGGATCTAGCCGTGAGGCTGTCCAAGCCGGCGCGAAGCCCGAGAACAAACCGGTCATTATTGAAACAATCATGCTTACAAGCACGAGGCCGAGCGAGAAATGAATCGGAAACGAAGGGAAAGCTCTGCCGATGCCGAAGCACATTAAGTAAGCAAACACGAGTCCGATAAATCCGCCGAGCAGACAAAGCGCTGTCGATTCGATCAGAAATTGCAGCAGGATCGTTCGCCGCCGCGCGCCGAGCGCTTTGCGCGTTCCGATTTCTTTCGTGCGCTCTTTCACACTAACGAACGTGATGTTCATGATACCGATCGCACCGACGAAAAGCGACAAGCCGGTGATAAACAGCCCGGCAATCGCAATTGAGTTTTTCACCGGGTCGAGCGTGCTTTTGAAGGCCTGTTGCTCGTTTATCGAGAAATCGTCCTTTTTCTCCGGCGGCAATCCACGAACGCGCCGCATCAAACCGGTGAGCTCGTCCTTGGCGTCGGCGAGTCTGGTCTTGTCTTTTACTTTGACACGAACGTCCGATTCGCTTTTGGCCGAAAAATATTTGTTAAATGCACCAAGCGGCATCGCCACCATCGAGTCCCAACTGAACAAGCCGAGAAACGTGCCCTGTCGCGTGTTTACGCCAATGACTTTAAACAATTGGCCGTTGACGAGCACCGATTTATCGATCGGACTTTGTGAAGGGAAAAGCGCGTCGGCAACGTCATAGCCGATAACGATAACATTGGCGCCGCCACGTGATTCGAGTTCGTTGAAGAATCGGCCGACCGTACAATCGATGGTCGACGTTATGATGAAATCCGACGTCGTGCCGAGAACGAAGACGTTGTCCACCTGATTACCGCCATATTTAACTGATCGCATCAAATTCGATGTCGGCACCGCCACAACCAGATTGGAGTTCGGCGTTGCAGCGATCATCCTGTTCAAGGTCTCGGCGTATTCGGTTTTGATTTTTTTGCGGTCGCGGTAGTTCCACCAGTCATCCACCGGTTTCCACGGCCATTGGGTGACGTAGAGAACATCATCGCCGAGCACGGCCATGCTTTTATCGAAACCGATGGATATCCCGTTCACCGCGGTTCCCATCAATGTCACGGCGATAATGCCGATAATGACCCCGAGCGCCGTCAGGGTTGAGCGCGTCAGGTTCGAACGCATTTGCGCGGCCGCAATTTTCCAACTCTCGCTCAGCTCGTAGAGAAAACGTTTCATGCCGACTTTATCTCGCAACCGGCATGTCGAGCTCCGGAATAAATCCCGCGTGATCCATCTCTATGAGACCGTCGCGCAAATGCACGGTACGACGCGCGTGCGCCGCGATGTCTCGTTCATGTGTCACGAGGATGATTGTGTTGCCGCGTTGATATAAATCCTCAAACAACTCCATGATTTCTTCGCCGGTTTTGGAATCTAGATTGCCGGTTGGCTCGTCGGCCAGAATAATTGACGGTCCGTTGACCAGCGCACGCGCGATGGCTACACGCTGACGTTGACCGCCGGAAAGTTCATTCGGCTTGTGATGAATGCGATCGCCCAAGCCCACATCTGCCAGTACCTGAGTCGCGCGCTCTTCGCGCCGCTCGGACTCGATGCCGGCGTAAATGAGCGGCAGTTCGACGTTACGCAACGACGTTGCTCTTGGCAGAAGGTTGAACGTTTGAAATACGAAACCAATCTCGCGATTGCGAACGGCCGCGAGTTCGTCGTCATCCATTTCTGCAACGTTCTTGCCGTTGAATTCATAGCGGCCGGAAGACGGCGTATCCAGACAACCGAGCATGTTCATCAGCGTCGATTTACCACTCCCGCTTGGGCCCATGATAGCGATGTATTCGTTGCGGCAAATCTGCAGGGTCACGCCCCGCAGCGCGCGCACGACTTCCTCGCCCATCACGTAGTCTTTAGTGATGTTCTCGATATCGATCACGACCGACCCGAGGGGGCGGATGTTGTTAGTGATGAGTGACAAGTGACGAGTGACGAGTTAGTGGCGCGCAGCGAGTTTTCGTCGCAGGACGTTCAACATGCGGCGCAATTCTGCGATCAATTCGAAAGCAGCTTCGGCCCCGACGTCCCGACAGAATTTCAGTTCAATGCTAAGAATTAGCTGAGTGTCCAGCTCAGCTACTGAGCCTTCCGCATGCGAGATGAATTGAATGAATTCGCCGGTTGTGTGTCGCGCTTGGCCTTCGGCAATGTTCGACGGAATGGAAACCGCTGCTCGGCGCATCTGAGCAACTAGTCCGAACTTTTCCTCAGATGGGAAATTTTTTGTGAGTTGATAGACGAGTTTTGCCAGCGCAATCCCCTTCTGCCAAACAACAAGATCTTTGTAACTGCGAGTGGTGTTCGTATTCATGGTGAGAGTTCTATCTGAACGCTCGTCACTCGTCACCTGTCACTCGTCACTTCATGCCTTCTTTGTCGAGAGTTACCTTGGCGCCGTCCTTCAACTTTCGGCTGATCGCGCTATAACTCCCCGAGATCACTTGGTCGCCGGGCTGAATGCCGCTTTTAACTTCCGTGTAGGTATCGTCGGAAATCCCGGTTGTGACTTTCACCATCTGCGCCTTGCTGGCTTTTTTTAGAAACACAACCTTGGCCAGTTTCTCGCGCTCTTCTTTCTGCGCCGCTTTCTCCGCGCGCTCATTAACGAACTCCGCGTTGTTATCGTTCTTGTCGCGCTGCGCCAGCTTCTTCTTATTCTTTTCGATTTCTTCCGGACTCAAATTGCTGTCACCGGTGCGAATGGTCACGGCCTGCATCGGCACGGCCACGACGTCCTTTACCTGGTTCGTTTGGATTTCCGCGGTGCAGCTGAGTCCCGGCTTCAGTACCACTTCATTGTCTTGGATTCGAATTTTCACCTCGAAGTTGGTAACCTCTTCCTGCGTTCCGGCACCGGTTGTCTTTCCGGTGTTAGCGATTTGGTAAACGTTACCGTGAAATTTGCGATCTCCGTACGCGTCAATTTTCACTTCGGCCTTGTCGCCGATTTTCACATTTACGACGTCGTTTTCGTTCACATCGACACGCGCTTCCATATGACTGAGGTCAGCCACGCGCATCACTTCTGTCCCGACAAATTGTCCCGTGGCCACGAGACGTTCGCCCAGTTTGCTGTTGAGGACCGTGACGGTGCCATCAATAGGCGAGTAGATTGTTGTCTTCGATAATTGGTCGCGAGCCTGACTCGAGCCGGCCTGCGCTCGCTCAATTTCGTGCAGGGAACTTTCGAAGGTGTTCTTCGCAACGTCGTACGCGGCTTGCGCAGCATTGAATTCCTGTTCTGAAATCAACTTCTTGTTGAACAGGTCCTCCGCCCTTTTGAAGTCATGTTCCGCCTTAAACATCGTCGCCTTTTGCTGAAGATTGGTCGCTTTTGCTGAACTGATCGCCGCTTCCTGTTGTTCCAACAGGGCCTTGTAAGAATCTGGCTTAATCTTTACCAGCAGATCGCCTTTCATAACGGCTTTTCCGTCTTCCACCGGCAGCTCGATGATCTCGCCCGCAACCTCGGGGGAAATTTTTACTTCTGTTTCCGGCTGTACTTTTCCTGTCGCCGAGACCGTTTGCATGATCGTTTTGCGAATCGCCCTCTCGGTTGTGACCGGAATCGGCTTCTCGCGCTTGCTCCAGATGATCGACACCAGAGAACGACCAGGCCAATCGATCCGAAGATGATTTGCTTTTTGCGCCGAGCACGACGCTGCTTCGCCGTCAAAGGCGCAGGTGCAGGGGTGCTTACAGTTTGGTGCATTGGAAGAGCCGGTGTTGGGATGAACGCGTCAGCGTTAGTTGGTTGTTTGACTCTTGCAAACGAAATCCCGTTCATGACAACCTTGAGATGCGGACAGGCGCGGCTTTGGATTCAATTAATTACGGCTTCCATGCAGGATGCCGATCTTTGCTCCGAATGGCGCAGACTGGTTCCCTGGCGAGATCGAATTTGGTGAATCGCCCATTCCGCGTGCTCTGCGATTAGTGGCTCTTCATCGGCTAAAGCGCGTTTGAGTGCCGGAATGTCGGATACGTCGCCTGCGTTACCCAAGGCGACACACACATTGCGCAGAAACCCGCGACGCTTGATCCGTTTGATTGGTGAATTTTTGAAAATCGCGCGGAACTCTGCGTCGGTTAGTTCCAGATATTCCCGTAACGACATGCCGAGCGTCGAATGGCGCGCCGCGAAAGCTGTTTCGTGGGAAACCTGCGCGAACCGGTTCCACGGGCACGCGTCCAGACAGTCATCGCACCCGAAGATGCGATCTCCGACGAGCGGCCGAAGCTCCAGCGGGATGGAACCTTTCAGTTCAATTGTCAGGTAAGAAATACAGCGTCGCGCATCGAGTCGATGCGGGGCTGTAATCGCACCAGTCGGGCACGCTTTGATGCAACGTTCACATGTTCCACAGCGATCGGCGACTGGTTGATCCGGTGGCAATTCGAGCGTCGTCAAAATCTCCGCGAGAAAGAACCATGTCCCAAGGCGTTCATCGATTAACATCGTGTTTTTGCCATGCCAGCCGATACCAGCTCGCGCTGCGTGATCGCGTTCCAGGATCGGCCCGGTATCCACGTAACATTTTTGCTGTCCGCCGAAGTCGCGAAGAAACGTGTCGATCTTGTCGAGCTTGCTTTCGACAACTTCGTGGTAATCGTCCGCCCACGCATACCGAGCGATCTTTCCCTTAGCGGCGGCCTCCGATGCCTGAACTTGTTCACCCTGAAAATAATTCAGCGCCAATACAACGATCGATCGTGCGCCGGGCAGAACTTTGTGCGGATCGCAACGCTTCTCTTCGCCACGCTTCATGTAATTCATTTCACCGTGTGCGCCTTCGCGCAACCATGCGCGAAATTCAGTTCCGTACGTAGGCGCAGCGCAAGCCGCTATGCGACACGAATCGAAACCAATTTGTTGCGCATACGATATGAGACGCGCCTTCAATTCCCCTCTCGAAATCTGAGTCATGACGCTTTAGCCGGGATCGCTGATCCCGGTTCCGAAGTGAGGATTACAAGCTTACTCAAAATTGCCACCGCAACTTCTTCGTCTGTAAATACAGACGTATCGAGGCGGAGATGTGCAATGTTCGCGTAGAGCGGCCGCCGCGCCCGTAGAATTTGCGCGAACGCTTTCCTTGGATTCTCACTTTGCAGCAACGGTCGATTATCCGATCTCGACGCGCGTTCAAAAAGCGTTTTTTCATCACCATCAAGCCAGACCACCACGCCGAGCCGTTTCAAAAGATCGATATTCTCTTCGCTCATCACGATGCCGCCACCTGTAACGATGATCGCTTGTTCCGTCGTTCCCAGGCTGCGAAGTGCTTCAGCTTCCGCCTTACGGAATTTGTCCTCGCCATGTTTGACAAAGATTTCTGGAATCGACATTCCGAATTTCGAGGCAACGATCTCGTCGGTATCAAGCAACGCGAGCCTCGTTCGCCGCTGCAGGCAACGTCCGACGGAAGACTTCCCTGCGCCCATCATCCCGATCAGAACGATCGATTTGCCGCCACTGTTCACTGGCCAAATATCTCATTAAGACCTGGGTTCAGCCAGGTGCATTAGGCCGGTAGCGAAGAAGCCGTTTAAACGGCTTGGCTCTAGGCATGCATAGCACACCGCGGTGAAGCACGGTGTTAATGGAACATTTTACGTGTGCTTGACGTTTCACAGAATGGAACCGGCGGGCGCCGAGCGACACAGAGGGGAAGCCCCGAAGCGTGAGTTCGCTGGCGCGAACGAATCAAACGCCCTACAATTTGCCCATGTCTGAATCGAAACCTGTCGTCGCCATTATCATGGGGAGCAAATCGGACTGGGAAACGATGCGGCACGCTGTGGAAACGCTCGATGATCTTGGTGTGCCGAATGAAGCGCGCGTCCTATCCGCCCATCGCACTCCGGATGCGACCGCAGAGTTTGCGCGAAAAGCAGCGGACCGGGGATTCCGAGTTATCATTGCCGGCGCGGGCGGCGCAGCGCATCTGGCAGGAGTCATTGCTGCTCACACGTGGCTGCCCGTTCTCGGTGTTCCGGTTCAATCGAAGCTCCAGGGACTCGACTCTCTGTTATCCACCGCGCAAATGCCGGGCGGTATTCCCGTCGGTACGTTGGCGATCGGTGATGCCGGCGCGAAAAACGCCGCGCTTCTCGCGGCGGCGATTCTCGCCACATCCGATAAGGCGATTCGCCAGAAATTGGAGGCATTCCGCAAAACCCAATCCGAAGCCGTACTCTCCGCGAAATTGCCAAAATGACGACGGTGATTTCAACCGACCGTGCTGCGGCGGTTGAACTGCTTCGAGAAGGCGAAATCGTCGCGTTGCCAACCGAGACCGTTTATGGACTTGCCTCTGACGCGCTGAATCCGATCGCGGTCGCAAAGATCTTTGAAGCGAAAGAGCGACCGCGCTTCGATCCTCTGATCGTTCATCTTCCGTCCCGCGACTGGTTAGAAAGAATCGCGGATGTTCCGGAACACAATCGACAACTCATCTCAAAAATAGCCGACAGATTCTGGCCCGGGCCATTCACGATGGTTCTGCCGAAGCGCCGAGTGGTTCCTGAAATCGTGACTGCTGGTCTTGATACAGTCGCAGTGCGAATCAGCGCGCATCCAGTTTTTGCCGAAATCATTCAGCAGTTTGGAAAACCACTTGCCGCACCAAGTGCAAATCGTTTTGGCCGGGTCAGTCCAACCACGGCGCACCACGTGCTCGATGAACTCGATGCACGAATCCCGCTGATCATCGACGCAGGGCCAACCGAGCATGGGATTGAATCGACAATCATCAACGTGCGCGGAAACAGCATCGACCTCCTGCGCCGTGGGCCGATTACAGCAGAGCAGTTATCTGAATTTGCCAAGATCAAGCTCGCCGCATCAACTGCGCGGAAAATTTCAGCGCCGGGACAACTACCGTCGCATTACGCGCCGAGAACGCCGTTGCGTGTAGTCGAGAATGCCGAATCATTTTCGCCGCCCAAAAACCAGCGCGTCGGCTTGCTGGCATGGTATCCCGTATCAGGGAAGAAAGATCTGCACAGCGCCCAGCGGCAGACTGGAGACGGCCGCTTATTGAAATTTGTCGCAGTTCGAAATCTGAGCGCGCATCAGGATTTGCGGGAGGCCGCAGCGAATTTCTTTCGCTACCTGCGCGAGCTCGATGTGCTCGGTCTCGATCTTATCGTTGCGGAACTAGTTCCCTCTCAGGGACTCGGCGCGGCGATTCTTGATCGGCTCGAGCGTGCGTCGCACGACTAGTCTGTTGGCCCAGACACGCCTGAATGAATCCCTTGAACAGCGGATGTGGTTTGTTTGGTTTGCTTTGAAATTCAGGATGATATTGGCAGCCAACGAAATATGGGTGATCGCGAAGCTCGACCAATTCCGCGAGAGTGGCATCAGGTGATGTTCCTGAAATCACAAAGCCTTTGGCGTTCATTCGGTCGCGATATTTCATGTTGAACTCGTAACGATGCCGGTGCCGCTCCGTGACCTCGGTGTCACCGTAGATTCTTTCCGCGAGCGTGCCCTCAACAATTTTGGTTGGCCACGTGCCTAGCCGCATGCTTGCCCCCTTGTTGCGAACACCACGCTGCTCTTCCAGTAACGAGATTACCGGCTCTGACGTGTTCTTGTCGAACTCGGTGCTGTTTGCGTTTTTGATGACACAGACGTTCCTCGCAAATTCAATCGTCGCGACCTGCATGCCAAGACAAAGACCCAGAAACGGAACCTCGCGCTCGCGCGCGAAACGCGCGGCGTTAATCTTTCCTTCAACACCGCGAACGCCAAATCCGCCGGGAATCAGGACGCCGGCGACATCTTTCAATTGGGCATCGACGCCATGCTCCAGCGATTCGGCATCAATAAGTTTCAGGTCGATTCCACAGTCCTCGCTGGCAGCGGCGTGAGTGAGTGATTCGTAGATGCTCTTATAGGCGTCGCGGACGTCCATGTATTTGCCGACGACCGCGATCTTGACGCGTTTGCTTGGGCTGACGACACGGTCGACGAATTTTCGCCAGTCTGCGAGATCAGGCGTAGGCGTTTCCAGATGCAATAAGTCGCACACCAGTTGGTCGAGTCCCTCGGAATGTAGAGTCAGCGGCACTTCGTAAATCGTGTGCTCGACGTCGCGTTCCTCGATCACGGCTTTTTCAGAGACGCTGCAGAACATCGACAGTTTCCGACGCACATCACGGTCGAGCGGTTGTTCGGCGCGGCAAATTAGCACCTGCGGCTGCAAGCCGATTTCACGGAGCTTCGCCACGCTTTGCTGAGTTGGCTTTGTTTTTAATTCATGCGCCGCTTTTATGTATGGAACAAGCGTGACGTGCATGTTTATCACATTTTCCGGGCCAACCTCGAGAATGAACTGCCGGATCGCTTCTAGAAACGGGAGGCCTTCAATGTCCCCGGTCGTACCGCCGATCTCCGTGATCACGACGTCGTATTTGCTCTCGTCGGAGAGTTCGCGGATACGACCCTTAATCACATCAGTGACGTGCGGGATCACCTGCACCGTCTTTCCGAGATAATCGCCCCGCCGCTCCTTTAGAATCACTGTCTCGTAAACCTGACCACTGGTCAGGTTGTTATGTCGAGTAAGGACACAATTGGTGAAACGCTCGTAATGGCCAAGATCGAGATCCGTCTCCGCGCCGTCGTTGAGCACGTAAACTTCCCCGTGTTGAAACGGGTTCATCGTTCCTGGATCAACATTCAGATAAGGATCGAATTTTTGGAGAACAACGCGCAGACGACGCGCTTCAAGCAGTGTGCCGAGCGAGGCTGCGGTCAAGCCTTTACCTAACGAACTCACGACGCCACCAGTAACGAAAATGTATTTCATCTGGAGAGAAACCTTTGTTGTGCGCGAGCGAGTTTTTGCTCCAGCGCTTTTGCGTCGGCCGGCGTATCCACGCCAGGTGAACCATGTTTAGTAACGAGCACATGAACTTTTACACCATTTTCTAATGCGCGCAATTGCTCCAACGACTCGGCCTGCTCCAGCGGACTCGGTTTCCATTTCACAAACTGGAGAAGCGCGTCGCGACGAAAACCGTAAATGCCTTGATGGCGAAGATAGCGAAAACCGGAAGGTTTGGCAGGGTAGGGGATAACGCTTCGCGAGAAGTAAAGAGCGCAATTATTCCGATCTAGGACGACTTTGTTTTGGTGCGGTGATTCCGCTTCAGCAGGATTCTGGAACGGATGCGCGGCAGTGACAATGTCGATCTTGCGATCCGACTGCAGTTTTTTGACGAGGTCGTCGATTAAACGCGGATCGATCAGCGGCTCATCGCCTTGGATGTTAACCACGAACTCGAACTCTTTCGCGTGACGCGCCACTTCAGCTACCCGATCAGTCCCGCTGCGGTGTTTCGGCGAAGTCACGGCGACCTCGGCGCCCCAATCGAAAGCGGCCTCCGCGACCCGCATATCGTCACTAGCAACGATGAGCGCGTCTAGTTTTTTTGCGCGCCGGCAGCGTTCCCATACGTAGCGTAAAAGAGGCTTGCCAGCAATGAGATGCAGTGGTTTTCCCGGAAAACGTGTAGAACTCCAACGCGCTGGAATAATGCCTACGCTTTTACGCATTGAGAGGAACGAGGATGACCTGCATAAACGCGCGGTCATCCCGAGCAAATCGAGGCACTCCGCGCCTTCGATCATGGCACACGAATGCTTGCTCGCGCGCCCGACTACCGATTTTGAGCTCTCTTGCCGTCTTTGCGGCTCGAGATGACATCGTGATCATCATTGCTGGTCTAAAATGATTTGCGCTGCGGCGGACAAGTCCTCAGCAATCCAATCTGCCTTGCTGTCGCCCGTGTCACGGTGAGGTCCCGTTTTAACCCGGATCGCCCGCACAGCCGCGTTGTGTCCACATTCGACGTCGGTCTCCTTATCGCCAATCAAGAAAGAACGAGAAAGACTAAGTTGGTGTTCTCGCGCGGCCGCGACGATCATTCCAGTGGCAGGCTTCCGACAGTTACACTGCTGGCCGGGAGCGTCGGGACAAAAATAAGATGCATCGATCAAACCATCGCCCAGTTGCCGCAACACTTCTGCTTCGACAGCTCGATATTGTTCCAGCGTGAACAGTCCGCGACCGATGCCGCTCTGATTTGTAATGATAATGAGTTTGAACCCGTTCGATTTCAAACGCCGCAGCGCTTCCGTCGCGCCGGGAAAGATCTTCACGTCTTTCGGATCCGAACAATAGTCGCGATCCTCAATGATGGTTCCGTCGCGATCGACAAAAACCGCTGCGGACAGCGCATCAGTCATGCCCGCTGTCCTCTTGGAAATTGGCGATAAGTTCATCGCGCGTCACAGTGGCTGTTCCTAGTTTACTCACCACAACTGCACTCCCATGGTTGGCGATTTCCGCCGCCTCAATCGGAGTCGCTCCGCAAACAAGTCCAAGGGTGAAAAGAGCAATGGCAGTGTCGCCCGCGCCGGAGACATCGAAAACCTGCCGTGCCTTCGTGGGAATGTAATGCGGCGCTTCGTTCTGTTGGAAGAGCATCATCCCGTGTTCGCCAAGCGTGACCAGAACATATTTTGTTTCCCATTTCTTGAGAAGCGCTTCGCCTGCACGCCTGAGATCGCCATCCTGCGGCGGAACATTATCCGGGTCGCGACCGGGAATACCAGCGGCGAGCAGGGCTTCCGCGCGGTTTGGCTTAACTACTGTGACACCGCGCCAGTCGACCAGATGACGAGGGTTCGGATCAGCAGCAACGATCTTTCCTGCCGAGCGCGCATTCTCTGTGATTTGCGAAACCATCTTTGTCGACAAGAAACCCTTGCCGTAATCTTCAAAAATGATCGCGTCGATGTCGGGAATATTCTTCTGGACTGCTGCCACGACTTGCTGAAGCTGCCGTGCCGATGGCCCGCTAAACTGTTCCCGATCGACACGGACAACTTGTTGGTGGCGCGCGATAATCCGCGTTTTCAGAATTGTCCGAAACGACTCGTCTTCAACCGCGTTGGAGACATCGATTCTTTGTCTCGTCAGCAGTTCCAGGAGTTGCTGCCCACTGCGGTCTTTTCCGAGCAATCCGATCGTCGCGACGTGATCCACAAACTCGCGCAAGTTCCGCGCAACGTTGGCAGCGCCTCCCGGGTAGAACGATTCTTCGATCACCTCTACAACCGGGACCGGCGCTTCTGGTGATATGCGACCGACCTTTCCCCACACAAATTCGTCGAGCATCAGATCGCCAATCACTGTTATTCGTTTTGAAGCTGCGCGATCGAGGATGTGCTCTAGTCGATTGAGATCCATAGGGCAGGCAGGCAGCGATGCCGCCGGGGCACCGGAGCCGTTCGATTAAGGTGAGTCAAATTCTTTTCAGCGTCGATTTGTGTACAGCAGCTGTTCCGGTTAAAGTTCGCTCCATTAAATCCTGAACACGAATCCGAAATCAACAGTCGAAAGTGCCAATGATCCCGTTTACCAGATGTTTTAAGCTAAGCGTATGCGTACTTTGTGGGGTTGCACTGTGCGCAGGTGCCGCCCAAGCCCCACAGCACATCGATATTAAAAAACTATCGACTACTGTCGAAGACGTTGTCGTGCCGCTGCCGAACGAAATTTTCGGTGCGCTCAACAAATTAGGCGGAGTGAACTGGAAACAACACGTCCGTAGCGACAAGGGACCGAATTTTACCGAGAGGCCGCGTATTGCTCTTTTACTTGGAACAGTCATCGCCGACGGCTTTATAGCGGTGCAAGCGGAAGACGCGCCCACCGTCAAAGACATCGGGCAGCGCGTCCTCACCTTGGCCAAGGGAATCGGCGTGGGAAATTCAATCACTCCGCACGCAAAGGCGATTATTGAGGCCGCAGACAAGCGTAATTGGGAAAATGTGCGGCAGGAACTGGATCGAACGCAAAACAGCGTGCAACAGGCAATGAACGAGGTACACGATGAAAAACTGTCGCAGCTTGTCAGTTTGGGCGGGTGGCTGCGTGGCACCGAAGTGTTGACCTCAGTAGTGACGGAGCATTTTTCCAGCGACGGCGCCGAATTGCTGCATCAACCAGATCTACTTTCCTATTTTCAAACAAGGCTCCAAGCAATGCCCGAGTTCAATCTTCCGATTATCCGCCAAATTCAAGATGCTCTGGTCGAGGTAAAACCTTTGATTGACGTCGGAGATCGGCGCATTCCTGCCGACTCAGTGAAAAAGGTCAATCAGATCACGACGCGGCTCGGCCACGGGATCATCACGAGAGACTGAGGACCTTCGATGAAACGATTCGCAAGAGTAATCTTCCGGACGAGCCCCGTATTGCTGGGGCTATTGGCGCTGCACCCCGCGATTTTCGCCTCCGTCGATGACGCACAGTCCTTCGCTCTTCAGGCGGCCGAACCATATGTGAAGCAAGGCTTTCAGGTGCGTGAGGATTACTGGGGAGGCGACTTGGGCTCCGGAGAAAAAAAGGCAGTGCGGCAGCAACTGTTCAAAGGCAACGAATATTGGTTCTGGCTGGGAACAGAGGTCGATAAAGCAAAGGTCGCCGTTCACGTTTATGATTCGGATGGAAAGCTGGCGGAAGAATCCGACGGCTGGGAGAAGGGCCACTTCGCGGCTGCACACGTCATTCCAAAAGCTACCGGCAGCTACTTCATCATAGTTAGCGTTGAAGAGTCGCCGGAGGAACGCACCCATTGGGCGCTGGTATATGGTTTCCGGTAAGTTTAGACTCGTGTCGTCGGCATCGTGCCGATAGAGCATTGGCTGGAAGCCAGTGCCACGACGATGACTGAAACGCGCACTTTGCAGTTTGAGAACCCCCGCGCCTTGCAATCTCTCTACGCAAATGACATTAAACTTTTGAAGAACCTCGAGGATTCCCTTGGGGTCAGAGTGACCACGCGTGAAGGCTGGGTCAAACTAGAGGGCGATCGAAACCGTGTCGATAAAGCGCAACAGGTGTTCGAACAGCTTGAAAAAGCCCGCCAGCAAGGCGTGGAGATTCAGAAACATGAATTTGATTATGCCCTCAAGGCGGTGACCGAAGAAAACGATCAAAACCTCGGCGAGATCGTTTCGACGAAAATCATTACGTCTTCACGCAAGCCGCCGATTGTGGCGCGAAGCGGGAATCAACGGGCGTACGTTGAGGCAATTCAAAAACACGACGTCGTTTTTGGGATTGGACCTGCGGGAACGGGCAAAACTTATCTCGCAGTCGCAATGGCGGTGGCGGCACTGAAGAAAGAGCAGGTGGCGCGGATAATTTTGACGCGCCCTGCCGTGGAGGCCGGTGAAGCGCTGGGTTTTCTCCCCGGTGACCTCGAACAAAAGATTACGCCGTATCTGCGTCCGCTCTACGATGCGTTACGTGAGATGCTAGAGCCGGAGGAAATGGAGCGGGCGATTGCGCGCCAGACCATTGAAGTTGCCCCGCTGGCATACATGCGCGGCCGCACTTTGAATAACGCCTTTGTTATCCTCGATGAAGCGCAAAACACAACTACCGAGCAGATGTTCATGTTGCTGACGCGAATCGGCGTGAATTCCAAATGCGTGGTGACTGGCGACGTCACACAAATTGATTTGCCAGCCAACAAACGCTCCGGCGTGGTCGAAGCATTGCAGGCATTGAAAAACGTCCCCGGAATTGCGACTGTGTATTTCTCCGAGCGCGATGTTGTGCGGCATGAACTGGTGCGCGCCATTATTGGCGCCTACCAGCAGCACCGCTCACCCGCGCCGGCACCGCGCAAGTAAAGAACCGTATGTTCGATTTTGTAAAACGCGGGCGACTAGTCAGACGCGGCCTGGCTTCGCGGAAGACGCGCCGCCGCCGTGCGCGAAACGATCTCATGCGCAATCTCGAGTACTCGCCATACGCGAAGCTTTTCATCTTCGCCGCGTTTGCCGGCGGGCTTGCTTTTCTTGTCTTTAGTGGCCAGCAGCCAGAACCAACGAAGAACTTTGTAATCGCTCTCCTCGTTTTGGCGACCGCAATTACTCAGCTTTGGATCAACCAGCC
>WNGI01007604.1_pt1 | contig 18734 bp, 17 predicted proteins | sample 5400621 | NCBI WGS metagenome assembly WNGI01 (sample SAMN13153374, study PRJNA577476) | soil metagenome | isolation source: 20 cm soil or saprolite under Garry oak tree replicate 1 | place: USA:California | collected 2016-06-15
TTGCCGAAGAAATCCAAGTCTTGGGCGATCCACAGCGGTGCGACTCGCGGGGTCGGACTGGGAAACCCGATCACAATTCGGGTCGGCGTGGCAGCAGCGCGGGTCACGCGGGCAGGCAACAAGACGGTACAGGTGATCAATGCAACCACCAAGCACAATCGAAACGACAAGCGACAATTTGCCAAAGTGGAAAAGCGCGCCATAAAAGACACTCCTTCCTGGCTTGCAAATCGAACGACACGAAACTACTCGACTGCATGTCAAAGTTGCAAGGGCAAATAAATACTGACTTTCCTGCTACTTTCTTTCCCGCTTGACGAACGACTCGGAGGGCATTGAGCCATCAGAACCCTTGCGTCACATCAGATGGTCAAAAATATGAAGCAACCGGCTTGACATCACCTGAGCTTGCGCTAGACGTGAAATAAAGGTGTCAAGAAAAGGGCCTGTCTCCCTTCTCATCCGGTTCTTCGAACTTCGTCCTGCATTTCAGTTCTGGGCGGGCTCAATTCACATAAAGAATCTGCATTTCGCATAGCAACCAATTCGTTGGCCGCTAGAGAACTATTTTTAGGGGGAAAAGCGTATGCGATTAAAAGAACACCCGAAGATCCAGTGGCCGCCGAGTTGGTCGGAGGGAGGCGAAAGATCTCTTAGTGGAGAAGATGGGATTTTGCGAGAGGTGGATTTTATTGAACCCGCAAAGCTTCTTCTAAGTAACGAGGTGGATGGAAAAGTCTATTTTGCCGAAATCTATTGCTTCAATACCGCTTTCGCTGCCAGGCTGCGCGAAAAAATCAAACCGATTGTAGGGAAACCGATGAGAGAAGTGGGCGAGCTAGATATCTAGGACAACTCTATGGGAGGGAAGTCATGAGACAGGCAAAACCAGGCGATACCGTTAAGGTTCATTATCGCGGCAAACTGGGCGATGGGTCTGTATTCGATGCATCCTTCGATCGGGAACCTCTCCAGTTTACCATCGGCGGCGGTCAAATCATCCCGGGTTTCGAGGAAGCCGTGCTGGGAATGAATCCCGGTGATTCTAAAACGACAGAGTTGCCGGTGGAAAAAGCTTTTGGGCCGTACCGTAAGGAAATGGTGGCCGTGGTCAATAAACGCAAGTTCGCAAGGCGCTGGCGCTTGGATCCGACGGTAGGTCAACGCGTGCAAATCCCTCAAGTAGAGGGACCGCCGATGGATATAACCATAAAGGACGTCAGCGAATCGGAAGTGACCTTGGATGCCAACCACCCTCTCGCGGGAAAGGATGTGACCTTTGAAATTGAACTCGTCGATATTGTTTAGGGGGCACACTGAAATGCTCTCGGAATCAAAGACTCACCGCCGTACTTCCACGATAACCGACTGCTGACGCTGGAAGAGACGGTCGAATTTTTCAATATCGTTTTGCAGCTCGAGCTCTCGACGAAGGAAAAGAAAGACCTGGTGGCATTCATGTGCGTTCTGTAGCGGAATCACGGATTCGACAACGACTGATTCCGAGAGAATTGTAATTGCTCTTCGTGCTGAATCAAACCAGTAGTGATGGAATTTCAGAATTGAATGAGGTCTCGATAACAGTAGCTATTAAACCTCCAGAACAGACTTCCACTCCCGCAGTGTCGGCGCCGCCGAAGAGCGGGCACCCTAGTCCACGACCGTCACGCCGTCGCCGCGTTTGACTCTACCCGGCACGAGGACTTCCGCATATACGCCGAAGCATAGATCGGCCTCCTGCGTAATACACTGCAATATTCTTGCATCATGGGGCAAATCCGCCTGCGAGAAAACCACCATGTTGCACCGCTCTGTTGCGGCACTCACACGTAACCGGACTTCGTTGCCAACGGCTAGCGTCTTCCCAAGCCAGCCTCGTTCTACCTGTGTTGCGCCCGGCCCGTCGATCAAAAGATTGGGACGGAACCGACGTTCGTCGGCGTACACAGCAGGTACCACGGCACTCAACCACCGCAGAGCAGCGGTCGTTACGAGGTGGACCGGACCAGCGTCTAGGTGCGAGATGCCAGCCTCCTGACTGAGTGTGACCACCTGTCCTAGGGTGTTGGAAAGCGCGGCGTGAATGTTTGGGTGATCTCCCCGCATGATCTGGCCATCCGGAAAGCGGATTAGCGGCACGTTGCCTTCATAAACGGCACGGAACCCGAAAAGTCCATCGATTTTCCGAAAACGGTGAGTGCTCTTGCCGCTACCAAATTTTCCGTTGGTATCTCGGATGGCAAAGAGTCGATCGCCTTCGACACCGCGCGCATTCAAAACGAGAGACTCACAGTGCTCACCAAGCATCGATTTCACTGGGTAGCGCCAGAGCCTCACCAGGATTCCCAGGGCGTTTGCTCCGTGACCAGATCTGGCGATTGTGTTTCTTGAGTCCACTGCAACCTAAGTGGTGGGTGAAACCGGAAACCGCGGGTTAGGAAACATTCATGGACCCGGAAGCGTTGATAGCCCAAAGTAGCATATAACGCCATATTAACTGAATTGGCCCCGAACGGAGAAAAACCGCGGCAGCGCATACCGGCTCACTCCCAGCGTTATCAAAACCAGTGCAGCACCTTTCATGAAGGATGCCAAAAGGATTCCGATCCGGGGATCGTGCAGGTTTGGCTGCAGCGCAAGAAAAACAATCGCCCAGATGTCCTGAAATACGAGAACACCGAGGGGTGATCCGCCCCGGCAGGGTCGTGAGCTCGAATTTGTCGTAGAGGAGCTTCACCACGATCAGCGTACTGCTGAGCGCCAGCGTTACGGCCAAGTAGATCCAGTCGAAATTGCCTTTACCCGGCGCGTATCCCATCAGAAACGCCAACCCGATCCCCAACGCGACGCATAAGAGGAATTGGCTGACTCCGGCAACCAGGATCGTCCGCCCCGCGCTGAGAAGCTTTTTTAGATCGATCTCCAATCCAATAATGAATAAGAGGAGAATCAGGCCGATCTCGGAGATCAAATCGATGGTCTCTTTATCTTTTACCCAGGCGAAACCAATCTCGGGTCCGATGACGACGCCCGCGACCAGATAGGCGAGAATGACCGGTTGTTTCAGAAGCTTGGCGATGAACGCGCATAGAGTCGCGATCGTAAAGGCGAGACCAATATTCGAGAGAAGACTCTGGTGCTCCATCGGGTCATAGTAATCGAGAGAGCCGAGAAAAAGCGAGTGCTTCACATCGCCGCCGCACGAATTTTTCAAAAGCAGGCAAGGTTAGCGAATGCCCGCATTTTCCGCCTTTGACACAAAAGCGTTGGCAAATCGGCGTCGCGGTGATAAAGGACCCTTATGCCTGCCTATGAGATCTACGTGCTATGCAACGAGTGCAACCGTGAGCATCCGATACTTATGAAGATTCACCTCGACCAGGGTCCGGACCGCAAGCAGAGCATTGCCGAGTTCTTTGGCGGCGGCGCGGTGCCTCCCCAGGTTACTCCCCTCAAGGGCCACAAGGCCTTATGCCTCAGGACAGGCAGGACATTTCGACTCGAAAGAGATGACCAGATATTTCTGGTGCCGCCTACGGTCAGAATCCTTCCGCACCGCCAACTCCCCTTGATGCCTGACGCAACTTGAGCGACCGTAGCCCAGACTGAAACGACAGAAGCTGTCACAACAGTCCATATCTGATCGAATCAGACGCATTGCCGTTCAGTGTTTCAAGAGTTCATCTTGACCGTTGATGCTGCGGCGACGAAAAATTAGCGGGTTTGGATTTTTGCTCCGCAGGGACCTTCCACCGAACTGCGTTGGCCGAGGGGAACCCGTTCTGCGACCAGATCTCGTTCGGTCTAACCGGTCTTGCATCCGACCCAAAAACAACCATTTCTTGTCATCGCATCGCTGTTGCGCTTGACCGCGGTCACGTGCGCTAATAATTGAACGTATGAAACATCTGGAAGAGTGGAACGATTACATCCACCGGAACGTTTTAAGCGGCTCGAACGGTCTGCTTGAGAAACTCGCTTGACACTCTTCGTGCCGTTTGGTACGCGTCGCGACGGGAAGAGTGTCGATCGCTAACGGTCGAATCTTCGAATGCCCGATCGCAACGATAGGACCATTTGGAACGGCTGGAACGATTGGAACCTTCTTTCACTAAAAATTGCGGGAGGATTATATGAATGACGTCGAACCCCGCGGCGCAGTTCATTGGATCGATCACTTTGTAGTGGGCACGAACGATATGCCCGCCTGGGTTGACTGGGCGGTGAATGCCATCGGCCTGACTCGCAGACCTCTCATCGGACTCACCACCGCGGCGCGAAAGAGAAATATTAAAATCACCTCCTTTCTCTGGTGGGAGGGCGGGTCGTGCCGCATCGGCGCGTTCCTTCAACCCGAGATCTACCCGCCGGCCAAAGCTCTCGGCGAGGATCTGCCGCGGTGCGGCTTCTACATCCGCCCCGAGGATATCGACGCGCACTTGCGCCGACTCGATCAACACAAGATTCCGCATGGCGGTCCAATCCGCACCGCTGCCGACGGCGACGAGGGGACCATTATTTATTTCGCCGATCCCGACGGCAATCAGTACGAGTTCTGGGCACCTGCACATATGCCCGAAGGAGCCATGGAGATCGCCACGGAAGAGAAAGTCGGCCGCATCAGCCATGCTGTTTACGGCGCCCGCGATCTTGGACGAACCGCCGCCTTCTTCGAAAAATTTTGCGGTATCGCGCCGGAGCAAAATTCTAAAACCGCCGAAGGAACGCTGGTTTTACGTCTGCGCGCCGGTGGCCGTCTAGTTTACAAGTTGGTCGACAAGGTCGACGAGCGCGTTTCCGGACATGGAACCTGGTGGGACATGCACACCGCGCTGACGGTTCGTCAGGAAGAGTTCCTGCCCAACTACCGGCGCATGTGGGATGGCATTCCCGAAGAAGACGGTTATAAGGCGGATCTGAACCTGTCCCTGGAGCAACAAGAGGCGCTGCCGGCGCGCACCGGTCTGCATCGCAGTCCCGTCGGCATCAGATGGAAAGAAATCTGCGACCGCGGCGATGAGTTCTACGATTGGGACTGTCACTCCTTTCACTTCATGGGCGGCAAAGCGCTGAGAGCCGACGGCTCGATGACGCTCTACGAGGCGATCGAGCAAGAAAAATATCTCGTCGCGCTCGCCGATTCTCTACAAAAAGGCGCGCAACCGGGATTGATGAAAGGGCTAGGCAACGAAAATCCTTTCAAGCCTCGCGAGACCTGATGCGCTTACGCAGATTCCAGGCTGTTCAAAAAGGTTCAGTTGCGAGGCGCGCGAAGATCGATGAGCGGAGGCGTACTCTCGTACGTTGACGCGAAATCGGTTGAGCGCAACGAAGCAAATGAGCCTTTTTCAACGGCCTGACAAAGGAGAAGCATGATGGCGCAACACATTCACGGACCGCTCTACTATGAACGGATGGGACGCACAGGGCCGGTGATCGCCTTTGTCCATCCGAACCCGATGGACAATGCATGCTGGATTTTTCAGATGGCGCATTTGTCGACCTGGTATCGCTGCATTGCCATCGACATTCCGGGATACGGCCGCTCGCCCAAGGCCGACGCCGGGCTCACGATGAACGACATGGCCGAGGCCTGTTGGGAAGCGATCGACGACGCGCTCCCGGGCGAAAAAGCGATTCTGGTCGGCTGTTCGGTCGGCTCATCGCTCGCCCCCCACATGTACCACCTTCGTCCCAACAGAACCGCGGCGCTCGTGTTGTCGGGCACCGGTTACAATCCGAACAAGGAATTCACCAAGGGGAGGATCGATAACTACACGGCCAATGGCATCGACTATCGCTGGGCTTATACGTTCGAAGATCTAAGCGCGGCGTTTCGTACGACGCCACTGGCGCACTTCTTTGCAAATCTTTTCAGCGAACGCAACGAACACGCCGACGTGCAGACGATCATCCACCAGTTCAAAGCACTCGCGCAGCCCTATCCCGAAGGCCATCATGAGCGCATCACCTGCCCGACAATCATTCTGACCGGTAGCGAGGACAACAGCCATCAACGTGCTTTCGCGCTGCAAGCACGCATACCCAATTGCGAGTTGAAGACTTTGCCCGGAGCCGGCCATGCCTGTCAGATCGAGCAGCCCTGGCTATTTGATCGCTTCATGATCGAATTTCTTGCCAAGCACGGCCTGTTTCCCGGCGCATCCAAACCCGCTCGGTCGATTGTTTGAATGGCTGCCGTCAATTTTTTGAGGTCCGCGCTCGCCCCGAATCCGCCGACCGGATCCTGATTATTAGATAGGATTAATATCAGTCTTCACTCCTCGGCGTCTGCGCCGCGGCGGTGAATTTTCCCGATCGCTCGCGACGACGGCGAATGGACACTGGGTTCAAGACGTTCTCGCGAGGTTTCCGCGACGGAGCTGATTTAACCAGATTTCTTTCACAAACTAGAATATGTCTGCACGCGCGAGTCGGCGTCTCCTCGAGATCACGCAATGTCATCGGTTATTTCCATCGCCAATCTTACTAAGACCTACGCGTCGAGCCTTCAGGCATTGAAGCGTATCAACCTAGAGATCCGCAAGGGCGAAATCTTTGCCCTGTTGGGTCCCAACGGCGCGGGCAAGACGACGTTGATCAGCATCGTCTGCGGCATTGTCACGCCGACCGAGGGCGTGGTCATCGCCGACGGCCATGACATCATGCGCGACTATCGCGCGGCGCGGTCGAAGATCGGTCTGGTGCCGCAGGAGCTCACTACCGATGCTTTCGAGTCGGTGTGGGCGACGGTGAGTTTCAGCCGCGGGTTATTCGGGCTCGCGCCGAATCCGGCTTACATCGAAAAAGTGCTGCGCGAGCTTTCTTTGTGGGACAAGCGCAACGACAAGATCATGACGCTTTCGGGCGGCATGAAGAGGCGCGTGATGATCGCCAAGGCGCTGGCGCATGAACCACAGATCTTGTTCCTCGATGAGCCGACGGCGGGCGTCGATGTGGAATTGCGTCGCGATATGTGGGCGCTGGTGCGGCGCCTGCGCGCAAGCGGCGTGACGATCATCTTGACCACGCACTACATCGACGAGGCCGAGGAGATGGCCGATCGCATCGGCGTGATCAACAAGGGCGAGCTGATCCTCGTCGAGGAGAAAACCAAGCTGATGAAGAAGCTCGGTAAGAAACAGCTGACGCTCAATCTGCTCGAGCCGCTGGCTTCAATCCCGTTGGAACTAAGCGACTGGCGCTTGGCGCTCAATGCCGGGGGAAGCGAGCTGGAATATACCTTCGACGGCCATGAGGAGCGCACAGGCATTCCGACGCTGCTCAAGCGCTTGAGCGATCTGGGCATCGGCTTCAAAGATCTGAACACGCGCCAGAGTTCGCTGGAAGATATCTTTGTCAGCCTGGTAAGCGAGCGCACAGGAGATCAGCGATGAGCAGCTTGGCATTCAACCGACATGGCGTGTGGGCCATCTATCAGTTCGAGATGGCGCGCGCTATTCGGACGCTCTTCCAGAGCGTGGTCGCGCCGGTCATCTCGACATCGCTTTATTTCATTGTTTTCGGCGCCGCCATCGGGTCGCGGATGACCCAGGTGGACGGCGTGGCCTACGGCGCATTCATCGTGCCGGGGTTGATCATGCTTTCTCTATTCAACCAGAGCATTTCGAATGCCTCTTTTGGTATTTATTTCCCCAAGTTCACCGGCACGATCTATGAGCTCTTGTCCGCGCCGGTCTCTTACTTGGAAACCGTCATCGCTTACGTCGGCGCGGCGGCGACCAAGTCGATCGCCCTCGGGTTGATCATTCTGGCCACGGCGGCCATGTTCGTGCCACTGCGCATCCAGCACCCGCTGTGGATGATTACCTTTCTCGTGCTTACGGCGGCGACGTTCAGCCTGTTCGGTTTCATCGTCGGTATTTGGGCGAAGAGCTTCGAGCAGTTGCAGTTTATTCCAATGCTGGTCATAACGCCTTTGACGTTTCTCGGTGGTGCCTTCTATTCGATCGACATGCTGCCGCCGATGTGGCGCACCGTCACCTTGTTCAACCCGGTGGTTTATCTGATCAGCGGCTTTCGCTGGAGCTTTTATGAGACGTCCGACGTGAGCGTGGAAGTGAGCCTTGCGATGACGCTGGGGTTTTTCGTGATTTGTCTGGTGGTGGTCGGGTGGATGTTCAAGACCGGCTATCGGTTGAAGAGCTAAACCATGGCGAAAAACAATACTGCCGGCCTTTTATTGTATCGCCGTCGCGGCGAGCTGGAAGTTTTTCTGGTTCATCCCGGCGGACCTTTTTGGTCAAAGAAGGATGCTGGCGCGTGGTCGGTACCCAAGGGAGAAATCAATGAAGGCGAGGACCCGTTTGAGGCCGCCAAGCGTGAATTCACCGAAGAAACCGGTTTCCCCATCGACGGTGAATTTCGGCCACTCGACCCGGTGAAACAATCGGGCGGTAAGGTCGTCCAAGCATGGGCGATCGAAGCCGACTGCGATCCCGCTCAGGTTCGAAGCAATTTATTCTCGCTGGAGTGGCCGCCAAAATCCGGCAAGACGCAGCAGTTCCCCGAAGTCGATCGCGCTGGATGGTTTGATATCCCGGACGCTCGTATGCGAATCGTTCCCGCTCAAATAGGTTTTATCGAGCAACTCATTTCGGTTCTCGGCAATGTGAAAGAGCCGAAACTGTCGTCACCTTAAGAAAGGCTGTACTCAATTTTCAAAGGTATGACTTGACCATTTCATGCTTTTCACAGACCGACCAGGAGCGTCATCACTGCTGAGATTCATGTATTGACTTAAGCACACAACAAACTGCGGTTTGCGTACCTTGCACAAGTAACAAAGAGGCATCATTGACTGCGTGCAATTCACCCTGGTCCCAAATCCCACTGCTGCTTTTCCAGATCACTGCGAGTGAAGTGGATCACGATGAGGAGGGTGTAGTCATTATGCTCGGCTTTACCGACAGCCGGAGGTGTCTCATCCACGAAGTCGCCCGTCTGGCCATCGGTCATGGAGATCTTAATCTCGGCATGGCCGCTGTGCTCGATGTCTTTAAACAGCGGTATCTCAGGCATGACGAAACCTATGAGGGGAACCGTAAAAGCCGGAGTGCCGAGAAACGACTGTCCTTGGTCAACGGCGAGAACTGATGCGAAAACTTTCAAGCGCAGCTGCGCTTGCTTGGGATCTACAGCAACCCTTACACGCTGAGCTTGCAACCAAGCGGTGAAATATTCTTTCGCGAAATCCTTGTCCGGTGTGAGACCGTAAAAATCAACCGCGACGGTTTTGTCTTTGATCTTTTGTACATCTAGACCGGCCATTGCACGTTCCAAAGCACGGACGAGCAGCTCCTGTTCGGTACTGGAGCGCTGGGTGTTTGTAATCTGAGGGGATGCTGCACAGCCGACGATCAAGAAAGATAAAACGCACAAAGACAGATTTTTGAACCGGGCTATCAGCATCGAAACGCTCCCATCGGCATACGATTTACTTGAAGTGTAGCCCGCGAGGAATCTTTCTCAAGAAGGCTCGCCGATATTTTTATTGCCGGGTGCGATTCGACACACTAGAGCCCCGGAACCGCCGGTCTTTTCTAATTTGAGAGAAGCGCAAAAGGAAGTGGAGATTGAGCAAATAGGCGCGCCTATCGCCGATCACCAGATCGCGTAAAGCGACACCAGCCGAGACCCGCAGCAGTTAGGCACAAGACTTTTCTGTTTCGATTCTTTGTTAGCGGGACGCGCCGCCGCGCGCAAAGAATACCGGTGTAGCCGCTTGGACTTCTAGGCATCCATCGACAAGAAGTGCTCCATCATTCGCTCAAGCGGCCCCTTGATAACGTTACCGCCTGGTTTTCGGCAACCCGCCGGGCGCTATTGCAGCGGCTCGATCTTGATGATCGACGCGCCGAGGTTATTGCCGATCCAAAACGTCGGCCGGCTCGTTGTGTTATCCATATTCGGCGAATATTGGTGGTGTGCGGCAGCAGGTACTCGATGAATTCTTCTGTCTTGGTGTTTAGCCGCACAACAAGGTCGTTACTCATGCCCCCCGTCCAGGCGTAGCCGTCCTTGTCCAAAATCGCGTCGTAAGGATTCGTCCACGCGGTCGGCATCGCCCACTCGCGCGTCCTCTCTGTCTTGGTATCGAACATGCCGAGCATGTTGCCGCGATATTCCGCGAACCACAGCCGGTCCTGCGGATCCATGTGACCGCGCCGCGGCGCCGAGTTGGGTGTCGGCGTCGGAAACGGAGTCACGTTCAAAGTCTTGGCGTCAATCTTGATGATGTATTGGCCGCCGAAGTTGGTGCCGTAAAAATTATTCTTAGAGTCTGAGATCACGCCATAGGAGCCGAGCCGATCCGCCGGTGGGCTGTTTTTCGGCAGCCCGCGCGAATAATCGACTGTGTACCACTCGCCAGTTTTCACATCGAGGCGGTACTCGTCATCTCCGCCGATCCACACTTTGCCGTCGAGGTTGATATGCACCGGATCGACCATCGCCAGCCGAGCTTCGTCGTTCTCCTTGAATTTCGGCGCGCTCCAGGTCTGGAATTTTTGCGTCTCGCGGTCGAACTTCGCGATGCTTCCCTGGTACATCATGCCCATCCAAACGTTGCCTTGCGGATCAAATCTCAGGTCGAGAGCGCCTGCAGGCGCTCCGGGCTTCGTCACCGGCACGGCGTACTCGACAACTTTGGCGGTCTTGGGATCGAGCTTGCCGAGATACTGCGAGCCGAAATCCGAATACCAGATCATGCCCTCGGCATCGATCGCAGCGTCGTGCGGCATGGCCTCCGGACGTGGTAGGTCATACTCGGTGATGATCACCTGAGTCGCTTTGCCTTTCGGGCGCGGCAGCGTCTTTAACGGATATTCCCATTTTGAAACCTTGCTCAAATTGACCGTGCTTAGATACTGGGCGAACTTGGTCATCTGCTGTAATTGGTTTTGCGACGGCTCGCGCGCCCCGGGCCGCACCTGCGGGCGCAGCGGCGAGCTGCCCTGAGCGTAGTTGCGCATACGCTTCAGGAGCGGCACGAACTCCTCCGCGCTGTAACGCGACCGCGCGATGCGTTCCACCGTGTGGCAGCCGACACAGCTCAGGAAACCCTGCTTTTGTTCGTCGGTGCCCGGCATGCTGAGCAGCCACTCGCCGTTGGAGAGCTGCGCAGCTAAGTCCTGCGACTTACGGAGCTTCAGATCGAGCTGGGTGGTATTCTGCGCTTTCACCTCCGTTGGCTGTGCGCCGTCCAGATCGTATCCCGCCGCGCGAATGCGCAAGGAATAACGCCCTGGCTCCAGCTTCGAGCTCGGGAAGCTGTACCTTCCTTGAGCGTCGCTCACCACCGTGGTCGTAATTGTCGAGCCTTCCCGCTTGGCGCTCACCAGCACCCCTTCCATGCGGCCCTCTTCCTGCGAGCTCACCTGCCCAGTCAACGCGACGGTAGGTGAACTTGCCGCTCCCATGACATTGGCCGCAGTCAAAAACGACGTCACCACCAAAATGGCGAACTCGATTACCGGAAAAGTTTTTTTCAACATGGCTCCCTCCTGAGCGGATTCGGGATGTATCCTGGAAGATCCGACGCAAGCTGGCCTCTCTTAACACTCCGCGCTTGTTCGGGTCAAGTAAGGTCCGTCGCGGGGGGTGGTTCAGTTTCAAGAAAATTTGTCGGGGGCGGTCCGCAGTCGGAAGCAAAGCGGCCTCACAAGACAATCAACGACCACGTCTTGCTACGACCCATTACGTCGCGGCATCGCTCTTACTTCTGCGTGAATCGTACTGTCCGCTCGGTACCTAATCGATCACTTGCTCTCGATCACCGTAAACGCCACGACGGCGCTTGCCAGCGCTAGACTGAGCGAACTCAGCATGACCAGGCGAAAGCCAAAAACAAAAGACTCGTCGATCGCCTGTTTGAGCGCGGCCCGCGTTCGCTCGTCGATACTGGAAGGCAGTTCTGCTCCGGCCAGCCGGACGCGCTGCGCGTCGATGGCGCGCCGTTCTTCAGGAACTAAATCCAGCGGCGCCAAGCGTCGATCGAACTCACGGTTAAATGAATGCACGATCACGATACCCAAAACCGCGATGCCGAGAAGTCCGGCGATACGCGATACGGCATTGTTGACGCCAGAGGCTACGCCGGCACGATTTTCCGGCACGGCGTTCATCACCGTCGTGGTGAGCGGCGCAACGCTCACAGCCATTCCAAATCCGAGCACCACCATGGCGGGAAAGAACGTCGTCCAGTAACTGCCGCCCACTCCTGGAATCATGAACAGCCCATACCCTAACGCAGCGATCGCGGGGCCGGCTACCAGCGGAGCCTTGCCGCCGTACCTTTTGACTAATCCGCCCGACCAGCGCGAGAGCAAAAACAGGATGAGAATGAAAGGCAGCCACACGGCGCCCGCGGCCGTCGCCGAATACTCTTGGACCTGGATCAAGTTGAGCGGAAAGAAAAACATGCCACCGCCCAACGCGGTGTAGAGAAAGAGCGTCAGCAGATTGGCGGCGGTAAAATTCCGCGAGCGAAACAGCGCGAGCGGCAGCATCGGATGCGTCGAACGCGCTTCGACGAGAAAGAAAACTGCGAGTGACAGCGCGCCGCCGATAAGCGTGACAATTACGAGCGGATGGCCGAAGCCTAAACTTGAAGATTCGATTAGGCCATAAACTACCGTTCCCAAGCCTACCGTCGCGAGTGCGGTGCCGAACCAATCCAGCGTCGTGTTCGCGTCGTCATCCCTGCTCTCGGGCACGTGCAACAGAGAAATCAGCAAGACGATCAGCGCAAGCGGCACGTTGATAAAAAACACGGCGCGCCACGAGACATGCTCGATCAGCCAGCCGCCCATGACCGGCCCGACGCCGGCGGTGATCGCGGTAAAACCCGACCAGGTTCCGATCGCCTGCCCGCGCCTCGATTCATCGAACGAGGCGCTGATGATGGCGAGGCTCCCCGGCACAAGCAGCGCGCCGGCCACGCCTTGAATTGCGCGTGCGACAATCAGTTGACTAACGCTGTGTGCCAACCCGCAGCCGATTGAAGCGAGCGCGAAGAGAGCAACGCCGGAGCAGAAAACACGCCGTCTGCCGAAGCGATCGCCCAGCGATCCTCCAGCCAAAAGCAATGCGGCGAGAAAGAGCGCGTAGGATTCCACTACCCACTGCACGTCGAGAACCGTGGCCTTGAGACTTTTTTGCAACGCGGGCAGTGCTACGTTGACGACCGTGCCATCGATGAAGGCCATGCTCGACCCTAAAATGGTCGCGGCCAAAATCCTCGGCTCGGACGCCTGCGCGCATGGGACGACGGTCTGGCGCCCTCGAATGACGCCCTCATCGCATGGCTGTGGAAAAATATTTGTCATAGGCTAAAAAGCGATCCAGCCAAGCTCACTTTGAACCGTTCAAATAGTTACAAACGTTCAAGTCGTTCAAAACGTTTGAGAGTTCAAATCGTTCAAGATGCGTATCGGTTCAGATCTGGATGTGCAAGACAATCACGCGTTCAGACCGCTATCGATGTCGAGCATTGGTCTTAAAGTCTCTCTCGGGAATGGTTGAACTCCCTCGCCTTCAGACGAAGTAACAGTTCGTCATGCCGGTGAAAACCGGCATCCAGGCTCGTTTTCAGTTAAAGTTCAAAATCCACTTGGATCCAGCTTCCTGGCCGGAATGAAATGCCACTTAGTGAATTACAGAGTTACGTCTAAAAAATAGCCGTTCGATCGCTCACACAAGCCATCGTCGTTTGTGACCGTCGAGAGATACGCCGTAGTTCTCGCGAAAACGGCGTCGAGGTAATCGAGCAGCAACTGTTTATCGGTCACGGTAAAAGCAGCCACTTGCGCCGCCGTGTGTCTGTGCCCGGAGCCGTAGTCTTTCGGATCCGGCGGCATGTTGAAGCGCGCGTGCCAACCGTCGACTGTCCACAACTGCGGCCGCTCCATCAGTCCGGAAACATTGACATCCTGTACGCGCGACAAATGCCAGACCAACCACGCGATATGAGGTTTAGGCGGTGACAGCAGTTCTTGGGGCGACAAATCTTTGAGCGCTCCGCGCACCATTTCGCGCACTCGACCTAAAGCATCTAGCACCAATCCGGCACTTTCCATAATTGGCTCCTCTGAATGTTTCTTACCGTTCGCGCGTCTCGCGGTCGCCGAGACTCAAGGCATATCAGTTTTTCCGAACAAAAGTGCCGACCCAGTAGCGCGCAGCGTTTCAGCGAGTTAGTTTCGTCTGTGATGGCTTCACCGAGTGAAGCCGCAAAAAATGACACGGAATGATCTACAGCGCCGTCGTGGCACAGCCGCGACCAAAACTTAGAATATCTCGCGCAAAGGGCTCAAGGTGTATTCAGGTAAATTCGAAAGCCGAAATCCGAAGATCGAAACAATATCGAATGACAAAAAGTTACAATGTTCCAAACAACCTCGATGCGGACCTGCGTTTTGAATTTTGATATTTAGAATTTCGTAATTGTTTCGGATTTCGATGTTCGAATTTCGAATTTAGGAAACACGCTTAGTGCGGGTTAATCCTCGTGTTCCGTAGTTGTGGACTGTCGAAAAATTCTGAAGCAAAATCGACACGGATCGATACGATGAAGGTCAACACTTTGTTAATACTCGCGTGCCTCGGCGCCAGTTTCTGGGCTTGGCAACAGCCGCCGCTGTTCGCGCAACAAAATCTCATCGTCAGTTCTGCCAATCTCGAGAACGGCAGAGTATGGACGCTCGTGACGGCTCTGTTCGTCCACGGCAGCGTCGTCCACCTATTCGGAAACATGCTGTTTCTGTTCGTCTTCGGAAATACTCTGGAGAAAGCTGCCGGCCCCGCTAAGCATCTGACGATCTTCTTGACCGGCGGCATCCTGAGCTTCATTCTAAGCCTCCCTTTTATGCCCCGCGGAACGGGGATGTTGGGCGCCTCGGCGGCGATTTTTACGCTTGCGGCGTGCGTGATGTTGGTCAACCCGCTTAAATTTTCCTGGCTTTTCTTTGCCCCTCAGGGTCTGGCAGCGGTTCTCTACTTCGTTTACAACATCATCGTCGTCGCGGAAAAGAGTCGAATACCGGGATACGATCCCCACGTCGCATACGTCGCTCACATCCTAGGTTTTCTTATCGGCCTGCCTTTCGGCATCGCTCTTAGTGATCAGTGGAAAAGAAATCTCTTGATTACAGTGCTACTGTTCGGAATCTATCTAGCAATTCTAAGCGGCGCGGCAAGATCGTTATTTCGTTAGTACCGCAGCGCGGTCCGACGGCCCGGAGCCGTGAACGTCGGGAAGGGCGTTAGACCACGGCAGACGGTTGTAATTTTCTTGACGCGCGGACCGGCGGTGCTCTATGGTACAGCACGCGAATACCAGCCTGATCTCAAAGATTTGGGATCCGTGCTTCCGAGTTGAGGGTGGCACCCACGCCCCAGTCTTTAGAGACAAAAACTTGCCTGCAAGAGGTGGCTAATGAATATTGCTTCAATCGCGTGCCTCATCATTTTCCTTCTCTGTTCGTCATCTTATGCGGCGGATAAGCTTCGCTTCGGCTTTCCGGATCTCGCGGCACAATTCATCCCCCTGCCGCTGGCGGAGCAGAGAGGCTTCTTCAAGGAAGAAGGGCTGCAAGGGGAATTTATTCGGATCAGGCCCGCGATATCGACCGCGGCGATGGTCAGTGGAGAGATCGATTACGACGCGGTGATCGGCAATGGCATCGGCGCCGCGATCCGGGGACTGCCGGTGAAGGTCGTCGCCTGTTTCCTGCCGGCAACCCCCATCGCGCTCATCGTCCGGCCCGAGTTCAAATCGGTCCAAGAGCTCAAGGGCAAGGCCATCGGACTCAACACTTTCGGCGGCACGCTGGAATCGATTGCACGTTTGATCGTCAAGCATTTTGGTCTCGACCCGGACAAGGACGTGAAATTTCTTGCCACCGGCACGGCCGACTCGCGCTTTGCCGCGATGAAGCAAGGCTTAACCGCCGCGACTTTGGGTTCTGCCCCATTGGATTTTCTCGGCAACAAGTTGGGGTTCGTCGTTCTAGCCCGAGCCAACGAGCTGTTCAGTTTTCCCGCCAGCGGCCTGGTCGCAACCGTGAAGAGCATCAAAGAACGGCCCGATGAGATCAAGCGAGTGATCAAAGCCGGCATCAAGGCGAACCGTTATATTCATCAGAATCGCGAGGGAACGATGCAGATGATGATGTCATGGCTGAAAATCGACAAAGAGATCGCCGGCGCCACCTATCAAAGCGTCGCAAAGGCTTTCAATGACGATGGCGGGTTAACCGAAAAGGGACTCCGCGTCGCCATCGACGAAGCGAAACGGATCGGCAAGGTAGACCGCGAGGTTTCACTCAGCGAAGTCGCGGATCTCTCGATTCTTAGACAAGCACAAAAGGAACTTGGCATTGGCGAGCGATAATTTCGCGGCCGATATGTGGGAGACGAAGACCGTAAGAAAGCAAAGCGAACGAAAGCGCGATCGTGAAAAAGTGAGACTACAGGGAAGGAATCAGGACGCCGCAAAGTGAATCTCAGCCCAGGGAATTAACTCTGAGCGATTGTGTATACGACTCGCCAAACTCCATTCCATTACAGATCCAACGAGGTGCGAGCTGAAGACGCTGCATAACCCGGAGAACATCGGCACCCATGGATGACTACGACCTACCGAGAGGAGCACCTACAATCGATCGAGAAAGCCGCTCTTATCGAGCTCGCGCACCAGGCGCGCGTCGAGGAAATCTTCCGGCTTCGCTTCACGCGCTTTAGGTTGCGCTTTTTCCAGAGTCTTTAGCAACACCGCGACACCTTCGACGGTCGGATACGGCGGCACCTCGAGGTGAAGCGTAACGCGCTCATAGGCGTCGTCGAGCATTTCTCGGTCGTTGGTGCCGAGATACTTGGCCATAACGCGCGTCGCGAACGCCTTGTCTTTCTTAGCGAGCACGGCACCTTCGATGTAGGCGCGGAGAAAACGGCGCACTGTATCTTCGTTTGTTTTGAGATATTTTCGCGTCGTCACCACGCCGTTCTGGTGGATCGTCGCTTCCAATTTTGCCATGTCGAGCAGCTCGCGCATGTTCGCCTTCTTGGCACGCAAGATCGCCGGCACGGAGAGCGCCGCCCCTTGCACTTTGCCCGTGAGGAGAGCGAGCACGGTCTCGGGTTGGCCGCCGGTCTGCACCATAGTGATGTCGCGCTCCGGATTGAGACCGTTTTTCTCCAGCGCAAAGCGCGAAGCGAAATCGGAAAGCGTGCCGAAGCGCGTGGCGCCGAAGAGTTTGCCTTTCAAATCGACGAAGCGGGCAATTTCCGGTCGGCTGAAAATCGAGAAGACAAACTTTTTGATGATCGTTGCGACGATGACCGTGTCCGCGCCGGCGAAATTGGCCAGCATCGAAGCCGTGCCGCCAAGCTGCACGATCGGCACATCGCCGGAGAGCATCGCCTGGAGCGCCATCGAGCTACCCGGAATCGAGATCGCCTCGACTGCGAGCCCATGCTTTTCGTAGAGGTTTGCTTCCTTGGCAAACCACATCGTCATCTGCGGTGCCCCGACCGAGCCGCCGCCGATGCGGATCCTTTCCAACTTTTTGTCCTGAGCGGCGGCCGGCGAACACAAAGCCGTCGCACAAAATGTGACCAGTGTGATGACGCGGAGCGCTTTCTTCATGAGCACCTCTGGTTTTCCTTCTTTCAGTTCAAATCGTACGACCCGTTCTAATCGTTCACGGAATGAGAGTGTCGACCGACCAAGGGTTAAATAAGTCAGAACGTACCATGGATCAAGCGCACGTTGGTTTTAGCATTCGATCGCTGCGCTCATGTGGCCGGGAAAGTTTCTTGGACTTTCATCGGAGGCACGGCTGGCTGCCGGCGCAGACTGACGCGTGGCTTTGTGATATAAAAAGCAGCCATGGACGAGGATCATTTTGCCGATCTGGCCGCTTGGATCACCGCGGCGGGTCTGGAGGGTCAGACCGAGACGGCGACACTAACAGGTTTCTGTGAGCGCGCCTCGGCGCTCGGCCTGCCGCTTGCGCGCGGGAACGTCGTCATCGACACCCTGCACCCCATCTACGAGGGTCGCGCCTTCACGTGGAAGCGGGATCAACAGGAAACGGTGCTCACCGAGTTTGGTCGCAGCGATGAAAACTTGGGGCGTTGGGAACGGAGCCCGTACTATTATTTCGAGATCTCCGGCGAGTCGTTTCTAAGACGACAATTGACGGCGGACACCGACGCCGAATTCCCCGTCTTCGCCGATCTGCGCGCGGCAGGTATCACGGACTATGTGGCGATGACGAATCGGTTCGCCGCCGAAGGGATCATCGGCGGCATGGATTGTGTCTATTCGTCGTGGGCTACGGACGCTTCCGGAGGCTTCCGAGACGCCGACGTCGCCAATCTATCGCGCCTGGTGCCCTTGGTCGCGCTCACGCTCAAATCAGCGTCGCTGACGCGCATCGCGGGTACTTTGGTCGAGACCTATCTCGGCCGCGATGCCGGTCGAAAAGTCTTGGGCGGCCATATCGCGCGCGGCGTTCCGGATCGGATCGACGCCGTCCTGTGGTTCAGCGACTTGCGCAACTACACGCGGATCAGCGATACCGCAGCTCCCGAACAGATTATCCCCCTGCTCAACGAATACGCCGACGCGATCCTATCGGCGATACATGAATCCGGCGGCGACGTCTTGAAACTCATGGGCGACGGTACGCTCGCTATCTTTACGGCGG
>WNGI01001670.1_pt1 | contig 18731 bp, 19 predicted proteins | sample 5400621 | NCBI WGS metagenome assembly WNGI01 (sample SAMN13153374, study PRJNA577476) | soil metagenome | isolation source: 20 cm soil or saprolite under Garry oak tree replicate 1 | place: USA:California | collected 2016-06-15
TCCGTCGGTGACTTCCCGTAGAGGTGCAGGTGAGCCCCCTCCACCGCCATTACGCGTTCAATGGGCGGAATGTGTCCGATGATGTTGAACATCACCGACCTCCCGCGTGGCGTCGTGACACCCAGAGGAAGCGATGACACCGCGCGTAGATGGTTCTCGAACTGGCTTGTCTCCGCACCTTCAATCGTCCAGTGACCCGAATTATGGACCCGGGGTGCCATCTCGTTTGCGAGCAGGGATCCATCAACGGAGAAAAGCTCCAGCGCCAGCACACCGACGTACTCGAGCCGGTCCATCAACCGTCGAGAGTAATCGATCGCCAGCGCCGCCACCTCCGGCGTGGCGCTGGGAGCTGGTGCGGTCGAAATTCGCAGAATCCCTTCGCGGTGGACGTTCTCGACGGGCGGATAAAAAACTTCTCTTCCCGTTTTATCGCGAACCCCGATTACCGAAAGCTCGTGCTGGAAGGGGATGAACTTCTCTACTAGTGAAGGCGATCCGCCTAACTGCTTCCAGGCATCTCCGAGTGACGTCATATCCCGGATCACGACCTGACCCTTGCCGTCGTATCCCATTCTTCTCGTCTTGAGAACGACGGGCAAGCCTAGGCGCGGAACCGCGGAGCGAAGATCCTCGAAGCAGTCGACAGACGCGAAAGCGGGTGTCGGGATCCCGAGCTCCTCGAATAGTCGCTTCTCGAGCAAGCGGTCCTGCGCTGCCTGCAGCGCCGCGACTGGGGGATAGACCCTCGCTCGCTCCGCCACAAACTGCACCGTCGAAAGCGGTATGCTTTCGAATTCGTAGGTAACGACATCGACGCCGTCGAGAAACCGCTCGAGCGCAGAATGGTCGCCGTAATCAGCCGCGATCAATTGTCCGATTTGTCCAACCGGAGCGCCCGAATTGGGATCGAAGAACCTGAATTCCAGCCCGAGCTGGTAACCGGCGAGGGCGAGCATTCTTCCGAGCTGCCCGCCGCCGAGTACTCCGATTCTCACTCGCTGACGGCCGGGTCAGGTTGGGCGAGCACCGCGTTTGTCTGCTCTGCCCTGAATGCGCGCAATCGCTCTCTGACTTCCGGCCGATTCCGCGCCACGATAGAAGCGGCGAGGAGAGCTGCGTTGATGGCGCCGGGCTTGCCGATTGCCAACGTTCCGACTGGAACTCCGGCCGGCATTTGCACGATCGACAGCAGAGAGTCGATTCCCTGCAGCGCCTTCGATTCGACCGGCACGCCCAATACCGGGAGCGTAGTCTTGGCCGCGGTCATCCCCGGCAGATGTGCAGCGCCGCCCGCTCCAGCAATGATCACTTCGATGCCGCGCTGCTCGGCGGACTCGGCATACTCGAAGAGCAAATCCGGAGTGCGATGCGCCGACACGATCTTCGTCTCGTGTGGGACGCCAAGGGCGTCGAGAATCTGCGCGGCGTGCTGCATCGTGTCCCAATCGGACTTCGACCCCATTATCAGTCCGACGAGAGCTTCCGCCAATTTGATTCCCCTCGGTGCTTTGGTCGGTAAGAGTTAGAGCTCGCTTTCCAGCTTCCGTTCGAGAACATCTAGATCGAGGTCGGCATCGGCCATCATCTCGTCGTCGAGATCATCCTCGTCAGGTATCCCGACATCGTCCAGCGCCCACTCCTCCAGTTCATCCAGCTCGCTCTGATGCTGTAGCTCGAGGACGAGATCGCTGATTCGGCAAAAGCTCTTGCGATGATGCGGAGTGATTCCGAACGACGTGAGTCCGGCCACGTGCTCGCGCGTAGTGTAGCCGGCGTTGTGCTCCCAAATATAGTGCGGATAACGCGTGCTGAGTCGCGTCATCAAGAGATCGCGTGTGACTTTGGCGATGATCGATGCACACGCAATGCTGAAGCACCGCGCGTCACCGTGCACAACTGCGGTGTGCGGAATCGGGAGGGTACGCATCGATCGCCCATCGATCACGACATGATCCGGCGTGACCTTGAGCCGGCTCACCGCACGCTGCATTGCGAGGACGCTGGCCTGGTAGATGTTGATGCGATCTATCTCCCGCACTGATGCGGCGCCCAGAGCGAACGCGACGGCGCGCTCTCGAATCTTGGCGGCGAGCCGGACACGCTGTTCGTGCGTCAAGCGCTTGGAGTCGTCGACACCCGCGATTGCCCGATGCTCGGGAGGCATTATCACCGCGCAGGCCACGACGGGTCCGGCAATCGGACCTCTACCTACTTCATCGACACCGGCCAGGAGGGGACCTTTTTCGCGGCGCAATTCGCGCTCGATGGTTGTCCAGCGTGCCCATCGAAATTTGCGACGCTTCTTATTCGGTGTCGGACTCGAAGGCTCCGGGGTCGATTGGGGAACGCCCGGTTCGACCTCGTCCTGCATGGTGCTCTACGCTCGCTGCGCGAGTAAAACCCTACGCCTCGACGCCAGTCTCGGACGCGGTTTCGGCTATCGTCTCCGAGCCGGGCACGGTGACCTTTGCTTTCCGCTCCCTGATGCGGGTGGCCTTTCCAGTCAGGTGGCGCAGATAATAGAGCTTGGCGCGACGCACGCGTCCGCGGCGGACGACCGCGATGTCCGCGATCATCGGACTGTGCACCGGGAAGATCCGCTCGACACCGACGCCGTTGGAGATCTTCCTGACGGTGAAGGTCGCGCTGACCCCGCTGCCGCGCTTGGCAATACAGACGCCCTCAAAAGCCTGCAGCCTTTCCTTGTCACCCTCGCGCACGCGAACATTGACGCGGAGCGTGTCTCCCGCGCGGAACGGCGGGATGTTGTCGCGAAGCCACTCTTTTTGGGTGTCGATGAAGGGATGCATATGACGCTCGGGGCTGGAGTTACAGCCTGGTAAAGACTTGTTTAATGTGTTTTCGGGTAGCCACAAAAAGTAAACCTTTTGCGGCGTTAATGCCAGCGCTCTGGTTAACGCCGGGCGCGCGCTGCAAGGTACAAAGAGGGTCAGATCAAACCGACGAAGTGAATCGCTAACGACCTGCCTCATCACGCTGGCGGGTGAGACGACGGCTCTCCTCTTCCCGCCATTTTGCGATGCGAGCGTGATCGCCAGACAGCAGGATGTCGGGCACGGAATGTCCACGAAACTCCGGCGGTCTCGTGTAGCTCGGCGCGCTCAGGCCGCGTCCGAAGAAGGAATCCGTGCGCGCGCTCTCGAGATCGGACATCGCACCTGGAAGCAGTCGCACGGTGGCGTCGATGATCGCTAGCGCTGCCGCTTCTCCACCACTCAAAACGAAATCGCCGAGCGAAACCTCCTCCGTCGCTAAGTGGTCGGCGACGCGCTGGTCGATGTCCTTGTAGTGACCGCATAAGAGCGTTAGCTCCTCGCAGGCGGCAAACCTCTCTGCATCCGCGTGCGCGAAAACACGGCCGCGCGGTGACAGGAGAACGACCGGTGGTTCGGTGTTCAACGACTCCACCGCCTCGAAGAACGGCTGGGGCTTCATCACCATCCCCGCTCCTCCGCCGTATGGATAATCATCGACAGTGCGGTGTTTGTCGTGGGCGAAATCGCGTAGATCGACGATGTTGTATTGAACGCTTCCCGCGGCGGCAGCGCGCGAGGGAATGCTCAGGCCGAGCGGACCAGCGAAAAATTCCGGGAAGATGGTGACGACGTTTATTCTTAGCGGCATCTCACGCCTCGTCCGAGGAAAAGTTGTCCATGAGGCCTAGCTTCTCGTTTATGACGATACTGCGCGCCTCGAGATCGGTCCGGACCACCACTTCTGGTCGATAAGGGACGAGAACGCTGCCGTGTTTCGTCTTGATGTCGAGAACCAGCCCTTGCGGCAGCTCGTAAAAGGTCGTCACGGTGCCGAGCTGCTCGCCGGCCGTGCTCACGGCGCGCATGCCGACGAGGTCGTGGAGATAGACCTCATCTTCGTCGAGTGGTGGCAGCTCGCTGAACGGCGCGAGCAGGTAGCGGCCTCGCCAGAGGTCAGCGCTGTCGCGATCAGCGAGCTCCTCGAATTTGACGATGAGTCCTTTCTTGAACGGCCTGGATTCCGCGATCGTGAGCGTCGGGACCTCTTCGACGCCCCTAACATCGCGGGCGGGCGCCAAATCTCCGCTCGGCGTGCCCGCAAAAACACGACTGCCGGACGCGAAGATCACGTCCGGCTTGTCGGTGAGAGGTTCGACGATAACCTCTCCGCGAATTCCCTGCGCTTTGCGGATCAGCCCGACGATCGCGTATTCGGGCTCAGGCATTTGAGAACGAGCCGGTCTATGCGCCGGCGGCTTCTTCGGACTTTTCGCTGACCGGAACAGCCTCGCCTTTACGCTCGATGCCGAGTCTCTGTTCGTGGCGCCGTCTGAGAACGCCGGCGCGCCGAAGGAGCGACCGGACCGTATCCGTTGGCTGGGCGCCGAGATTGAGCCAATGGTTGGCTCTCGCCTCGTCGACCTGGAGCGAACCCTCACTCTTCCGGGGCGCGTACTGGCCGATGATCTCGATGAACTTCCCGTCGCGCGGACTCTGTGAGTCGGCAACGAGAATCCGGTAGAACGGCGCATTTTTCCGCCCAACGCGGCGGAGACGAATCTTTACCATGTCTGTACTGCTCCCGTGAATGAGGGTGGTTGGCGGGACGCTGCTCCGCATCCCAATCCGGGCTCCTCGCGACGCCGGTGATTCCGGTGCGCACCCGGTGAAACTTCGTCCTAGAATCTAATTGGTCACAATCTCGGGATACAGTTGTCGGCGCTAACTAGCATACATAGAACTAAAGCGGGGAGCGTTCAGCGTTGCAGCCTTTTCGCCAGGAGCTTGCCATCAGCCCGCAAAACGATCCTATACGTTGGATGGCAATGTGTCGGTATAAAGCTCCGAGCAATAAAGCTGTGAGGCTAACCGCTCCCCGCTTTCGTTCTGCAGGTGCCAGATCGCGCCGCTACCTCGACGCCTGCGATCTCGAATGAGCCACGTCCCGCTCTGGCTAAAGCTCGCGTACACCGTGTACGCCGCCGTACTCCTTCCGGCTTACGCGCGGAAAGCCGACGCTGGACCGCTGAATTTTTTGTGGTTCTCCGACCTCGCCTTGTTCGCGACTGGTGCGGCGCTCTGGCTGGAGAGCTCACTGCTCGCCAGCACGACGGCAGTTGGCGTGTTAGCTCCGGAATTATTCTGGAATCTCAGTTTTGTCGTCAAGCTGCTCACCGGGAAGAGTCTTTCCAGCCTCACGGATTACATGTTCGATAGCAGTCGCTCCCGGTTCATGCGTGCGCTCTCACTATATCACGTCGTGCTTCCCTTCACTCTCATCTGGCTTGTCGCCACACTCGGCTATGACACGCGCGCTTTGCTTGTAATGACCGTCGTCGCCTGGATCGTTTTGCCCGCGACGTACCTGCTGACAAAGCCGGAACACAACATCAACTGGGTATTTGGATTTGGAAATCCGCCGCGACGTCCGCTGTCGCCCAGACTATGGGTGCTTGCGCTTATGATCGGATTTCCGGTCGCGATTTATCTACCGACCCACTTGCTCCTGCGCGCGATTTTCTGACGGCCGGTCGTGCAGGCGAGCAGCTAGACGCTTTGATCTCACTCACGAAATTGTCGTATCGCTCTCGGGAGAAACGAGATGCAAATCATGATTAGAGTAACGGCGCCCGCTATCCAGAAAGCACGGAGTCGCGCCTGTCCGGCTTGCTCGAGACCGGTCACGAGCTCTGACCCCGCGTACGTGTATGCCACGACGGTTGGCAGAGCGCCGATTGCTGTAGCTAGCAAGAGCACGCGAAGCGATATGCCGATGAGTCCGGCCAGGTAGTCGAGCACCGCAAACGGTGCGACTGGCAACACGCGGAGACGCACCAGCGCCCAGAAGTCCGAACGCTTCCGCAGTCGACCGAGCAGGTGATGGCGTCCGAGGAATCGACGTACCGGCCCCTGTCCGATCGACCGCGCCAAAAAATAGGCAGTTACAGTCCCGACCATCGCACCAGTCCAGGCCAATACAAGGCCTCGGATCGTTCCGAAGAGTGCGCCTCCGACGATTGACAGCACTGTAATCGGCAGCCCCAGTGTCGCGATTAGCACATACGCAAGCACATAGAGCGGTCTGGCCCACGGGTTGTGCCTGGCTTGCTGAACGAAGGCGAGCAATTGTTCACGTCGCGCGAGGCTGAAATATCCCAAGCGCCAGGCGATCAGGAGCGCCACAGCAATCAGACCCGGAAGCAGCGCGAGTCGCAGAGCGACGCGAACGCGACTCACTCGGGCGGCCTATCGCATTCCGAACATTCCGGGCATCGACGGCATGCCCATGCGTCCGCCGCCCGCCATCTTCTTCATCATCTTCTGCATCTCGCGGAATTGATCCAGCAGGCGGTTAACGTCGCTGATCGGTCGCCCAGCGCCCTTCGCGATCCGCGAGCGACGCGAGCCGTTGATGATTCCCGGATTCTTGCGCTCCTCTGGCGTCATTGAGAGCACGATTGCCTCGACGTGCTTCATACGCCTGGGGTCCGCTTTCATTTGCTTGAGCGCTTTGGTGTTCACGCCGGGCAGCATTTTCAGGATTCCTTCCAGTGGTCCCATCTTCTGGATCTGGCGCATGCTGTTGAGGAAATCGTTGAGATCCATTCCCTCCTTGCGGACTTTTTTCTCCAGCCGCTTCGATTCGGCTTCGTCGAATGACGCCTGCGCCTTCTCAACCAGAGTGACGATGTCGCCCATCTGCAGGATGCGGCCCGCCATCCTCTCGGGGTGAAACTCCTCTAGCGCATCGGGCTTCTCGCCGACTCCGATGTACTTGATCGGTTTCTTGGTCACGCCGTAAATCGACAGCGCTGCCCCGCCACGTGCATCGCCGTCCATCTTGGTCAAGACCACACCGGTGATGTCGAGAGCCTGATCGAAGCCCTGCGCAATCTTCACGGCATCCTGGCCGGTCATTCCGTCGGCGACGAGCAGTATCTCTGATGGACGCAACGCCTCCTTGAGCGTACGAAGTTCCTGCATCATCACTTCATCGATCTGCAGGCGGCCGGCGGTATCGATGATCACGACCCGGTCACGCTCGCGCAGCGCTTCCGCGACTCCTGCCCGCGCAATTCTGACGACGTCGGTCGTGGAGCGATCGGCGTATACCGGGATCGACAAATCGCGACCCAGCGTTTCCAGCTGATCGATCGCTGCCGGTCTATAGACATCCGCGGCGACGAGTCGCGCCGAGCGACCCTCGGCCTTGAGCTTTCGCGCCAGCTTGGCAGCGGTCGTGGTTTTGCCAGACCCCTGCAAGCCGACCATCATCACAACGGACGGCGGTACGGTACCCAGCTTTAGCCCCTCACGACGCTCACCAAGCATTGCAGCGAGCTCTTCGTGGACGATCTTGACGAGCTGCTGCCCCGGCGAGACCGTACTGAGCGCATTGACGCCTGTCGCCTTTTTCTCGACACGTTCGAGGAACTCGCGCGTCAATTGAAAGTTGACGTCGGCCTCGAGCAGGACCCGACGAACTTCACGCAGCCCTTCCTTGATGTCGGCTTCGGTCAGAACACCGCGGCCACGCAGGCGGGCGAACGTGGCTTCGAGCTTTTCGCTCAGGTCTTCGAACATAGCCTTTAAACTTAGGCGCCGTTAACTTCTGAAACAACTGAAGCAACAAGCAGCTCTAGAGGAATTGAATGCCGCCTGCCCAGCGTAAAGACGACATCCTGCAAGCCGACTTGCCATCGTCGCTGCCACTCATGGCGCTTCGATCAACGATCGTATACCCGCTCGGCACGATTGCCGTGCAGATGGGCGCACCTGAGAATCTCTCGCTGCTCAAAGCCAACGAGCAGGCCGGTCTGATCGTTGGACTAGTGGTTGCAAGTGGCGATCACGACGACGTCCTCGACCCGGACCGCTTCGTCGGACGTGTAGGCGTTGCGGCCCGCGTGCACGAGCGAATCAACCTGCCCGGCGAGACCGTGCAAATCACACTTCAGGGATTGCGCCGCCTCGTCGTCGAGGGAGTAGTCCAAACGGAGCCGTTCCCGATCGTCCGCATCAAACCGGCGAAAGAGATTCCGCCCGATCCGAACGAGGTGGATGATCTCATCTCCCGTATCGTGACTGGCGCGGAAACGCTGGCCGAGCTGATCGAGCGAATTCCGGACGAAGTGCCGGCAATTCTGAAGATGAACATCTCCGATCCGGGCCGCTTCGCCGATCTCGCCGCCACAAACCTCAACTTCAAGGTCTCCGACAAGGACGAGATCCTTCAGCGCCTCAACATCGGACAGCGTCTGAAGTTCTTGCTGGGGCGCGTGGAGCGGGAAGTGGGACGCGCCCGCGTTGCCGAAGACGTCAAGCGGCAAACGGAGATCAAGATCGAGCAACACCAGCGCGAGTTTTATCTGCGTCAACAGCTGCGCGCGATTCAGTCGGAGCTGGGCGAAGGCGACCCGGGTGAAAAAGAAGCCGTTGAGACCCTGAAAAAGCTCGAGGAAGCAAACCTTCCAGAGAAAGCGGCTCAGGAAGGACGCCGCGAAATCGAGCGCATGCGCAATCTGTCGCCGGCATCGAGCGAGTATCAGGTCATTCGCACATATCTCGACTGGATGCTCGCGCTTCCGTGGAACAAGCGCTCGGTCACGGAAGAAGTAATCGACCTGAAGAAAGTCGAAGACTCGCTCGACAGCCGTCATTACGGACTCAAGGAAGCGAAGGAGCGCATCACCGAGTATCTGGCGGTGCGAAAGCTTCGCGGCGGAGATCCCCACGGTCCCATTCTCTGTTTCGTCGGACCGCCTGGGACGGGCAAGACATCGCTTGGTGAAGCGATTGCGACGTCGATCACGCGCGCGTTCTATCGAATCTCGGTTGGCGGGGTACGCGACGAGGCGGAAATTCGCGGCCACCGCCGCACCTACGTTGGAGCGATGCCGGGACTGATTCTGCAGTCGCTTCGTCGTGTGCAGGTCAGAGACGCGGTGTTGATGATCGACGAGATTGATAAAATGACGTCCGGAGGTCCTTCCGGTGATCCGACAGCTGCGATGCTCGAGGTTCTCGATCCATCGCAGAACTCGAACTTCGTCGATCACTATCTCAACCTGCCGTTCGACCTCTCGAGCATTCTTTTCATCTGCACGGCGAATAATCTCTACGACATTCCGGCTCCCCTGCGCGACCGCATGGAAGTCATTCGAGTGCTCGGCTACACGGTGGAAGAGAAAGTCGAGATCGCGTGGCGCTATATGCTGCCGCGCCTCCTCGAGGAACACGGAATCAGTGACAAGGACATTCAATTCACCGACGAAGTGCTCGGGTTCATCTCGAATCGCTATTCGCGCGAAGCGGGGCTACGCAATTTCGAGCGCAACATCGCCGCGCTGATGCGGAAGCGCGCCCGCAAAAAGGCAGATGGCGAAGAGGGAGCCTGGGTCGTCGACAATCCGATGGTGACCGACATTCTCGGAAACCCGACTTACACGCTCGAGGACGCGGAGCAGGAGCCGGAGATCGGCGCGGTGACCGGAATGGCGTGGACCGCAACTGGCGGCGACCTGATGGTCATCGAGGCTCTGCGGATGCCCGGCCAGGGACGCCTCACCGTCACCGGTCAGCTCGGCGATGTAATGCGCGAGTCGGTCGATGCTGCGTACTCTTACGTTCGATCGCGCGCCCATACGCTGGGCGTGGAGGACATCGAGTTCAAGGAAGTCGATTTGCATGTCCATTTCCCCGCCGGCGCAATTCCGAAGGATGGTCCGAGTGCTGGCGCAGCGGTGACTCTCGCCATCGCCAGCGTGTTGAGCCGGCGTCCGGTACGTCGCGACATCGCGCTCACTGGAGAGATGACTCTGCGTGGCAAGGTTCTGGAGATCGGCGGTGTCAAGGAAAAAGTGATGGCTGCTTATCGCGCTGGGCTCAGGCAGGTGATTCTTCCCAAGGCGAATGAAAAGGATTTGCGCGGCATTCCCGACGAGGTTGTGAACAGCATGACGTTCACCTTCGTTTCCACGATGGACGAGATCATCCACCTCGCGCTGCTGCCCAAACCGCCCGGGCATTACGCTGACTCCATCGAACCGCATGGCGATGTGCCGGCCAAGAACGCGGTGGGCGATTCGACAACCGCATCGATCAATCGAGCCGAGCCGGCGGGTGTAGCAACGAAGTAAGTGAACCCCAACAATCCCTGGGTACAGTTCGGCATCCAAGTATTCGTCGGCACCGTAGCGGGCGGAATCACCAACACCATCGCGGTGTGGATGCTGTTCAATCCGAAACAGCCACGGTTCGGATTCCAGGGAGCGATACCAAAGAATCAGGCGCGACTGGCTAAGAGTCTTGGCCGTACGGTCGGAGAACGGCTTCTCACGCCCGGAGATCTGCAAAGCGAGCTGTCGCGCCCTGAATTTCGCGAGGCGTTCGAGGCGCGCCTCCGGGAAGTAATCGGGATGATTCTGACGTCGCGGGAACCGTTGATCGACAAAGTACCGCCGGCGGTGGTAACGGCTCTCGAGGGCGCGACGACATCGTATCTCCCCGTCGCGATGACGAAGCTCGGCGCGTTCCTGGGCCAACCCGCCACCCGGGTGAAACTCCGCGGTGCTCTCCATACCATGTTCAACCGCTTTGTCGACGACATGCGCTTTCACGAGCGCATCTTCGCCAAGCTGATGATGACGGAGAGTAAGTTCGATTCGGTAATGGACGCAATCGAGAGGGATGGCGTCGAACAAGTGGTGGGTTTGCTGGAGGAGCCCGAGGTACGCGAAGAAATATCCAAGGCGATCCACGACGCGATTCTCGCTTACTTGCAGAAGCCGATCTCCGATATCATCGGTGATGTCGAAGCGCGAAAGGATCCTGATGCTCCGCGGCGGCTGGCGGCGTCAGCTGCTCCCGTTATCTGGGACTGGATCGACGAGCAAATTCCCGAGCTGGTGAAGAAGCTCGACGTTCAGTCGATGGTGGAGCGGAAGGTCATGGCGTTCAGCGTGGAGCGAGTCGAAGAGATTCTGCTCATGGTCATCGAGAAGGAGTTGCGCATGATCATCATCGCCGGCTATGTGCTGGGCGCGCTGGTTGGCGTCGTTTCCTTCGGCATCCAACGGCTGGTTGGCTTGTAACAGCTACTGTTTCAGGGTGACTTGTGCGGGATCGATGATGTTCGGATTCGCTCCCGTTGGAACATCAGCATAGATAACCGCCGGCCGACCCTGGATTTCCATTGTTGAGACCTGAATCGTTCTCCCCCCTCCCGAATACTTCTTGAGGAGATCCGTCGAGCCGGACGCCACTTTGGTTGAATAGCGCGATTCAACGGCCTGGCCGGCGAGGTGGAAGAATTCCCCGGCTTCCACCGAGGAATCCCATACCGTCAGCCAAACGATCCCCTGTCCCTGCGGAGTGTTGACGACTGCGTAGCGATCGCCATCCCAGCCGCTGGCGCCGCGGACCGCCTCGTTCTGATCATTCAGCTGCTGAAAGAGAAAAAGCCTCGTCTCGAACTCCCCGAGGTCGTTCTCATAGACTTTCGTCGCGTTCGCCAGCGTGCCGAGTGCGACTCGGGTCGGATTGTCGCGAGTCCCGAAGAACGCGGCCGGATGGATGATCTGCTCGGTGGATACCGGCATGTCCTTGTAGATGATCGATCCCGATTTCCGTTCTTTGTAGTTTCGGTAGAACTCGGCTCCGCTCAAATACGGGAAGATCAGCGTTTCCTGAATCACTTTCGGAGCGCCTGCGAAGATCGGCATCGATGCCTGATTCTCGCGTATCATTTCGCGTATTCTATCCCAGCCGCCGGGCAGATTGATCGCGATGTTCGACCCGCCAAGCATGATCGAGATCTGCTCGTAAACTGCCTGCCCCTCGAAAACGGATTGCGCCGCCGACAGCCGATCGTTGTCGTCGCGTATTTTCTGAACCGAATCCAGGCTGATGTACTGGTCCTGCAGCGCATGAACGAGCTCGTGGGTGATAGTCAGCGCCGCCATGTCCTTTGGAGAACCATCGACGACGTAAAGCACTTTCGTATGTGGATCGTAGTAGCCGACGATCTGCTCCTCGAGCAGGCCGGTGAGAAATGGCTGCAGCTTGAGCGTGTCCGGGATCATGCCGAGGCGCTTGTACGCCGCCTCCTGCCCGCCGATGTCGTGCATGGCGAGAGAGTCGGTGAACTGCTTCACCACAAATTCACGTACCTGTTCTTTCGAGCGCGTTTCGACTTTCGGCGGCGTCTTGAACTTGAGCCCGACCGCCTTCTCGATCATTGGCACTGCCTCGGCGACTTCCGCCGCATAGGGCCCTTCATATTTGGGCTTCTGGCTCTCGCACGCGGAGACGAGAGTGAGCAACGCGCCGCTGGCCAGGACGAAGCTTCGATTAAGCTGAGCGCTCATTGAACACGGATAAAGGAAATCGACATGACATCTCCGCCGACTCAGAGTCCGGAGATGCGCAGGTACCAGGCGATGATGGCGTCACCCGCGAGCAACGCGACCAGCGCCGCGGGCGCAAGAAAGACGCCGAAAGGAAGCTCGCGCTTGCGCCAGCCTCCTGACGCCTCCAGCGCGAGCTCCGTTTGACCCTTGTCATCAGCGAGTCCGCGCGCCGACAGCGGATACACGATGCCGAGCAGAATGATCGGGGCGATCGCAGCCGCGATGAAAATCGTGAGCAGAGCGCGTGTTGGGCCGACCGCGGTGCCCACCACTGCCATCAGGGTGACGTCGCCAAATCCCATGGCTGGCCGCTTCAACCACACTTCGCCGAGCCAACCGACAATCGAAATCGCGCCGGCGCCAACGCACATGCCAAGAATCGCGTCCCACGGACGGACGAACGGCTCAGATTCTCCGAGGTATAGCGCGACAATCGACGTCACGAGCACGAAGAACAAGCCGAAAACCGTGAAACCGTCCGGGATCAGAAAATATTTGGCGTCAGTGATCGAGATCCCGAGCAGCACCGTAGCAAATACGGCCACGCGAAAAGCGGTGAACGTCATGCCGAGCTCGAGGAACGCGGCGAGCCACAACAGGCCCACCAACAGCTCCACAACCGGATACTGAATCGAGATCGGCTGGTGACAATTGCTGCACCGCCCGCGCAGCATGATCCAGCTCAGGATGGGAATGTTCTCGCTGGCCTTGATCTGGTGGCCGCATTTGGGGCACCGCGACCTAGGCCTCACCACGGACAGGCCTTCCGGCCAACGTCCGATGCAGACATTCAGGAACGAGCCGACGGCAGCCCCGATCGCGAATACGTATATGCCTTCCAGAATTTCGATCATGACCGAAGCTCGTAGAGAATGATTCCCGTTGCAACCGCAACGTTCAGAGATTCGACGGTCTTCGCGATCGGCAGCGAAACCGTTCTTTGCGCGTTCGCGCGCATCTGTGACGACAAACCGGACCCTTCGTTTCCAACAGCGATCGCCAGTCGCGCTGGCGCTGCCGCTTTTTCGAGCGCACCGCCTGTCGCATCGGTCGCCCACAGCTCGATTTGCTTCCGCTTAAGGAAGCCAAGCACCTCTTCCAACTCGGCGTGAAATGCCTGGTGCTGAAACGGTGCGCCCATCGAGCTGCGGATGACTTTGGGATTCCACAGATCGACAGTGCCCGGCAAGGCGATTGTGGCAGTAGCGCCGAGCGCCGCCGCAGTGCGGACAATTGTGCCGGCGTTGCCGGGATCCTGGACGCCATCGAGCAGGATCAGACGGCACACTTCTCCGATCTCGAGTGTATCAAGTGAGCGACGCGGAACTTCTCCAATCGCGATGACGCCTTGCGGTGACTCAGTCGCGGCAGCGGAGCGAAAATCCTTTTCCGAGACCTCGAGCACTTCGACGCTCGACTCGCCAAGCGCTTTTCGCAACGCCTGCCCTCGGGGCGCCTCGGCGAGCTGGGGAGCAACGAGGGCACCGCGGATTGTGAGACCGGAGCGTAGCAGCTCTTCAACCGACCGTACACCTTCGGCGACGAAGAGTGAGTGTTTCTCGCGGGCCTTTCTGCGCCCCAAATCGCGGGCAAGTGTGAGGAGTTTCACGCGTTGCTGTGGCGGGTCTTAGCTGGAATGGGACTTGCCTCCGCGTCTCTTTTGGAATCTCATCGTTGGAGCATCAATGAAGCGAATCCTCATCGGAATTGCGATCACCTGCTCCCTGGTTGCATGCGGTATCTCGCAGCAGCAGGAAGTGCAGATGGGACAGGAATATGCGCAACAGATCAACGCGCAACTACCGATCGTTCAGGATCCCGAGCTCAATCGTTACATCAACGTGCTCGGAGACTCGATTGCGCGTCTCACCAGTCGCCGTGATCTAGATTGGCATTTCTTCATCGTCGACGCGAAAGAGGTCAACGCGTTCGCCGTACCTGGTGGTTTCGTGTACGTGAATCGGGGCCTCGTCGAGCGCGCCGATCAAATGGACGAGCTCGCCGGAGTGCTGGGCCACGAGATCGGACACGTGCTGCGGCGCCACACCGTGAAGCAGATGGAGAAAGCTCAGGGCGCCAACATTGGTGTTACACTGGCGTGCATCCTGACCAGTATCTGCAACAGTCAGATCGCCGGCGCGGCCATCAATATCGCGGGTGGCGCCGTGTTCGCTCGATTCAGTCGGCAGGACGAAGCAGAGGCGGATAACGAAGGATTCAACAATGTGGTCCGCGCGGGAATAAGCCCGGTCGGCATGGTAACGATGTTCGAAAAGCTCCTCGCCGAGCGCAAGAGCAGACCCGGCGCCGTGGAAGCGTGGTTCATCACGCACCCGCTCGAGGAGGACCGCATCCAGGCGATTCAGACACGAATCAATCAACTCCCGCGCGGCACACTGGCGTCGCTTGGTACCGACTCACGAAACTTCCACTCGTTCAAGTCCAGGCTCCAGTCGCTCCCGCCGTCACCTCCTCCGCGACAGGTTCAGTAAATCGAATCGCTCTGTGAATCGATGATGCGCTGCGATCTTTCGCGGCGCATCTTTCGTTGATGCGGATTGCACTCACGATTGCCGGCTCTGATTCCGGCGGCGGAGCCGGCATCCAGGCCGATCTGAAGACGTTTCAACGATTCGGAGTATTCGGAACGTCAGCGATCACCGCCATAACGGCACAGAACACCAAAGGTGTCAGTCGCTGGGAAGCCGTCTCCCCCGAGCTTGTGCGAGCGCAGATCGATGCCGTAGCCGAAGATCTTTTTCCAGCCGCGTTCAAGACAGGTATGCTGGCGAGCGCCGGTGTCGCGTCGAGCGTAGCCGCCGCGATTCGTGATCACGCGCTGCAAAACTACGTTCTCGATCCGGTGATGGTCGCGACGTCGGGCGATTTGCTATTCCAGAGCGACACCGTCGACGTGATTCGACGCGAGCTCGTGCCACAAGCATCGCTGGTAACGCCCAATCTCGATGAGGCGGCGATTCTTACCGGCGAGGAAATCGTCGACGAAGATTCGATGTCGCGGGCAGCGGAAATACTGGTGAAGGACATGGGAGCCCGGGCAGCGCTCATAAAAGGCGGACATCTGGACTCGGCCGAGCGAGTGGTCGACATACTCTACGACGGAGACGTGCGTGCGTTTCGCGGCCGTCGCCTCGACAGCACGAGCACCCATGGTACGGGCTGCACTTTATCGGCGGCGATCACCGCTCAGTTGGCAAGAGGGGAATCGCTTCACGCCGCCGTGCGACGCTCCATCGATTACGTCCAAAATGCCATCTCGAGCGCGCCTGGACTGGGAGCCGGTCACGGGCCGCTGAATCACCTCGCGGACGATAGCTGAAGGACACTCGGCGGCGACGTCGGAGCTTATCTAACGGCGGACAATTGAACCGTCGCGGAACGAGCAAGAAACTCGGTGACCAGTGACTCGAACGCGGCACTGACTCGATTGGTCGTCTCCAGCACTTCGGCGTGGCTTAGCGCCGCACCCGTTACACCTGCGGCCGCGTTGGTGATGCAGCTGATGCCCGCGACCCGCATGCGCAGCGCCCTGGCTACAATGACTTCTGGAACTGTCGACATCCCGACTGCGTCAGCGCCGAGCATCCTCAACATCTTAACCTCGCTCGGCGTCTCGTAGGAGGGACCGAGCAACCCCGCGTAGACTCCCTCGCGCAGGGTGATGCCGAGTCTCTCTGCCGTCGTGCGCAGAATCCGGCGCAATCCGGGATCATACGCGTCAGTCATGTCCGGAAAGCGGAGCTCGCCCTCCTGTAGTTCACCCACCAGTGGGTTGGTACCCATCAGATTCAGGTGATCGGAAATCATCATCAGATCACCAACCGCCAGCTTGGGCGAGATGCCGCCAGCCGCGTTCGACACGAAAAGCTCGCGCGCGCCGAAGGCGTGGAACACGCGCACCGGAAAGGCTGACAGCGCGGCGGGATGCCCCTCATAGACGTGAAAGCGGCCGCTGAGCGCGACAATTTCGCGGCCACCCAGATTTCCAACTATGACGGTGCCCTCGTGCCCGGCGACCGTCACCTGCGGAAAGCCCGGGATGTCGACGAAGGGTATCCGCACTGCATCGTCGATTTGTCTGGAGAGCCCTCCGAGGCCGGATCCCAGCACGATTCCGATCGTCGGGTGTCGGGAGCCGGCGCGCTGACTGATCGCAGCTGCCGCCTTGCCAGCCGCTTCGGCCGAGTATTTGGTGCTCATCTCTCTGGCTCGATCAGCTGGTCGATCGTGTCCGAAACTTCCTCGATCAGCATCAGGCGCTCCTCCCAGGGTAGAAATGCGCTCTCGAAGCCGTTGAGCGCAATCCCCGCCAGCTCTTCAACGGTAAAGCCAAGATGCTCCGCCGCGTAAACGTATTCGTCGGTGAGGGTCGTTCCGCTCATTAGGCGGTTGTCCGTATTCAGGGTGACGTTGAGTCCCCGATCGAAGTATTCGCGAACCGGATGTGTCGCGTAGGAATCGGCGACGCGCGTCTGCACGTTGCTTGTGAGGCAGACCTCCAGCGCGATTCGCCGGTCATTCACATACTGGGTGAGGTCGGGGTCTTCGATCAGCCGCGTTCCGTGACCGATTCGATTGGCCCCGCAGATATGCACTGCCTGTCGTACGGATTCCGCGCCATCGCCCTCGCCCGCGTGTACCGTCACAGCGAGGTTGTGCTCTCGCGCGTACTTGAACGCGTCGACGTGCTGCGCGGCGGGATGCCCTTTTTCTCCGCCGGCCAGGTCGAATGCGACGACGCCTTCGTCCTTGAACTCCACTGCCAGCTTAGCCATTTCGAGCGAGTTTTCCGGCGGAAACTGGCGCAATGCGGTTACTATGAACCGGGCAGTGATCCCAAAGTCCTTCTCGGCGCGGCGAAGACCGCGCAGGGGTGCCTCCACCGCCTGTACTACGGTCAGTCCCTGCACGACGTTTAGAATCGGAGCGTTGCGTACCTCGATGTAGCGTACGCCATCTTCTGCCGCGTCCTCGGCCAGCTCGTAGGCGATGCGCTCGAGCGCGTCTTCGCTCTGCATGACTGAGATCGTCACGTCGAAGCGGCGCAGGTAATCCTCTAGCGTCCGCGCGTCATCCACTCTCATGAATTCAGCCAGTTCTTCCGCAGATTGTTTCGGCAGCTGAACGCGATGCTCGTGCGCGAGCTCCAGAAGAGTTGCTGGACGCACTGATCCATCCAAATGGCAGTGCAGCTCCGCTTTCGGCAGCTGGCGGAGTTTGTTAGAGAAAATCGAGAGCGGCATTACAATGAGTCGAAGTCCGGGTCGTCAGCAACGGATTGTCGAGCGCGAACGATGCGAAAAATCGCGCCGTTGTGCACGGGCGCGTCGGTGCCGATCAGAATTCCCCGGCTGTCGGTAATCATTCGCTCGCCGCCGCGGATCGCCGTTGCCTGGGTTTCGTCCCAAATGGCGACCGCTTCCAGCGCCGTCGCCGACGCTTCCACGTCAATCGGCTTGCCGTTGATGTAGATCCTTACGCTTTCACTCACGGCGATACCGGTGCGATCCGCACTTCGGTGGGAGCAGCGATGGGCTCGGGAAGCGATTTGAGGTAGTCGATGAGCGCGTCGAGATCCAAGATGCTGAGAGGCCGCGAGGTAGTCGCTCGTCCGCCAGCGTTGTACCCTTCGCCCCCGGTCGCCAGGAAATCGTTGACGATCACGTTGTAGCTCCTGGTGTCGGAGAGCGCCGAACCATCTGCTGTCGTCACCGACACGAGACGCGATCCCACCGGTCGGGATGGATCGTACCGAATTGTCAGACCGCTGACGTGATCGTTGGCAGTCTTTTTGGAAAGCATGGCCTCGAGTAATCCACGAAGCTGCGCGCCGGTCATGGTGAGAGAGTAAAGTGTGTTTCCGAACGGCTGAAGCTCGAACAGCGACCCGTAGGTTGCTTCGCCGGCGCGAAGTTCCGTGCGGATTCCGCCGTTGTTCATGATCGCGACATCGCCCTTCCCCGCCCAGCGTTGCGCGTCCGCGATGAGGTTACCGAGTGGATACTGAGGGCCCTGACGGGTCAGTGTCACGGGAATCGTCGCGACGCGACGATTGACGAGCGGGCCGACTTTGGCAACGGCGATGCGCACGATCGAATCGATCGCTGGCACGGGATGCAGCGTGTCGCTGGCGATCTCGCGGACCTCGTGCCGGACGCGCAACGTCGGGCTGCTCACGACACCCAGATCGAGAACATCGATTGAGCGTCCGCTCGAGCGGGCCTGCACAATGGGAATCCCGTTGATCTCGGTGTTCACCAGCGTATGGGTATGACCGCTCACAATTGCGTCGACCTTGGTG
>WNGI01003972.1_pt1 | contig 18722 bp, 16 predicted proteins | sample 5400621 | NCBI WGS metagenome assembly WNGI01 (sample SAMN13153374, study PRJNA577476) | soil metagenome | isolation source: 20 cm soil or saprolite under Garry oak tree replicate 1 | place: USA:California | collected 2016-06-15
TAGCCGTCGGCCTGTCGCGCAAGCGGTTCCTGGGAGCGGCGACGGGGCGGCCCGTGGAGGATCGCGATCGCGCCACGGCCGTTGCGTGTGCCCTCGCCTGGGAGCGGGGAGCGCGGCTGTTCCGGGTCCACGACGTCGCACTGACACGCGAAGCCCTTGCACTGGCGAGCGCCACGACCAATCCACCGTGAACGTAGACGCCTTTAAGTTCCTGTCCCCCAGGCTCTGGCCGGATCTCTTCGAGATCCTGCTCGTCTCGTTCGTCATCTACCGGTTCCTGCTGTTCCTCGTCGGCACGCGTGCGCTGCAAATCGTCGTCGGCCTCGTGATTCTGTCGCTGACGTATTTCGTGGCGGTGTTCGCCAAGTTCACGATGATCAGCACGCTGCTCGGCGTGATCTTCACCTACGGCGCGTTCGCCGCCGTGGTCGTGTTCCAACCGGAGCTGCGCAACGCGCTGGCGCGACTGGGCCAGTCGCACCTCATGCGCGCGTTCTCGCGCGGCGACCGCCAGTCGGTGGCCGAGGAGATCGCGGAGGCGCTCGATCGGTTAGCGCGGGCCGGCACGGGCGCCATCATCGCGGTCGAGGGCGACATCGGGCTCGAGGAGTTCATCACGACCGGCGTGCCGATGGAAGCCAAGGTGTCGGCCGATCTGCTGACCACGATCTTCACGCCATACTCGCCGCTGCACGACGGCGCGATCCTGATTCGCGGCGACCAGATCATCGGGGCAGGGTGCGTGCTGCCGCTCACGCAGTTCAAGGTCGCCGACAAGTCGCTCGGGACGCGCCACCGCGCCGCGATCGGTCTCTCGGAGGAGACCGACGCCACCGTCCTGGTCGTGTCGGAAGAGACCTCCACGATCTCCGTCGCCAGTCACGGACTGCTGTACCGCCATCTCACGCCGCAGCAGGTGCGCGATCTGCTCTCTGGTGCCGTCTCTCATCTCGAGGGCGGCGAGCGTGTGACTCAGCCTGCCTGATTCGACGCATCGCCCTCCATACCGGGAGGCCGCGGTTGCCGCGCTCCTGGTCCTCATCGGCTATGTGATCACCCTCGCACCCACCGTCACGCTGTGGGATGCGGGCGAATTCATCACCGCCGCCAACGTGCTCGGCGTACCGCATCAACCGGGCACGCCGCTGTTTGTCATGATGGGCCACGTCTGGGCGGATCTGGTGGCCGCCGGTCAGTATGCGTGGCGCCTGAATCTGATGAGCGCCTGCTTCTCGGCGGCCGGCGCGGGGTGTCTGTTTCTCGTCGCGGATCGCGTGCTGGCGGGACAAGCGCGGGTGATCCGGGTGGGTGGGGCGGCGGCCGCCGCGCTGCTCTCTGCGTTCACCTTCACCGGCTGGCAGAACAGCAACGAGACCGAGGTCTATACCGTCGCGACGTTCAGCGTCGCGGCGATTTCCTGGTTGGTCGTGCGCTGGCGCGATCTCCGGGCAGGGAGCACTCCGCGCGCGCCGCACCTGCTCCTGCTCATCGCCTATATCGCGGCCCTGTCGATCGGCAACCATTTGCTGGCGTTGCTGGCGGGGCCCGCGGTTTCGCTCTTCATCCTCTACACGCTGCGAACCGCGCCGTCGCCGGATCCCGTCGAGCGGGGCTGCGAGCTCGGGGAGTGGGCGGCACTGACCGCGCTGTGGTTCCTGCTGATCGCCATCGGCCTCGGCAGAACCAGCTTGATCGTGGTCGGCGGGGTTCTCCTGCTCGGCGCGGTCATGATGTGCTTCTGGGCGGGGTCGTGGGCGTTTCCCGTGCTCGCGATCGCGATCGCCGCGGTCGGCATTTCCACGTACGCCTTCCTCTATATCCGCTCCGGCCTGCAACCGGTGCTCGACGAGTCAAACCCGGAAACATGGAAAAACCTGGTGGCGATGATCCGGCGGGATCAGTTCGGCCGGCGTGGCATCTTCGACAATCCGATGTTTTTCCCCGGCACGGACAACCCCGGTCGCAGCATCACCCTGTTCGCCCAGCAGCTCGTCAACTACTTCCAGTATTGCGGTTGGCAATGGGCCCGATCGCTTCCCAACATTGCGATGGCTGCTGTGGCGTTGCTGTACGTCACGCTCGGGTTTTTCGGTTTGGATTTCGCTCGCCGCCGTGATCCCGGCGTCACCTATCTCCTGGCGGCGCTGTGGCTCGTGACGGGCCTGGGTCTCGTCGTGTACATGAACTTCAAACCCGGCTTCTCGCTCTTCTTGAACGCGTACCCTTCGATGAGCCAGCACGAGGTCCGCGAACGCGACTACTTCTTCGTGGTGAGCTTCCAGATCTGGGGTGTGTTCGCCGCGCTGGGCCTGGTGGACATCATTCGCGGAGCGTCCCCCGTCACTTCACGCTGGAAGGTGGCTGTTGCAGCGCTGATCGCGCTGCTCCCCTTTGGCCTGAACTTCCGCGCGGCGACGCGACGCGGCCCGGATGCGTTCGTGGCGCGGGACTTCGCGTACAACCTGCTGCAGTCGGTCGAGCCCTACGGTGTGCTGTTCGGTGTCGGCGACAACGACACATTCCCCGTCTGGTATCTCCAGGAGGTCGAAGGGATACGGCGCGACGTCACGCTCGTGAATCTCTCGCTCGCCAATCTCGACTGGTACGTCGCCCAGCTCGCTGAGAGGCCCGTGCGCCGCTTCGACCCCGCCACCGCACCGGCGATCTATCGGTCCCTCGCGACGGCTGAGCCGCCCGCCGGCGCCGAGTTGCCGCTCACGCCCGAGCAGATCGCGGCGCTGCAGCCGGGGCGCCTGGGCGACGACGTGCTCTTCCGCGCCGGCGCGTTCGCACTGCGCATCGCGAAAGGCACGTTCCTGCGCGTGTCGGATCAGGTGATTCTGCTCACGATCGGGTCGTCGCTTCCGAATCGGCCCGTGACGTTCGGGCAGATGTCGGGCCGCGGCGCGTGGCTCGGTCTCGACTCGCAGCTCGTGTTCCAGGGTCTCGTATTCAAAGTGGTGCCCGGAGCCGATACCGCGACACGCTGGATGCGCGGCATCCAGCGTACCCGAGTGGATACCGCGCGAACGCGACTGCTCGTCGACTCTGTTTTCCAGTATGGCAACCTGTTTTCCAGCGACACGCTGACGTTGGAGCCGGCCGCGGAGCTGGTGGCCCGCTCGTTCTCCGTACCCTATCTCGAGTTGGCACACGCCGCCCAGCTGCGTGGGGATTCGGCTCGTGCCGATGCGTACTGGCGGCGGGCGTCCCATCTGAACCCCCGCCTGAGGCGCTGAGCCTCTATATTCACAGGCTATGAGTTTCGAGGCCCTGCCGGAGCGTTTGACGCAGGTGAGGGCCGAGATTGCGCGAATCGCCGAGCATCCGGTGACGATCGTCGCCGTGACGAAGGGATTCGGGACGGACGCGATTCACGCGGCGCTCGCGGCGGGGCTCGCCGATATCGGTGAGAATCGCGTTCAGGAAGCGATGCAAAAACAGGATGCGCTGCGCGGGCAACCAGGCATCCGGTGGCATTTGATCGGACACCTGCAGCGCAACAAGGCGAAGGTCGTGCCTGGCCGATTCGAGCTGGTGCATTCCATCGATTCGCTCGAACTGGCGAGGGAGTTGGACCGGCGGGCGTCGGACTCGGTTCGCGTGTTGTTGCAGGTGAACGTGGCGGGGGAGTCGCAAAAAAGCGGCTGCCCGCCGCAGGAGGCACGCGGCCTGGCGCGGCAGATTGCCGCGCTGGGGCAGCTGCGGCTCGAGGGGCTCATGACCCTGGCCCCATTGACCGATGATGTGGAGGTGCAGCGCCGGGCGTTCCGCGGCCTGCGCCTTCTGCGGGATACGATAAAGGAGGATGGAGTATGGCTGCCGACCCTCTCGATGGGGATGTCCGGCGATTACGCTACGGCGGTCGCGGAGGGAGCAACGATGATTCGGTTGGGTACCGCCCTGTTCGGTCCCCGGGAGAAGACGGAGACAAGCGCGTGAACGACGACGTCTTCAACCTCACGCCGCACGACATCCGCAAGCAGGAGTTCCGCAAGAGTCTGCGCGGCTATGAGACCGGCGGCGTCGAGGACTTTCGCGTGCGCGCCGCGGATGCGCTGGAGCGCGCCATCCGCGACCGCCAGGTGCTCGAAGAGCGCCTGTCGGCCCTCACGGAGCAGCTGCGCGTCTTCCGCGAGCGCGAAAAGGCGATGAACGAGGCGCTCGTCGCGGCGCAGCAGCTGCGGCAGGATACGCGCGCTGCCGCCGAGCGTGAGGGGCAGGTGATCGTGCGCGAGGCGCAGGCCGAAGCCAAGCGGCTGCTCGACGAAGCGCACGCTGCCCAGACCGCGGTGCAGACCAAGATGACGGAAACCGAGCGGCAGTTCCAGCAGTACGTCGGCGGGTTCCGCGCGCTGCTCGAGCGCCAGCTCGCCGAGCTCCGCGCCCTCGACTCGAAACGCGACTGATGGTGGTTGCGGACGCCGTTCGCGCCGTCAAGGCGCGAACCGAGGTTATCCCGGAGATTGCGGTCATTCTGGGCACGGGGCTCGGTGCGCTCGCCGAGGAGCTCAAGGCGGAGTCCACGATCCCGTATCCGGACATCCCGGGCTTCCCGACACCCACGGTCGAGACGCACGCCGGCCGGCTGCTCTTCGGCACGCTCGGCAAGCGCCGCGTGGCGATCATGCAGGGGCGGTTTCACCGCTACGAGGGCTACACCCTGCAGCAGGTCGCGTTTCCCGTGCGGGTCCTCAAGGCGCTGGGCGCCAAGACGCTCATCGTGTCGAACGTCTCTGGCGGGATGCATCCGCTGTGGGCCACCGGCGACCTCGTGCTGATCTCCGATCACATCAACCTGCTCGGCGATAACCCGCTGGCCGGGCCGAACGTCGCTGCCGAGGGTCCGCGCTTTCCGGACATGTCGGCCGCCTACGATCCGGAGCTGCGGACGCTGGCGCGCGCGGTGGCGCTCGACAACAAGATCGTGTTACGCGAAGGCGTCTATGTCGCCGTCCCCGGTCCCAACCTCGAGACGCGCGCGGAATACCGCATGCTGCGGGCGCTGGGCGCCGACATCGTGGGCATGAGCACCGTACCGGAAGTGATCACGGCGGTCCACCAAGGAATGCGGGTGCTGGGTCTTTCGATCATCACCGATAATTGCCTGCCGGACGCGCTCGAGCCGACATCGGTCGAGCAGATCATCGCCGTTGCCCGTGGCTCAGAGCCGCGCCTGGCGGCGGTGGTGCGTGGCGTGGTGGAGCGCTTGAACTGATGACGTATCCGCCTTCCGATCCCGCACAGTCGATCGACGAGCTGGAAAAGCAGCTGCTCGGCACGTGGAAGCGCGAGCGGCTGTTCACGCGCGTCAGCGACGCGACGCGCTACGGCCCGCCGTTCATCTTCTTTGAGGGACCGCCCACCGCGAACGGCCGGCCGGGCATCCATCACGTCTTCTCGCGCACGCTCAAAGACCTGGTGTGCCGCTACCACACGATGCTGGGCAGCGCGGTCACGCGGATCGCGGGGTGGGACACGCACGGCCTGCCGGTCGAGATCGAAGTCGAGAAGGCGCTCAACATCAGCGGCAAGCGTCAGATCGAAGCGTACGGCATCGAGCGCTTCAACGCGCTGTGCCGCGAGAGCGTCTTCAAGTACAAGGCCGACTGGGAAGCGCTCTCCGATCGCATCGCGTACTGGCTCGACTACGAGCACCCGTACATCACCTACAGCAACAACTACATCGAGACGGTGTGGTGGCTGCTGAAGCGGCTGCACGAGAAGGCGCTGCTGTATCGCGGTCATAAGGTGCTGCCGTATTGCCCCCGCTGCGGCACGGCGCTGTCGTCGCACGAGCTGGCGCAGGGCTACGAGACGGAGCAGACGAATTCCGTCTACGTCACGTTCCCGCTCCAGACTCGCAAAGGCGACGACCCGCGCAACCTCGTGATCTGGACCACGACGCCCTGGACACTGCTGTCCAACGTGGCGGTCGCGGTGCACCCCGACCTCGAGTACGGCGAATACGCCTTTACCGACGAGGCGACGGGGAAGACCGCCAGCTACATCGCCGCGACGGCGCGCGCGGGCGACGTCCATGTCCACGGTCGTCCACTCGCCCAGGGCAAGCTGGTGAAGACGCAGGTCGGCCGCGATCTCGTCGGCAAGAAGTACGTGGCGCCGTTCGACGTCGTGCCGTTTCCCAAAGACGGGCAACGCGCAGTGATCGTGCCCGGCGCGTTCGTCACCGCCGACGACGGCACGGGGCTCGTGCACATGGCGCCGGCGTTCGGCGCGGATGACTTCGCGACCGGGCAGCAGAACGGGCTCGCATTCGTGAATCCGGTGGCGCCGGACGGCACGTTCCGCGACACGACGTGGCCCGAGATCGAAGGCAAACTCGTCACCGACAAAGAAACCAACCGGCTGATCATCGAGCGGCTGAAGCAGGAGGGACGCTGGCTCGAGACTCGGCCCTACACGCACACGTATCCGCATTGTTGGCGTTGTGACTCGCCGCTGATCTACTACGCGCGCACGTCGTGGTTCGTGCGCACAACCGCGGTGAAGGCGCGCATGCTCGAGGTGAACCGCGAAGTCGACTGGCATCCGCCCGAGGTCGGCGCCGGCCGGTTCGGCGAGTGGCTCGAGAACAACGTCGACTGGGCGCTGTCGCGCGACCGCTACTGGGGCACGCCGCTCAACGTGTGGGAGTGCGACGCGGATCGCGACCATCGCGAGCTCATCGGCTCGTACGCCGAGCTCGCGGAGCGCTGGGGAGCAGGGGGGGGCAAGCGGTTGCCCGAGAACTTCGATCCGCACAAGCCGTACATCGACACCTACACCTGGGCATGCCGCCAATGTCCGGGTACGATGCGGCGTGTTCCCGAGGTGATCGACGCCTGGTTCGATTCGGGCTCCATGCCCTACGCCCAGTGGCACTATCCGCTCGACCACCAGGCGGATTTCAACGCGCATTTCCCGGCAGACTACATCTGCGAAGGCGTCGATCAGACGCGCGGCTGGTTCTATTCGCTGCTTGCGATCGGCGTGGCTGCGTTCGACGCGCTCGTCTACAAGCACGTCATCGTGAACGAGCACGTGCTCGACGTGCACGGCCAAAAGATGTCGAAGAGCCGCGGCAACGTGGTCGATCCGTGGAAGGTGATCGAAGCGCACGGCGCCGACGCGGTGCGGCTCTATCTCCTCAGTCAGAGCCAGGTGTGGCTGCCGAAGCGATTCGATGAGCGCCAGATCCCGGAGATCTCGGGTGGCTTTCTCAACACGCTGCGCTCGACGTACGATTTCTTCCGGCGCTACGCGCAGGATTGGAGCCCGCCGGGGGAAGAGGATGCGACGCCGCCGGCCAATCGTCCGGCTGCCGATCGCTGGCTGCTCGCCCGGCTCGACGAGGTCGTCGCGTTCGTGCGCCAGGCCTGGGCGTCCTACGACGTCACTGCCGGCGTCCGGGCTATCATGGACTTCGTCGGCGAGGACCTGTCCCGCTGGTACATCCGGCGCAACCGGCCGCGCTTCTGGGCGCCGGATCGCGCCACCGATCCGATCGCGCTCGAGACGTTGCACGAGGCGCTGGTCGCGTCGGTCCGCATGCTGGCGCCCGCCGCTCCCTTCATCTCCGACTGGGTCCACCGGGCGCTCACCGGCACCTCGGTGCATCTGGCGGCGTTCCCGGGGGATCGCGGCCACCGGGAGCCGGAGCTGCTCACGGCCATGAACACCGTCCGGCGCCTGGCCTCGCTGGCCCGGGCGGCCCGGGAATCGCGTAACCTGAAGGTCCGGCAACCGCTGGCCCGCATGCAGCTGGCCGTTCCAGCGGCCGCCCAGGGCCCGGCCTTGTCAGACCTGTTAGATATCTTGGCTGCCGAAGTCAATGTAAAAGCGGTCCAGGTCGTCGCGTCGGATCACGATCTGGTGCGGCTGGGCGGCAAGGCCAATTTTCGGACCCTCGGCAAACGATACGGGAAGGACACCCCGCGCGCCGCAGCGGCCGCGGCCGAGTTGGACGCGAACGAGCTGCAGCTGTTGGAGCAGGGTGAGACGGTGCGGAAAGGGGAGTGGGAGTTCCGCCCGGAGGACGTCACCGTCACGCGCGAAGTCGCGAGCGAGTGGCTGGTGCAGGCCGATGGTCCCTTCGTCGTCGCGCTCGACCCCGAGCTGAGCGACGACCTGGTGCAGGAAGGGTTGGCGCGCGAGGTCGTCAATCGCGTGCAGCGCCTCCGCAAAGAGGCGGGCTACGAATACACGACGCGCATCGAGCTGAGCGTCACCGGCGCCGCAGACGTGGTGGCCGCGACGCGCGCGTTTCAGGGGTTTGTCGAAGGCGAGACGTTGGCGCGGCGCATGGTGCTGGGCGAGGACCAGGCCGGCCTGGACGAACCCGATTTGCAGCGTGAAGTCGACATCGAAGGACGCCGGGTCACGATTGCGCTCCGGCGTCATGACGGACGAAAGGGCGGAGCCAGATAATGCCGACAAAGTCAACCAAAGCAGCCAAGAGCAAAGGTCTCAATAAAAAGCAGCTGAGCCATCTCGAAAAACGACTGCTCGAAGAGCGGGCCCGCGTGATCAAAGAGCTGGGCCACTACGGCGAGTCGTTCAACTCGAGCTTGCAGGCGTCGGACGGCGATCTCTCGAGTTACTCCTTCCACATGGCCGATCAGGGGACCGACGCCATGGAGCGCGAGAAAGCATTCCTGTTCGCGTCGCAGGAAGGCCGCTACCTCTGGCACGTGAACGAAGCCCTGCGCCGGCTGTACAGCGCGCCCGAGCGCTTCGGCCGGTGCGAGCAATGCGGCGAGGAGATCGGCTTCGACCGCCTCGACGCGCTCCCTCACGCTCGTCTCTGTATCAAGTGCAAGGCGAAAGAGGAAGATGGAAAGCGCCGCTGACCGCCGGTTGTTCTGGGGCACGGCCATCGCGGTCGTCGTCGCCGATTTCGTCACCAAACTGATCGCCGAAGCGATGCTCGCGCGCCGGCTGCCGCTGGCGGTGCTGGGCGACGTGATACAGCTGCGGCTCGTCTACAACGAGGGCGCCGCCTTCGGCCTCCACGTGGGCGACAACTCGCGCTGGATTTTTCTCGGCCTCGCCATCGTCGCGCTGTTCGTGCTCGGCTCGCTGGTCCGCGGCACGCGGCCCGGCGACCGCTTCCGGCTCGTCGCGCTCGCGCTCGTCTGCGGCGGGGCGGTGGGCAATCTGATCGACCGCGTTCGCAGCGCCCAGGGCGTCGTCGATTTCGTGGACATCGGCATTGGCGCGTGGCGCTGGCCCACGTTCAACGTCGCCGACTCGGCGATCACGATCGGCGCGATCGCCCTCGGACTCTCGCTCTGGCAGGAAGGCCGCGCGCAGCAGCGGGCGAAGGAGGCTCGCGCCGCCGAGCCTTGAACATCACGTTCTGCGTCGTTGCAACGTCCGACCGCCTCGATCGTTTTCTCGCCGACCAGCTCGCCATCTCCCGTACACAAGCCGGACGCCTCATCGCCGACAAGCGCGTGACCGCGCGCGGCAAGGCGCTGCGCGCTTCTGTCGTCCTCGAGCGCGGCGTCGAAGTGACCGTCGCGCTGCCTGACGAACAACCGCCCCGCAGTTACGCGCCGTCTCACGCCGTCCTGAATTTCGTGTACGAAGACGAGCACCTCGCGGTGCTCGACAAGCCAGCCGGACTCGTCGTGCATCCCGGCCCGGGACATTGGGACGACACGCTCGTGAATGTGCTGGTGGGGCGGGGCACCGAGCTGTCGCGCGGCTCGACGGAGGGAAGGCCGGGCATCGTGCACCGGCTCGACCGCGACACGTCGGGATTGCTCGTTGTCGCCAAGAGCGATCTCGCGCATCGCCGGCTGGCGAGTGCGATCGAGCGGCGGCAGGTGCAGCGCGTCTATGCCGCGCTCGTGTGGGGCCATTTGCGCAAGAGCCCCGTCGACATCGAGGCGCCGATCGCACGCCATCCCAAAGAGCGCAAGCGCATGACCGTCGCGCAGGGCGGGCGTCACGCCGTGACGCATGCCGCGCTCGTCGCGCGCTTCGCGCACAGCGATCTGCTGCGTATTCGTCTCGGCACCGGACGCACGCATCAGATTCGCGTGCATCTCGCGCACATCGGCTGTCCGGTTGTCGGGGATCGCGAGTACACGTTCGGCGGCAGCCGGCGCGTCACGCCGTCGGCGCGCGTGGAGGCCGAGCGGCTCGAGGCGCTCGCGCCGCGACAACTCCTCCATGCGGCGTCGTTATCGTTTGCGCATCCGGTGACGGGTGTGCCGCTCACCCTGACGTCGGAGTGGCCCGCTGATTCGCGTCCGGCCCTCGCGGCAGCGGCCGGCGACGCGAATTTACTTGCCCAGCTTAAACCCTTGCATTACCTTGGCTTCTTCGCATCCGATGAGTGACGGAAGCCTCGCAACCGCCCGCCTTTTGGTGTTCCGTGTGGGAACCCTGGCGTGTGCGGCCGAGGTCGATCAAGTGCGGGAGATTCTCCCGCGCCTCCCAACGACGCGTATTCCGGGCGCGCCTCCGGTCGTCGCGGGGCTCGTGAATGTCCGCGGCACGCTGGTGACTGTCGTGGAGGGATGGCGTGCGTTAGGGCAAGAACCTCCTGCCTCGCCTTCCTCCGTTGTCCCAGAGACTGTACCTGGTTCGACCATCATCTTCGAGCTGGGCAAACGTGAAAGTGAGAACGGACGGGGTCGCAAGCTGATCGGCTTTACGGTGGACGAAGTCGTCGACATGCTGACAGTGGGGAAAGCGGGAAGCGGGGACACGACGCTGGAAGACCGCACCGGGCTGCCCGGGGTCGACCCCACGCTGGTCCGAGCGGTGGGACGGCGTCACGGTGAGCTGTTCATCCTGCTGGATGTGGCGGCGCTGTTGGGGCCGGTTCTGACTACTTAAGGAGCGAGCGGTGAGCCACACGGTTCTCGTCTGTGACGACGCCATCTTCATGCGCACGATGATCACCGACATCCTGGCGCAGGCCGGGTTCGAGGTCGTCGGGGAGGCCGAGACCGGGACGCAGGCGGTGGAGAAGTATCGCCAGCTGAAGCCCGACCTGGTGACGATGGATATCGTGATGCCCGATATGGGAGGCATCGATGCCGTCCGCGAGATCGTCAAAAACGATCCCGACGCCAAGATTCTGATGTGCAGCGCCATGGGACAGCAGGCACTCGTGGTGGAAGCGATTCAGGCGGGCGCCAAGGACTTCGTCGTCAAACCATTCCAACCCTCCCGCGTGCTCGAAGCCGTCCAGCGCGTGCTGGGATAGTCTCTCATGGACCTGTCGCAGTACGCCGAGCTGTTCCTGGCCGAGAGCCGCGAGCACTTGAGCGCCTGCAACCAGCTGCTGCTCGAGTGGGAGCGGCGGCCGTCGTCGCCGGAGCCGGTGAGCGGCATCTTCCGGGCGGTCCACACGGTGAAGGGGATGGCGGCGACGATGGGCTACGGTCGTGTCGCCGACCTCGCCCATCGCATGGAGAATCTGCTCGACCACCTGCGCCGCAGCGGCAAGCCGCCGGCCGATGAGGTTCTGCAACTCCTCTTCCGTGCGACGGACACGCTCGAAAAGGCTGTCGGACTCGCAGTCACGGGGCGCGAGCGCGACCTCGACGTCTCCGCGCTTGCCGCGGACCTCGATCGCGCAATTCCAAAGCAAGCCACGACTCCGTCGTCCGCCGTCCCCTCGTCGCTCTCTGCCGCAGCCGCTCTCGCCGCCGCAGTTCCAGGCGCCGGCCGTCTCGTTCAAGTGACCATCCGTCCCGAAGCGCCCCTCAAGGGCGCGCGCGCAATGCTGGTCATCCGCAAGGCGCAGAGTCTCGGCACGGTGCATCGCATCCAGCCGCCCCCCCAAGCCTTCGAGGCCGAGGAATTCGATGGCCGGGTGGCATTCGAGTTGGACACGAACGTCGCGCCCGCGGAAATCGAGGCCGCGCTGCGCACCGTGGGCGATGTCGAGCGGGTCTCGGTCGGGGGGGGCGGCGATGAAGGCCTTGCGCCGGCCGAGAGCGTCGCGGCGGGCGGGCGCAGCCGGCATATTCGCGTCGATCTGCGCCGGCTCGATACGCTGATGGATCTGATCGGTGAGCTCGTGACTGCACGGGGCCGCCTGAACGAAATCGCGGCGCGCTGGGTCGGCCAGGATCCCGCCATCGACGACATCGCCATTCAGGTCTCGCGTCTCTCGGCCGAGCTCCAGAGCGAGATCATTCAGGCTCGCATGACGCCGGTGTGGCAGGTGTTCGATCGGTTCCCCCGGCTGGTGCGCGACGTCGCCCGCCAGCTCGACAAGCAGGTCGCGTTCCGCGTCGAAGGGAAGGAGATCGAGCTCGACCGCGCCATTCTCGATGAGCTGGGCGACCCGCTGGTGCATTTGCTGCGCAACGCGGTGGATCACGGCATCGAGCCGCCGGCCGAGCGCAAGCGCCACAAGAAGAATCCGGAGGGGCAGATCGTCCTCGCCGCCGTGCGCGAGCGCAACACCGTGGCCATCAGTATCGCCGACGACGGCCGCGGTATTGATCGCGGGAAGATTCTCCAAAAGGCGAAGCGCGAGGGCATCGTGGGACCGCACGTCGAGGCGCTGTCGGACGATCAGCTGCTGCGCGTACTGGCGCGGCCCGGATTCTCGACCGCGGATGCGGTCACCGCCGTGTCGGGCCGGGGCGTGGGCATCGACGTCGTCCTGACACGCCTGCGCGCGCTCGGCGGATCGATCGAAATCCGCACCGAGCCGGGGAAGGGCACCGCGTTCGTGCTGCGCCTGCCCGTCACGCTCGCGATCGTGCGCGCGCTGATCGCCGCGGTGGGCCAGGAACGCTACGCGCTGCCGCTGACGTACGTGGCCGAGACGGTAGAGTTCGGCACGACGGCGATGACGACGATGGACGGGCGCGACGCGATCGTGTTGCGCGACCGCGTCGTCCCGCTCGTCGATCTGCGGAAGCTGCTTGGAACCAATGGCGGCGCCCCGGCACCTCCGCCTCGCCGCCCCGTCATTGTGCTGGAAATGGGCGAGCGGCGATCGGGGATCGTCGTCGACGGGATGCTCAGCCAGCAGGAGATTGTGGTGAAGGGATTTGACGCGCCGCAGGGTACATTGCCCGTGTTCAGCGGCGCGACGATCATGGGCGATGGCGTGCCGGCGTTGATTCTGGATGCGGCGGGACTGGTGTAGTTCCCTTCAGGCGTCGAACCAAGATGTTCGTGATCTGAAAGCGCTGCAGCTCGACGCGCTCAAAGAGGTCGCCAACATCGGCGCGGGTCACGCGGCGACGGCGCTGTCGCAGCTGACGCATCGCCGCATCATGATTTCGGTCCCCGAGGTGACGATCGCCCGGCTCGAGGATGTGCCCGGGCTGATCGGGGATCCGCAGGAAGTCGTCGCCGCCGTCCTGATGCACATGCTCGGCGATTTGACCGGGCGCACGCTGCTGCTGTTTCCCGAGGCCGTCGCCCGGCAGGTGTGCGACATGCTGCTCAAGCGCCCGCTCGGCACGACCCAGGCGTTCGAGACGCTCGAGCAGTCCTGTCTGAAGGAAGCCGGCAACATCCTCTCGGGCGCCTACATGAACGCGCTGTCCGAGTTCATGGGTATGCTGCTCCTGCCGTCGGTGCCGAGCCTCGTGGTCGATCTGTCGGCAGCCGTCCTGACAACGACCTATTTGAACTTCGGGCACGACCGCGATTTTGTGTTCTGTGTCGAGACGGAGTTCAACATCGAAGCTCAGGACGGGCTGCGTGGCCACTTCCTGCTCCTGCCCGATCTGGCGTCCCTCAAGGCCATCTTCGACGCCATCCGCCTGACTTGATCGTCTCGGAGCGCGACCTCACGGTGTTGAGGTCATTCGCCCGCCGGATCGACCCGTCGGACGCGGGCGCGCACAACAACCTCGGCGTTCTCTATTATCAGAAAGGCCTCGTCCCCGAGGCCATCGAGCAGTTCACGCGCGCGCTGGAGCTCGATCCGCGCATGCAAATCGCGCAGCGCAACCTCGAGATCGCCTACCACAACACCGGCTTTTACGACCGGCGCGTGGCGGAGCTGCAAGAGCGGTTGCGCCAGGCGCCCGACGACCGCGACGCGCGCTGGGAGCTGGGCCGGACCTACGCGATCCTCGGCGCCTTCGAGGACGCCGGGGCGGAATTCGAGCAGCTGCTCGCCCACAAGGCGAATGATGTGGCTGCGATGATTCAGCTGGGCCTCGCCGAGAAAGCGCGCGGCCGGCTGGAAGTCGCGACCGAGTGGTTCATCCGCGCCGTGGAGCAGGAGCCCGACTCGAGCGTGGCGCAGTTCTATCTCGGCGAGGTCTACTACAACCGTGGGCTGAACGAGCCGGCGCTCGCGGCGCTCGCGCGCGCGGTATCGCTGAACCCCGACAACGCCAACGCGCATTACCTGATGGCGTTCGTCCTCGGCGACATGGGCCGCCACCAGGACGCGCGCGCGGCGTCCAAGCGCGCGATTCAGCTCAATCCGCCGCTCGCCCGCGCCCAGACCAATCTGTCGCTGGAGCGCTATCGCGCCGAACGCGCGTCGGCCGAGCACCGCCTGCGGGTGCACCCCACGCCGGAAGTGGCCGAAGGCCACGAGCTGGCGCACTACAATCTCGGCCTCGCGTTCCGCCAGAAGGGCTACTACACCGAGGCGCTGCGCGAATACCGGCTCGCGATCGAGCGCGGCGAGGACCGGCGCCTGGTCCGCCAGGGGATGGCGGAGGTCCACCTGCTGAAGCGCGACTTTGCCGATTCACTCGAGCTGTATGAGTCGCTGATCCACGAGGTCCCCGATTCGCCGAAGCTGTGGAATGAGCGGGGCGTGGTGCTCCATCAGGCGGGACGCAAGGACGAGGCACTGGCGTCGTATCGGCACGCGACGGACGTCGATCCGCGCTACGCGCTGGCGTGGAACAACGCCGGTGTCTTGCTCGCGCATCAGAGCGACGCCGACGATGCCATCCAGGCGTTCCGCAAGGCGTTGCAGCTGTCATCGGCATTTGCCGCCGCCCGGCTCAATCTCGCGTTGCTGCTCACGCATCTGCGGCGCTTCCAGCTGGCGCTCGAGGCGTATCGCCAGGTCCTGGCGGATCAGCCCACATCGGCGCCGGCGTGGAACGGCGTCGGGCTCGTGCTCGTCGAGCTGAAGCGCTTTCTCGACGCGCGCAACGCCTTCGTGCGCGCGGTCGAAGCCGATCCGCAGAACGCGGGCGCGCATTACAACCTCAGCTTTACGCTCTCGAATCTCGGCGACTTCGACGGCGCATTGCGCGCCACCAAGCGCGCGCTCGAGCTCGATCCCTACTACGTCTCGCAGAAATTCGCGCTGGCCATCGATCTGCAGTACGAGACCGTCTCGATCGGCATCGTCCCCGAGATCTCTGCCGATGTCGCCGCCGACAACTTGAGCGGCGAGTTCGCGTTCGATCAGCGGCTGGTCGATAACATCTTCAAGGAGCTGGCGCCGCCGGCGACGCCGCAGCCCGCTTCCGTGGGCCTCGCGAAGAAGCCGGAGGATCCGCTGGCGCTGGCGCGCGACTACGTCAGCAAGGGGATGATGGATCTGGCGGTCGCCGAGGCGACGCGCGCCGTGCAGCGCGGCGCCGATCGCGGCCAGGCGGCGACATTGGTGGGCGACAGTTACGCGCGGCGCGGATTGCACGGCGAGGCGCTGGAGCGCTATCGCGAAGCACGCACACTCGATGCCGCCAATGCCGCCGCGGCGCTCGGCGAAGTGAAGAGCTTGCTCGCCATGCAACGGCCGGCCGAAGCCCTGCCGCTCGCCGAAGCGCTGGTGGCCAACACGCCCGGCGACGTCGAGGTGCTGGTCGGCGTGGCGAAGGCGCGCGCCGCGACCGGCGATGCCGCCGGCGCGCTGACCGCGCTGCGCGAGGCCCAGACCCGCGCCCCCGACCGCGCCGATCTGCACAAGCTGCAAGGCGACATCGCGCTCAAAGTCGGCGACCGGCACGGCGCGCGGCAGGCGTTCCGCGCGGCGCTCGATCTCGATCAGGGCTTCGTGCAGGTGTGGCTGGATCTGGGACGACTGCACGAACAGGACGAGGAATGGCGCGACGCGCGGCGGGCGTACGAAGAGGCGCTCGAGGCGCTGCCCACATTCCACGAGGCGTCGCTCGCGCTCGCGGATCTGTTGCGGCGCACCGGCAGCGTGCGCTCCGCCGTGGTGCGGCTCGCGGACATGCTGGAACAGGATCCGTACGATCTCGACGCGTTGCTGCTGCTCGGCCGGGCGCTGCTCGACGACAAGCGCACCGAAGAGGCGCTCGCGGCGTTCCGGCGTGTCCTCAAGTTCGACATCGAACACGCCGGCGCGCTCTTTTACCTGGGCGCGACGCTCGCGCGGCTGCAGCGCTATTCGGAGGCCGTCGACGCGTGGGAGCGCGTCACGCGCATCGATCCCGGCGGCCCGTTCGCCCAGCGCGCGCGCATGCACGCGCGCACCGCGGTCGACTTGCAGCACATCTTCTCAACGCCGGACGCGGCCTGATGACGATCGAGGGACCGCTGCGCGAGCTCGGCATCCATGATGTCTTCCAGCTGCTCGACTTGAGCCGCAAGACGGGCGCGCTGCGCGTCACGTCGGAGCTGCGTCACAACGACGGGACGATCTACTTCGACAACGGTGTCGTCGTCTCGGCCGAGATCCGCACCAATCCCCATCCGCTGGGGGCGATGCTGCTGCGGACCGGGAAGATCACCGAAGCCGACCTCGAGCGCGCGCGCGACATGCAGCTACGCCTGGGCGATAAGCGCCGCCTGGGCGAGATCCTCGTGTCGCTCGACGTGATCACGCAGCGCGAGGTGGAGCGGCAGGTTCGGTTTCAGATCGAAGAAGTCGTGTTCGAGGTGATGAGCTGGAACGAAGGCTACTTCTCGTTCAACGAGGAACCCGATAGCAAGGTGCCGACCGAGGTCACCGTGCGCATTCCCGTCGAGGCGCTCCTGATGGAAGGGGCACGGCGGATCGACGAGTGGTCGCGCATCGAGAACCGGATTCCGCACGTCGGTGTCGTGCCTTCCCTGGCGCCGCCACCGGAAGGCGGCGGCGGAGAGCTCGATCTCCTGCCCCCCGAATGGGAAGTCCTGGCGCTCATCGACGGCGAACGCTCCGTGCGCGGGCTGGCCACCGAGCTCGGCCGCTCGGACTTCGAGGTCGCGAAGACGCTGTTTGGGCTCGAGAGCGCGGGCGTGATCGTGCTCATGGACCCGGGGACGACCAGGCAGGGGCGCGCCAGCACCTCAGCCGACCTCACCGAGCTGGTCGCGATAGCGGAGCGAGCGTTGCAGTCGAAGGATCTCGATGCCGCCCGCGCGGCCGCCGAGCAGGCGGGCAGCCTGCAACCCCACGACGCGACCGTTCATCTGCTGCTCGGTCGCATTCATATGGCGCAGGGCCACGCGTCATCGGCGGTCGAGGAATTGCGCCGGGCCCTGCGGCTCGATCCGCTGCTCGCGTCCGCGCACCGCCAGCTCGGGTTCGGTCTGGTGGCGATGGGCCGCTTTGCCGAAGCCGTCGCCAGCTGGGACCAATGGGATCGGCTCGCCGGGCGCAGTCCCGAGGAAGAGTCGCAGCGCGCGGATGTGGAGCGCGCGCGGCAGGCCGCGCGGGTATTCGTCCATGGCTGAAGACATCCGCGCGCTCTCCGCCCAGCTCGCTCAGGATCCGCAGAGCCTGGTGTTCCTGCGGCTCGGCGAAGCGCTGCGTCGCAAGGGCCAGCTCGACGCGGCGTTGCGCGTCGCGATGAACGGGCTCGAGCGCCACCCGCACCTGGCGGACGCGCACGATCTGTACGCACGCGTGCTCACCGACAAGCACGACTACGAGCACGCGTTCGACGAGTGGGACATGACGGTGCAAATCGCGCCGAATCACACCGGCGCATTGAAGGGGCTGGCTTTCCTGTATTTCAAGGTGGGAGACATCGCGCAGGCGGAGGCCCACCTCGAGACCGCACGCAAGATCGAGCCCGGCGATCCCACGATCGATCAGGCCATTGCGATGGTGCGCGGCGGGATCACCCCGCCAGAGCCGGTGGCGCCAGAGCCAGCGGCGCCAGAGCCAGCGGCGCCGGAGTCCGCCGCCCCTTCGCCGCCCGCCGCCGCCGCACCAGCAGGTCTCGACGAGTCCCGCGTCTTTGCCGGTCTCGACGGCGCCAACGAGGGCCTCCTGCTCATCGACGGTGCCGGTCGGGTGCTCGGCGGGGGGTTGCGGGACAAGTCCGGGGTTGATGTGACGGATGCCGTCGCCGCGTACCTTGCAGGCGTTTCACAGGAGGCCGCGCGCACCGCGAAACTGCTCGGGCTGGGCGCATGGAACGGTCTGTCGGCCGAAGGGCAGCACGGCAACGTGCATCTCGCGCATCCGACGTCCGAAGCCCTCTTGCTCGTGGTGCGAGAGCGTGGCATACCACTCGGACGACTGACGATCCTGGCGCAGCGGGCAACGGCGCTGGCGCGCCGCTGGCTGGAGAAAGAAACGTGAGCACCGCCCTCGATCTCATCACGCGCGTGCGCGGGGTGCGCGGTGCCATGCTCGTCTCGGCGGACGACGGGATCGTGGTCGCCGAGCAGCTGATGGAGGGCATTAAGGGCAGCGCCGTGGCCGCGCTGGCCGCGAGCCTGGCGGGACGTCTGCGCCGGGCGATGGAGGCGGCCGGGACCGGCGCGAGCGTGTTCTGGCATTTGCAGGGGGAGCAGGGTGCATTGCTGGTCGTGCCAGGTGGAAAGGCGTCCGAGGGAGCAGGGGGGGG